>CWGO01000078.1_pt2 | contig 103879 bp, 96 predicted proteins | sample 682281 | NCBI WGS metagenome assembly CWGO01 (sample SAMEA3735799, study PRJEB9488) | human gut metagenome | biome: ENVO:mammalia-associated habitat; material: ENVO:feces | place: Malawi | collected 2009-02-27 | reverse complement strand
ATATAAAATGGCGCACATCGTGCGCCATTTCTTTACCCACATAACCACTCATAATATAAGGATATTATTATGACCCGTACTAACAAGCTGATCTTAGGTGCAGCAGTTCTGGGTTCCACGTTACTGGCAGGTTGTTCAAGCAACGCTAAAATCGATCAGTTGTCTTCCGATGTACAGACGCTGAGCGCTAAAGTTGATCAACTGAGTAATGACGTAAATGCAATGCGTTCCGACGTTCAGGCTGCTAAAGACGATGCTGCTCGCGCGAACCAACGTCTGGACAACAAAGTATTCCGCATCTGTAAATGATTTGACGCACGATATAAAATGGCGCACATCGTGCGCCATTTTTTTGTCCGTCGTTTGCTGCGAAGGCTACTGCGTGACGCGCGTTTGCCCCTCTTCTCCGACAAAACCGTTCTGAGCGGATTCGACTGCGGTCGTATTTACCGCTGGCGTCTGCCCGGCGCTCACGCTGACTGGATACCCGGCTCGCCGGTATAGCGCCTTATCGACCAGGCGACTATCCACCCCTTGTGCGTTTCTGAACGCGGTAAATTCCGCAGGCAACACATAGGGCATTGTCTGCACGTTTTGCTCTTCTTCCGGCGATAGCGGCCTGTGTACCTCTACATAACGAATGCCATTCGGCTCGACAGAGAATTTCACCGGCTGGTTAATCACTTTTACCGGCGTCCCCGTTCTGACCTGCGCAAATAACGCCTTGATGTCCGGCGCGTTCATGCGAATGCAACCGGAACTCACGCGCAGACCCACGCTATCCGGCGCGCTGGTGCCATGAATGAGATATTCCCCATTACCGTGCGCCAGACGCAGCGCATAGCGTCCCAGCGGGTTATTTGGCCCGGCAGGGATCACCGGCGGCAGCGTGATCCCCCGCTCAAGCGAACGTTGGCGTATGCCTGCCGTCGGCGTCCACGTCGGGTTGGGGATCTTTTGCCCTATCCGGGTGTCCATGACGGGAGTTTCCAGTCCCTGCAAACCGATGCCGATGGGATACACCTGTACGCGGTTTTCTCCCGGCGGGTAATAATACAGCCGTAGCTCCGCGAGGTTGACGATAACGCCTTCCCTGGGCGCATCCGGCAATAGCATCTGCGAGGGAATGGTAATTAGCGTACCGGGCTTAGGCACCGGCGCAATCGTATTGTTCGCTTCAAGAATGAGCATCGCCGCCGTATCAAAACGCCGGGCGATAGCCTGCAGGTTTTTATCACCTTCCTGTACGGTATAGGTTTGATTCTGACCAATAAGACGGCTGCCTTCGGGCGGTAATGGATAATCAACCGCCCAGGCTGCCTGTAACGCGCTATACGCGCCGATAATAGTTAGCGTAATGAAAGACGCACGTTTCATACCAAACCTCCTGTATTCCTGGTGATGCCCTCTGCGACGACTGGTAGCGCTTCGCTTATCAGAACAACAAAATATACGCTCTGTCCACTCTGGATAAAGCGACGTCGCCGTCCGACAAAGGATTTGACATCAGGTAGAACGCTGTCTGTACAGTTTAGCTAAGAGTGGCGGCCTTAGCGCGAATTGCGCGAATCATTGCTTCCAGCCCCTGAGAACGAGAAGGCGTGAGGTGCTGCGTAAGCGCCATTTTTTCGAACCATGGCCGGACATCAAAATGCACAATATCCTGCGCCGTCATCTGGTGGTACAAAATAAATACCACCGCCATAAGGCCCTTAACGATCGCCGCGTCGCTGTCGCCCTGCAATTCGATAATGCCGTTGGCGTTTCGCCGCATCACGATCCACACCTGGCTCTGACAGCCATGAATCGTATTTTGCGGATTGCGATCCTGCGGATTTAACTCCGCCAGGCGCTGCCCCAACTCAATAATATATAAATATTTCTCTTCCCAATTAGCGCAACGCGTAAAGTTACGCAGCAATTTTTCTTTATCCGGTAACGCAGCCATAAAACCTCACTGTTATCCCAATAAGCGGTGGATACGCGTTAATCCTGCCACCAGTCGGTCCACTTCTTCATGGGTGTTATACATCGCCATCGAAGCCCGGCACATTGCCGGCACGCCATACCAGGCCATGAGCGGCATTGCGCAGTGATGCCCCGTTCGTACCGCGATACCGTAATTATCAAGAAAGCTGCCGACGTCGTAAGCGTGGTGTTTACCCAGATTAAACGCGATGACGCCCAACCGCTGCGCCGGGCCATATAGCGTGATATCAGGCACCTGCGCCAGTTGCTCCAGCGCATAGCGCATCAGCATCTGCTCATAATCGCCAATCTTATCCAGTCCCAGCGACGTCACATAATCAATCGCCGCGCCGAGACCGATGATGCCGCCAGTATTCGGCGTTCCCGCCTCAAAACGCCAGGGCGCTTTCGCCCATGTCGTTCCCTGCGTCAGGCTGACGGTCGAGATCATCGACCCGCCCCCTTCCCACGGCGGCATTTCTTGCAGCAACGCCTCTTTAACATACAGAATGCCGATGCCGGTCGGCCCGTAAAGTTTATGGCCGGAGAAAACGTAAAAATCGCAGTCCAGCGCCTGGACGTCAACAGCATGGTGCATCACGGCCTGGGCGCCATCCACCAGCACTTTCGCCCCATGCTGGCGCGCCAGCGCAATCATGTCCGGCAGTGGGTTTTCCGTCCCCAGCACATTGGAAACATGGGTAATGGCCAGCAGTCGGGTCCGGTCATCGAACAGCGCAGCTAAGGTCTCCAGCCGCAGCGTACCATCAGGATGCAATGGGATCACGCGCAGTTCAGCGCCTTTGCGCTCGCACAGCATCTGCCAGGGAACGATGTTGGCGTGATGCTCCATCTCGCTGATGATAATGTTATCCCCGGCGCGAATATTTTCCGTTCCCCAACTGTTGGCGACAAGGTTAATGCCCTCCGTCGTACCGCGCACGAAAACCAGTTCTTCTGCGGAACGGGCGTTAATAAACCGCGACGCTTGCTTACGCACATTCTCCATGCTTTCGGTCGCCTGCGCGCTTAACGTATGGATACCCCGATGTACCGCAGCATAGCCGTGACGGTAGAAGGCAGATTCAGCATCAATCACCTGATTAGGTTTTTGAGCGCTGGCTGCGCTGTCCAGGTAAGCCAGCGGCAGGCCGTTAACTTCACGCTGCAGTATGGGAAAATCCGCCCGTACTTTTTCTACAGGAAATGTCATACCAGGCCTCCGGGCAGTCGCTGGCCGATTCGCGCCAGCACCTGCTGTTTAAGGGCGCTATCATAGATAGCTTCCGTTAACTCTGCGGCAAACGCGTAAAGAATCATGTGCCGCGCCTCCTGCTGCCTGATGCCACGTGATTGCAGATAAAACATCTGCTCATCGTCAATACGCCCGATCGTCGCGCCGTGGCTGCACTTCACGTCATCGGCATAGATCTCTAATTGCGGTTTGGTATCGACTTCGGCCAGTTTCCCCAACAACAGGTTATTATTGGTCATCTGACCGTCGGTTTTAATGGCGTGTTGCGCCACGTTAATCAGGCCATTAAAGACCGCGCGTCCTTTGTCGCTGACGATGGTCTTGTGCAACTGGCGGCTGTTACAGTAGCCTTTGTTATGTTCCAGCCATGTCCGCGTATCGCAGACTTCATTTTTCACCGGCATCGCCAGACTATTCAGTCGAAGCGTCGCGTTTTCACCATTCAGTTGTGAGCTGCTGTGGTGACGTAGTACTGCGGCGCCCAGCAGAAAACTGTGGCTAAACGCCGAGGCGTCTGTCGCCAGCAGAAGATCGTTATGCGCAAAGTGATAGCTGGACGCATTTTCAAACGCCAGTTTGATATGACGCAGTTGCGCATTGTCTGCAACGTTCATCGTCAGACGCGCGCCGGTAAAATGTTTTGCCGCTGTAAGGCTGACATAATGCTCAATAACCGTCGCTTCCGCGCCTTCCGCCAGCGCCAGATGGTGGCGATAATGCGCGGTGTTCAGCTCGTCGCCATCCACGCCCTGCGTGATATGCATTAACAGTAGCGGCCTGGTCGGACGCTGATTTCGCCGTACCTGTATATACGTGACACATTGCGCCAGGCTTTCCGTCAGATGCAGAAAAACCTCAGGCTGTACCGGCGCGGCAAGCGTCTGGCGCTCATCCCTGACGCTAACGTCAAATCCGCTGTTTTGCGTGCTATCACTGAGCTCTGGCATAAACCGACCGTCGACAAACACCAGCCGCACGGCATCGATTTGCAGCGCCAGCGCATCACGCTGTGCGGCGCTGATAGTCGCACACTGCTGGATAAACTGGCTATGGGTTAAGCCCTCCAGCGGCGTGTATTTCCAGTCTTCATGTTTACGCGTCGGCAATCCCAGACGTAACATCTGTTGTAAATGTTGTCTTGCCTGCTCAGTTCGACTTTCTCCTTTTTCTTCAAAGAGATGCTGCCATTGCTGTAGCGCTTTACTGCTGTTCGGTAAGCCAGCCATAACCCTGCTCCTCCAGTTGTTTGACCAGAGTAAAATCGCCGGATCGGACAATTCGCCCCTGATAGAGGACATGGACGTAATCAGGCTTGATGTAGTCCAGTATGCGCTGATAGTGGGTCACGATAATAAAAGCGCGTTTATCGTTGCGTAACGCGTTGACGCCTTCCGCCACAATTTTCAACGCATCGATATCCAGTCCGGAGTCAGACTCATCAAGGATGCACAGTTCCGGCTCCAGCACCGCCATTTGCAAAATATCATTGCGCTTTTTCTCCCCGCCGGAAAAACCGACGTTTACCGAACGGGTCAGTAAATCTTCCGGCATTTTCAGCAATGCGATCTTTTCTTCCATCAGATCCTGAAAATCAAAGCGATCCAACGACGCCTGCCCGCGGTAGGCGCGCACGGCATTCAGCGCGGTTTGCAGGAAAAACTGGTTACTGACGCCGGGAATTTCTACCGGGTACTGGAAGGCCATAAAAATCCCTTCGCCCGCCCGTTCCTCCGGCGACAGTTCAAGCAGATCTTTACCCTTGAACGTAACCGAGCCGCCGGTGACCTCATAATCTTCACGTCCCGCCAGGGTGGCGGAGAGCGTGCTTTTCCCGGAACCGTTCGGCCCCATAATGGCGTGAACTTCGCCGGGGCGAATCTCCAGATTCAGGCCACGCAAAATCGCTTTTTCTTCCACACTGACCTGTAAATCTTTAATGCTTAACATGGGTTTTCCTTCATCATTAACCGACGCTGTGCTCAAGGCTAATCGCCAGCAGTTTTTGCGCTTCAACGGCAAACTCCAGCGGCAGTTCCGAGAAAACGTCTTTGCAGAAACCGTTGACGATCATCGAAATAGCGTCTTCTTCGCTGATGCCGCGTTGCAGACAATAGAAAAGCTGATCTTCACCGATGCGTGATGTTGTCGCTTCGTGCTCCAGCTGCGCGCTGTTATTGCGGCATTCAACATACGGGAACGTATGTGCGCCGCAGTCCGCGCCAATCAACATGGAGTCGCATTGGGTGAAATTTCGGGCGTTGGTCGCCGTCGGCATAATTTTTACCAGCCCACGGTAGCTGTTCTGGCTGTGGCCGGCGGAAATGCCTTTTGAGATAATGGTTGAGCGCGTGTTTTTACCGATATGGATCATTTTGGTGCCGGTGTCAGCCTGCTGATGTCCACTGGTCAGCGCAACGGAATAGAACTCGCCGATAGAATTATCACCGCGCAGGATACAGCTCGGGTATTTCCAGGTAATCGCCGAACCGGTTTCCGACTGGGTCCACGACATCTTGCTGTTTTCCCCTTCGCACAACGCCCGCTTGGTCACAAAGTTCAGAATGCCGCCCGTGTTGTTGTCGCCCGGGAACCAGTTTTGTACGGTGGAATATTTTACTTCAGCATCTTTATGGATGATGACTTCCACTACCGCGGCGTGGAGCTGATAACTGTCGCGTACGGGAGCGGAGCAGCCTTCGATATAACTCACATAGCTGCCTTCATCCGCCACCAGAATCGTGCGCTCAAACTGACCGGTTTTCTCGGCGTTAATGCGAAAATAGGTGGATAACTCCATTGGGCAACGCACGCCTTTGGGAACATAGATAAATGTCCCATCGGAAGCGACTGCCGCATTCAGCGCGGCAAAAAAGTTATCGTTCCCCGGCACGACGGTGCCAAGATATTTCCTGACCAGGTCAGGGTGATCGTGTATCGCTTCGCCAAAAGAACAGAAAATAATGCCCTGTTCCGCCAGTTTTTCACGGTATGTGGTCGCTACGGAGACCGAGTCAAAAATCGCATCGACGGCGACCTCTTTCCCTTCGCGAACCGGAACGCCAAGTTGCTCGAAGGCGTCTTCAACCTCTTTACTCAAAAAGGTATTCGCGCCCGTTTGCTGTACGGCTCCCGGCTGGGAAACGCAGTTATCGTCGCAGTTTCCGCATGATGGCGCAGAGTAATAGCTGTAGTCCTGATAGTTAAGTTTATCGTAGTGCGCCTTCAGCCAGTGCGGTTCATCCATGTCCAGCCAGGCTCTATAGGCATTGAGACGAAATTCCAGCATCCACTCAGGTTCGTTACGCTTTGCGGAAATCGCGCGCACCACCTCTTCGCTGATGCCTTTTGCCAGTTCATCAGTGGGTAGTTGCGTGAAAAATCCTTCTTTGTAATTAAGGCGTCCGCCTGTCCAGATGCCGACCTCTTCCGTTGCTTCAGTGTTACGAGACATAGTACCGCCTATACCCCAAAACTTTCGCCGCAGCCGCATTCATTCTGGGCTTTGGGGTTATGAAATTTAAATAACTGGTTCAGCCCTTCCTGTACGTAATCCACTTCTGTTCCGTCAATAAAAGGCATCGCCTGTAACGGTGCGAAAAGCTTTGCGCCTTCGGCTTCAAAAACCAGATCGTCTTTATCCGGCTCCCGAACGGTATCCAGAACATAGCCAAATCCGGCACATCCCGTCTGTTTTACGCTTAACCGCACGCCCAACATGCCCGGCTGCTTTTCTGCCAGCTCACGTATGTGCGCTGCCGCCGCTGGCGTTAGCGTCAGCCCTTGCCAGGGGAAGTCCTCCGGGTTAAACGTGTCTGAATGCAATTCCATAGAGTTACCTCGCGTTCTAAATCACCAGGATATAACAGCATGTTAGTGATAATGATTATCACTTCAACCCCTTAACCGCAGGGGCTTTCCAACAAATGGTCATATTGAGCGCCTTTTATTAAGCATAGACCCTGTCCGCCAGGTCATACGACAGACAAAAAACAACTTAACTTTTTGATAAGTAATGGTTTATAAGATATTAACCGTTCTGACAGGTCAAAAACGAAAAGATGTATAGAAAATGACTATTTAATTAATAGGCTGTCGACATTGCCGGGCGGCGAGGTCAGAACCCCATTTTTTGTATGGATACCTGGCGTTGCGCTCTTTATAATCCGCTGCGGTTCTATAACTCAGTTTGAGCTATAGGTTTATGTAAACTCTTTCCGGCATTTCAGGTGCTGAATGAGGCAAGAGGCTTAAAATATGGTTGTTACGCTCGCGTATATCGCACTTTTTTTGGTTTTCTCGTGGGTCATCTTGAGAATTAATCAAAAAAGCGATTCCCTGTCGAAAAGCGTTTTTATCGCTATCTTTTTAGGGGCTGTTATTGGTTTATCCCTGCATTTTATTTCAGCAAATCACACTAAAACTATTATCGAATGGTACAGCATCGTCGGCAATGGTTACGTCCACCTGCTAAAACTGGTCGCTATACCGCTAATTTTTATTTCTATTCTTTCCGCCATCAATAAACTGGAAAATAGCGCCGGCATCGGAAAAATGTCGCTGACGATCGTCGGATGCATGTTATGTCTGGTGATGGTTGCCGGTTTTATCGGATTACTGACCGCTCATATACTGGGGCTTGACGCCAGCGCTTTTGTGCACATGCCGTCAATGTTAACTACAGAAGAAGTCAATAAGACTGCCGCGGTGTCGATTCCCCAGTTAGTGACATCGCTGATTCCGACTAATATTTTTCTTGATCTTACGGGAGCCAGAAGTGTTTCCGTTATCGGCATCGTTATCTTCACGCTAATAGCGGGGATCGCTCTGTTAAAGGTCAAAAAAGAGGCGCCGGAAGAAGGTCAGAAATTAAGCGCAGGCATTAACGCTATTCAGATATGGGTCATGAAGATGGTACGTATCGTTATTGCATTAACGCCCTATGGCGTCATGGCATTAATGACCACCGTATTTTCATCATACCGCCTTGAACAATTCGCCAGCTTACTTGGTTTTATCGGTGCCTGTTACATCGCGATTTTTATGATGTTTATCGTGCATGCCATCTTGCTGATCCTCAGCGGTAATAATCCAGCGCGTTATTTCAGAATGGTCTGGCCCGTCTTAACCTTTGCGTTTGTTTCCCGCAGCAGCGCAGCCTCTATCCCGCTGGCCATTTCCGCCCAGGAAAAATTTGGCGTACAAAGCACCATTGCCAATATTTCCGCCTCGTTTGGCTCCAGTATGGGGCAAAATGGCTGCGCCGGGATTTATCCGGCTATTATGGTAGCGATGATTGCGCCCACCATCGGCATCGATCCGCTCTCGCTGCATTTTCTGGCCGCGATGTTGCCTGCCATTGCGCTAGGGTCTATTGGCGTAGCCGGCGTCGGCGGCGGTGGTACGTTCGCGGCGCTGATTGTCCTGTCGACGTTGAATTTTCCCGTTGCGCTGGTCGGTATTTTTATTGCCATCGAACCTATCGTTGATATGGCCCGCACGGCACTGAACGTTAACGGATCGATGATGTCAGGGGTGCTGGCTAACCGTATTTTGAATAATCATACGGCTGACGACATGCCGGCGGTTATTGACAGACCTTAGTTTTTTACGCGCCCGGAAAAGAAAAACCCTTAAGTCTGTTCAATACAGGCTTAAGGGTTCCGGCCCCATCCGGCGCTTATCTCCGGCACTCTTAATGGCTTAGCTCTTGAAGGGGCACAAGAATAATCTCATAAAGAGAGCGCGCCTTTTTAGCACAAATGGCGATCTGTATTTTTTTTAAACAAAATCAAGGGGGTTATCTATTACCGGGGGACAGTGTCTGGTGAGATTGCCTGGTAACATAGCCGGATGGCGGCTAACGCCTTATCCGGCCTACACAGACTTTATTAATGCACGCCCAACCGCCAGGCGAAATAGATCTCTTCTTTCAGTTCGGTTGCAGAGAGGGTGAGGAGATCGGCAAACTCTAACTCCAGCTGTTTTAAACGCTTCAAATACTGCGCGGGAGAAAGTTCGGTTTTATCACGGCGTAAAAATTCAATCGCCAGTTGGGTTGGGTCCAAATCAGTAGACATATCATCCTCGCTTATGTGTAAACGTGCACAGTATATCACCTTTTTCTGCGCACATTTTGACCAAAAGCAATATGCATCACACTTTTATGGTGACAACGTCACACAATCGCTGTAGTAAGACGCGAAGAACAGCACAGACGTCCCTGTTCATCAAAGATCTCTATCTGCCAGACCTGATGCCGAGCCCCGGTATGCAACGCTTTACAGACGCCTCGTACGCGCCCCTGACGCGCCGACCGTACATGGTTGGCATTCACCTCCAGCCCCACCACCTTTTGCTCCCCCTGCGTACACAGATAACCTGCGACCGAGCCGATACTTTCCGCCAGCACCACAGACGCTCCGCCATGCAGCAAGCCGAACGGCTGTTTGGTGCGATGATCGACGGGCATTGTCGCTTCCAGCGTATCGTCCCCAATATGCTCAAAGCGGATATCAAGCAGGCCAACCATATTCCCTTCCCCCATCGCATTAAGCGCATCGAGGGTCAATTCACGTTTCCAGATCAACCTATAATCTCCAGTAATGCCTGCAACGGGTGACGCACGCCCGTACCTTCAATGCGTTTAACCTGGCTTCGACAGGAATAGCCGGTTGCCAGGCAGCGGTTTCGCGGTAGACGTTGCATCGCCTGATGCCAGGATAGCTCATAAATTCCCAGCGAATTTTTATGATTGGTGAGTTCATGTCCATAAGTGCCCGCCATACCGCAGCAGCCTACGCTGACATTTTCCAGCTTCGCGCCAAAATGGGCAAAGATGGCGGCCCACTGCGCAGGCGCGCCGGGTAAAGCCGTGACTTCCGTACAATGACCAAAAAAGTACCACGGTTCGCCGCTCACCTCGACGGACAGTCTTGCATTTATTTCCTGCGCCAGCCATTCATTCACCAGCAACACATGAAAATCGCCGCGCTGTTCGCCCAGCGCCAGTTTATATTCGTCGCGATAACACAGGACCAGCGCCGGATCGACGCCCACCATTGGCATCCCCAACGCGGCGATCCGATTAAGGAACTCAGAGGTTTTTTTCGCCGTTTTCGCAAAGCGATTAAGAAAGCCTTTAATATGCTGCGCCTTACCATTCGGCGAGAACGGTAACAATACCGGCCTCCTGCCCAGTTTTTCCGCCAGGCGGATAAAGTCCGCCACGACCCGGGCGTCGTAGTAGCTGGTAAACGGGTCCTGAACCACCAGTACCGTTTTCGCTTTTTGCTCGGCGCTCATGTGCTCCAGTTGCTCAAGCGTCATATTAGCGGACGGATGGCCCACCAGTTGCTGTTGCAATGAAGGGGCAGAAAGCAGAGGTAAATCCACCATACCGATATGTTTTTTCGCCAGATTGCGCACCACCGGTTGGTTAATAAAAAAGTTAAAGGTCTTTGGCGCACGCGCCATCAGCGGCGCGTAGGTCTCGACCGTCGCCACCAGATGATCGCGTACCGGACGCAGATAACGCGTATGGTAAAGCTGTAAGAAACGTGAACGAAACTCCGGAACATCGATTTTAATCGGACACTGGGTCGTACAGGCTTTACACGCCAGACAGCCGGACATGGCCTCTTTAACTTCATGGGAAAAGTCATACTCGCCTTTGCGTTTGTGCCAACTATTCCGGGTGCGGGCAATCAGCGTGCGTAAGCTGGCGCGTTTTTCTGGCAACTCCTTTTCCAGCTTCAGCGGATCGACGCCGCGATCGGCCAATAGACGGAGCCATTCCCGTACCAGCGTCGCCCGCCCTTTCGGCGAGTGGATCCGGTTAAGGCTAATTTTCATCGACGGGCACATCGGGCTTTTCGCATCGAAATTAAAGCACAGGCCGTTACCATTACACTCCATAGCGCCGCGCCAGGTCTGCCGCACCGCCAGCGGGATTTGCCGATCCCAGGTGCCGCGTTTTACCGCATCCACCTTCATCATCGGCGCCTCTATCCCCTGCGGTGGACAGATTTTACCCGGGTTAAGTCGATTATGCGGATCAAAAGCCGCTTTTATTTTGCGCAGCTCGCCATACAGGACTTCGCCGAAAAAGGCCGGGCTGTATTCCGCACGAAAACCTTTTCCATGCTCGCCCCACAACAGCCCGCCGTATCTGGCGGTCAGCGCGACGACCTCATCGGAGATCTGTTTCATCAACAGTTCCTGCTGCGGATCGCACATATCCAGCGCCGGACGCACATGCAGCACCCCGGCATCCACGTGGCCGAACATGCCGTAACTTAAGCCATGACCATCCAGCAGGGCGCGAAATTCGGCGATGTAATCGGCCAGATGTTCAGGCGGCACGCAGGTATCTTCCGCGAAAGGAATCGGTTTGGCAGCGCCTTTCGCATTACCCAGCAGCCCTACCGCTTTTTTACGCATCGCGTAAATACGCTCAATACCCGTCAAATCGGTACAAAGTTGCCAACCGATCACCCCCGCTTCCGCACGCGCCATCAGGCCATCCAGCCGGTGGCACAGCGCCTCGACCTGTCCGTCAATAAGCGCTTCATCGTCACCCGCGAATTCCACGATATTCAGGCCAAGCATCTCTTTATCCGGCACATCGGTAATCAATTCACTAACGGAGTGCCAGACAATATCTTCCCGCGCGAGGTTAAGGACTTTGGAATCGACCGTCTCGACGGATAAGGCGCGCGCATCAACCATAAAAGGGGCGTTACGCAGCGCGGAATCAAAGGAGTCGTATTTTACATTTACCAGACGGCGGACTTTGGGTATCGGGGTAATATCCAGCCGGGCTTCAGTAATAAACGCCAGCGTCCCTTCCGACCCCGTTAAGATGCGGGTGAGATCGAAGCGGGTCATGTCATCGTTAAAGACGTGGCGTAAATCGTAGCCTGTCAGGAAACGATTGAGCTTTGGAAAGCTATCGAGGATAAGTTGACGGTTTTCCAGGCAGGACTGATAGACGGTCTGATAGATGCGGCCTGGCGTCGTCGTGTTTTCACCCAACGTCCGGGCAAGCTCTACAGGCATCGATTGCGTGTCAAGGATATCGCCCCCTAACAATACGGCTCGTATGCCTAAGACGTGATCTGACGTTTTTCCATAGACCAGCGACCCCTGACCGGAGGCATCGGTATTAATCATACCGCCAAGCGTGGCGCGATTACTGGTGGAAAGTTCCGGCGCAAAAAAATAGCCATACGGCTTTAACGCTTGATTAAGCTGATCTTTTATCACTCCCGCCTCTACCCGCACCCATCCCTCTTCAGGATTAATTTCAATAATGCGGTTCATATAGCGGGACATATCAACAATAATGCCCTGGTTTAGCGCCTGGCCATTCGTGCCAGTACCGCCGCCTCGCGGGGTAAATATCAGCGACATAAAGCGCGGCTCCGCCGCCAGACGGGCAAGAAGCGCGACATCCGCCGTAGAACGGGGAAACACAACAGCATCGGGAAGAAGCTGGTAGATACTGTTATCGGTCGACATTGTCAGACGGTCGGCATAACTGGTTGCCGTATCGCCCGTAAACCCTTGCTGCTCCAGCGCCTGCAAAAAATTGAGCACCAGCTGAACGACGCCGGGTGCCTGAGAAATTTGTGGAATCATTATATTGACCTTTTCCTGCGGTCTATGTTGTGAACGGTGGCGCCCAACCCGGCGAGCGCGAGCGGTCTACGCACAGGAAGGGATGCTTAATCGTTTGCGTGTTGCGTTATTTGTTGTATCACATTTTTTTCCTGTGCGCCCAACAGAATTACATGCAGAATCGGCCTGTTAAAAACCGCTGAAATTGCTCATCATTATAGGGTGTGGTTTGCATGTTCACGTCGCGCCAACGTTCTGGCGCAAAGACAAAGGTGAAAGTATTTATGGTAAATGTTCGTCAGCCCAGGGATATTGCGCAAGTGCTGCTATCGGTGCTGTTTTTAGCCATCATGATTGTGGCCTGTTTGTGGATAGTACAGCCTTTTATTTTGGGGTTTGCATGGGCAGGTACGATTGTTATCGCGACCTGGCCCGTTTTGCTGAAATTACAAAAAATATTGTGGGGCCGCCGCTCGCTTGCCGTACTGGTCATGACGCTGCTGTTAGTGCTGCTCTTCGTTATTCCCGTCGCCTTGCTGGTGAACAGCATTGTCGACGGTAGCGGCCCGCTCATCCATGCAGTGACCGGCGGCGATATGACGCTACCCGATCTGGCATGGTTAAATAATATTCCGTTGGTTGGCGCCAAACTGTATGCCGGATGGCATAGCCTGCTGGATATGGGCGGTAGCGCTATTATGGCGAAAGTGCGGCCTTATATCGGCACAACCACGACCTGGTTTGTCGGTCAGGCGGCGCATATCGGACGCTTTATGATGCACTGCGCCCTGATGCTGTTGTTTAGCGCCCTGCTTTACTGGCGCGGCGAACAAGTGGCGATGGGTATACGCCATTTTGCCTGTCGTCTCGCGGCTAAACGCGGCGATGCGGCGGTTCTGCTGGCTGCCCAGGCGATCCGCGCCGTGGCGCTTGGCGTGGTGGTCACCGCGCTGGTACAGGCGGTACTTGGCGGCGTCGGGCTGGCGATTTCCGGCGTGCCTTACGCTACCCTGTTGACGGTAGTGATGATCCTTTCGTGTCTGGTTCAGTTGGGGCCGTTGCCGGTATTGATTCCAGCCATTATCTGGCTTTACTGGACAGGCGACACCACCTGGGGCACCGTGCTGCTGGTTTGGAGCGCCGTCGTCGGCACTCTGGATAACGTGATTCGCCCGGTACTCATCCGCATGGGCGCCGATTTACCGCTGCTTCTGATCCTTTCCGGGGTAATCGGCGGCCTGATTGCATTCGGTATGATTGGTCTGTTTATTGGACCGGTGCTTCTGGCCGTGACCTGGCGTTTGTTCTCCGCATGGGTACATGAAGTTCCGGCGCCGACGAATGAACCAGAGGAGATCCTTGAAGAGCTGGATGATATCGAGGAAGCCAACAAGCAGTCATAATCCCGTCGGGCGGCATTGCCGCCCGATGCTTTAGCGACGTTTATCAATTCAACGCACACTCCATTTTGATTCGCCCGTCTGTTCCCCGCCGCATCTCATTTCTGTCGCAAATCCGTTACAGTTTTTAAACTATTGAGACGAATCTGATCGACGCAAAAAGTGCTCATGCCTACTATTAGCACACGGTTATAAATCAACACATTGATTTATAAGCATGGAAATCCCCTGAGTGAAACAACGAATTGCTGTGTGTAGTCTTTGCCCGTCTCCTACGATGGGCTTTTTTTTTAACTTTTTTCGCTGCATTGTTACATAAGCCAGCTCCCGTTTCCCTTCAACACCGCGATATCTGCAACGAACAAATAATATTGCACAAAATAGTGTGATTCTGTTCAAGTCGAAACGGTGTCGGTGGTGCTATTTATAGCATCACTTTTTTCATATAAAAGCCTAAAAAATGATGAACGCGTTAGAACTACAAGCACTACGGCGTATTTTTGATATGACGATTGAAGAATGCACAATCTATATCACCCAAGATAATAATTCGGCAACCTGGCAACGATGGGAAGCTGGCGACACTCCCATCTCTCCAGAAATCATTGCCAGGTTAAAGGAAATGAAAGCCAGGAGACAGCGACGAATTAACGCCATTGTTGACAAAATAAATAACCGCATCGGCAATAATACAATGCGTTACTTCCCTGATTTATCTTCTTTTCAGTCCATTTATACAGCGGGGGATTTTATCGAGTGGAAAATTTATCAATCTGTTGCTGCCGAACTTTTCGCACATGATCTGGAGCGGCTGTGTTAGACGTAAACTTTATCGCCGCATCGTATTGATACCGGATAGAAAACCACACAATCACGACATTGACTTGTCACCCTATCCAATATGCTTCCTGCCTGTGTATACCACTGTAATGTTCAGGCGGCATCTCTGAGTCAGATAATATGAAAAATCGTTATTTCCCTACCGCTGTAGGGTTGTATTTTAATTACTTTGTACATGGCATGGGGGTTATCCTGATGAGCCTGAACATGTCATCGCTTGAACAGCAATGGCATACCAGTGCCGCAGGCGTATCTATTGTGATCTCTTCGCTTGGTATTGGCCGGCTAAGCGTTTTGTTAATCGCCGGTATGCTTTCCGATCGCTTTGGTCGCCGTCCTTTTATCATTCTGGGGACCGCCTGTTACCTGATTTTTTTCATTGGCATTCTTTATGCTCAGACGATTTTTGTCGCTTATGCCTGTGGCTTTTTAGCGGGTATGGCCAACAGTTTTTTGGATGCAGGTACCTATCCCAGTTTGATGGAAGCCTTCCCTCGCTCCCCCAGTACGGCAAATATTCTGATCAAAGCATTTGTCTCTGGCGGGCAATTCTTGTTGCCCATTATTATCAGTTTATTAGTCTGGGCTAATATGTGGTTTGGCTGGTCCTTCCTGCTTGCCGGGGCGATCATGCTTATTAATGCTCTGTTTTTATTACGCTGTCCTTTTCCACCCTATCCTGGTCGGATATTGAAGCCCAAAATCTCGCAAGCGCCTGTCACAGGCGTACATCATTGCTCCCTCATCGATCTTATCAGCTACACCCTTTATGGCTATATCTCGATGGCAACCTTTTATCTTATCAGCCAGTGGCTGGCGCAGTATGGACAGTTCGTCGCAGGAATGTCGTATACCCAATCCATCAAACTGTTAAGTATTTATACCTGCGGATCGCTACTGTGCGTTTTTATTACTGCCCCGCTGGTCAGAAAAACAATTCGCTCTACCACATTATTGATGTTTTATACCTTTATCTCTTTTATTGCGCTTCTGACGGTCTGCCTGCATCCTCAGGCCTATGTTGTTATGATCTTCGCATTCGTCATTGGATTCTCTTCCGCCGGTGGCGTAGTACAAATCGGCCTGACGCTGATGGCGGCCCGTTTTCCACAGGAGAAAGGTAAAGCGACCGGCATTTATTACAGCGCCGGCAGTATCGCGACGTTCACTATTCCGTTGATCACAGCGCGGATTTCAGAAATGAGCATTGCACATATTATGTGGTTTGATACCGGTATCGCCGCAGCGGGATTTCTCCTCGCGCTGTTCATCGGTTACCGAAGTCGGGCTGAATCACAACATCACGCTGAAGCAGCGTCAACTGCACAATAAATGTTAGCGTGCCAACTGCAATATTATTGCCTTGCTATGCAAAATAAAACGTTAGCCATTATCACCGGGAAACAAAAAATGTAATTTTCGTGTTAATTATTATTCATTATCTTCACACTTATCAGAAAAATTGCGATGAGCATCACGAGTTATATGTGTTAAACAACAAATTCGCAGCAATTTTTATATTTCCCGGCTAACAAATGAAATGCTATCAATGCAATAAACCTGGCATTTTAAACGCCATGTTATGTACATATAACGACAATACCGACTTATAGTGTTACTGAACAATCGCTGCATGTAGTAAAGCAGTAATAAGCAGGACATTGAATCAAACCATCAGCAAGGAGCTGTGAACAAATGTCTCAGAACAAGGCTCGCAACATGCCATATTTGCTGGCTGTTATCTGCATTTATTTTAGTTACTTTCTCCACGGCATGAGTGTTATTACACTAGCCCAGAACATGACCTCCCTTGCACAGAAATTCTCCACGGATAGTGCCGGTATCGCCTATTTAATCTCTGGCATTGGTCTTGGCCGTCTGGTCAGTATTTTATTCTTTGGCGTACTGTCCGATAAATTTGGCCGTCGGGCAATAATACTGCTTGGCGCCGTACTATATATGCTGTTTTTCTTCGGTATTCCCGCCAGTCCTAACCTGATGATCGCTTTCATATTAGCGGTGTGTGTCGGCGTGGCGAACTCCGCGCTGGATACCGGCGGATACCCTGCATTAATGGAGTGTTTTCCCAAAGCATCGGGCTCGGCAGTTATTCTGGTTAAAGCGATGGTCTCTTTTGGGCAAATGATTTATCCCCTTATCGTCAGCGCCTTGTTAGTCAACCATATCTGGTACGGCTACGCGGTGGTAATCCCCGGTATCCTTTTCGTCCTCATCACGTTGATGCTGTTGAAAAGCCGTTTTCCCAGCCAACTTGTCGATGCCAGTATTGCGAAAGAATTACCCCAGATGAACAGTACTCCCCTCGTCTGGCTGGAAGGCGTAGCTTCCGTTTTATTTGGCGTCGCCGCGTTCTCAACCTTCTATGTGATTGTGGTCTGGATGCCTAAATATGCGATGGCCTTCGCCGGAATGGCGGAATCCGACGCGCTGAAAACCATCTCTTATTACAGTATGGGATCGTTGGTTTGCGTGTTTATTTTTGCCGCATTGCTGAAAAAAATGGTTCGCCCCATCTGGGCCAATGTTTTCAATGCCGGGCTGGCGACACTCACCGCTGCGGCAATTTACCTGTATCCCTCTCCACTGATCTGTAATGCTGGCGCCTTCGTGATTGGTTTTTCCGCTGCTGGAGGTATTTTACAATTAGGCGTATCGGTAATGTCGGAATTTTTCCCTAAGAGTAAAGCTAAAGTCACCAGTATATATATGATGATGGGGGGCGTAGCTAACTTTCTTATCCCACTGATTACCGGTTATCTCTCTACTATTGGCCTGCAATATATCATTTTGTTAGATTTTGCCTTTGCACTACTGACATTTATCACCGCCATTATTGTATTTATTCGCTATTATCGCGTATTTAAGATCCCGCAAAACGATGTCCGATTTGGCGAGCATTATTTCCAGTAAAAATGTTAACGATGCGCAACAGGCATGCGCCCTGCTCTGCACTGTCCACTTATTAAGGAGTATAAAATGGATGTTACCGCAAAATATGAATTAATTGGTCTTATGGCGTATCCTATCCGTCATAGCTTATCGCCCGAAATGCAAAACAAAGCGTTAGAAAAAGCGGGGCTACCGTATACCTATATGGCTTTCGAAGTGGATAACACGACGTTTGCCAGCGCCATTGAAGGACTGAAAGCATTAAAAATGCGCGGTACGGGCGTCTCCATGCCAAACAAACAGCTCGCGTGTGAGTATGTCGATGAATTAACGCCAGCAGCAAAACTGGTTGGCGCTATCAACACCATTGTTAACGATGACGGCTATCTACGCGGCTACAACACGGATGGTACGGGCCATATTCGGGCAATTAAAGAAAGCGGTTTCGATATTCGGGGAAAAACCATGGTGCTGCTCGGCGCGGGAGGCGCGGCTACCGCCATTGGCGCCCAGGCAGCCATTGAAGGCATTAAGGAAATTAAACTGTTTAACCGTAAAGATGACTTTTTCGAAAAAGCGGTTGCCTTTGCGAAGCGGGTGAATGAAAACACCGATTGCGTCGTTACCGTCACCGATCTTGCCGATCAGCACGCTTTTACTGAAGCGCTTGCCAGCGCAGATATTCTGACGAACGGTACCAAAGTTGGCATGAAACCATTGGAGAACGAATCCCTGATCGGCGATGTTTCCCTGCTCCGCCCTGAATTGCTGGTCACCGAATGTGTTTATAATCCGCATATGACAAAGTTATTGCAGCAGGCGCAACAAGCTGGTTGCAAAACAATTGATGGTTACGGCATGTTGTTATGGCAAGGAGCCGAACAGTTTGAACTGTGGACAGGAAAAGCATTTCCATTGGACTATGTGAAACAGGTGATGGGATTCACAGCCTGACCGGTAAAATTATAATTGCGACGAATGACAATGAAGGGTACCAAATGAAAACCGTAACTGTAAGAGATCTCGTGGTTGGCGAAGGCGCGCCAAAGATCATTGTGTCGCTAATGGGAAAAACCATTACCGATGTGAAATCGGAAGCACTCGCCTACCGTGAAGCGGATTTCGATATTCTGGAGTGGCGCGTTGACCATTTTGCCAACGTGACGACGGCAGAAAGCGTACTTGAGGCCGCCGGCGCCATCCGGGAGATTATTACCGATAAACCCTTGCTATTTACCTTCCGAAGCGCGAAAGAAGGCGGCGAACAGGCGCTAACCACCGGACAGTATATCGCTCTGAATCGTGCAGCGGTTGACAGCGGTCTGGTCGATATGATCGATCTTGAGCTTTTTACCGGCGACGATGAGGTGAAAGCCACCGTCGGCTATGCTCATCAACACAACGTTGCGGTGATCATGTCTAACCATGATTTTCATAAAACGCCCGCAGCGGAAGAGATTGTTCAGCGTCTGCGTAAAATGCAGGAACTGGGCGCCGATATTCCGAAGATCGCCGTCATGCCGCAGACTAAAGCCGATGTCCTGACCTTACTTACCGCCACTGTAGAAATGCAGGAGCGCTATGCGGATCGTCCGATTATTACCATGTCGATGTCGAAAACCGGGGTAATATCTCGTCTTGCCGGCGAAGTGTTCGGTTCTGCAGCAACGTTTGGCGCGGTGAAAAAAGCATCTGCGCCGGGACAAATATCAGTAGCCGATCTGCGTACCGTATTAACTATATTGCACCAGGCGTAATACTTTATCGTGTGGCGGAATATTCTCTTTCTGCCACAATAAAATAAATAGTTATCTGACATGAATATGTTCCATATTCATTGAAAGCCGCTGTCTTTATTACCTTAACACGGTTATATCGATAGTGCTTTCAGGGATAATAGTGGAGTAAATATGAAAATCAATAAGCCATCACGCATTAATGGCCGCGTTCCCGTGCTCTCTGCACAAGAAGCAGTAAATTATATTCCAGATGAGGCCACTTTATGTATTCTGGGCGCAGGCGGCGGTATTCTCGAAGCGACAACATTAATTACCGCACTGGCAGATAAATATCAAACAACCCAGTCACCACGAGATTTATCTATTATTAGCCCTACCGGATTAGGTGACCGCGCCGATCGCGGCATCAGCCCGCTGGCGCAGGAGGGACTGGTAAAATGGGCGCTATGCGGACATTGGGGGCAATCTCCCCGTATTTCTGAACTGGCTGAACAAAATAAAATCGCCGCCTATAACTACCCACAAGGCGTATTAACCCAGACGCTGCGCGCCAGCGCCGCACACCAGCCGGGTATTCTGAGCGATATTGGTATTGGTACCTTTGTCGACCCTCGCCAACAGGGCGGAAAATTAAACGACGTGACTAAAGAAGATCTCATTAAGCTGGTAGAGATCGATAATAAAGAATATCTCTATTATAAAGCGATAGCGCCTAATGTGGCTTTTATCCGCGCCACCACCTGCGACAGCGAAGGCTATGCATCATTTGAAGATGAGGTGATGTATCTTGATGCGCTGGTGATCGCCCAGGCCGTTCACAATAATGGCGGTATTGTAATGATGCAGGTGCAGAAAATGGTAAAAAAAGCCACGCTGCATCCAAAATCCGTGCGTATTCCCGGCTATCTGGTGGATATTGTGGTTGTCGACGCCGACCAGACGCAACTCTATGGCGGCGCGCCGGTGAACCGATTTATCTCCGGGGATTTTACTCTTGATGACAGTACCCAGCTTACCCTGCCCCTTAATCAGCGCAAGCTGGTAGCCCGACGCGCGCTGTTTGAAATGCGTAAAGGCGCGGTAGGCAATGTGGGCGTAGGCATTGCCGACGGTATTGGTCTGGTCGCTCGCGAGGAAGGCTGCGCCGATGACTTCGTGCTGACCGTGGAAACAGGCCCGGTGGGCGGTATTACCTCTCAGGGCGTGGCCTTCGGCGCCAATGTCAATACCCGCGCGATCCTTGATATGACCTCACAGTTTGATTTTTATCACGGCGGTGGGCTCGATGTCTGCTATTTAAGTTTTGCCGAAGTGGATCAACACGGTAATGTCGGTGTACATAAATTCAACGGCAAAATTATGGGCACCGGCGGGTTTATCGATATTAGCGCAACGTCGCAAAAAATTATTTTCTGCGGAACTCTGACGGCCGGAAGTTTAAAAACTGAAATTACCGATGGCAAATTAAATATTCTGCAAGAAGGTCGCGTGAAAAAATTCGTCAGCGAACTGCCGGAAATTACGTTCAGTGGAAAAATTGCGCTTGAGCGCGGGTTAGACGTGCGTTACATCACTGAACGTGCGGTTTTCACTCTCAAACAAGATGGCCTGCATTTAATTGAAATTGCGCCTGGCGTCGATCTGCAACGGGATATTCTTGACAAGATGGATTTTTCACCGGTTATCTCACCAGATTTAAAACTGATGGACACAAGATTATTTACCGATAGCACTATGGGATTCACGCTTCCTGACGCAACACATTAAAAGGAGTACAAATATGGATTTTTCATTAACTGAAGAACAAGAACTATTACTGGCCAGTATTCGCGAGTTAATCACCAGCAATTTTCCGGAAGAGTATTTCCGTACCTGCGATCAAACGGGCACCTATCCCAAAGAATTTATGCAGGCGCTGGCGGAAAACGGTATTTCGATGCTGGGCGTCCCGGAAGAATTCGGCGGCATTCCGGCTGACTATGTAACGCAAATGCTGGCGCTGATGGAAATCTCAAAATGCGGCGCTCCGGCCTTTTTGATTACCAACGGCCAATGCATTCACAGTATGCGCCGTTTTGGTTCCGCAGAACAACTGCGTAAAACAGCAGAAAGTACTCTGGCCACCGGCGATCCAGCATATGCGCTAGCCTTAACAGAACCTGGCGCGGGATCTGATAATAATAGCGCCACAACAACCTGGACGCGTAAAAACGGCAAGGTTTATCTTAACGGTCAGAAAACGTTTATCACCGGTGCAAAAGAATATCCTTACATGCTGGTTCTGGCGCGCGATACGGAGCCAAAAGATCCTAAAAAAGCGTTCACGCTTTGGTGGGTGGACTCAAATAAACCGGGCATAAAGATTAATCCGCTGCACAAAATTGGCTGGCACATGTTGAGTACATGCGAAGTTTATCTCGATAATGTCGAGGTGGACGAAAGCGACCGGGTCGGTGAAGAAGGCATGGGTTTCCTCAATGTCATGTACAATTTTGAGATGGAGCGTTTGATTAATGCGGCGCGCAGTACAGGTTTCGCCGAATGCGCATTTGAAGATGCCGCCCGTTACGCCAACCAGCGTATCGCCTTTGGTAAACCCATCGGCCATAACCAGATGATCCAGGAAAAGCTGGCGTTAATGGCCATCAAAATCGAAAACATGCGCAATATGGTGTTGAAAGTCGCCTGGCAGGCCGATCGGGAAGAGTCACTGCGTACCAGCGCCGCGCTGGCTAAGCTGTACTGCGCACGCACAGCGATGGAAGTGATTGACGATGCGATTCAGATTATGGGTGGGCTTGGTTATACTGACGAAGCCCGTGTCTCCCGCTTCTGGCGCGATGTTCGCTGCGAACGTATCGGTGGCGGCACGGATGAAATTATGATCTATGTGGCAGGACGCCAGATTCTGAAAGACTATCAGAACAAGTAAGGATCGTACCGGAACGTCTTATTCGGCCTGACTGCTTTACGGCATCAGGCCGAATAAATCAGATATATTTCGCCGTCAGGTATTTGGCAGCAAATACGCCTGCTCAACCAGACTATTTTTAAATTGCTTACGATAATCGTTGGGAGAACATCCTACATGCCGCATAAACAATTTGGCAAAATGGTCCACATTTTCATATCCTACCCGCCATGAAATTTCTGCCAGTGGCGACTCTGTGTTTGTCAGCGCAAACTTGGCCTCGGTCATACGTCGTTGAATAACATAGTTGATAGGGGATATATGATATTCTTTGGCAAATTCATGGCATATATAACTGACGCTGGCGCGAAATTTTTTCGATAGCTGGTCAAGCGTGATTTTTTCACGATAATTATTATTGAGATAAACAAGCACATCCTTAATTAATACATCTTTTTTAATGTAGCCTTGTTCAGAACGATAGGCATTTTTAAAATTTTCATAGTAAAGTGCGGTCAGAGTGTAAGCAAATGCATCGTATACAGAGGAAGCCAATACGTTTTTCCCCTGCGGAAGTAACACGCTTAATTCATTAAAGATACTTTTAATGACCTCTTTCCCCTGAACCACGGAAACCACCGGACAGGAATGACTCTGCAATAGTTGGTTTTCTTCCCAACCTGGAAAACAAAACCCATACAGCGCACAGGTATAGGTGGTAGCCGGCGAATTGCTGTCGGATGCTACAGCGTGTAGCCGCCCCCGCTCAACGACGACAATATCGTCCGCATGCGCGACGTAGAGTGAAGAGTCAATAATTAACCTGGCTATCCCTTTTTGACGTAAATAAGCTCTGTTTCATTATCATGCATATGATGGCCAGACTCCCAGTTTGGATCATCGCTAATGACAAAACGTGAAAATCGAGGGGTCTTGTCCTGTTCAAAAATCGTCTCCGCGGCGGAGTCAAAACAGCGCTGATACATAATAACCTCTGTCAGGTTTAAAAAGATAACCAGGATAAAATAAAGCGAGCGTCAGTGTTGTACAACCGTGGAGATTACCAGCAAAACAAGATTATTCGTTCCGAATGCAAGATATTATGTTCTTTTGCAGACAGCTCAGATTACCTGTCGATAGCGTATTATCAGACAAAAATACATAGCCGACATATCTTTGATGTTTTCTTTTAACCTCACAGAAACAACATCGCACGTTTCATGTTAAAAAATGATGATATGCTTCGCACTTATTATTCTCACTACCGTATTTATATTTTTATGACGCCCTTTTCAGATGGTTGCTAACGATTCTCTGTTCGCAGATTTTTCGTGCAAGATTGTTGGCAAGGAAAACAGATTGACCCATCGAAAACCTCTTCAGACTGCCGCAGACTATTTTCAGTCAGATTTACGTTACTTATCCGCACGCGACTCACTGGAGATGCAATGAAAATAATAACCTGCTTTAAGTTGGTGCCTGAAGAACAGGACATTACCGTGACCCCGGAGCATTCGCTCAATTTTGATCGTGCCGAGGCCAAAATCAGCCAGTTTGATTTAAATGCAATTGAGGCCGCCGCGCAGTTAGCTGGCGATGGCGACGAGATCGCCGCGCTCACCGTCGGCGGCTCTCTGTTACAAAATTCAAAAGTCCGCAAAGATGTGTTATCTCGCGGGCCAGATGCGCTTTTTATGGTTCAGGATGCGCAGCTGGAGCACGCCCTGCCCAAAGAAACCGCGCTGGCGCTAGCATCCGCGGCGGAGAAAATCGGCTTTGACCTGCTGCTCTTTGGAGAGGGCTCCGGCGATATTTATGCCCAACAGGTGGGCCTGCTGACTGGCGAACTCCTGAAACTCCCCGTCATCAACGCAGTAAGCCATATTCAACGCGACGGCGACAAAATCATCGTTGAACGCACACTGGAAGAAGACGTTGAAATTATCGAGCTCACGCTGCCCACGGTGCTTTGCGTGACCTCAGATATTAACGTTCCACGCATCCCGTCAATGAAAGCCATTCTCGGCGCCGGGAAAAAAGCCGTTACGTCGTGGCTGGCGAGCGATATCCACTGGACCCCAACCACGCCACTGGCGGAACTGGTCGCCATCTCGGTACCGCCGCAGACAGAACGCAAGCATATCATTCTCGATAACGATTCGCCGGAAGCCATTACCGCACTGGCCGACCATTTGAAAAAATCCCTGAACTAAACCCAACGGAGAAAAATTATCATGAATCATTTAGCTAACGTATGGGTATTTAGCGATAACGTAGAGCGTTATGCCGAATTAATGACCGGCGCGCGGCAGTGGGGAGAAAAAGTTTACGCCATCGTGCAAGGAAACACGGAGATCGACTACGTGAAAGCGCTTGGCGCTGATGAGATAGTCGTTCTTGAATCGCATACGGATTTGCAGCGCGTGGAAAACTATGCCGAAACGCTGGCCTCATTATTAGGCGACCAAAATGGGCTGCTGCTCATGGCGGCGACCAAGCGCTGTAAAGCGCTTGGCGCCCGGCTGAGCATCCAGCTTGACGCCATGATGGTGAACGACGCGACGTCTATTGACCTCCTCGACGGGACGCTACACGCAGAGCATCGCATGTACGGCGGACTTGCTTTCGGCAAAGAGAAATTAAACAGTCCGCAGGCGATTATTACGCTGGCACCCGGCGTGCTGGAACCCGCCGCCCCTCTCCCCGGTCATACTTGCCCGCAGACCACGCTGGCATATATTGCCCCACGCCACGAGGTATTGTGCCAGCAGCGGCGCGCGAAATCGCTAAGCAGCGTCGATTTGAGCAAAGCCAAACGGGTCATCGGCGTAGGACGAGGCCTGGCGGCGCAAAGCGATCTGGATATGGTGCATAAACTGGCGACCGTCCTCGGCGCAGAAGTGGGCTGTTCCCGCCCCATTGCGGAAGGTGAAAACTGGATGGAACGCGAGCGTTATATTGGCGTATCCGGCGTTCTGTTGAAATCCGATCTCTATCTGACGCTGGGCATTTCCGGCCAAATTCAACATATGGTGGGTGGAAACGGCGCAAAAATTATTGTCGCAATTAACAAAGATAAAAACGCGCCCATTTTCAATTATGCCGATTATGGTCTGGTGGGCGATATCTATAAGGTTGTTCCTGCCCTCATCGACCAGTTAAGCCGCTAATTCCTTTTTCAACGCACATCTCCCGTCGTCGATACGGCGGGAAAGGAGCATAAAGCATGTCGGATGATAAATTTGACGCTATTGTGGTGGGCGCAGGCGTAGCAGGAACGGTCGCCGCGTATGTGATGGCAAAAGCGGGACTGGATGTACTGGTTATTGAACGCGGAAACAGCGCGGGCAGCAAAAATATGACCGGTGGCCGGCTCTACGCTCACAGTATCGAAAGTATTATGCCGGGATTCGCAACGTCCGCCCCCATCGAACGCGTCGTTACCCGTGAAAAAATCTCCTTTTTAACCGAAGAAAGCGCCGTCACACTTGATTTTCACCGCGCGCCCCCTACTCCGCCCCTTACGTCATATACCGTACTGCGCAACAAACTGGACCCGTGGTTAATGGCGCAGGCGGAGCAGGCTGGCGCGCAGTTTATCCCAGGTGTACGGGTCGACGCTCTGGTACGTGAAGGCAATCGCGTCACTGGCGTTCAGGCCGGGGATGATATTCTTGATGCGAATATTGTGATTCTCGCGGACGGCGTGAATTCCATGCTGGGCCGTTCACTGGACATGGTGCCTGCCTCGTCTGCGCATCACTATGCCGTCGGCGTAAAAGAGTTGATTGGGCTCTCTCCGGCACTTATTGAAGAGCGCTTTAATCTGGCGTCCCATGAAGGCGCCGCCTGGTTATTCGCTGGCGCGCCCTCCAACGGGCTCATGGGCGGCGGGTTTCTTTATACCAACCGCGATTCGGTTTCTCTGGGGCTGGTATGTGGCCTGGGCGACATTGCTCACGCGACCAAAAGCGTACCGCAAATGCTGGAAGATTTTAAACAGCATCCGGCGATACGCCCTTTGATTCAGGGGGGAACGCTGCTTGAATACTCCGCTCATATGGTGCCCGAAGGCGGCATAGCAATGATGCCGGAGCTGGCAAATGACGGTGTGATGATTGTCGGCGACGCCGCCGGTCTTTGTCTGAATCTCGGCTATACCGTCCGCGGCATGGATTTAGCCATCGCGTCCGCGCAAGCGGCCGCTCAAACCGCCATTGACGCTAAAGCGCGGCAAGATTTTTCCGCCGCGAGTCTTGCCGGTTACAAACGCGCGCTGGAGAAAAACGGCGTGTTACGCGATATGCGGCATTTCCGCAAACTCCCCGGATTAATGGAAAACCCACGGCTTTTTACCGAGTACCCGCGTATGGCGGCAAACATTGTGGGCGATCTGTTCACCGTTGATGGCGGTCCAGTCCCACCGTTGCGTAAAACTATCCTGTCACATGCGAAAAAAATTGGACTGGTGAATCTATTAAAAGACGGCATAAAAGGGGCTACGGCATTATGAGTTCGGACAATAAGGTGAATGTTGACGTCAAATTGGGCGTAAATAAATTTTACGTAGATGAAGGACACCCACATATCATTTTGCGCTCCTCGCCTGACATGCAGGAGTTTAATAAATTAATAAAAGCCTGCCCTGCCGGACTCTATAAGCTGGACGATGCGGGAAATATTCATTTTGACTCCGCGGGCTGCCTGGAATGCGGGACCTGCAGGGTTCTCTGCGGCAATACTCTTCTCGAAAAATGGGAATACCCGGCGGGAACGTTCGGCGTTGAGTTTCGCTACGGCTGACGCTCTGAAACACCGGATAACGACGCTACGGCGTCTTATTCGGCTTGCCCCCGGAGATTACGTCATTTGTATTAATAGAGAACAAGTCAATGAGTGTTACATTAACGTTTGACGCCGCGCGGCGGAAAACCTATCGCGAGTCCGGCTACTGGGGCGATGCTTCACTGGGCGACTACTGGCGGCAAACCGCACGCGCCGTACCCGATAAAATCGCCGTGGTCGATAATCATGGCGCGTCCTGGACCTACGCCGCACTCGACTGCGCGGCAAGCCGCCTGGCAAACTGGTTACTGTCTCAGGGGATTCAACCGGGCGATCGCGTGGCCTTTCAGCTTCCGGGCTGGTGTGAGTTTACCCTCATTTATCTGGCCTGCCTGAAAACGGGCGCGGTATCTGTCCCGCTACTTCCCGCCTGGCGAGAAGCGGAGCTGGTTTGGGTGCTGAACAAATGTCAGGCTAAAATATTCTTCGCCCCCACCGTGTTCAAACAGAATCGTCCGGTCGATCTTATCCTTCCGCTACAAAATCAACTGCGCCATCTGACGCATATTGTCGGCGTGGATAAACTGGCGCCTGCCACCACAGCGCTTGCGCTTAGTCAAATCATCGACCGCAGCGAACCGTTGCAGTCAGACATTAACATTCACGGTGATGAACTGGCGGCAGTGCTGTTTACCTCCGGCACAGAAGGAATGCCGAAAGGGGTGATGTTGACCCACAATAATATTCTTGCCAGCGAACGGGCGTATTGCGCGCGGTTGAATTTAACCTGGCAAGATGTGTTCCTGATGCCTGCGCCACTGGGCCACGCCACCGGATTTTTACATGGCGTCACCGCGCCCTTTTTAATCGGGGCGCGTAGCGTATTGCTGGACATCTTTACCCCAGAAGCCTGCCTTACCTTATTAGCGCAGCAACGCTGTACCTGTATGTCAGGCGCGACGCCGTTTATTTACGATCTGCTTTGCGCCGTTGAGCAACAGCCTGCCGACCTCTCCTCACTGCGATTCTTCTTATGCGGCGGCACGACTATTCCCAAAAAGGTTGCCCGCGACTGCCAGCAGCGCGGTATCAAATTATTGAGTATTTACGGTTCTACAGAAAGTTCTCCACACTCGATGGTTAATCTGGGTGATTCGACTTCACGCATGATGAATACCGATGGTTATGCCGCCACCGGTGTAGAAATTAAAATCGTGGATGAAGATCGCAATACGCTTCCAGCAGGCCACGAAGGCGAAGAAGCCTCGCGCGGGCCGAACGTTTTTATGGGATACCTGGACGAGCCGGAACTTACCGCCCGCGCACTGGATAATGAGGGCTGGTATTACAGCGGCGACCTCTGCCGCATGGATGAAGACGGTTATATCAAAATTACCGGGCGCAAAAAGGATATTATTATACGTGGAGGTGAAAATATCAGCAGTCGCGAGGTGGAGGATATTTTATTGCAACACCCCCGCATACACGATGCTTGCGTCGTTGCTATGCCTGATGAACGCTTAGGCGAACGTTCATGCGCGTATGTAGTCTTAAAACCGCCGCACCTTTCACTGACGCTGGAAGAGGTGATCGCTTTTTTCAGTCGAAAACGGGTAGCGAAGTATAAATATCCGGAACGGATCGTCATCGTAGAAAAACTGCCCAGAACCGCCTCTGGCAAAGTGCAGAAGTTTCTGTTGCGGCAGGATATTATTGAGCGGCTGCGCCAGGAGCACACTGCGGTATAAATTGCCGGATGGCGACGTTAATGCCGCCATCCAGTATTACACTACTTCTTCAGTTCCGCCAGACTCAGCCAGGTCTGAACCACGGTGTCCGGGTTCAGTGACAGGCTGTCGATCCCCTCTTCCATCAGCCAGGCGGCAAAGTCTTCATGGTCGGACGGACCCTGACCGCAAATTCCAACATATTTGCCCTGTTTTTTCGCCGCGCGGATCGCCATCGACAGCAGCGCTTTCACCGCGTCGTTACGCTCGTCAAACAGTTCAGACACCACGCCGGAATCGCGATCCAGCCCCAACGCCAGCTGCGTCATGTCGTTAGAACCAATCGAGAAGCCATCAAAATACTCGAGGAACTGTTCAGCCAGCAAGGCATTGGACGGGATCTCGCACATCATGATGATCTTCAGCCCGTTCTCGCCGCGTTTAAGCCCCTGGCGCGCCAGCTCTTCGATGACCGCTTTCGCCTGGTCGACCGTCCGCACGAACGGGATCATGATTTCGACGTTGGTAAGGCCCATATCGTTGCGCACGCGTTTCACCGCTTCGCATTCCAGCGCAAAACAATCGCGGAAACTTTCTGCGACGTAACGACCCGCGCCGCGGAAGCCCAGCATCGGGTTTTCTTCATGCGGCTCATAGCGTTCGCCGCCGACCAGGTTGGCGTATTCGTTGGACTTAAAGTCAGACAGGCGAACGATAACGCGTTTCGGGTAGAAGGCGGCGCCTAACGTCGCGATCCCTTCCGTCAGTCGACCAACGTAAAATTCACGCGGCGAGTCAAACCCTTTCATCATCTCACGAATGTCGTTTTGCAGCGCAGCATCCTGGTCGTCAAACTCCAGCAGCGCGCGCGGGTGAACGCCAATCATACGGTTAATGATGAATTCCAGTCGCGCCAGACCTACGCCTTCATTCGGCAGGCAGGCAAAGTCAAATGCCCTGTCCGGGTTGCCGACGTTCATCATGACCTTCAGCGGTAGCTCTGGCATGGTGTCTACGCTGGAGCTTTTTACGCTGAAATCCAGCATGTCGGCATACACATAACCGGTATCACCTTCCGCACAGGAGACGGTTACTTTTTCGCCATCTTTCATGCGTTCGGTGGCGTCGCCGCAGCCGACTACCGCCGGAATGCCCAATTCGCGGGCGATAATCGCCGCGTGACAGGTGCGCCCGCCACGGTTAGTGACAATCGCCGCCGCTTTTTTCATGATCGGTTCCCAGTCCGGGTCGGTCATATCGGTGACAAGCACATCGCCAGGCTCAATACGGTTCATTTCGCCGATATCATGAATAACTTTCACCGTACCTGCGCCGATACGATGACCAATGGCGCGACCTTCGGCAATGATTTTCCCCTGCGCATGTAGCGTATAACGCTCCATCACCTGGCCACGGGAGCGCACGGTTTCCGGACGTGCCTGCACAATAAAGAGCTTACCGGTATGACCGTCTTTCGCCCATTCGATATCCATCGGACGACCATAGTGCTGCTCAATCTGCACCGCTTGTTTCGCCAGTTCCTGCACTTCTTCGTTGGTGAGCGAGAAAATGTCGCGCTGTTCCTGCGGCACATCTTCAATCTTCACTTGCTTGCCGTGCTCCTGGGTGGCGGCGTAAACCATGCGGATTTTTTTCGACCCCATGGTGCGGCGTACGATGGCCGGACGGCCTGCCGCCAGGGTTGGCTTATGGACATAAAATTCATCCGGGTTAACCGCGCCCTGTACCACCATTTCGCCCAGTCCCCATGCCGAGGTGATAAAGACCACCTGGTCAAAGCCGGATTCGGTATCGATAGAGAACATCACCCCTGACGAGGCGAGATCGGAGCGAACCATCCGCTGCACGCCAGCGGAAAGCGCTACGCCGCGATGATCATATCCCTGGTGAACGCGATAAGAGATGGCGCGATCGTTAAACAGAGAAGCAAATACGTGTTTCACTGCCACCAGCACCGCGTCGAAGCCCTGAACGTTAAGAAACGTTTCCTGTTGACCCGCAAACGAAGCATCTGGCATATCTTCCGCCGTGGCGGAGGAACGCACGGCAAAAGAGGCATTTTCATCATCCGACGAAAGCTGCGCATAGGCATCGCGGATGGCGTTTTCCAGCTCCGGCTGGAAAGGAGTGTCGATAATCCACTGGCGGATCTGCGCGCCCGCTTTCGCCAGCTGGGAGACATCATCAATATCTGTCTTATCCAGCAGCTCATAAATGCGCTGATTTACGCCGCTTTGATCCAAAAACTGGTTAAACGCATCGGCAGTGGTTGCAAAACCATTCGGAACGGATACGCCCATGCCGGAAAGGTTAGTAATCATTTCACCCAGGGAGGCATTTTTGCCCCCAACTCTGTCTACATCATTCATGCCGAGTTGGTTATACCAAAGCACCAGCGGTGACGAGCCATTGTTGGACATCGAACAATCCTTTTGTGATAAATGAACGAGTTTAAGAAACACATAGTTGCGTATTTATCCTGGCATACTTAAACCCGCGAAAAAAACGGTGAATCGTTCAAGCAAATTTATTTTTTCATTTTTTCAGATTGTTTACGTAGTTGCGCAAACCCGCGCATAGCACGGCATTCCCTTAATCACCCCCGGTGTAAACTGCGTTTCCAGGAAATGAAACACACTTTTCATTAATTATAAAAAGTGCCTGTCATTTTATAAAATAAGCGACAAGTTATACGTTTCCCGTTACTTTTAATTTATGCTTTCAGATAATTATGTTTACTCTTCAGGATGAACAGAATGGATAATGTTGTTGATCGCCATGTTTTCTATATTTCTGATGGTACCGCCATCACCGCCGAGGTCCTGGGTCACGCGGTTATGTCGCAGTTTCCGGTGACGATCAGCAGCATTACGCTGCCATTCGTGGAAAACGAAAGTCGCGCCCGCGCCGTCAAAGACCAAATTGACGCCATTTATCAGCAAACCGGCGTTCGCCCGCTGGTGTTTTACTCGATTGTTTTACCTGAAATTCGCGCCATCATCTTACAGAGCGAAGGTTTCTGCCAGGATATCGTCCAGGCGCTGGTGGCGCCGCTTCAGCAGGAGATGAAACTGGATCCGACGCCGATCGCTCATCGTACTCATGGGCTTAATCCGGGTAACCTGAACAAGTATGACGCGCGTATTGCCGCTATCGATTATACCCTGGCGCATGATGATGGCATTTCATTGCGCAACCTCGATCAGGCCCAGGTCATTTTACTTGGCGTTTCGCGCTGTGGAAAAACGCCCACCAGCCTCTATCTGGCAATGCAATTCGGTATTCGTGCGGCTAACTACCCTTTCATCGCCGATGATATGGATAATTTGACGCTGCCCACATCGTTAAAACCGCTACAACATAAACTGTTCGGCCTGACAATTGACCCTGAACGCCTGGCGGCTATTCGCGAAGAACGCCGTGAAAACAGTCGCTATGCCTCGTTGCGTCAGTGCCGCATGGAAGTGGCGGAGGTCGAAGCGCTGTATCGTAAGAATCAGATCCCCTGCCTGAACAGCACCAATTATTCCGTTGAAGAGATAGCCACCAAGATTCTCGACATTATGGGGCTTAACCGCAGGATGTACTAGCAAACTAGTTTAATGGGTTGGTTTTTGTTATCATGCCGTTCTGCCTGCGAGGTGTGACACGCCTCGCACTTGAAATCAGCAGGGATTGGTTTATCGTGATGCCCATCACTTCCCGGTAGTCCTGCCGTTGAAGCAACAAATTTCTGAGACTTGTAATGAACAGAACCGACGAACTCCGTACTGCGCGTATCGACAGCCTGGTAACACCAACCGAACTCGCGCAGCGGTATCCTGTATCGTCCTCCGTCGCCAGTCACGTTATCGACTCCCGACGCCGGATAGAAAAGATTTTAAATGGTGAAGATCCACGGCTACTGGTCGTCATTGGCCCCTGTTCGATTCACGATCTGAATGCTGCCATGGAATACGCGACGCAGCTCCAGGCACAACGCCAAAAGCATCAGGCGCGTCTGGAAATCGTCATGCGCACCTATTTTGAAAAACCGCGCACCGTCGTGGGATGGAAAGGCCTGATTTCCGATCCCGACTTGAATGGCAGTTACCGCGTCAATCATGGGCTTGAACTGGCGCGTCGCTTGCTATTGCAGGTGAACGAACTGGGAGTACCGACCGCCACAGAATTTCTTGATATGGTCACCGGCCAGTTTATTGCCGATCTGATCAGTTGGGGAGCGATTGGCGCGCGTACCACCGAAAGCCAAATCCATCGGGAAATGGCTTCTGCGCTCTCTTGTCCGGTCGGCTTTAAAAATGGTACGGATGGCAATACCCGCATTGCCGTTGATGCTATTCGCGCCTCCCGCGCCAGTCATATGTTTCTCTCGCCGGATAAAGACGGACAGATGACTATCTACCAAACGAGTGGCAACCCGTATGGGCACATCATCATGCGCGGCGGTAAAAAACCGAACTATCACGCTGAAGATATTGCCGCCGCCTGCGACACGTTGCATGAATTTGATCTGCCGGAACATCTGGTCGTCGACTTCAGCCACGGCAACTGTCAAAAACAGCATCGCCGCCAGTTAGAGGTATGTGATGATATTTGCCAGCAGATTCGTAATGGCTCCACGGCAATTGCCGGGATTATGGCAGAGAGTTTTTTACGGGAAGGCACGCAAAAAATTATCAGCGGTCAACCATTAATCTATGGTCAGTCCATTACCGATCCTTGCCTGAACTGGGAAGATACGGAAGTTTTGTTGGAAAAACTTGCCGCGGCGGTAGACAGCCGCTTTTAATAGCTCGCCCATCCTGCCGGGATGGGCGTTTCTTCGATGCGTTACCCGCCCTTTTCTCTCCGCGCGCGTATATCACTCCACAGAATTAGCACTTGCTGTTATCGCATTAATTATTGATAATAATAATCATTGTGAGTTTGATTATTAATAAATAACATGTCGCGTATGGATAACACCGAGCTGCCTCACCCTAAGGAAATAGACAATGAAACGCTTCTCCCTGCCGCTGAACGGCGCGTCAACAGTCAGGCGCTATTAGGTCCGGACGGCAAAGTCATTATCGATCACAACGGTCAGGAGTATCTGTTGCGCAAAACTCAGGCCGGTAAACTACTGTTAACCAAATAGCGCTCCCGCCAGCAGACGATGCTGCTGGCATCAGGCTAACTTGAACAACTGACCTCCAGCCGCTTTCCCCACTCCGGCGGTCGGCTGGCATAGTCATCATCTCGATCGGTAAAAGGTTGACGTAAAACTTCATGCAACCGATGCAGTTCCGCCATGTCTCCCTGTTCAGCCGCGTCTATCGCGCGTTGCGCCAGCCAGTTGCGCAACACAACCGCAGGATTCACGCGTTGCATCTGCTGCTGGCGCAGCGCGTCATCCACCGCCTCTGTGCGCAATCGCGCCCGGTAGCGATCGAACCAGGCATCGAACGCCGCGCGATCGATAAACGTATCCCGCAACGGCGAAGAGGCGCTCTGTTGCTCCGTATGGCTTAACATCCGAAATGTACGGGTATAGTCACTCCCTTCGCGCGCCATCAGACTAAACAATTCATTCAGTAAAGCGTTATCGTCTTTTTGCTCGGTAAAGAAACCCAGCTTCTGGCGCATTCGCTGCCCATAGTGCGTTAACAACGCGTCCTGGTAACGATCCAGCGCTCTGTTTAACGCGTCGATCTCAATAAAAGGGGTTAACGTCTGCGCCAGACGTTGTAAATTCCACAGCGCCACCGACGGTTGATTATCAAAGCGGTAACGTCCCTGATGATCGGAATGGTTACCAATGAAGCCGGGATCGTAGTCGTCGAGAAAACCAAAGGGGCCATAGTCGATGGTCAGCCCCAGAATCGACATGTTATCCGTATTCATAACGCCGTGCGAAAAACCGACGGTTTGCCACTCGGCGATGAGTCTTCCGGTACGCGCCGCCACCTCTTCAAACCACAAAGCATATTTTTCCGGGACATCCTGCCATTGCGGCCAGTAATGACGAATAGCGAAATCAGCCAGTTGCTGAACTTTTTCCGGCTCACGGCGGTAGTAGAAATGTTCGAAATGACCAAAACGCATATGACTTTGCGCCAGACGCATTAACATCGCGCCCGTTTCCTGCGTCTCTCGCTGAACCGGCGTATCGCTGGCTACGATAGATAACGCGCGCGTAGTGGGAATACCCAGATAATGCATGGCTTCGCTGGCAAGACTTTCTCGTATGGTTGAACGCAGGACGGCGCGTCCATCCCCCATTCGCGAATAGGGTGTTAATCCGGCGCCTTTCAGATGCCAGTCGAGGGTCGAGCCATCCGCCAGGAGCTGTTCGCCCAGCAAAATACCGCGTCCGTCGCCGAGTTGTCCCGCCCAGATGCCGAACTGATGCCCGCTATATACCTGCGCGACAGGCGACATACCGGGTAATAAGGTTTCGCCGCCCCAAACGCCAGCGCCATTGGTAGCGTCAAATAACGAAGCGGGAATGGCTAACTGCTGCGCCAGTTCGTCGTTATACCAAATCAGTCGCGCATTTTTTAACGGTGTGGGTAAAAGCGCGGTATACGTTGCTGGCAATTCATCGCGCCAACGGGCAGTAAAAGACAGGGTCATAGGGCCTCCTGTCTTCAGTATAGACGGTTAATCACCGGTTAAACACCGGCAAACAGAAAGGTTATCGCTGAACGAGTTTAATGAGCTGGCTTACCGGCACCGGAGGCCATAGTCCGCCCTGGAATGCGCTAAACCCCAATGGCGCTGCGCGCGCAAACATCGCCTGAGTATCAATACCGGCAATCATCAGCGACTCGCAGCTGGAGGAGATCTGGGCAACAATAGCGTGCATGAATGGTTCGAATGAGATCATTTCAGCTCGCTGCTGAATAAAATTTTTATCCAACATGACTCGTTTGAAAAGCCCATCGAAAATAGCTTTAGTCGACGCCTCGCCTGCCCCAAAATTTGCCAGCATTAATGGGAAATGCATTGCCAGATTAGCTAACGTTTCATTGTTTTTGCCCTGGTTTAACCCAGGATAATTCTCATTTATAGCTAATTCAAGAAACGGAAAGCGCGCTGCCCGGGAAAAAAGTTCGCTATCTAATAATAATAAGTCACTAATTGCAGGCGGTAAATTAAGCCATGCAATAAGTTTATGCTGAATAAAAAAGTGCTGACAGGTTTCTAACAACGCCAGTTTTTCAACAAACAGACAGTATTGTTCCTCCACCGAAAGGCGAGGCGCTACCAACTCAGTCGGCATCCGCACGGCGCCGTCTTCAGCGGCAAACGTTGCAATAATCTCTAAACCAACAAGCCGAGCGTTTTCATCCATGACGGGAAGGAAAAAGAGTTCGGAATGGTAAAGCTCATCAAGTGAAGCAATCATTACGCCAGTCCCATGGTTAGGGCGCTATTCGCCATCCAGTCACTACGGACGGAAACAGACGTAACTTCAGATACTAATTGAAGCGTCATCATTTTTCTTGTTTACCGGTGAACCGGTTCCTTTTTTTAACTTACTCTGATTATAAACCAATATTCAATCTTGTACTTTTAACAGGGCGTGAACACGCCCGTTTTTAATAAAAGTACGTTTGTAAATGCTACGGTTATATCATTATATATGATGACAACAGATGTCATAAGTTCAACCGGCGATATGTTAAAAATAGACTATAAAATTTATATCGTCTGCGAGGTTAAATTCGCCGTGCCTGCCAGAAGTTTTTTCGCCAGTACACATTATCCAGCGATGAACGCATCACGCCACGACTGGTAGAGGCATGAATAAACTCATTATTTGTATCGTAAATACCAACATGTAAACCACTTTCGCCCGAACCGGTTTTAAAGAAAACCAAATCTCCGGGCAGCAATTCATCTTTATCGATTCTGGTGCCGATTTTTGATTGTTCACGCGTATCACGAGGCAACTGCAAATCAAACTTGTCGCGCATAGTGACTACCACAAAGCCGGAACAGTCCACGCCTCTGCGACTCATGCCGCCGTAACGGTATGGCGTACCGCGCCAGGACTGCAACTGATCGTTCAGACCCGCAATGACGGTAATGGAGTCTGATAATCTGGCATTTGGCGCCGGTGCCCGATGAGTACTGCATCCTGCCAGGAACAATGCTGTGATAACAAGAAGCCAAAAACGCATGCCGCAACAATCCTCTGTTTTTATTTTGGTATTAATTTAGCGTCGAAATTACCTGCTTTTCAAGAAACGATTTTACTTAAGTGGCCGAAATGAGCATTGGATGCCCCTCGACGTCGAGTCGTCGAAAGCGCAGACCGTAGGCTTGCGCCAGATAAGAGGGGGTGAGCACCTCTTCCCGGCGGCCGCAGGCAATGAGTTTACCGCGCTTTAGTAACCAGGCTTTATGCGCATGGCGCAGCGTGTGGTTCAGATCGTGGCTACTCATCACAATCGCAATTCCTGCCTGACATAAATGATGTAATACCCGATCCAGAGCGTTTTGTTGCGCAACATCGAGACTGTTCATCGGCTCATCAAGCAGCAATAATTGACCGACCGGATTAGCGTCGGGATGAATTTGTAGTACAACGGCAGCAAGGCGAACACGCTGCCACTCGCCACCGGAAAGCTGATTCACGCTTCGCCCCAGTTTGTCGCCCAATCCAAGCATATCGGCCACCTCGTTAAGCTGCCCGGTTCGCGTTTTATCAGGTTGATGCAATGTCAGGTAATGCCAGACCGGCATGGCGAACGGCGGATTTTGCTGTTGCGCAAGATAAGCGCGGTGTTGGGCAAGCGTTGCCGTCGCCCATGCCTCCAGCGGCGCTCCGCCAAACCTGATGCTCCCCTCGCCGGAGGTTAACCCCGCCATACGCGCCAGTAGCGTGCTTTTCCCGGCACCGTTCGGCCCGACAAGATGAAGGATCTCTCCTGCGCTTACTTCGCCGGAAAGCGGCCCCAGGCGGGTGCTCTCGGCGACATCCTTTAATTGCATCAATTGAGACATTATTTTGCCAACGCGATTTTTATGCTTTCCATCACAATAGGATCTTCAGGCGTCATATCCGGCGAAAAACGCTGTACCACCTGACCATCCCGGCCTACCAAAAATTTTTCAAAATTCCACAGAATATCATCCGGATAGAGTGGCGTACGCCCTTTGCTTACCATCCGTTCGTAAAAGCCGCTCTTCTCCGGCGCGACTGCCGTTGGCGCAGCGGCTATCAGTTTTTGATACAGCGGATGGCGCGCGTCGCCATTCACATCAATTTTACTGAACATCGGGAACGTGACGCCCCAGGTGCTGGCACAATAGGTTTTAATCTCCTCTTCGCTGCCTGGCTCCTGCCCCATAAACTGGTTGCAGGGAAAACCCAACACGACAAACCCCTGATCTGCCCACGCCTTCTGGATATTTTCCAACTGTTCATATTGCGGCGTCAGGCCACATCTGGAGGCGACGTTTACAATGAGCAGCACTTTTCCGGCGTATTTTTCAAGTGTAGTGACCTCTCCATCAATCGTCGTAACGTGAGTATTAAGAAGCGAGTTTTGCATGGTGTCTCCCTGATGTCGGTAGAATAGCGGGTTTCATCGTTAGCCTTTAATCATAGACTGCGAATGATGAAAGCAGTTGTTTACCGATGCGCTAACGCGCGGATTTGAGTAGCAGCCAGATAAACACTGGTGCCCCCAATGTGGCGGTGACCACCCCGATAGGCAGTTCAGCCGACGCCAGCGCCAGTCGGGCGACCACATCAGCCAATAGCAGGGCGATAGCCCCGGCCAGCGCGCAGCCGGGAAGTAAAACCCGGTGATCGGTTAAACCACATAAGCGCAGGATGTGCGGAATAACCAGACCGATAAAACCAATCGCCCCCGCCATCGCCACGCTGACGCCTACCATCCAGCCGGTGGCGATGACCAACAAATTGCGCCAGAACCACAGCGGCAGGCCAAGCTGCCGCGCCGAGGTTTCCCCTAGCGCCAGCATATTCAGCGGTTGCGACTGGCAACATATCCAGATCAGTACCGGGATGAGCGCAATCATTAGCCAGCTCTGCTGCCAGTCAACGCCGCCAAATCCTCCCATCATCCAGTACATTAATTGCCGCAGATCGAAAGAGGTGGAAAAATAGATAGCCCACGTCATCAGCGCGCTACAGATAATGCCCAGCGCGACGCCCGCCAACAACAAGCGGCTGGTAGAGAGATGGCGACGCGCAAAACGCAGCAGGATTAACGTAATAATGAGCGCGCCGGCTATAGCGCACAGTCCCAGCGCCCATCCTGGCAGTTGCCCCTGCCCCAGTAAGACGGCGGCAATAAGCCCAACACCGGCCCCATTCGAAACGCCGAGCAGGCCCGGTTCAGCAAGTGGATTTTCAAACAGCGCCTGCATCACGGCGCCAGATAGCGCCAGCGCAGCGCCAACCAGCAATACCGCAAGCGTGCGGGGAAGGCGAATTTGCCAGACAAACAGTTCCCCCCGGGCGCTTAACCAGTCACCGGGGGCAATCCACTGTTCGCCTGCGCATAAGCTCAGAAGTGTAGCCAGTAGCACCAGCAGTGACAGGCTCAGAAGCCAGCGAACGTTTCGTCGCTGTTGTTGGCGGGCAAAAGTCAGCATGTTATCCATTCAGCTGAAAAGAGGTAGCGTGATTTTACGGTGGGTATCCTTTACTTGAAAGAAAAAAGGCCGCAATGCGGCCTTTTTAGTTATACGGGTCATCTTTCAGGCTGACAGATACGCTGTCATCCCGCTGATCTACTTTCGGGATGGCAGCGTATCTGCCGCAATACACCCTGATGGATGTTATGCCTGGATCTGATTACTCTTCTTTGGGCGAAGCGTTTTCGACCCGGCTCTTTAACTTCTGCCCGGGTCTGAAGGTCACCACGCGCCGTGCTGTAATAGGAATATCTTCACCCGTTTTCGGGTTACGCCCCGGACGTTGATTTTTATCACGCAGATCGAAGTTACCAAAACCAGAGAGTTTCACCTGCTCACCGTTTTCCAGAGCACGACGGATCTCTTCGAAAAACAGTTCAACCAGTTCTTTGGCATCCCGCTTGCTAAGCCCAAGCTTATCAAACAGATATTCTGACATTTCAGCTTTTGTAAGCGCCATAGGTTCAATCCCTCAATGATGCCTGGAATCGCTCTTTTAATGCCTCTACACATTTGGCGACGGTAGCGGCAATCTCCTCTTCTTCGAGTGTACGGTTGGTATCCTGAAGGATCAGGCTGATAGCGAGGCTCTTATAACCCTCCGCAACACCCTTACCGCGGTACACGTCAAATAAGTTTACGCCAACTACCTGATTTACGCCAACTTTCTTACATTCGGATAAAATATCCGCTGCGGGAACGTTTTCTGCAACAACAACCGCAATATCGCGACGGTTAGCCGGGAAGCGTGAAATCTCCCGCGCCTGCGGCACGATACGGTCTGCGAGCTTATTCCATTCCAGTTCAAACACCAGCGTACGACCATTCAGATCCAGTTTACGTTCCAGTTCAGGGTGAACAACCCCAATAAAACCAATACGTTCATCTTTCAGATAAATCGCCGCAGACTGTCCCGGATGCAGAGCCGGATTCATCTCCGCCTTAAACTGGATATCACCCAGTTTGCCGGTTAAATCCAATACTGCTTCCAGATCGCCTTTCAAATCATAGAAATCAACGGTCTCTTTTGCCAGGTTCCAGTGCTCATCATAGCGGTTGCCGCAAATCACGCCAGCCAGCATCAGATCCTGTCGAATACCCAGATTGGCTTGTGTATCCGGAACGAAACGTAAACCGGTTTCAAAAATACGCACGCGATTCTGCTGACGGTTTTGGTTATAGACCACCGTCGCCAACAATCCGCTCCACAGCGACAGACGCATCGCCGACATCTCAACGGAGATAGGGTTTGGCAGCAGCAGCGCTTCTGCGCCTGGATGGATGAGCTGTTGTACTTTAGGATCGACAAAGCTATAGGTAATCACTTCCTGATAGCCTTTGTCGTTCAGCATGGTTTTAACCCGCTTCAACGACAGATCGGCTTCACGGTGCGTCCCCATGATTAAACCGGCCTGGATTGGCTCGTCCGGAATATTGTTATAGCCGTAAACGCGGGCCACCTCTTCCACCAGATCTTCTTCAATCTCCATATCGAAACGCCAGGTCGGCGCCACGGCTTTCCACTCGTCCTGCCCTTCGGTCACTTCACAGCCCAGACGACGCAGAATATCACTGACCTGCTCATCCGCAATATGATGCCCGATCAGGCGATCCAGTTTACTGCGACGCAGCGTAATGGTGGCGCGTTTCGGCAACGTTGCTTCGTTGCTCACATCAATTATCGGACCCGCATCACCGCCACAGATATCAAGAAGCAGACGAGTAGCGCGCTCTATCGCTTTATATTGCAGCGCTGGGTCCACCCCGCGCTCGTAGCGGTGAGACGCATCGGTATGCAGACCGTGGCGGCGAGCGCGACCGGTGATAGACAGCGGATTAAAGTACGCACACTCCAGCAGCACATTTTGCGTTTCGCCGTTCACGCCGGAATGTTCGCCGCCAAAAATACCGGCTATCCCCAGCGCCTTATGGTGATCGGCGATCACCAGCGTGTCCGCATTTAACGTCGCTTCGCTACCGTCCAGCAGGACGACGGTTTCACCCTCTTTTGCCATCCGCACGACAATACCGCCATCAATGCGATCTTTATCGAAAGCATGCATTGGCTGACCCAGTTCGAGCAGCACATAGTTCGTGACGTCAACCACCGCATCGATGGAGCGAATACCGCAGCGACGCAGTTTCTCTTTCATCCACAGCGGCGTCGGCGCGTTAACATTGATGCCTTTTACCACCCGGCCCAGATAGCGTGGACACGCATCAGCGGCCTCTACTGTAATCGGCAGCGTATCGCTGATGGTTGCCGTAACCGGCGCCATTTCAGGCTCCTGGAGCGGCGCTTTGTTCAGTACCGCCACATCGCGCGCAACGCCGATGATACCTAAGCAATCCGCACGGTTCGGCGTGACGCTAATTTCGATGGTATTGTCGTCAAGCTTCAGGTATTCACGGATATCGGTACCCAGCGGCGCATCCGCCGGCAGTTCGATAATGCCGCTGTGATCGTCGGAAATCCCCAGTTCGGAGAAGGAGCACAGCATCCCTTCAGACGGTTCGCCGCGCAGTTTTGCCGCTTTAATTTTGAAATCGCCCGGCAGAATAGCGCCAATGGTGGCCACCGCTACTTTCAACCCCTGACGACAGTTTGGCGCGCCGCAGACGATATCCAACAGGCGTTCTCCGCCGACGTTGACTTTCGTTACACGCAATTTGTCAGCGTTCGGATGCTGGGCGCACTCAACCACTTCCCCAACCACAACGCCATTGAAGCTTCCCGCGACCGGCTCAACGCCGTCTACTTCCAGGCCAGCCATCGTAATCTGGTTAGCCAACGCATCGCTATCAATTGCCGGGTTAACCCACTCGCGTAACCACAGTTCGCTGAATTTCATTGTTTTATCCTGCCTTTATTTAAACTGTTTGAGGAAACGCAGATCGTTTTCGAAGAATGAACGCAGGTCGGTGACGCCATAACGCAACATGGTCAGACGCTCCATCCCCATACCAAAAGCGAAGCCAGAATAGATTTCCGGATCGATACCGACATTACGCAGCACATTCGGATGCACCATCCCGCAGCCCAGCACTTCCAGCCATTTGCCGTTTTTCCCCATCACATCCACTTCTGCAGAAGGTTCGGTAAACGGAAAATAAGAAGGACGGAAGCGAATCTGCAGATCCTCCTCAAAGAAATTACGCAGGAAGTCGTGCAGCGTACCTTTGAGGTTGGTGAAGCTGATGTTGGTATCAACAATCAGACCTTCCATCTGATGGAACATCGGAGTATGCGTCTGGTCGTAGTCATTACGGTATACACGGCCTGGCGCAATAATACGGATCGGCGGTTGCTGCGCTTTCATCGTCCGGATCTGGACACCAGACGTCTGGGTCCGCAGCAGACGGGTCGCGTCAAACCAGAAGGTATCATGATCGGCGCGGGCCGGATGATGACCCGGAATGTTTAACGCATCGAAGTTATGGTAGTCATCTTCGATTTCCGGGCCAGTCGCCACGGTAAAACCAAGCTCGCCGAAGAAACTTTCAATACGGTCAATGGTACGCGTGACCGGATGCAGACCGCCGTTCTCAATACGGCGTCCCGGCAGGGAGATATCGATGGTTTCAGCGGCCAGACGGGCGTTAAGCGCTGCGCTTTCCAGCTCGGCTTTACGCGCGTTAAGCGCCTGTTGTACCTGCTCTTTCGCGGCGTTAATGACTGCCCCGGCTGCCGGACGCTCTTCCGGCGGCAGATCGCGTAGGGTCGTCATCTGAAGGGTTAAATGCCCTTTCTTGCCCAAATATTCGACGCGTACATTGTCTAACGCGGCAACATCTGACGCCTGGTTAATGGCGGCCGCTGCATTGGCAACCAGCTCTGCGAGATGTGACATGGTTTTCCTCATTGTGTCGGTGAAGACACCGGTTCATTGGACGTAATCTCTCGATTTCAGATACAAAAAAAGCCTCCATCAGGAGGCTTTTTTGCGCTGTTTTTCGTTTCGTTTTTCACGCGCTAGCCTCCTGGAATCAGGTGCTAAAGTAAAAAAAGAAACGGAAAATAGCAGCGTTCATGCTTGCGTTACCTTATGTGGTAAAACCGAATATCCTTTATTGAAAAGGGTTACAGGTCAATTGTCAACTCACTGAACAGTAATAAAAGAGAGGGAGCCAGGCTCCCTCTTTTCACTGGCTTATGCCAGAGCTGCTTTCGCTTTTTCAACCAGCGCGGTGAACGCGACTTTGTCGAATACGGCGATATCAGCCAGGATCTTACGGTCGATTTCAACAGAGGCTTTTTTCAGGCCGTTGATGAATTTGCTGTAAGAAATACCGTTCTGACGTGCTGCTGCGTTGATACGCGCAATCCACAGTTGACGGAACTGACGCTTACGTTGACGACGGTCACGGTAAGCATACTGACCAGCTTTGATAACTGCCTGGAAGGCAACGCGGTATACGCGAGAACGCGCACCGTAGTAGCCTTTGGCTTGTTTCAAAATTTTCTTGTGACGTGCGCGTGCAATTACCCCACGTTTTACGCGAGCCATATGTGCTCTCCTGTATCTATTCTAATTAAAAAGTTAAAAACGTTAACGGCTTATGCGTACGGCAGGCACGCGATAACCAGGCCCAGATCGCCTTTAGAAACCATGGCTTTCGGACGCAGGTGACGTTTACGTTTAGTCGCTTTTTTGGTCAGAATGTGACGCAGGTTAGCGTGCTTGTGCTTAAAACCACCTTTACCGGTTTTTTTGAAGCGCTTAGCAGCACCGCGTACGGTCTTAATTTTTGGCATTTTAATAACTTCCACTTCGCATTGTTAATAAACGAAACATAGGCGAACAAAGCCTGTGAAGCCCGAAGGCTTCACAGAATTGTTACTTGAAGGCCTTACTGTTTCTTCTTAGGAGCAAGCACCATGATCATCTGACGGCCTTCGATCTTCGTTGGGAAGGATTCGACCACTGCCAGTTCTTGCAAATCGTCTTTCACGCGATTAAGCACTTCCATACCGATTTGCTGGTGGGCCATTTCACGGCCGCGGAAACGCAGCGTGATCTTGGCCTTATCGCCCTCTTCGAGAAAGCGAATCAGGCTGCGGAGTTTTACCTGATAGTCGCCTTCATCTGTCCCAGGACGGAATTTAATTTCCTTCACCTGGATAACTTTTTGCTTTTTCTTCTGTTCCTTAGAAGACTTACTCTTTTCATAGAGGAATTTGCCGTAATCCATTATACGACAAACCGGCGGCTCGGCGTTAGGGCTGATTTCGACTAAGTCTACTCCGGCTTCTTCAGCTTTTTCCAGAGCTTCTCTCAGACTCACAATACCAAGCTGCTCGCCTTCCAGACCTGTTAAGCGAACTTCTTGCGCGCGAATTTCGCTATTAATACGATTCGGACGCGCCGTTTGAACTCGTTTTCCGCCTTTAATACTTTATTCCTCCAGTTGTTGAAGACTGCGGCTGCGAATCTCTTGTTGCAGCTTCTCAATCACGTCATTTACGTCCAGACTGCCCAGGTCTTTACCGCGGCGGGTGCGAACGGCAACTTTGCCTGCTTCCACCTCTTTATCACCACAGACCAACATATAAGGGACACGACGTAAAGTGTGCTCGCGGATTTTAAAGCCAATCTTCTCATTTCTCAAGTCTGCTTTTACACGAATGCCCGCATTTTGTAGTTTCTGCGTCAATTCGTTAACGTATTCAGACTGCGAATCGGTAATATTCATCACGACTACCTGAACAGGCGCGAGCCATGTCGGGAAGAAACCAGCGAACTCTTCGGTCAGGATACCGATGAAGCGTTCCATCGACCCAAGAATCGCACGGTGAATCATTACCGGCACCTTACGCTCGTTGTCTTCGCCTACATAGGAGGCGCTCAGACGAGACGGTAAGGAGAAGTCCAGCTGTACTGTACCGCACTGCCATGCACGATCGAGGCAGTCATATAAGGTAAATTCAATTTTCGGACCGTAGAATGCGCCTTCACCCAGTTGATACTCAAACGGGATATTATTTTCTTCCAGCGCAACCGCCAGATCCGCCTCAGCACGATCCCACATCTCATCGCTGCCGATACGCTTGTCAGGACGAGTGGAAAGCTTGACGACGATCTTCTCGAAGCCAAAGGTGCTGTACATATCGTAGACCATACGAATACAAGCGTTAACTTCATCGCGGATCTGCTCTTCGGTGCAGAAGATATGCGCATCATCCTGCGTAAAGCCGCGTACGCGCATCAGACCATGCAGCGCGCCTGATGGCTCGTTACGGTGGCAGCTACCGAATTCCGCCATACGCAGCGGCAAATCACGATAGGATTTCAGACCCTGGTTAAAGATCTGAACGTGGCCCGGGCAGTTCATCGGCTTGATGCAATATTCGCGGTTTTCTGAGGACGTGGTGAACATCGCATCTTTATAGTTGTCCCAGTGCCCGGTTTTTTCCCACAGCACACGGTCCATCATGAACGGGCCTTTAACTTCTTGATACTGGTACTCTTTGAGTTTAGAACGAACAAAGACCTCCAGCTCGCGGAAGATAGTCCAGCCGTCGTTGTGCCAGAACACCATGCCCGGCGCTTCTTCCTGCATATGATACAGGTCGAGCTGCTTACCAATTTTACGATGGTCGCGTTTTGCGGCCTCTTCCAGACGCTGCAGATAAGCGTTCAGGGCTTTTTTATCTGCCCATGCCGTACCGTAAATACGCTGCAGCATCTTATTATTGCTGTCACCGCGCCAGTATGCGCCGGCAGTTTTCATCAGTTTAAAGTGATGGCAGAAACGCATATTCGGCACGTGCGGACCACGACACATGTCGACATATTCTTCATGATGGTACAAGCCTGGCTTATCATCATGGGCGATATTTTCATCAAGAATAGCGACTTTGTAAGTCTCGCCGCGCTTCACGAAGGTCTCACGCGCTTCGTGCCAGCTGACTTTCTTCTTGATAACGTCGTAATTTTTCTCGGCGAGCTCATGCATCCGCTTTTCGAGCGCTTCGACATCTTCCTGAGTTAGCGTGCGGTCAAGATCAACGTCATAGTAAAAACCGTTGTCGACAACCGGGCCGATCGCCATTTTCGTGTGCGGCCAAAGTTGCTTGATAGCGTGACCTAACAGATGCGCGCAAGAGTGACGAATGATCTCCAGACCCTCTTCATCTTTTGCGGTGATGATGGAAAGCGTCGCATCATTTTCAATCAGATCGGAAGCATCAACCAGTTCGCCATTCACACGGCCCGCAATGGTGGCTTTCGCCAGGCCAGGACCAATGTCCAGAGCAACATCCATCGGGCTTACAGGGTGGTCATAATGGCGTTGGCTGCCATCAGGAAGAGTAATAACAGGCATGTAATATCCTTATTTGCAGTGGTGACCCATACGCAAGATCACATACAAAGAGAAAATGAATTTATTGACAGTGAGTTGTGTATCCATCTAGCCAACCATTGCTAAATTGGCGCACAACCTTCGACACAGACGAAAATCGCTATTTTCGTCCGGCATGACGATGGTAACACTAAAAAAAGGGAGATTGCATCACTCTGTAGCAAATCAAGACCCTTGACAGGATTTCTCCGTTATCTTTCTACGCGCCCTATAGCGCTTCTCATCGACAACCTAACTTCTGCGCCAGACTCCCCTTTGTTGTTTTCACCTCGCTGGCTACCGCTTCAGGCAAAGCAGACCACAGCGTCAGCACTGGCTTCGTTTTATGTTCGATAGCCTCCACGGTAACCTGATAGTCGCAAAAATTCGCCGAACGGGGCGTATTCTGATCCATAATAAACGCAGCGTAATTTCCTTCACTTTTTGACGGCGCCGTTCCGGTGAATAAAACCTTCCAGTACCCGCTGGGAATTTCTACCGTCGCATCTTCTGGCAATGTGGCGATATGCCGCTCAAAAAGGGGGCCGGTCACTACGTGCACTACAGATACATCAGCCTGTTTGGCAAGTTCGCGCACCCGGTTTTCCAGTGCAGCCCATGCTCCCTGGTTCAGGGCGGATTTCTGCGGCGTAATATTCGATAAATAATTTAACGACGGCCAGTCTGAAACGCCGCCCAATCCTGCCAACGGCGCCTGGTGTCCCCTGTCGACTTTTAATAGCTTATGGGCATTTTTATAGGCCGAAGGGGCCAACGTATCCGAGGGCGGTAAATCGGGGTCCTGCGCCCAGTTCCGCGGGCGACCGCTTGCCTGGCTGGTCTTTGTCACGCTATAGGCAACCCAGTTGGCAAATTTCGTGGCGCTATTATTATTGAGCGTATAGACATGGCGATAGATTGTTTGTTGACTTCCTCCTTGAGGACAGCCAACGCTACAGTTATCAGGTTGCTGAACGAGTACGTTACGATGGGGTAACTCGGGTGCCGATGTTGTATCCTGGGGAGGATACGATGTAGTACATGCGCTTAATAATACTACGGGCAGTAATTTTAGCAGATTAATGGTTTTATTCATTTTTTCTTCCTTAATAATAACTGCCCTAATAATTCAGGTGGCAATAATTTGGTTATATTACCCTGCCAGCCGTTAGATGCGCTCATCATTAAAGACAACACTATCACGGTAAAAATTAATAACAGATAAACATCGAAGCCATCAAAGAAAATGAGCTCAAAAGAATACAACATGATATTCATGTTGATACCAAAAAACATCGTATTATATGCATAATCGTGAAGCCAATAATTTCTCGCACTCAGATAGCGAATGAAAAATGGATATTCAATAATATCTGGCGCATGTTTTTTAACACCATTTTTCAACATTAAGGCAACGTATCCTCTCAATGACTCGCTGCTGGCAGGAGTTTAGTTATATTTAAAGGTTTAATAAGCACTGCGCATCATGCTGCTGTGCTTATTACTTTGTAAAAATAAGAGTATTCACTTTCATATTCAGGGGTAAAAAGTGAACAAATACAGCTATTGCGCAACGATGATTGCCGCCATACTCAGTACGACCACAATGGCCAATGCCAGTAGCCTTGCTATTTCAGTGGCGAATGATGATGCAGGTATATTTCAACCATCCTTAAATGCCCTTTATGGGCACAAGGCTGCAGACCGGGGTGATTATACTGCCGGGCTCTTTTTAGGCTACAGCCACGATCTCACTGACGCCAGTCAACTCTCTTTTCATATCGCGCAAGATATTTATTCTCCATCAGGCGCCAATAAGAGAAAGCCTGAAGCCGTCAAAGGCGACCGCGCGTTCAGCGCCTTTCTTCATACCGGACTGGAGTGGAATTCATTAGCCACCAATTGGTTACGTTATCGTTTAGGTACCGATATTGGCGTTATTGGTCCTGACGCAGGCGGTCAGGAGGTTCAGAATCGGGCGCATCGAATAATAGGCGCAGAAAAATACCCTGCCTGGCAGGATCAAATTGAAAACCGTTATGGTTACACGGCAAAAGGAATGGTCTCCCTTACGCCAGCTATTGATATTCTGGGTGTCAATGTGGGCTTCTATCCAGAAGTCTCTGCTGTCGGCGGCAATCTCTTCCAGTATTTGGGGTACGGCGCAACCGTTGCGCTGGGAAATGATAAGACCTTCAACTCTGATAATGGGTTTGGGTTACTGTCCCGCCGAGGGTTAATACACACTCAAAAAGAGGGATTGATCTATAAAGTATTTGCTGGCGTTGAGCGCAGGGAAGTTGATAAAAACTACACGTTACAGGGGAAAACGCTGCAAACAAAAATGGAAACGGTGGATATTAATAAAACCGTGGATGAATATCGCGTCGGTGCCACCATCGGCTATTCTCCCGTCGCATTTTCTCTTTCTTTAAACAAAGTCACGTCGGAATTTCGCACCGGAGACGACTATTCTTATATCAACGGCGACATCACCTTCTTCTTCTGAGGCGTCACCACGGAATAACCGGGTTACGTAACGTAACCCGGCGCAATATTACATCTTATAGCCCAGCGTTACCGTAGTGCGGCGATCGGTATGTTCAGGCGCTGATTCAGGCGGCTGCGAGTTCCACGTTAAATTATACCCCACCTTTAGACCAAAATGTTCGTTAATGGCGACATTGAGGGCTGTTTCCGAATTTAGTGTGGTGTCTTCTGCGCCAAATACTGACACCCCCTGTGTAAACTTAGCATTGTCAGTTAACTGCCAGGCATAGCTGCCGGAAGCATAACCCAACGGCTGCGTTTCAGTGGTATCGTCCGTATGTTCGTCATAGCGAACCCCTGGACCGAATTCAAAACGGAAGCTGTGCACTGGACCATTAAGGAACTGCCGCCCGTAACCGACGGTCAGTACGTCGCGCTGACGATAACCGTTGAAACGGTCTGTCAGCCAACTGGCCTGGCCAAAGGTATAATCATAATCCGTCATATTAAAACGGTTACGCGCGCCTACCGCATATTTTTCTGAAGAGCGTTCATCATTAGAGGAGGTATTGCTGGCATTGCCCCATAATGACCAGGCGGTACGTTGTCCATACCAGGTCATCGCCGTGTCAGCCGTTAAGGAAGAACTTTTAGTATTGCCTGACTGAGCAAGGTAGCCCGCATTCAGATTACCTTCAAAAGGTTTTTTCGCGGTGGAGGGATCATCCATGACAGTAAAAACGGAATCATCGGCGGCGGCATACAGAGACGCGAACACGCCACCCGCCAGCATAACTACAGCGGGTACTGCCTTCAAAAGCTTCATTTATATAGAGTCCGTACAACTAAAAAAGAGACCACGACGGTCCCGGAAACTTTCATAGGGATCAATGACAAACGCCCCTGGAAAGGTAGCGAATTATAAGAAGCCCCGAATAACATAGCAATCAATTACTATTTCATTTTTTGAATAAGAACCCTCCCGAAGCATTCATTTATTTATATAACTTTACATCGTACTTCTTTAAATAAAGATCCGGAAAATCATATTGTTAATTCCTTCACTTTCCGGGGATTAAGTGCCAGACTGAAATCAGCCTAACAGGAGGTAACGATGGTACGTATCTATACGTTGACGCTTGCGCCCTCTCTCGATAGCGCAACAATCACGCCGCAAATTTATCCCGAAGGTAAACTGCGGTGCTCCGCGCCGGTATTCGAACCCGGCGGCGGGGGTATTAATGTCGCTCGCGCCATTGCGCATCTTGGCGGCACCGCGACCGCCATTTTCCCGGCTGGCGGCGCTACCGGCGAACATCTGGTCGCACTACTGGCTGATGAAAATGTCCCCGTGTCTACCGTCGATGCGAAGGACTGGACGCGTCAGAACCTGCACGTCCACGTCGAGTCCAGCGGCGAACAGTATCGTTTTGTTATGCCCGGCGCCACGCTGGACGATGACGAATTTCGCCAGCTTGAAGAACAGGTACTGGAAATTGAATCCGGGGCAATTCTGGTTATCAGCGGCAGCCTTCCGCCCGGCGTTAAGGTCGAGAAACTCACGCAACTGATTTCCGCCGCGCAGAAGCAAGGCATTCGCTGCATTATTGATAGCTCTGGCGAGGCGCTCACCGCCGCGCTGGCGCTTGGCGATATCGAACTGGTAAAACCTAACCTGAAAGAATTGAGCGCGTTGGTCAATCGCGATCTGACGCAGCCTGATGATGTGCGTAAAGCGACCCAGGAATTAGTGCAAAGCGGCAAAGCTCGCCGGGTAGTGGTCTCTCTGGGGCCGCAAGGGGCGCTGGGCATAGATAGTGAGAATTGCATCCAGGTTGTTCCTCCCCCGGTGAAAAGTCAAAGTACTGTCGGCGCAGGCGACAGTATGGTAGGCGCGATGACGTTAAAACTGGCGCAAGACGCGTCGCTGGAAGAGATGGTGCGCTTCGGTGTGGCGGCAGGCAGCGCCGCTACGCTCAATCAAGGTACGCGTCTGTGTTCTCATGACGATACCCAAAAAATATACGCCTATCTTTCCGCGCAATAATCGTTTCCCCCTCGCCGAGGGGGATACCGGAAAATCGGTTAACGGGCGGCGCATCCGCCGCTGTTAAAAACACAGTTGCTCCCAACGAGGTGAACGATGGCCAGTGGCGATATTACCCGTTATGTTATTACCGTAACCTTCCATGAAGATTCCCTGACCGAGATTAACGAACTCAATAACCATCTGACGCGCAGCGGTTTTTTGCTGACATTAACGGACGATGAAGGGAATGTGCATGAGCTCGGCACCAATACGTTTGGCTTTGTTAGCGCTCAGAGCGCTGATGAAATCAAAGCGCTTGTCGCCGGACTTGCGAAAAGCGCGTTAGATAAGGATGTCGACATTACCGTGGCGACCTGGGAGGCGTGGAGTAAAAACGCACAATAAGTGCCATTCCCGCCGCGGCGCGTCCGCGATGTGCGTTAGTTCGTATTTTTCAACCGCATTTTTGCGCTAACCTTATGATCTGGCAGACAACGTGGGGAGAGACATTATGTGGCAAGCTATCAGTCGTCTTTTAAGCGAGCAAGTCGGTGAAGGCGAAATCGAACTGCGTAATGAACTGCCAGGCGGAGAAGTTCATGCCGCATGGCATTTACGTTATGCAGGCCATGATTTTTTCGTGAAGTGCGATGAACGAGAAATGCTTCGCGGTTTTACCGCAGAAGCCGATCAGCTGGAGCTGCTCTCCCGCAGTAAAACCGTTGTTGTGCCTAAGGTATGGGCGGTAGGTTCGGATCGGGATTACAGCTTTTTAGTCATAGACTACCTCTCGCCCCGCCCGCTGGATGCCCATAATGCGTTTATTCTTGGGCAACAGCTGGCGCGCCTGCACCAATGGAGCGACCAACCTCAATTCGGCCTCGATTTTGATAACGCGCTCTCTACCACGCCGCAGCCGAATACCTGGCAACGCCGTTGGTCGACTTTTTTCGCCGAACAGCGCATTGGCTGGCAGCTTGAACTCGCCGCGGAAAAAGGCATTACCTTTGGTAATATTGACGCCATTGTTGAACATGTTCAGCAACGTCTGGCGTCGCATCAACCGCAGCCTTCTCTTTTGCATGGCGATCTATGGTCGGCGAACTGCGCGCTTGGCCCTGACGGCCCCTATATCTTCGATCCAGCCTGCTATTGGGGCGACAGAGAATGCGATCTGGCGATGCTGCCGCTGCATACCGATCAGCCACCGCAGATTTATGACGGCTATCAGTCCGTTTCGCCGCTACCGCTGGATTTTCTCGACAGGCAGCCGATTTACCAGCTCTACACCCTGCTTAATCGGGCAAGGCTGTTTGGCGGTCAGCACCTGGCTACTGCGCAAAAAGCGTTGGATCGGCTGCTTGCGGTATAGGTACAGCCCATGCCGGATACGCGCTATCCGGCATTTTTCAGTTTACATGAAGCCTAACAAGGAAAAGAAAAAGTAGCCGAGCACGATAATAATGACCGGCAAAATATAGAGCGGGAAAAACTGTAAAAAGATGGTATGGTGCGGTACCACGATACGTGACTCTATCTGCTCACGCGTTAGTCCTTCCGCGCCTTTTGCTTTTTCCAGGATCAACTGATCTTCCACGCCTTCACGCAAAAAACGTGACTGGCGGCTCATTCTGGCGCCGGAATCCTGCATCGCCAGCCCGACAAAAATCAGAATAAAAATGAGCCAGAAACCGATATTCAGGCTTCCCTGAAAATTCGGCGTCGGCGAGTTGTACCAAAAAACATTCAGAAACGGCGTATTCACGCGCATCATGTCTATCATTACGTGGGTAAAATCCAGCATTACCGCATTTATCCCCTCCTGCTTTTCACTGTGCGCATACATAAATTTAAGGACTGAGATGAGCGTGGAAAGCAGTGCCGGAATAAAAATAACCCACCCTACAACTCTTTTTAGGATTGCAATGCGTCCAGCTTGTTGATACGTCATGAGTTCCCCTTGATAAAGACGCGTCGTTTTGGCCTAAGTCTACCTGTTGATTCCCGTTTTCGCCTGATCTTTAAGGGCGATATACTAAGAACATGGTCATAATGAACGCTTAATTCGTTATTTTTTAATCTCAACAGGAGAGGTTGTGATGTCAACCCCACGCCAAATTCTTGCTGCAATTTTCGATATGGATGGACTACTGATCGATTCCGAACCGCTCTGGGATCGCGCTGAACTGGACGTGATGGCAAGTTTAGGCGTAGATATTACTCGGCGCCATGAACTGCCAGACACGCTTGGGCTACGCATTGATATGGTTGTCGATCTTTGGTTTGCGCAGCAACCGTGGAGCGGCCCCGATCGCCAGGAAGTGACAAACCGTGTTATTGCCCGCGCGATTACGCTTATCGAAGAGACGCGCCCTCTTTTACCGGGTGTGCGTGAGGCCGTGGCGCTGTGTAAAGCGCAGGGGCTATTAGTGGGGCTTGCCTCGGCATCGCCGCTGCATATGCTGGAAAAAGTGCTCACCATGTTTGAGCTGCGCGACAGTTTTGACGCGCTGGCTTCTGCGGAAAAATTGCCCTACAGCAAACCGCACCCGCAGGTCTATCTGGATTGTGCGGCCAAATTAGGCGTTGATCCATTAACCTGCGTGGCGCTGGAAGATTCGGTGAATGGTTTAATCGCGGCAAAGGCGGCGCGAATGCGCGCCATTGTGGTGCCAGCAGAAGAAAACCAGCATGATCCGCGCTTTGCGCTGGCGAATGTCAAACTTAACTCACTGACAGAGCTGACGGCGGCGCATCTACTCGGTTAAGATGTTTCCGAAACAAAGTCAACGGGCAATTAGCCGCTGAGCCAGACGGCAAGCGGCTTTGACAGAGACAAAGAGTTACACCGTCACCACTTCCGCCTACTGTATAAAAACCCTATACTGTATGAATTGACAGTTTAATGGGTTTTATCATGACGGCGGAAGGACATCTTCTTTTTTCTATAGCCAGCGCGGTTTTCGCCAAGAATGCCGAGTTAACGCCCGTCCTTGCGCACGGCGACTGGTGGCATATTATTCCTTCGGCTATTTTGACCTGTCTGCTGCCGGATATCGACCACCCCAAATCTTTTCTTGGTCAGCGCCTGAAATGGGTATCGAAACCGATCGCCCGCGCGTTCGGTCACCGGGGGTTTACCCATAGTCTGCTGGCGGTCTTTGCCCTACTGGCGACCTTTTATCTCAAGGTACCGGATACGTGGATTATCCCGGCGGATGCGCTGCAAGGCATGGTACTTGGCTATTTAAGCCATATCGTCGCGGATATGCTCACCCCCGCAGGCGTTCCCTTACTGTGGCCGTGCCGCTGGCGTTTCCGCCTGCCTATTCTGGCGCCGCGCAAAGGCAATCAGCTGGAGCGATTTTTATGTATGGCGTTGTTTGCCTGGGCGGTGTGGATGCCGCAGTCCATGCCGGAAAACAACGTCATACGCTGGTCTTCGCAAATGATCACTATCCTGCAAATACAGTTCAATCGTTTTATAAATCACCAGATTGATTAGTAAATCAACGCCAAAGTCATTTTTGGTATAAACCATTCCATTTGAATATAAGAGCCAGCTCACAGTTCTGCTAATCTTGCGCGAACAGAATCGCTAAAACACAGCGCTTCATAATAAAAAAATCAGGAGAACGGGGATGAATTTTCCATTAATTGCGAACATTGCGGTGTTCGTCATTCTGCTGTTTGTACTGGCGCAGGCCCGTCATAAACAGTGGAGTCTGGCTAAAAAAGTGCTTGTCGGCCTTGTGATGGGCGTGGTCTTTGGTCTGGCCCTGCACACCATTTATGGCGCTGACAGTCAGGTGTTAAAAGACTCCATTCAGTGGTTCAATATTGTCGGCAACGGTTATGTGCAATTGCTACAAATGATTGTGATGCCGCTGGTATTCGCCTCTATTTTAAGCGCCGTGGCACGACTGCATAACGCCTCTCAATTGGGGAAAATCAGTTTTCTGACTATCGGCACGCTGCTGTTTACTACCCTTATCGCAGCGCTGGTGGGCGTGCTGGTCACCAATCTGTTCGGACTGACGGCGGAAGGTCTGGTTCAGGGCGGCGCGGAAACCGCGCGTCTGAATGCCATTGAGACGAGCTATGTCGGCAAAGTGGCCGATCTCAGCGTGCCGCAACTGGTGCTGTCTTTTGTACCGAAAAATCCGTTTGCGGATCTGACTGGCGCAAATCCTACGTCTATTATCAGCGTGGTGATTTTCGCCGCATTCCTGGGCGTGGCCGCGCTTAAACTGCTGAAAGATGATGCGCCAAAAGGCGAGCGTGTGCTTGTTGCTATCGATACCCTGCAAAGCTGGGTGATGAAGCTGGTGCGTCTGGTGATGCAACTTACGCCTTACGGCGTACTGGCGCTGATGACGAAAGTGGTTGCCGGCTCTAATCTGCAGGACATCATTAAGCTTGGAAGCTTCGTGGTAGCGTCATATCTTGGTCTGGCGATAATGTTTGTGGTTCACGGCATACTATTGGGCGTGAACGGGATTAGCCCGCTGAAATATTTCCGCAAGGTGTGGCCGGTGCTGACATTTGCCTTTACCAGCCGCTCCAGCGCCGCCTCCATTCCACTTAATGTCGAAGCGCAAACCCGCCGCCTGGGCGTGCCGGAGTCCATCGCCAGCTTTGCTGCCTCTTTTGGCGCGACCATCGGCCAAAACGGTTGTGCCGGTCTTTATCCTGCGATGTTGGCGGTAATGGTTGCGCCGACGGTCGGCATCAACCCCTTAGACCCCGTATGGATAGCCACGCTGGTGGGTATCGTTACCGTAAGTTCGGCGGGTGTTGCCGGCGTTGGCGGCGGCGCGACCTTCGCCGCGCTGATTGTGCTGCCTGCCATGGGCTTACCGGTCACGCTGGTCGCGCTGTTAATCTCCGTCGAACCGTTGATTGATATGGGCCGTACCGCACTGAACGTGAGCGGCTCAATGACCGCTGGTACGCTGACCAGCCAGTGGCTGAAGCAGACCGATAAAACCATTCTCGATAGCGAAGAAGATGCCGAACTGGCGCATCGATAATATATTATCGGGAGTTCACATCGTCTGAGACACGACGATCAGCAACTCAAAATGTCTGTCACTAAAAACGCCGGTCTCCAGTACCGGCGTTTTGTTTTTTCTTAGTCAGCGATTTCGTTTTCCTGGCGAACCTGATTCGCCCAACGCTGTGCCGATTCTGGCACGCTAAAGGCGGGCGACCGTTGAAATGACTCCCCCATCAGAACAAAGGCAACATATTTACCGCGCAGTATCCAGACGTCGCGAAACGTATCCATTTTTATCGCATGTTCCGGCGGCGCGGGTTCAACACGCGGAATATAGCTAATAATCTGGCGATTTTGCTGGCGAAGAGGTTTCATCATTAATGCTTCACTAAAAGAGGCTAAGAGCCTATCCCATTAGGGCTATTTTACTTGCCATTTTGGACCTGGGCAGTGCTCAAAATCCTCACGTACTACGTGTACGCTCCGGTTTTTGCGCGCTGTCCGTGTCCAAACTGGCTGCGCCAATAACGCCTACTGGGATAGGCTCTAAGGCTAAAAATCAGAAAAACACTATTTTAGCCGATCTTCGCCCCCGACGTCCTGCTCCGCGCGTGCGATTTCCCTGTTATACCCTGTCTGCTGTTCCGCTCTCCCCCGGCATAATTGCTGAAATGTTCTATAGTTAGAGTGATTTTGACTACTACCACGCCCATTTCAGTGATGAAAGCAGGAGACGAGTTCAATGTCGCATAATGAGAAATCCCCCCATCAGTCCCCCGTGCATGATACCCGTGAATCACAGCCCGGCCTGGACTCCCTGGCGCCGTCAGACGGTTCACATCGCCCCACGCCAGAACCGACGCCGCCGGGCGCGCAACCGACGGCCCCCGGCAGCTTAAAAGCGCCCGAGACCGCGAATGATAAGCTCACTGCCCTCGACGCCTTTCGTAAAGGCAGCGAAAATTATGCGCTGACCACCAATCAGGGCGTGCGCATCGCCGACGATCAAAATTCTCTTCGCGCCGGCAGCCGTGGCCCTACGCTGTTGGAAGATTTTATCCTGCGCGAGAAAATTACCCACTTTGACCATGAGCGTATCCCGGAGAGGATCGTTCACGCCCGCGGATCTGCAGCGCACGGCTATTTTCAGCCATATAAAGACCTGAGCGACATCACGAAAGCCGCGTTTCTGTGCGATCCACAGAAAATTACCCCGGTCTTTGTTCGCTTTTCGACAGTACAGGGCGGCGCGGGGTCTGCTGATACCGTACGTGATATCCGCGGTTTTGCGACCAAATTTTATACCGAAGAGGGAATTTTCGATCTCGTCGGTAATAACACGCCGATCTTTTTTATCCAGGATGCGCATAAGTTTCCGGATTTTGTGCACGCCGTTAAGCCCGAACCACATTGGGCTATTCCGCAAGGACAGAGCGCGCACGACACCTTCTGGGACTATGTTTCCTTACAGCCTGAGACGCTGCACAACGTCATGTGGGCAATGTCGGATCGCGGTATTCCACGCAGTTATCGGACGATGGAAGGGTTCGGCATTCACACCTTCCGTCTGATCAATGCGCAAGGGAAAGCGACCTTTGTCCGTTTCCACTGGAAACCGTTGGCGGGTAAAGCCTCGCTGGTATGGGATGAGTCACAAAAACTGACCGGTCGCGATCCGGATTTTCACCGCCGGGATCTGTGGGAGGCCATCGAAGCGGGCGATTTCCCGGAATACGAGCTGGGCCTACAACTCATTGCCGAAGAGGATGAATTTAAATTCGATTTTGATCTGCTCGATCCGACCAAACTGATTCCGGAAGAGTTGGTGCCAGTACAACGCGTCGGCAAAATGGTGTTAAACCGTAATCCGGATAACTTTTTCGCTGAAAACGAACAGGCGGCATTTCATCCAGGACATATTGTTCCCGGCATTGATTTTACCAACGATCCGCTGTTACAGGGGCGTCTGTTCTCTTATACCGACACGCAAATCAGTCGTCTGGGCGGGCCAAACTTCCACGAAATTCCGATTAACCGCCCTACCTGCCCCTACCATAACTTCCAGCGTGACGGTATGCACCGGATGGATATCGACACCAATCCGGCGAACTATGAACCGAACTCCATTAATGACAACTGGCCGCGCGAAACGCCGCCAGCGCCAAAACGCGGCGGCTTCGAATCATACCAGGAACGCGTGGATGGCAATAAAATCCGCGAACGCAGCCCTTCTTTTGGTGAATATTACGCGCATCCTCGCCTGTTCTGGCTCAGTCAGACGCCGATAGAACAGCAGCATATTATTGACGCGTTCAGCTTTGAGCTGGGTAAAGTCGCCCGCGCGTATATTCGGGAGCGGGTGGTCGATCAGTTAGCGCATATTGATGTCACGCTGGCTCAGGGCGTCGCGCATAATCTCGGTTTTGCACTCACCCATGAGCAAACGCAAATTGCCCCGCCTCCTGATGTCAACGGTCTGAAAAAAGATCCGGCGCTCAGCCTGTATGCGGTGCCGGACGGCGATGTTAAAGGCCGAGTGGTCGCTATTCTGCTGAACGACAAGGTTAACGCCGCCGAACTGTTGACCATTTTGCAGGCTTTAAAAGCCAAAGGCGTCCACGCAAAACTGCTCTATTCACGGATGGGTGAAGTAACGGCTGATGACGGTTCAACATTAGCTATTGCGGCAACCTTTGCCGGCGCGCCGTCGCTAACGGTCGATGCGGTAATAGTACCGTGCGGCAATAATGCAGATATCGAGAGTTGCGGCGATGCCCGTTACTACCTTCTGGAAGCCTACAAACATCTGAAGCCCATCGCACTGGCAGGCGACGCCCGACGGTTTAAGGCGCTTTTAAACATTGATAGCCAGGGGGAAGAAGGACTTGTTGAGGCAGATAACGTTGACCACCACTTTATGGACACTCTGCTGACTCTGATGGCGGCACACCGTGTCTGGTCGCGTGCGGGGAAAATTAACGCGATTCCTGCATAAACGGCAAAAAATGCGGCGCATTCTTGCGCCGCAAACTCAGGAGCTAAATATCAAGAAAACTGCCAGGACGATATCCACGTTCCGCAATCCCTGCCTTGAGTGACGCAGACGTCAACACCTCCAGTTCAGTTAAGCGGGGGTAACAATAGGCGCTCTGGCGAATAATGTTGTCCACAAACGCCGGATGACACATCACCTCCAGAGAGGCTTCTCCTCGATGCGCCGAGGCATCCAGAATGCGTAAAAAGCACGCTTCGGTGATCTCCTCGCCGTAAAATTCACTACTAAATCCTTGAGTGCTGCGCAAATCCGACGGCAGATCGTCGGCGTTCAACACCGTCTGGCGGTCAATACGTAACGCAATCCCACGCTGCGCCGCAAAGCGGGCGACGATGGGGAAAATTTGCGGGAACATATGCACATGATGGTGGCTGTCGAGATGCGTTGGCTCGCGGCCAAATACGTCGATGAAACGCTGATACTGACACGCCAGTTCATGCGCAATTTCATCCAGCGGAAGCGTATCCTCCTCCGCCATTTGCCAGATCCATTTCCCCAACAGGCCGTCTCGCGTCAGGCCCGGCATCTCTGACACCGGTTTGCCTAACGTCAAAACAAAATGCATTCCCACCCCAAGCGCAGGCAGCTCGCGGCTAAGCTGCGCCGCATGGTCAATAGCCTCGCCATTGACCAGCGCCGTCGTGGAGGTCACAACGCCGTTGCGATATGCTTCAACAATGCCGTAATTTTGCCCTTTACTCAGGCCAAAATCATCGGCATTCACAATCAACACGCGTTCCATAGCCTACCTCTGTCAGTGGTGCTTACCTTTAAGCGCTTCGATGCAAGCGGCAAAATTAGGCAGCCATTTTTCATGCGCCAGAATGAGTTCACGCGCCAGGACTTCTGCGTCGCGGTCGGAATGCACCAGCGGACTCAGGTTAAGCGCCAGCAGCACATCATTAAAGTTTCCGCTCAGCGCCGCATTGCTGGCCGCGACCTCAAATCCTTTAATAGTGTGGATAAGCCCCAGCACTTTTTCGTCAAAACGGGTGATACGCGGGTGCGGCGTCGCGCCATTGCGTCCCAGAATGCAGGTCATTTCCACCGCCCAGTCCGCCGGGATATTCTCGACATGCCCATGATGTGGAATATTAACGTAATGCTCAGTCTGCTTGTCATTATAAATAGCGTTAATGACTTCACAAGCGGCATCGGAATAATAAGCGCCGCCGCGTTGCTCAAGCTCTTTCGGCTTCACGTTTAGCTCAGGATTTTTGTACAAGTCGAAGAGTTGTTTCTCCACTTTTTGTACGACCTGAGCGCGCGCGCCGCCTTTGTAATATTCGCCCATTTCAATCGCCAACATCTCTTTTTGCTTGAAGTAATACAACAAATAAGAGCACGGCAGCATGTTCAGCGAGCGAATCAATCCTTCACTAAACGGCAGATCAAAGATATTTTTTACGGTTGACGCTTTCAACTGACCGGACGCCACGCCATCCAGTAATTCTGCGAACCGTGAGGTGCCATTCACCAGCACATCTTTAATAAAGACCATATGGTTTAGACCAAACAGGTCAATGGAAAGATCGTCATTCTCATTCAGCGCCAGCACGTCATGAATAAACATTTTCATGCCGACAGGAATATTACATACGCCGATGAATTTTTTAAAGTTGGTATGACGATAAACCGCTTCCGTCACCATCCCCGCCGGGTTAGTAAAGTTAATGACCCACGCATTCGGACATAATTCTTCAACATCCTTAATGATGTCAAAAATAACCGGAATGGTACGCAACCCTTTAAATAAACCGCCAGCGCCGTTGGTTTCTTGTCCCAGATAGCCGTGGCTAAGCGGGATACGCTCGTCCAGTTCACGGGCTTTGAGTTGACCAACGCGTAGCTGGGTAGTGACAAAATTAGCGTCTTTCAGCGCTTCCCGGCGATCCAGCGTTTTATACAATTTTAGCGGAACGCCTGCTTTATCAATCATTCGCTGGCAGAGATCATAAATAATGCCCAGCTTCTCTTTCCCGTCTTCAACGTCAACCAGCCATAATTCGGTAACAGGTAATTCATGGTAGCGCTTAATAAAGCCTTCAAGTAATTCAGGGGTGTAGCTGCTCCCGCCACCAATAGTGACGACTTTTAATTTCTGGCTCATAATATCTCCCTTCAGTGTATAACACTGATATGTATTACGCTATGCCCGCTCGTAAGAAATAGCGTGACGTTCCCCGCGCTATTGGGGCAAGCGTGAAATGTAATTAATCGAGCAATGCAAACCGTTACTCATTAATTTCCGTCAATCGTTTCCGATAACTATTCGGCGTAAATGAGGTCATCTTCTTAAACGTTTTAATAAACAGACTTGGACTGCTATACCCGGCTTCATAAGCAATATCCGTAACCGAATAGTTGGTCATTTCCAACTGTTTCTTGGCAAAATTAATGCGAATCTCATTAATGATTTGCATCGGCGTTTTGCTGTAATAACGTCGGGTGGCGCGCGTCAGATACTCCTGGGATTTTGCCGACAGGCGCACCATATTTTCCAGCGCATGTTCGCCAAACTGCGTTTTATCATGCATTATCTCCACGGTTGCTTTCAGCCATTGTGGAATATCATCATAAACCTGCTCTTCGCGGTAATGGCGTAAGCGGTTTATAATATAAAATGTCACCACTTCGATAAATTCGTCGAGCCCATTGCCGCGAAAATTCAACGACGCAATCACCGTTTCAATATAGGTAAGGAAGGTGCTATTCGCCCTGTATACCTGCGATGCCACAAAACAAAACGGCAGTAACGGAAGATAATGCTGTTCAAAAAAACGTTTACTAATTCCTACGTTCAGAATACGCGTTGCGCCAAACTCATAGAAACTTTGGTGATTCGACCCCACCGGGATAAAAACAAAATCTCCACGTTCCAGCAGCACACGCTTCCCGTTAATCTCCTGGTAATAACGTCCGGTTAATACCAGGGTAAATTCATAGTAGTCGTGCTGATGCAGCCCGGTGACGCTTTCCGTCTTGTTATAGATAAACACATGGAAATTTTTGCCATTGAAGAGCTGCTGCTCATAAACCGTTTTGATTTCCGTTGCGTTAACCTGTAGCTGCATCATCCGCCCCCTGTTATTTCAGTTTCTCATGGAGCTCAATCAACTCGGCGATCAGTTCACGAGCCAGCATTGATGTCATCAAATGATCCTGAGCGTGAACCAGGACCAGACTGACTTTCATTTTGCCTTCGCCCTGATCGCCTTCGATGAGTTTTGTCTGCACAAGATGCGCTTCATTGAGCGCTATGCGCGACTGGTCCATCATCGCTTTCGCCGCCTCAAAATCACCTTCTTTCGCTTTTCTGAGCGCGCCATATGCCAGGCTGCGCGCCTGACCAGAATTGATGATAAGCCCCATAACGACTTCTTCGAGTTCCTCAGTCGCTGTCTGGTTATCTACAACATTTTCAAGATCAAACATAGTCTTTCCTCTGATTCAGCCCGGCATGGCATCCCATGCCGACGCGGAGTTTAGAATTTCAGTGCGTTAGCGATATCTTCTTCGCTTTCTTCCTGCTCGATGGCGTTCTGCGCTTTGTTAGCCACCACCACGAAGGGGAGATAAATCAGGGTAGCGATTGCCAGGTTAAATAGCGCAACCAGCAACGCGGCGACACTGCCGTTGGTGTTAAAGAACGCCCCCAGCCCGGTTGGCATGGTCCACGGCGCAATATTGGTAATCGGCGGAATAATACCCAAATAGTAAGCCACCAGCGTAATCGCCGCCAGAATCGGCTGAACCAGAATGAAGGGGATAAACATCACTGGGTTCATAATAATCGGCAGGCCAAACAGGATGGGTTCGTTAATCTGGAAGATACCTGACGGCAGCGCCAGTTTTGCCACCTGGCGATAGTCCGCGCGACGGGATGCCAGGAAGATAGCGATGATCAGACCCAGCGTTGCGCCGCTACCACCGAGGAAGATATAAGAATCCAGCATCGGTTTCGCCCAGATATGGAACGTTTTACCGGCTTCCAGTGCCGCATCGACGGAGCCATACTGCTGGTAAATAGAGATGTTTTCCAGCGCCCAGGGCGTCATGATGCCGCTATCCAGCGCGGTCAGCGCCAGCGAACCATGAATACCAAAGAACCACAGCAGCGGTACAAAAATGACATATGCCCACCCTACCACGCTACCCAGCGATGCCAGCGGCGTAGAGATAGTGTCCATAATAATCTGATGGAAGTTAGAACCGTAATTAGACAGCGCCCAGGCAATAATCCCCATAATAGAGAGAATAATAAAGCCGGGAATTAATGCTGAGAATGAACGAGACACCGAAGCCGGTACGCTGTCCGGTAGTTTAATCACCCAGTTGCGCCGGACAACAAATGTAAACATCTCCGCGACCACCAGGCCAATAATAATACCGGAGATAATATTCGCGCCGCCCAGCCAGTTAGCGCCTACGGCATAGGCCTCGCCGACACTATACGGCGTTACGGTCATAAATGCCGCCACGGAAAGCAATCCGGCGGCCAGCGCATCAACCTTGCGCTCTTCCGCCAGCGCCATGCCGATAAAAAATGGCGCCATGAGCGACATAATGCCCAATGTGCCGTTATAGACGTTCCCGCCGATGCCTTTCAATCCATTAAGTGTTTCAATGGTTGAGGCATCAAGCCGAATGCCCATGGAATAAAAAAACGACCCCTCCCCAAAGCTCAGGAAAACGTTATTAATTAATACAAACATCGCCCCCGCAAGGGTTAATGGCATTAAACGAATAAAGCCGTTCTTGATTGCATTAACGTGTGGCTGCTTTCCTATTTTTACAGCAAAAGGAAGGAGTACCTTTTCAAGTGAAGCAATAACGTTACTCATAGAAAAATACCCTTAAATACCGCAATAAAATATTGCGGTTAGTGTATGAAATAACTCTTTGACGGGAAAAATTAAAAAATAATTAATTCGCGGCGGCTTTTTTAATTGCCGCTACCGCAGCTTTAAGCACGCCTAAACCATCTACCTTGCCGTACAACATTGAATCAATGACTTCTACCGGTTTACCGGGTAATAAACGCTGAATTTCAGGGAGCATATAAGCAATTTGCGGGCCTAATAACACGACGTCCGCTGCCGGGCCTTTTTCACCGGCCAGGGTTTCAGGGAATGCTTCAATAATCACCGGCACTTCATATTTTTCAGCCTGAGCGCGCATTTTTGATACCAGTAACGACGTTGACATGCCCGCAGAACAAAACAGATAAATGTGTTTCTTTTCCATAAAAACCTTCCTCATGTGCGATTATCTGTCAACCAGATACGCCGCAAGCCTCAACCTGCATCCATACTCTGGGCGACTTGCGTAACCGGATTTACTTTTTTAGGTGGCTGAAATGAGTATACGGGATCGGACCGCCGGATGGTATTTCCTTGACCCACTAAATTGTCTCTCATTGACCTGGCGTTATGACCCCCCTCACATTTCGGGCAAATAATTCGCGATAATAAATAAGGTTATGGCAGGCACAAAAAAACCGGCTCGCAGGCCGGTTTCCTTGAATGTTCAGGCAATGTACAGTTGTTACTGCTTCGGCGCCTGTGGGTCAGTGTCGTACTCCGCACAGGTCTGATAGCCGGAGTTAATCACGTGCCCGGTATCATCCAGCGCAACAAAGTAGGTTTCCGCTTTACCATCACGTTGACCCAGGATGTAGGTCTGACAAGTACCGCGCGCATGAATCATGCTCACTTCAGATGACGGTTTGCCCGCAATCTGCGCAACTTGCGCCCTGCTCATTCCTTTTTTAACATCTTTAACGACAGGCTCAACAAATTGGTCTTTTGTACGATCATACGCCGTACAGCCTGCCAGCATAGTCATTACCGCCGCTGCGCTTAAAATTCCTGCTACGTTCTTGTTCATTTTCCGTCCTCTTGTTTATCAGCGTGTTATGTAAGCCTGGAATACATCAGAATATTTTTCAAGCCGCGACCCGCCACAAAAAGTCTTTCGGAAAATTCTCTAACGCAGCGACATGTTGTTTTAAACACCGCTTAGCCCGCCAAACCTTGTTGTTTCAGCGGCGAAGGGTTAGCTTTAACAGGGTAAAGATTCATTTTTTTAATGTCGAAGGGGGTTAAATGACTCTGCAGCAAGAGATAATCCAGGCGCTTGGCGCGAAACCGCATATCAACCCTGAAGAAGAAATTCGCCGCAGCGTGGATTTTCTTAAAGCGTACCTGAAAACCTATCCCTTTTTGAAATCGCTGGTGTTAGGCATCAGCGGCGGGCAGGATTCGACGCTGGCCGGGAAACTCAGCCAGATGGCTATCGCCGAATTGCGAGAAGAGACCGGTGATAATGCGCTGCAGTTTATCGCCGTTCGTCTGCCTTATGGCGTACAGGCCGATGAACAGGATTGCCAGGACGCCATTGCTTTTATTCAGCCGGACAGAGTACTCACCGTCAATATTAAAGGCGCCGTCCTCGCCAGCGAACAGGCGCTGCGCGAAGCGGGAATTGAGCTGAGCGATTTTGTTCGCGGCAATGAAAAAGCGCGTGAGCGAATGAAAGCGCAATATAGCATCGCCGGTATGACTCACGGCGTCGTGGTGGGCACCGACCATGCGGCGGAAGCGATAACCGGGTTCTTCACCAAATATGGCGACGGCGGTACCGATATTAACCCGCTTCATCGCCTTAACAAACGCCAGGGCAAACAGCTTCTCGCAGCGCTGGGCTGTCCTGAGCATCTGTATAAAAAAGTCCCCACCGCCGATTTGGAAGACGACCGCCCTTCACTGCCTGATGAAGCCGCGCTGGGCGTAACGTATGACAATATTGACGATTACCTGGAAGGCAAAACGCTGGACCCCGCCATCGCTAAAACTATCGAAGGCTGGTATGTAAAAACTGAACATAAGCGCCGTTTACCGATTACGGTATTCGACGACTTTTGAAAAAGGTAAGCGTACTTCTACTGTTGTGCCGGATATCGCTCGTCTATCCGGCCTCCTCTCTTCCCAGCCTCTTTTTTAATCACCCATCCGCTGTTATACTGGATGAATAACCAGTTAACGGAGATCACTGTGGTACGGCGTCAATCAGCCCCCCGCCTTGAGTTTGAAGCGGCGGCCATTTACGAATATCCAGAACATTTACGTCCTTTCCTCAGCGAAGCGCCAGCCTTACCGGGCGTCTATATATTTCATAGCGAAAGCGATACGCTGCCGCTTTATATCGGTAAAAGCGTGAATATTCGCAGCCGGGTGCTTTCACATCTGCGAACGCCTGACGAGGCCACTATGCTGCGACAGGCGCGGCGGATAAGCTGGATCTGCACCGCTGGGGAAATGGGCGCGTTGCTGCTGGAGGCACGGCTGATCAAAGAACAACAGCCGCTGTTTAACAAGCGGTTACGTCGTAATCGCCAGCTTTGCTCGCTACAGTTGAGCGAACAAAAGATTGAGGTCGTTTCCGCCCGCAGCGTCGATTTTTCCCATGAGCCGAACCTGTTTGGGCTCTTCGCCAACCGTCGGGCGGCGCTGCAAAGCTTACAGAACCTCGCCGATGAACAAAAATTGTGTTATGGCCTGCTGGGGCTTGAACCGGTAAGCCGTGGGCGCGCCTGTTTTCGTTTCGCTCTGAAGCGCTGTGCTGGCGCGTGCTGTGGGCAAGAAACCCCGCAGGCGCATTTTCTTCGTCTGCAGGCCTCGCTGGAACGGTTACGTGTGGTTTGCTGGCCCTGGAAAGGCGCTATCGCGTTAAAAGAGAGCCGCCCACAAATGACCCAGTTCCACATTATCAACAATTGGTTATGGCTGGGGGCGGTACCCTCGCTGGATGAGGCCGCCACCCTGGTGCGCACACCTGCGGGTTTTGATCAGGACGGCTATAAGATTCTCTGTAAACCGTTAATGTCAGGTCAATATGAGATCATTGAACTGCACACCGACTGTCGCCAGTCATAAAGAAAACCGCCGATCCTGTCCACCTCAACGATTGTGTTGTCGACAAGACCGGCGGTCTTAAATTATGCGGAAAGTTATTCTGCCGCAGCAGGCATTTTACCTTCTTGCGCCGGGCGTTCTGTCAGACGCTTCTCAAAATTAGCGTTATATTGCTTTTTCTGCTCCGGCGTCAGAACGTTATAAATTTTATTCTGGGTTTCCATATGCGCCAGCATATTGGCCTTGCGCTGCGCTTCCATTTTCGTAATTTGCGCTTCGGCTTTGGCTTTATCGAAGGTATCGCTGGCGATAATATCATGCATGGCGCGACGCTCTTCCAGCGGCGGACGTTTCATTTGCTCGCGCTGCGCTTTCATAATGTCGCGAATTTGTTGCTTCTGTGCGTCCGTCAGGTTCAGGTTTTTAAACATCATATCGTGATGTGGGCCAAATTTACCTTTATGCTGCATCATTGGCTTCGCATCCGCTGGCGCGGCGGTGGTAGTCTCAGCGGCATGAGCGAGATTCGCAGCACCCATCGCCAGGGTAGAGGCAACAAATAGAGCAGTCAGTTTACGCATATTTCCATCCTTCCTTTCAGTTATTTTTACGGCATATTTAAAACAGCGCCGTGTTGTCGTAATTAACTTTAACCGTCTTAGCGTCAATTAGTCATAACAACGGTAAAACAATGAAAGTATAAAAAACACTTTTTCGCCAATTGTGAAGAAAAAAAGAATAAATTGCGCAGAGTTGAAAGAGAAATATACAACAGCATGATATAGCAGAAATTATGCAGAACTATAACTCAGCAACGCTTATTAATAAAGCAATTCTCCAGGAATAATCCGTAATAGCATGAAAATGTGTCCCAAATCATCCCTGTAATCCTAACGTGAGCTTACAGGGACGTTTATCAGGGCAGTCTTTCCAGCATTAATCCAGCCCGCAATCCGCAGGCGACAGAGGGATTAGGAAAGAGAACATATTCAACGTCATGCGTCACCGTCACACGCTTATCCCCCTCCTCGGCCAGCAACGTTCCCTTCGCAAAGGCAGTAAAATTCAGCGTTTGCGCATCCATATAAAGCGCGAACTTATCGCTGTGACGCGTGATTTGCGACACCACCCGATAGCGTAGCGGCGGCGAAAACGAGGTTGACGTTTCGACACCGCTCAGCAACGCCGACAACGCCTGCGAGGTTACGCTGAACTGCGTCAGATCGTTTTGCCCAAACGGCAACGCCTTTCCCAACTCCAGCGTACAGGAAAGCGCGCCGAAATGTTCAGAGCTAAAGTGCGTAAACGTACCGCCTGGCGCCTGATGAAATACCAACGCCTCCAGTCCTGCCGCGCCCAGCCACGCCAGAAAATCCGCCTCCCACGGGCGGTCGCGCTGCGGCAATACGCCAAAACGCAAATGATGCGAGCCACGAATGGCGGTATGCAGATCCAGATGCCAGCGTACCCGCGCCTGGCCAGATGAAAAGAAGGTATCCAGACTTAGCTCCAGCTCACGCGCCCGCCGCGTTTCATCGCTTTCGGCAAAGGACTGCCAACGCCCGCCAAACATACGGTTCATATCGCTGTGACAATAGCGTATTCCCGCCGCCAGCGCCTGCGGATTGCCGAGTACCACCAGCACTCGCCACGTTAACGTCAAGCTGCCTGAATACAGCGCCGACAGCAGCCTATCCAGCATCTCTACCGGCGCGGTTTCATTACCGTGTATCCCCGCAGAAAGAATTAACGCGCGGTCGACCGGCGCATCGGGCGTGAGTTCAAGCAGACCATGGCCTAACCAGCGCCAGCGAAAACCCGCGCCCTTCCCCTGCGTCACCCGTAATGTCGTGCCGCTTAGCGTCAACGCCAGAAAGTTATCCATCAGCCGCCCCCGTTTGCTGGAAAGGATAAACCGACCCCAAATCCAGCAGACGCGTTAACACATCCAGCGCCTCCCGGCCTTCTCGCAATAATAACGGATCGGCCAGATCGGCAGCGGTCAGGCGATCGCGATAATAACGATCCGCCCACGCGTTAAGGGCCGTAAACAGAGCGTCATTCATCATTACCGCTGGATTCACCGCCCTTCGTTCTTCTTCTGTTAACACCACGCGTAATCGCAGACAGGCCGGGCCGCCGCCGTTGGCCATACTTTCTCGCAAATCAAACACCTGCATCGCGCTGATGGGGTTATCCTCCGCCACCAGCTTATTCAGATAGCGCCAGACGCCGACATGGTCCTGACATTCCCGCGGCAACACTAACAGCATTGAGCCGTCGTTACGGCTTAGCAACTGACTATTAAACAGGTAGGTCGCCACAGCATCTGATACAGAAACCTCGCCGGCGGGCACCTCTATCGCCATAAAACCGTCAACGCGCGTACGCAACTGATTAATGAGCACTTTCTGCCGGGCAAACGCCGCTTCGTGACAAAACAATACCTGTCGATTCGAAACGGCGATCACATCATTATGGAATACGCCTTGATCGATGACCTCCGGGTTTTGCTGAGCGAAGATAACCTGTTGCGGATTCACCTGATTAAGACGCGCCACGGCCTCGCTAGCTTCGCGGCTCTGGCGCGCCGGATAACGAGCGGGTCGTATTTCATTCTCCTCTTCGCGCCCATAGATAAAAAGCTGCACGCCTGCCGAACCATACTCGCCGCCAAGACGGTTATGATTCGCCGCGCCTTCATCTCCCAATAATGCGACCTGCGGTAACGCGCTATGCACTGAAAACTGGCTTTCATCGCGAAATATGGCGCGTAGCAGCGCTTCAGTAACAGGCGCCTCAAGAGCGCGATGAAATTTATTGTTTAAATTCGCCACCGTCAGGTGAACTTTCCCGTCCAGCGCGTCTGCCGATGGGCAAACCGTCGCCGCATTCGCAACCCACATTGGCGACGCGGAACTCACGCTGGAAAGCCAGCGTGGCGCCTGACGCGCAACCTTATCCAGAATCTGCTCATCGCTACCCGTGAAGCCGAGCTGACGCAACGCCGGAATAAAAGGCCGCTCATGCGGCGGGATCACCGCCTGGGGAAAGCCGGCATCCGCCAGAGCTTTCATCTTTAGCAGCCCCTGTTTTACCGCCAGACGAGGATTCGACACCTGAAAACGGTGGCGGGTCGATGCCTCATTGCCGAAGGATAGCCCGGCATAATGGTGCGTAAGCCCCACCAGCCCGTCAAAATTAACTTCATGCGCCGTCATACCGCCTCCCTGCGAGAAAAGTCGAGGCCGGGGCTTAATGTCGCAGGCAACGTCAGTTCGGGAGATTCCAGACTGGCCATCGGCCAGGCGCAATAATCGGCGGCATACCAGGCGCTGGGCCGATGGTTGCCAGACGCGCCGATACCACCAAACGGCGCGGTACTCGCTGCCCCGGTGAGCGGTTTATTCCAGTTAACGATCCCTGCCCGCGCCTCCAGCAAGAGCTGTTCGAACTGCGCGCGATCCGTCGACACCAGCCCACACGACAGACCAAAACGGGTATTATTCGCCAGACGAATCGCCTCATCGAAATGCGCATAACGCCAGACGTTCAGCAGCGGACCAAACACCTCTTCATCCGGCACATCCGCGACGCCGGTCAGCTCAATGATGCCAGGCGTCAGCAGAGAGGTTCCCTCTTTGACCTTCCGCGGCGCCAGTAGCGTGCGACCGCCTAATGCCTCTCGTTGACGCCAGGCCTCCATCACATGCTGTGCCGCCTGCGCTGAAATCAGTCCGCCGATAAACGACTGCGGATCGTCGTCCCATCTGCCGGGCTGCAGACGTCCGGCGACGTCAACCAGTCGCGCCAGAAATGCATCTCCCTGCGCACCCTGTTTTACCAGAAGGCGTCGCGCGCAGGTACAGCGCTGTCCGGCGGTAATAAACGCCGATTGCAGCGTCAGATGTACCGCCGCATCTATATTTGCCACATCCTCAATAATGAGCGGATTGTTTCCGCCCATTTCAAGGGCCAGGATTTTTTCCGGCTGGCCGGATAGCTGGCGATGAAGCTGATATCCGGTACTGGCGCTGCCGGTAAACAGCAGTCCGTCGAGATCGTCGAGCGAACTTAGCGCTTGTCCGGTCTCCCGGCCGCCCTGCACCAGATTAAGAACGCCTGCCGGTAGCCCCGCCCGTTCCCAGAGTTTTATTACCGTTTCCCCGGTCCATGGCGTTAGCTCGCTAGGTTTGAAGATCAGCGTATTGCCTGCCAGCAACGCGGGCACAATATGGCCATTCGGTAAATGGCCGGGAAAGTTATAAGGGCCGAATACCGCCAGCACACCGTGAGGACGATGGCGCAACGTCGCGGCGCCATCGACAAGTTCGCTTTTTTGTTCGCCTGTTCTGGCGTGGTAAGCCTTAATCGAGATGGCAATCTTATTGATCATCGCCGTCACTTCCGTTGCCGCCTCCCAGCGCGGTTTACCGGTTTCACGCGCGATGACCTCCGTGAGATCGGCTTTATGCGCCTCCAGCAGGGCGGCAAATTTCTGTACGATAGCCTGTCGTGCCGTAAAAGGCTGTCTGGCCCAACGAGGAAACGCCGCACGCGCCGCCTGACAGGCCTCGGCGACCTGTGCCGCATTAGCGTCATTCCCCTGCCAAAGTATCTCCGCGCTCACCGGGTTCGTTTTGCGGCGGCGTTCGCCCTGACCGGTTATCCAGTCGCCGTTTATCCATAGCGTCATACGGTTTTCTCCTCAGCGCAAAGGCGTACCAGCCGAACGTGGTCGCCCGCGCGACATTTCAGCGCATCCAACTGCGCGGCGGTAAGTACAAGTCGTGAAGTCTGCGGATCGGCACGCACCAGCGCGGCCCGAAAGTGGTGATAGTTTTCATTGGCGACCAGACATGCCGGATAGTCGCCAAGCGCGGGTTGCCCTTCCGCGACTTCCACCAGTCGGCTTTTACGAATGGCCCGCACGCGGTCAATATCACACTCCAGCGTCGGCCCACCGTCGAAGATGTCGATATAGTGGCGATAGCGAAAACCTTCCTTTTCCAGCACCGCGCGGGCTGGCGCCGTTTGCGGGTGGACTTCGCCAATCACGGCCTGTGCCTCTTCAGATAAGAAGTGGGTATAAATAGGATGTTTGGGCATCAGCTCGGCGATAAACGCTTTTTGCCCGGTACCGCATAAAAAATCCGCCCGGCTGAAATCCATAGAAAAAAAGCGTTTGCCGAGACTTTGCCAGAAGGGAGAATAACCGTGCTCGTCAATGACGCCGCGCATTTCCGCCACCACTTTCTCATTGAATTTATCGCGAAACGCGGCCATAAACATAAAGCGCGATTTTGACAACAGGTAGCCGTTACCCTCTTTACGCCATTCGGGAGCGAGAAACAGCGTGCAAAGCTCACTGCTGCCAGTGTGATCATTACTCAGGAATAATGTTGGCAACGCGTTATATACATTCAGCTCTTTGGAGGCATGAACCAGCGTACCGACACGATAGTTATACCAGGGGTCGTTAAGACCGACCGCGACCTCAATGGCGCAGATCCCGCCGACCTCACCCGTTTCACTGTCTTCGAGAACGAATACATACCCTTGTTCGCCTTTTGGCAGCTCGCCGGACCAGGTTTTTAGCGCGCGTTCAATGCGGGCCGCCAGCGTCGCTTCATTTGCCGGTAGCGAGGTTAAGCCGCCGCCCGTTTTGCCTGCAAGCTGCATCAGCGCGGCGATATCCGCATGTTCGACAGGACGAATCACCCGCATGATGCGCCTCCCGTCTGAAGGCGTTCGCACGCCATGGCAAAACGATCAAGCCCGGTGGCTATCTCCTCGTCGCTCACATTTAACGCTGGCGCAAAACGCACCACGTCGCCACCGGCAATGAGCACCATCACGCCTGCTTTTGCCGCTTCCTGGGCGATGAGTTTGGCTTTTCCGGCAAACTCCGTCTGTAGCACACAGCCAAGCAGTAGCCCCAGCCCGCGGATTTCACTGAACATGCCAAAACGCACATTAAGGGTATTTAGACGTTCAATAAACGCATCGTGGCGCTGTCTGACGCCGTTTTGCATCTCCGGCGTATTGATGATATCCAGTACTTTTCCGGCAACTGCCGTCGCCAGCGGATTACCGCCGTAGGTGGTGCCATGCGTGCCTGGCGTCATGACGCTGGCATAGTCTTGCGTAGTCAGCATCGCGCCGATCGGGAAGCCGCCGCCCAACGCTTTAGCGGTCGTCAGGATATCGGGCGTAACGCCATAATGCATATATGCATACAGTTCGCCGGTACGTCCGACGCCCGTCTGCACCTCATCAAAAATCAGTAACGCCTGATGCCGGTCGCACAATTCACGCAGCCCCTGCAAAAAAGCGTTCGTGGCGGGGATCACGCCGCCCTCGCCCTGCACAGGCTCTACGATTACGGCGCAGGTATTGTCATCAATGAGCGCGCTGGCGGAGTTCAGATCGTTATAGGCTGCATGACGAATATCCGGCGGCAGCGGCGCAAAGTCCTGTGAATAGGTGGGTTGACCGCCAGCGCTGACGGTAAAGAGCGTGCGACCATGGAACGCGTTTTTAAAGGCCACAATGCCGCTTTTATGATTGCCGATACGATCGTGGGCATATTTGCGCGCCAGTTTTAACGCTGCTTCATTTGCTTCAGCGCCTGAATTACAAAAGAAAACGCGTTCGGCGAAGGTCGCCTCGATCAGTTTTTTCGCCAGTCGCAGCGCCGGTTCATTGGTGTAACCGTTCCCGGTATGCCAGAAGCGATTCGCCTGTTCATTTAACGCCTCGCGCAGCGCCGGATGCGCATGTCCCAATGCGTTGACCGCGATCCCGCCAGCAAAATCAATGTACTCTTTCCCCTGCTGATCCCACAGGCGTGAGCCTTCTCCGCGTACAGGAATAAAAGGCGCGGGAACGTATACTGGCACCATCCATTCATCAAAGTTTTCACGCGTAACTGACAGAGACATAGCGACCTCTTTTGGTAAAAATAAAGTTATTTATATGTTAATTAATATGAGTGTTTGCGCTGTAAATGTAGATTGCAGCATTCGTGCCAGCCAGCGTTAACATTGCATAAACAGAAGTGATAAACGGTAAATCAATGGGTTACAGCGTAGCGATATTCACTATTACTGCATGAAAAGTGAATATTTCCGCATAATCGGTGGCTAAAAAGAGGAAAAAGCGAAATATTATTCAGTTGCCAAATATAATTCTGGAATTGTGATCTTATACGAAATTTACTGGAAATTACCGCCCCGTTCTGGCGCATCTGCACGCAAACCGTGCCATTTTCGCGCTATAGAAAACACCATACGCTTCCATTGGCCGAATCTGACGATGAGTGGCAGTCACCCGGTAAAATTTCTGTTACCATCCCAACACGATTCACCTTGCAAAGTGGCAGTGACTATGAAATTTGTCTCTTTTAATATCAACGGCCTGCGCGCCCGTCCCCATCAGCTTGAAGCGATTGTCGAAAAACACCAGCCCGATGTGATCGGTCTACAGGAGACAAAAGTCCACGACGAAATGTTCCCGCTCGAAGAGGTCGCGAAGCTGGGCTATAACGTTTTCTATCATGGACAAAAAGGCCATTACGGCGTCGCGCTGCTAACAAAAGCCACGCCCATTTCCGTCAGACGCGGTTTCCCGGATGATGGCGAAGAGGCGCAACGCCGCATTATCATGGCGGAAATCCCCTCGCCGCTGGGTAATATTACCGTCATTAACGGCTATTTCCCGCAGGGGGAAAGCCGGGATCATCCGTTGAAGTTCCCCGCGAAAGCGCAGTTCTATCAGAACTTGCAAAACTATCTTGAAACGGAACTCAAGTGCGATAATCCGGTATTAATTATGGGCGACATGAATATCAGCCCGACCGATCTGGATATTGGCATCGGCGAAGAGAACCGCAAACGCTGGCTGCGTACCGGTAAATGCTCCTTCCTGCCGGAGGAGCGTGAATGGATGTCACGGTTACTGAAGTGGGGATTAGTGGATACGTTCCGTCAGGCGAATCCGCAAACGATGGATAAATTTTCGTGGTTTGATTACCGCTCAAAAGGTTTCGTGGATAATCGCGGACTGCGCATTGACCTCTTGCTGGCAAGCGCTCCGCTGGCGGAACGTTGCGCAGAAACCGGTATAGACTACGACATTCGCAGTATGGAAAAACCCTCCGACCATGCGCCGGTCTGGGCGACGTTTCGTGTTTGATTCCGCTATCTGATTAACCGTAAGGCCGGGATAGCGCGACGCTTCCCGGCAGGAATAACGACCTTAACGACAATGATAAAAAAACTCGATGTTGTTGCCGCCATCATTGAACGCGACGGCAAAATACTGCTGGCCCAGCGCCCAGCTCATGCGGATCAAGCTGGTTTTTGGGAGTTTGCCGGCGGTAAAGTCGAGCCCGGCGAAACCCAGCCGCAGGCGCTTATCCGCGAGCTACGCGAAGAGTTAGGGATTGACGCCACGCCCGGCGTCTATATCGCCAGCCATCAACGCGACGTGTCTGGCCGACGGATTCATTTGCACGCCTGGCATGTGCCTGCGTTTAACGGTCTGATACGTGCGTTGGAACATCAGGCCTTAGCCTGGTGTACGCCGGAAGAGGCGCTGGAATACCCCCTCGCCCCGGCGGATATTCCGCTATTGCAGGCGTTTATGGCTTTACGCGACGCCAGACTAACGGATTCGTGCTGATGTTTTTTTCGTCACGCTGGCACTGGAGCAAGACGCCTTCCACTTTTATTACCGCGCCTTCGGAGTAATTCTGATCCTGGTAAACGCAGCACTGAATGCATGGCTGGGATGACTGACCGCGCGTGCTGAAAACTTCCGGCGGGACATTCACCTGAATATCAGGACGACTGTTTTGGTTTGCCAGCCCGACCATTGGCATTATCGCCATCACGGCGACCACGAGGCTTCGGCGCATAGGATTTCCTTATTTTTCCAGGTATATTCTCAGTATAACGGTAAGCCGCCGTGAAAACTTTAATCCTCTTTTGTCATCGCTTTTAGTTATGACCCTCGCCCCGTTATGAATTTACTTAGCAGCGTCATTTTTTTCTTGCTTACCGTCACATTGCTGATGGTATAGTCGAAAACTGCAAATACATATTCTGATAAAACGCAAATACAACCACATTAATATATAAGAGGTTTTTATATCTATGGATCAGACATGTTCTCTGGAATCGTTCCTCAACCATGTACAAAAGCGCGACCCGCATCAAACCGAGTTCGCGCAAGCCGTCCGTGAAGTCATGACCACCCTGTGGCCGTTTCTTGAACAAAACCCCCGTTACCGCCACATGTCTTTACTGGAACGTTTGGTTGAACCAGAGCGCGTAATCCAGTTTCGCGTAGTGTGGCTGGACGACAAAAACCAGGTGCAGGTAAATCGCGCCTGGCGCGTGCAGTTCAACTCTGCTATCGGCCCCTATAAAGGCGGTATGCGCTTCCATCCTTCGGTAAACCTTTCCATCCTTAAGTTCCTCGGCTTTGAGCAAACCTTTAAAAATGCCCTCACCACGTTGCCGATGGGCGGCGGTAAAGGCGGCAGCGATTTCGATCCGAAAGGGAAAAGCGAAGGCGAAGTGATGCGTTTCTGCCAGGCGCTGATGACTGAACTGTATCGCCATTTAGGGCCGGATACCGACGTGCCTGCCGGGGATATCGGCGTGGGCGGGCGCGAAGTGGGCTTTATGGCGGGAATGATGCGCAAGCTTTCCAATAACAGCGCCTGCGTCTTCACCGGCAAAGGGCTTTCCTTCGGCGGCAGCCTGATTCGCCCGGAGGCGACGGGCTATGGCCTGGTCTACTTCACCGAAGCAATGCTTAAACGTCATGGTCTCGGTTTTGAAGGGATGCGCGTCGCCGTGTCCGGTTCCGGCAACGTCGCGCAATACGCCATTGAGAAAGCGATGGCCTTTGGCGCGCGCGTGGTTACCGCGTCGGATTCGAGCGGGACAGTGGTCGATGAAAGTGGCTTCACGCCAGAGAAGCTGGCGCGTCTGTGTGAAATTAAAGCCAGCCGTGACGGTCGCGTCGCTGACTACGCCCGTGAGTTTGGCTTAACCTATCTGGAAGGCCAGCAGCCCTGGAGCGTACCGGTGGATATCGCCCTGCCATGCGCGACGCAGAACGAACTGGACGTTGACGCCGCGCGCGTACTGATTGCCAATGGCGTAAAAGCCGTGGCGGAAGGGGCAAATATGCCAACCACGATTGAAGCGACCGATCTCTTCCTTGAGGCGGGCGTACTGTTTGCGCCGGGTAAAGCCGCCAACGCGGGCGGCGTGGCGACATCGGGGCTGGAAATGGCGCAGAACGCCGCGCGGTTGAGCTGGAAAGCCGAGAAAGTGGACGCCCGTCTGCATCACATTATGCTGGATATCCACCACGCCTGTGTCGAGTACGGCGGCGATAATAAGCATACCAACTACGTTCAGGGCGCCAACATCGCCGGTTTCGTGAAAGTCGCCGACGCCATGCTGGCGCAGGGCGTCATTTAATCCCGTCGTCAGGCCAGATAGCTTTGCGCTTATTCGGTCTGACGGCCTGTCTCCTCAGCAGGCGGGCTTTTTTTGCCCGCTCGCTTACGCGGCGCACTCTTTTTCTTTTCTCCACCGCCTGGCGCGACTATCCCTCTGAAACGCTTCACCGGCGTGCGCTTAGCCTGATCGATCAGCTGATATAACGTGCCGACCAGCGGTTGCATAAAATCCTGGTAACGGCACTGCTTTTCGCTGATTTGCGTCAAAACAGATTCCCAGTGCGCGGTCATATCTGGACGGGCCGCCATTTCCGGCAGCGAATGTATTAACGCTTTGCCAGCATCGGTAGAATGAATGTAGCGCCCTTTTTTGGTCAGAAAGCTACGTTTGAACAGCAGCTCGATAATCCCGGCGCGCGTGGCTTCCGTCCCCAGCCCATCGGTCGCGCGCAGGATCTTTTTCAGATCTTTATCCTGCACGAAGCGGGCAATTCCGGTCATCGCGGAAAGCAATGTCGCATCGGTGAAATGACGCGGCGGCTGGGTTTGGCGTTCGACCACTTCCCCCTTTTCACACAGCAACTCATCACCTTTGGCGACAACCGGCAGCGGCGTACCGTCGTTTTCCTCGTCGCGCTCTTTACTGCCCAGTAACGTCCGCCAACCGGCCTCCGCCAGAAAACGCGCTTTGGCGACAAATTTCCCTTTGGCGATTTCCAGTTCAATAACGCATTTACGAAACACCGCGTCCGGGCAGAACTGCATCAGATACTGACGCGCAATCAGGGTGTACACTTTCGCTTCGTTTTCCGTCAGATGGACAGAAGAACTGCGCGCCGTCGGGATAATCGCGTGGTGCGCATCCACTTTTTTATCATCCCAGCAGCGATTGCGCGTATCAGGATTAACCACAGGCTGCGGCAGTAAATCCGGGGCGTGGACGCTAATCGCGTTCATGACCGCCTGCCGTCCGGCAAAGTGTTCTTCCGGCAGATAACGGCAGTCGGAACGCGGATAGGTAATCAGTTTGTGGGTTTCATATAGCTTCTGACAAATATCAAGCACGTTTTGCGCACTCAGGCCAAAGCGTTTGGCGGCTTCAATCTGTAGCGTCGAGAGCGAAAACGGCAGCGGCGCGGATTCTGATTCCCGTTTATCATTATAACTGGTTACCAGCGCGGGCTGACCGTTGATTCGGTTCACTACATGCTCCGCCAGCGGACGATGAAGCAAGCGCCCCTCTTCATCCTGATAAGGTTCGCACGCCTCGCTCGGCTGCCAGATAGCGGTAAAACGCTCGTCGGCAGGCGTAACGATGTGCGCCTTTACTTCAAAGAAGTCTTTGGCGACGAAGTTCTCAATCTCTTCGTCTCGCCGCACCACCAGCCCCAGTACCGGCGTCTGTACGCGTCCCACGGATAACACGCCCTGATAGCCGGCATTACGGCCCAGGATCGTGTAAGCGCGGGTCATATTAATGCCATACAGCCAGTCCGCTCGCGCTCGCGCCAGCGCGGAGACGCACAGCGGCACGAAGTCGCTGTTCGCCCGCAGCCTGTCAATAGCACGCTCGACCGCCTGCGGGTTAAGGTCGTTTATCAGACAACGCCGCACCTGCTGGCGCTTTTCGGCAGGAAGCTGGAGATAATCCAGCACTTCATCAACCAGAAGCTGCCCTTCGCGATCCGGGTCGCCGGCGTGAATAATTTCACCGGCTTGATGCAAAAAGCGCTTAATCACATTGAGCTGTTTGGTGACGGAAGGACGAGGCTGAAGCTGCCATTTTTCCGGCACGATAGGCAGGTCAGCCAGATTCCAGCGCGCATAACGGCTGTCATACGCATCCGGCTGCGCCTGTTCCAGCAAATGACCAATACACCAGGTGACGACCTGCCCGTTTCCGCACTCAATAAAACCATCGCCTTTACGGTGCGGTTTTGGCAGCACATCCGCAATGGCGCGCCCCAGACTCGGTTTTTCGGCAATAAACAACCGCATCAGGTTAACGAATCTCAACCATAGCGCGACCGCCGCGGGCCTCGACCAATTCGCCAATCGCGGTCAGATCGATACCAAATTCCGCCGCGGTGGCTTTAACATCGTCTTCGGCGTCCGGCGTTACCGCCAACAACAGACCGCCTGACGTTTGCGGATCGCACAGCAGGCTACGAACTTCACGCGACATGTCGCCCATCAGATGACCATAGCTGGCGAAGTTGCGCTCTGTGCCGCCCGGTACGGCGCCCAGAGCAATATACTCTTCCACGCCCGGCAGTTTAGGGATGTCCTGATAGCAAAGCAGCGCCTGCACGCCTGCGCCCTGGCACATCTCGCTCAGGTGTCCCAGCAGACCAAAACCGGTAACGTCAGTCATGGCTTTTACGCCGTCGATATTGGCAAACGCCGCGCCGGCAATGTTCATCCGACACATGACTTCCGTCGCCAGCCCCTGATGTTCAGGCTTAAGCAGCGATTTTTTCTCGGCGGTGGTCAACACGCCAATCCCCAACGGTTTGGTCAGAAAGAGTTTGCATCCCGCCTGCGCGGTACTGTTTTTCTTCACCCGTTCGGTCGGCACTACGCCTGTGACCGCGAGACCAAAGATCGGCTCCGGGGCGTCAATAGAGTGTCCGCCCGCCAGCGCGATACCGGCCTGACGGCAGGCAAAGCGCCCCCCCTCGGTCACTTCACGCGCAATATCGGGCGACAGGGTATTAATCGGCCAGCCAAGGATCGCGATCGCCATGATCGGTTTGCCGCCCATCGCAAAAATATCGCTGATGGCGTTTGTTGCCGCAATGCGGCCAAAATCAAACGGGTTATCGACTATCGGCATAAAGAAGTCGGTGGTGCTGATAATACTGGTGCCATTACCCAGATCGTAAACCGCCGCATCATCGCGGGTTTCATTACCCACCAGCAGATTCGGGTCGACGAACTTCGCCTGCTCGCTATGCAGGATAGTCTCCAGCACTTTAGGGGAAATTTTACAACCGCAACCAGCGCCGTGGCTGTATTGCGTTAAACGAATGGCTTGCTCGCTCATGGACATCTCCTGTCATTGCATTCGCGCTATGGTAGCGCTCATTCCCTGATGTGGTAAGTATCACTGTCTGAATTACCGCGCCTTTGCTCAGAATCCAGACAGTTTTATCCCTCAGCGTCAGAAATAACGCACAAACGGCGTGGGGTCGGGGGTACTGATCGTCGTTGACGCTTTGAGCTGCGGCGTGCCGAGATAGAGAAAACCAACAATTTTATCCTGCGGGCGGCACTCAAAGGCTTCCCGCACAATAGCGCTCTCCGTTAATGCGCCGCTACGCCAGATACCATTAAACCCTTGCGCAATCGCCGCCATTTGCATCGCCATCACCGCGCATCCGGCAGACATCTCCTGTTCCCACATCGGAACCTTATGGTTTTCTTCGCATTTCGCCACCACGGTAATGATCAGCGGCGCGCGAAACGGCGCATTACGCGCTTTTTCGATCGCTTTCTCATCGCCCCCGGCAGCGACAGCGCCTTGTTCAAGCACGGCGCTGAAGCGGTCGCGCCCCTCTCCTTCAATCACAAAAAAACGCCACGGCTGTAGAGATTTATGATCGGGAACACGCATTCCCGCCCGCAGAATGTTCTGTAATTGCTCTCCGACAGGCGCCGGTTCTGCGAGACGAGAGGCGCTACGACGGTTGACCAGCAGTTCTAGTGCATCCATTTGATTAACTCCAGCAATGATATTTATTCACAAAATTAACACGGGAGCGGATTTTGTTACAGCGCAGGCAGTGATTCCTGCTGACAACTGCCTGATGGGTCATTACGATAGCCACATCTTAATGCTTTATCCTCACCAAGGTACAAGCGTTGTTACTCAGATAGGGAGAATACATGCGAACCCTGTGGCGATTTATTGCCGGATTTTTTAAATGGACGTGGCGAGTGTTGAACTTCGTCCGTGAAATGGTACTCAACCTGTTCTTTATTTTTCTGGTCCTGGTGGGCGTTGGGATCTGGATGCAGATCGGTAACGGCAGCAACAGTGAGCAAACCGCGCGCGGCGCTCTGCTGCTGGATATTTCCGGCGTCATTGTGGATAAACCCTCCACCAATCACCGTCTGGGCGCGCTGGGACGCCAGTTATTTGGCGCCAGCTCCGACCGTCTGCAGGAAAACTCCCTGTTTGACATCGTCAACGCTATTCGTCAGGCGAAAGATGACCGTAACATCACGGGTATCGTTCTGGATCTGAAAAACTTCACCGGCGCCGATCAGCCATCAATGCGCTATATCGGTAAAGCGCTGCGCGAATTCCGCGACAGCGGCAAACCGGTTTTCGCCGTGGGTGAAAACTACAGCCAGGGTCAGTATTATCTCGCCAGTTTCGCTAATAAAATTTGGCTTTCCCCACAGGGTCAAGTAGATCTTCACGGCTTCGCTACGAATGGCCTGTACTACAAAACGCTGCTGGATAAACTGAAAGTCTCTACCCACGTTTTCCGGGTCGGCACCTATAAATCCGCCGTCGAGCCGTTTATCCGCGACGATATGTCGCCCGCTGCCCGCGAGGCCGACAGCCGCTGGATAGGCGAACTGTGGCAGAACTACCTGCATACCGTTTCCGCCAATCGCCAGATTTCGCCGCAACAACTCTTCCCCGGCGCGCAGGCTATTATCGACGGGTTAACCAGCGTGGGCGGCGACACCGCCAAATATGCGCTCGACCATAAACTGGTGGACGCCCTCGCCTCCAGCGCAGATGTTGAAAAAGCGCTGACGAAGCAGTTTGGCTGGAGCAAAACCGAAAATAACTATCGCGCGATCAGCTATTACGATTATTCGCTGAAAACGCCTGCGGATACCGGCGGTACTATTGCGGTTATTTTCGCCAATGGCGCGATTATGGATGGCGAAGAAACGCCAGGGAATGTCGGCGGCGACACTACGGCATCGCAGATCCGCGACGCACGCCTTGATCCTAAAGTGAAAGCGATTGTGCTGCGCGTCAATAGCCCAGGCGGTAGCGTCAACGCCTCCGAAGTTATCCGCGCCGAACTGGCGGCGGCAAGAGCGGCTGGCAAACCGGTGGTGGTCTCAATGGGCGGTATGGCGGCCTCCGGCGGTTACTGGATCTCTACGCCGGCAAACTATATCGTGGCCAGCCCCAGCACGCTGACGGGTTCAATTGGCATCTTCGGCGTCATCAATACGGTAGAAAACAGCCTGTCGTCGATTGGCGTACACAGCGACGGCGTTTCCACCTCGCCGCTGGCGGATATTTCGATGACCAAAGCGCTGTCACCGGAAGTGCAGCAGATGATGCAACTCAGTATTGAGTACGGCTACAAACGCTTTATCACGCTGGTGGCAGACGCGCGTAAGCGTACGCCGGAGCAAATTGATAAAATCGCACAAGGCCATGTCTGGACCGGAGAAGACGCGAAAGCCAATGGTCTGGTGGACAGTCTCGGCGACTTTGACGACGCCGTCGCCAAAGCGGCGGAGCTGGCGAAACTGAAACAGTGGCATCTTGATTACTATCAGGACGAACCGACGGTCCTTGATATGGTCATGGACAGTATGACCGGATCAGTACGCGCCATGCTGCCGGAGGCCATTCAGGCTATGCTCCCGGCGCCGCTCGTTTCCGCCGCCAACACGGTGAAGGCCGAGGGGGATAAACTGGCGGCATTTAACGATCCGCAAAACCGTTATGCGTTCTGTTTGACTTGCGCGAACGTTCGCTAATGCTTCATCAATAGCCATACCGGATGGCGGCGTCTGCTCATAGCCGCCATCCGATAATCATTAATACGTCCTTCGCGACACGACTGAACATTATCATGCAAAAGAAATCAATTTACGTTGCCTATACCGGCGGCACTATCGGTATGCAGCGCTCAGATAAAGGGTATATCCCGGTGTCCGGGCACCTTCAGCGTCAGCTGGCGCTGATGCCGGAATTCCACCGCCCGGAGATGCCGGATTTTACCATCCATGAATATGCCCCGCTGATGGATTCATCAGATATGACGCCGGAAGACTGGCAGCATATCGCTGCAGATATCAAAGCGCACTACGATGAGTATGACGGTTTTGTTATTCTGCACGGCACCGACACGATGGCGTTTACCGCATCGGCGCTCTCTTTCATGCTGGAAAATCTGGGTAAACCGGTTATTGTGACAGGGTCACAAATTCCGCTGGCTGAGCTGCGTTCCGACGGGCAAATTAATTTGCTGAATGCGCTTTATGTCGCCGCCAACTACCCTATTAATGAAGTAACGCTGTTTTTTAATAATCGTCTGTTCCGCGGTAATCGCACGACCAAAGCCCATGCGGATGGGTTTGACGCTTTTGCCTCTCCCAATCTGCCGCCCTTGCTGGAAGCAGGAATTCACATTCGCCGTTTAAATACGCCTCCCGCGCCCTACGGTTCTGGTGAATTAATCGTTCACCCTATTACGCCGCAGCCGATAGGCGTAGTGACGATTTATCCGGGGATTTCCGCCGAGGTAGTACGTAACTTTCTGCGTCAGCCGGTAAAAGCGCTGATTCTGCGCTCTTATGGCGTAGGCAACGCGCCGCAAAATAAAGCGTTTTTACAGGAGCTGAAAGAGGCCAGTTCGCGCGGCATCGTGGTGGTTAACCTGACGCAATGCATGTCAGGGCGAGTCAATATGGGCGGGTACGCTACCGGTAATGCGCTGGCGCACGCTGGCGTGATTGGCGGTGCCGATATGACCGTCGAAGCTACCTTAACCAAACTGCATTATTTGTTAAGCCAGGGTCTGGACACTCAGGCGATTCGTAGCGCGATGGCGCAAAACTTGCGTGGTGAATTGACGCCGGATGATTAAAAAATCCCGACGACAAGGAGAAGATAATGACAAACCGGGCCTTATTACTGGTCGACTTGCAAAATGACTTTTGCGCCGGCGGCGCGCTGGCTGTAGCGGAAGGCGACAGCACCATCGACATCGCCAACGCTCTTATTGACTGGTGCCAGCCCCGGCAGATTCCGGTGCTGGCCAGCCAGGACTGGCATCCCGCGCAGCATGGCAGCTTCGCCAGCCAGCATCAGGCGGAACCCTATAGTCAGGGAAAGCTGGACGGGCTGCCGCAAACGCTCTGGCCGGATCACTGCGTTCAACATACCGACGGCGCGGCGTTACATCCCCTGCTTAACCAACATGCGATTGACGCCTGCATCTATAAGGGTGAAAACCCGCTGATTGATAGCTACAGTGCGTTTTTTGACAACGAACATCGGCAGAAAACTACCCTTGATACCTGGCTTCGCGAGCATGACGTTACCGAGCTTATCGTGATGGGGTTGGCGACCGATTACTGCGTAAAATTTACGGTGCTGGATGCGCTAGAGTTGGGCTATGCCGTTAACGTTATCACCGATGGCTGTCGCGGCGTGAATATTCACCCGCAGGATAGCGCGCACGCGTTTATGGAGATGGCGTCGGCAGGCGCGACGCTGTATACGCTGGCAGACTGGGAAGAGACGCAGGGCCAGGCTGTCGCCAGGTAGCGGAGCAGGTATCGTATCCGGTCAATACATCACGCAACGGTGAGACCATTGCATAGATCTTTGAGCCGGATACGTCACGTCAGCGTCGCTACCAGGCAAAGCTCAACGCAGGCTGGAGAGCGCTTCTAACAAAACAGATTAAAAAGCGCGGGCTGGCTGTCGCAATGTTCTGGGAATAAGGCACCGATGACAATAATCAGTTAGCGACACAGTTGGCGGACTCGCTGGACATTAAGCGTTATTCGTAAAAATATGGCGGGCCTGTGCCTGGCAGCAATGAGCAGGCCCGGTAAGCACAACGCATTGGCAATTAAACCACCGGATGGCGACTACCTCTTATCCGGCTCCCCGTTACTGCATTTTCAATGTCGCAATCGGCTTTGACGTAATACCGAAATCCGCTTTGAGCTGCTGCTTGCTTTTCATCACCATCTGACCGTGAGTATCGATCGTCATATGTTGCGCTTCGGTATTGTGCCGCGCCTGCCATAGCATCACCAGTTGCAGGCTGTTTTCTTTCTGTTCCGGCGTCAACGCCACGCCATCCGGCCATTTACCCAGCTCAACGGCGGTGGATAAACGTTGATACACTTCCGGCGTCATGCTGTTAATGATCTCATCAAGATTCATGATGTGTCCGCTCCTGTGGAATAATTTGCTGAATCGTTTTTTCAGCCTTTCAGTTGATCGCCGTTTTTCTCGTCAGAAAAGGCCAGCGAGGCCGAGTTAACGCAATAGCGCTCACCGGTTGGCTGCGGCCCGTCCGGGAAAACGTGTCCGAGATGCGCATCGCAGTTACCGCAACGAATTTCGACACGCTGCATGCCATGAGAAAAATCGTCTATGTAACGAATCGCCTCTTCGCTGACGGGCTGGTAAAAGCTAGGCCAGCCGCAGCCTGAATCGTATTTGGTGTGGGAGTGAAAAAGCGGCGTATCACAGACCAGGCAGTGATAAACCCCATCGCGTTTATTATGTAGCAGGCGTCCGGTAAATGGCGGTTCTGTGCCACGATCCTGCGTCACATAGAATTGCATTTCGGACAATTTTTTCTTGAGTTCTTCTGCTGAAGGTTGGTTAGCCATTTGCTCACATCTCACTTTAAACGTGCTCACATTGCCTGACCGATTCTAACAAAACATTAACACCTCAGTACCAACTTTTGTTCTAAACTTGATCATTGCGAAATGGCGGCTCACGAATCGTGACTGATGTCACATTATTATCTCGGTTGCCCTTTAAAATTCGGGGCGGCGCCCCCATGTGGTTTCAAGCCGAAAGGAAGAGTGAGGCGAATCAGCCGCGCAAAGGTTGTGCAGAGGATTGATTTGTCGCAATGATTGACACGATTCCGCTTGACGCTGCGTAAGGTTTTTGTAATTTTACAGGCAACCTTTTATTCACTAACAAATAGCTGGTGGAATATATGACTATCAAAGTAGGTATCAACGGTTTTGGCCGTATCGGTCGCATTGTTTTCCGTGCTGCTCAGAAACGTTCTGACATCGAGATCGTTGCAATCAACGACCTGTTAGACGCAGAGTACATGGCATACATGCTGAAATATGACTCCACTCACGGCCGTTTCGACGGTACTGTTGAAGTGAAAGACGGTCATCTGATCGTTAACGGTAAAAAAATCCGTGTTACCGCTGAACGCGATCCGGCTAACCTGAAATGGGACGAAGTTGGTGTTGACGTAGTGGCTGAAGCTACCGGTATCTTCCTGACTGACGAAACCGCGCGTAAACACATCACCGCTGGCGCGAAAAAAGTGGTTCTGACGGGTCCGTCTAAAGACAACACCCCAATGTTTGTTAAAGGCGCTAACTTTGACAAATACGAAGGCCAGGACATCGTTTCCAACGCTTCCTGCACCACCAACTGCCTGGCGCCGCTGGCTAAAGTTATCAACGACAACTTCGGCATCATCGAAGGTCTGATGACTACTGTTCACGCGACTACCGCAACCCAGAAAACCGTTGACGGCCCGTCTCACAAAGACTGGCGCGGCGGCCGCGGTGCATCTCAGAACATCATCCCGTCCTCTACTGGCGCTGCTAAAGCGGTAGGTAAAGTACTGCCAGAACTGAATGGCAAACTGACTGGTATGGCGTTCCGCGTTCCGACTCCGAACGTATCCGTTGTTGACCTGACCGTTCGTCTGGAAAAAGCGGCTACCTACGAGCAGATCAAAGCTGCTGTTAAAGCTGCTGCCGAAGGCGAAATGAAAGGCGTGCTGGGTTACACCGAAGACGACGTTGTATCTACCGATTTCAACGGCGAAGTATGCACTTCCGTGTTCGATGCTAAAGCAGGCATCGCGCTGAACGACAACTTCGTGAAACTGGTCTCCTGGTACGATAACGAAACCGGTTACTCCAACAAAGTACTGGACCTGATTGCTCACATCTCCAAATAAGTTGAGATGACACAGTCATTGGTAAGAGCGACTCAGGTCGCTCTTTTTTTTGCTTAAAGATATACCCGTCATACTTCAAGTTGCAGGTGTGTTGGCTATGCTTTCTCACCCGAATCACTGACGGAAGTCGAACTTATCGGGATGAATCAGGGATGTCCATGTCCCTGGCCGGAGATGACCTACAGTTGTTCAAGTTCGTTCCCGATGAATTTGTCGTTCACTTGCCGCGTTACTCGGCCTGCGGCCTCGCCTCTACGGGCCAGCGCAAGCACTGGTCAAGGCACAAGCGCCTTGTCATGCAACTCGAATTATTTAGGGTTAAGAGGATTGCGTAATGATTAATAAAATTTTTGCCCTCCCGGTTATCGAACAGCTTACCCCTGTCCTTTCCCGTCGTCAGCTTGATGACATGGATCTGATCGTCGTTGACCATCCGCAGGTTAAAGCCTCTTTTGCATTACAGGGCGCGCACCTTCTCTCCTGGAAACCCATTGGCGAGGAAGAGGTATTGTGGCTCAGTAATAATACGCCTTTCAAAACCGGCGTGGCGCTACGCGGCGGCGTACCGATCTGCTGGCCCTGGTTTGGACCTGCGGCTCAACAGGGTCTGCCGTCACACGGCTTTGCGCGTAATCTACCGTGGGCGCTAAAAGCGCATAATGAAGATGATAATGGCGTAATGCTGACATTTGAGCTGCAAAGCAGTGAGGCCACCCGGAAATACTGGCCGCACGATTTCACGCTGCTGGCACGTTTTAAAGTGGGTAAAACCTGTGAAATTGAACTGGAAGCGCATGGCGAATTTGCAACCACATCCGCGCTCCACAGCTATTTTAACGTTGGCGACATCGCCAACGTTAAGGTCAGCGGACTCGGCGATCGGTTTATTGATAAAGTTAACGACGCTAAAGAAGATGTCCTGGCCGACGGTATACAAACCTTTCCGGACCGTACCGATCGCGTTTACCTCAATCCTGAAGCATGTAGCGTGATCCACGATGCGACATTAAACCGCACGATTGATGTAGTTCACCACCATCACCTTAACGTCGTAGGCTGGAACCCTGGCCCGGCGTTGTCCGTTAGCATGGGCGACATGCCGGATGACGGCTATAAAACGTTTGTCTGCGTTGAAACGGTTTACGCTACTGCGCCGCAACAAGCCACAGAAGAAAAACCCTCTCGTCTGGCGCAGACTATCTGCGTCGCTAAACGCTAAAAGTGAATGGATAACGGCGTTGCTATAGGATCTGAAAGGCGTCAGCCGCCATCAGGCATGACCTGCCGGATGGCGGCGCTTACACATTTTATCCGGCGTCACACCATATCCAACGCGGTTTTCCCCTTTGGCGCAGGCCAGGCGTTGTCCAGTAAGGCAAGTTCGTTTGCTGACAAGGCGATCTCAAGCGCCGCCGCATTTTGCTTCACGTGTTCTGTACTTCCGGCTTTCGGGATCGCCATCACGCCCGGATGCGCAATCACCCACGTCAGTAAGATTTGCGCCGCCGTTGCGTTATGCGCTTGCGCAATTTCATTCACCACCGGATGATTCAGTAAACCGCTACGTAACCGGCCAGCCTGCGCCAGCGGGCTATAGGCCATCACTGGCATTCGCTGTTGTTGACACCACGGCAATAAATCATACTCAATACCGCGTGACGCCAGATGGTAAAGCACCTGATTTGTCGCGCATTGCTGTCCCCCGGGGATGCGCCACAGCGCCTGCATATCGTCATAATCAAGATTAGAGACTCCCCAACGGCGAATTTTCCCCTGCGCGATTAGCCGCTCCATACCTTCAACGGTCTCTTCGAATGAAAAGTTTCCGGCCCAGTGCAATAGATAGAGATCGAGATAATCTGTTTTCAGACGACGCAGGCTTTCCTCACAGGCGGCAACTATCTTCTGGCCGCCAGCGTTCCACGGGTACACTTTTGACACCAGAAATGCCTCATCGCGTCGCCCTGCCAGCGCCTCGCCCACGACCTTTTCCGCCCCGCCGTCGGCATACATTTCCGCCGTATCAATAAGGCGTAACCCCAAATCCAGCCCCGCGCGCAGCGCCGAAACCTCGCGCTGACGTTGATCCGCGCGCTCGCCCATATACCATGTTCCCTGTCCGATGGCAGGAAGCGTCACCTGCCCGCAAAACGTTACGTTTTTCACTGATTTCATTTCCTTTTCAATGTCACTCGACGGTAAAACAATACAGGACTCTTAGACCCTACGGTAATGTCCGGCATCATACCGCGCAAGGGGGCGATTTTCTTGTCACTGACGAACGTCATCCGCAATCATGTCGACGATGCGGGTAATATGCGCGGCGGGTCGCTGATTCAGTAATAATTGACGCATCACATTCATATAGGGCGTCACATGTTGAAAGAACTCCAGATATCCTTTACAGAGATAATTTTGCCGTTCGCCGCCGTCCATACAAATTCGATGTTTCGGACAACCGCCGTGACAGGCAAAGCGCCACGTACAGTTCTGGCAGCGTGAGGAAAGGTTTGCTTTAGCCGCGCCAAACAAACTGCTGCTGAAAAGGAGAGGCCGCCATTTCTTCTAAAGAGTGTTGCTGCAGATTGCCCAGTTTATAGGCGGGAAAAACAAAATGGTCACAGCTAAACACGTCGCCATTCTGCTCCACCAGCAAACTTTGCCCGCAGGTCGACTGCATCGTACAAAGCGTGGCGGGCTCCCCCATCCAGACGCCAAGTAAGTTGTCAAAAAGCTGTACGAATATGTGTCCGACATCGTGACGTATCCATTGATCAAAAACATCGCACATAAAGGCGCCCCACCCTTCAGGCGTAACGGAAAAGGGCATCAGCGAAGGCGAATCCTCATTGTCAGATAACGTCAAAGAACGCTGCGCTTTTTGCGCGAGCGGCTCAACAATGGGAATAAATTGCAGGTGTTTACTTTCCAGTTCCTGCGTCAAAAAATGATAAATAGCGTTGCCATGACGGCATGACGCATCATTCACGACAGTGAGCGTGTTGAACTCGACATCATTTGCCTGCAGAAGGCGGATAGCATTAACGACTCGGGAAAAAGACGCCCGCCCTGACGGCGTTCTCCGGTAATTATCATGAACGACTTGCGGCCCATCAATCGATATACCAATCAGGAACTGGTGCTGCGCAAAGAAAGCCGCCCACTCTTCATTGATTAATACGCCATTGGTTTGCAGACTGTTGTAAATAGTTTTGCCGTTGGCATAGCGTTGCTGCAAGCACACCACTTTTTGATAAAAAGAAAGACCGCATAGCGTCGGCTCTCCCCCCTGCCAACAAAACGAGACCTCTGAGGATGGCGTATCATCAATTACCCGACGGATATACGTCTCCAGCACATCGTCAGACATGACGCGCTGGCCCCGGGGTTTATCAAGATAGAAACAGTACTTGCAGGATAAGTTACACAGACTGCCGCTGGGCTTGGCTACGGTATTGAATACTATGCTCATTCGTCTTACTCGCTGTGAAGAATGGGTATAGCATAAGCGGGACGTGACAGGGCGATATCAGCCAGCATTGCAACAATTATTACGCTAATTGTTAGCGCAGTTGTAATCACCTGGATTTTTCATATAAAAGGCTAGTTTTTTAAATTGATGTAACAAAGTATAAATCACGTAAGGCTGCGCCATCCCCGGTCAACAGCGCATTTATGCAAGCCGCCATGTTCGCGTTTCAGTTAGCACAAAGCCTGCATAACGCAGGCTTTGTCATGGTTTTTCCGGCAAATTCAATCAATCAGAATCTATAGGTCACGCCAGTAGAAAGGATACCGGTCCAGGATTTATCCACCATCGGGCTGTCGGTAATTTCATCCGACAGGCGGGTGTAGCGCGCAGTACCATATACGCTCCAGTTACCGGCGAAATTATAGTTAGCGCTAAGTTCAAGATACGGGTTCCAGCTATCGTTCGGGTTATAGCCGCGCAGGCCGCTACGCGAAGATTCTTTACGTGATACGCCGTAATAGTAATCGTTCTGGTTCTCGCTATTCCATTCAACCCCGATACCTGGCGTTAAGGTCAGCCCGCCATTGGTATACCGATACAGCCAGGCCAGATCCCAGACAATACCGTTACTGTTATCCAACGTATCCCCTGCCAGTGAGGTACGCAGGAATCCATACTGGGTGTGGTGCGCGTAAGAAACGCCCGCCATCATAGTACTTTTACGCCTGTCCAGACGACGCAACTGATGGTCATCGCTGTCGCCCGGTTTGAAGTACATCGGGGACCAGTATGCCATGATTGACAACTTATCGGCATTGTCATTCCACAAGTAGTACCCGCCGCCCAGACCACGGAACCAGAAGTTTTCGCTTTCATAAGCGATGACCGGTATCGGATAAACATCGCTATCGTAATCTTTATAAGGGTGTTCAACCACACCAACGCCTGCGCCCAACGTCAGGTTGCTTTCAGCGTGCGCGACGCTGGCGGATGTTGCAATAAACACGCCAAGAGCCAGAAGTTTAAGTTTGGTCACAATCCATAATTCCTTATTCAAATGTTCTGCGGCAAAAGTGTAACCGCCAATACCTGTAAGCCCAACTATTTTACACAATGTAACCGTTTAATATCACCACAACCGATTATTTTCAGATGATCGGCTGATGATCGTTATGTGACCGGGAACGCTTTTTCTGATATCCACCAGCCTTTTCTACCTGATGAGTTATTGATATGTCATCGAAATCCACTGACGCGTACAGGCAAGTTTTGCAAATGCCATCTACGCTTAATGTTAAGAAGGTGTATCACCGGACACGTTAATCTTCTGACCAATAAAATGGCATGAGAGTTGCTTTTTTTTCCCTTAGCAGAGACGGCGTTCAGTCTACCTCTTCCGGGAGCCTCTACTATTCATATGAACGGCTCTTAACATGTGCGAAAAAACGAAAGGATGGCATATCATGAATATATTCGATCACTATCGCCAGCGTTACGAAGCTGCCAAGGACGAAGAGTTCACACTGCAGGATTTTCTTACCATTTGTCGGCAAGATCGCAGTGCTTATGCCAACGCGGCAGAGCGGCTATTAATGGCTATCGGCGAGCCTAATATGGTCGACACTGCCCAGGAACCCCGACTTTCCCGACTCTTCTCCAACCGGGTTATTGCTCGCTATCCTGCGTTTGAAGAGTTTTATGGCATGGAAGACGCGATTGAACAGATTGTCTCTTATCTGAAACATGCGGCGCAAGGGCTGGAAGAGAAGAAGCAAATTCTCTATTTGCTGGGACCTGTGGGGGGTGGCAAATCATCGCTCGCTGAACGGCTGAAATCGCTAATGCAGCGCGTGCCAATTTATGTTTTAAGCGCCAACGGCGAGCGTAGTCCGGTCAACGATCATCCGTTATGCCTGTTTAATCCGCAGGAAGACGCGCAGATTCTGGAAAAAGAGTACGGTATTCCGCGCCGCTATCTCGGTACGATTATGTCCCCGTGGGCGGCCAAACGCCTGCATGAGTTTGGCGGCGATATTACTAAATTCCGCGTGGTGAAAGTCTGGCCCTCCATTCTGGAGCAGATTGCCATCGCCAAAACGGAACCCGGCGATGAAAACAACCAGGATATTTCGGCGCTGGTCGGCAAGGTGGATATTCGTAAACTCGAACACCACGCCCAGAACGATCCGGATGCGTATGGTTACTCTGGCGCGCTGTGCCGCGCTAACCAGGGGATCATGGAGTTCGTCGAGATGTTTAAAGCGCCTATTAAGGTGCTGCACCCCTTGCTGACCGCAACTCAGGAAGGTAACTACAATGGTACGGAAGGTATTTCCGCTCTGCCCTTTAATGGCATCATACTTGCCCACTCAAACGAATCTGAATGGGTGACTTTCCGTAACAATAAAAATAACGAAGCGTTCCTCGACCGTGTCTATATTGTGAAGGTGCCTTATTGCCTGCGAATCTCCGAAGAGATCAAAATCTACGAGAAACTACTTAATCATAGCGAGCTGGCTCATGCGCCCTGCGCGCCGGGCACGTTGGAAACGCTTTCGCGCTTCTCGATTCTTTCCCGCCTGAAAGAGCCAGAAAATTCCAGTATTTACTCGAAAATGCGCGTTTATGACGGTGAAAGCCTGAAAGATACCGACCCCAAAGCCAAATCGTACCAGGAGTATCGCGACTATGCGGGCGTGGATGAAGGGATGAACGGTCTCTCCACCCGATTCGCCTTTAAGATCCTCTCCCGCGTATTCAACTTCGACCATGCGGAAGTGGCGGCAAACCCGGTACATCTGTTCTACGTTCTGGAACAACAGATCGAGCGCGAGCAGTTCCCGCAGGAGCAAGCTGAGCGTTATCTGGAGTTCCTGAAAGGCTACCTGATCCCGAAATACGCCGAATTTATCGGCAAGGAGATCCAGACGGCCTATCTCGAATCTTACTCTGAGTACGGGCAGAACATTTTTGATCGTTACGTGACTTATGCGGATTTCTGGATTCAGGATCAGGAGTATCGCGACCCGGATACCGGTCAACTGTTCGATCGCGAGTCGCTGAACGCCGAACTGGAAAAAATTGAAAAACCAGCGGGTATCAGTAACCCGAAAGATTTCCGTAATGAGATAGTAAACTTTGTCCTGCGCGCCAGAGCCAACAATAGCGGCCGTAATCCAAACTGGACCAGTTACGAGAAGCTGCGCACGGTGATTGAGAAAAAAATGTTCTCTAATACTGAAGAGCTGTTGCCGGTCATTTCTTTTAACGCCAAAACGTCGACTGACGAGCAGAAAAAGCATGACGACTTTGTCGATCGGATGATGGAAAAAGGGTATACCCGTAAGCAAGTTCGTTTGCTGTGCGAGTGGTACCTGCGCGTGCGTAAATCGTCGTGATGTTAATGCCCGGTGGCGCTTGCGCTTACCGGGCCTACAAAGTAATGTTCTGTAGACTGGCTAAGCGTTAGCGCTATCCGGCACTGACAGAACAGGCGCTCAGTTGGCAGTACGGGGGGCATATGACCTGGTTCATAGACCGACGCCTTAACGGCAAAAATAAAAGCACGGTGAATCGCCAGCGCTTTTTGCGCCGTTATAAAGCACAAATTAAGCAGTCGATTTCCGAAGCGATTAATAAACGCTCTGTGACCGATGTCGACAGCGGAGAGTCCGTCTCTATTCCAACCGATGATATTAGCGAACCGATGTTTCATCAGGGGCGCGGCGGTCTGCGCCATCGCGTCCATCCGGGTAACGATCACTTTATCCAGAATGATCGCATTGAGCGTCCGCAAGGCGGTGGCGGCGGCGGTTCCGGTAGCGGTCAAGGTCAGGCCAGCCAGGACGGCGAAGGCCAGGATGAGTTTGTTTTTCAGATTTCAAAAGATGAGTATCTGGATCTGCTCTTTGAAGATTTAGCGCTGCCTAATCTGAAAAAAAACCAGCATCGCCAGCTTAACGAGTATAAAACTCACCGCGCCGGTTTTACCTCAAACGGCGTACCGGCCAATATCAGCGTGGTACGTTCGCTACAAAACTCTCTGGCGCGCCGTACAGCAATGACGGCAGGAAAACGCCGCGAACTGCACGCGCTGGAAACGGAACTGGAGACCATCAGCAAAAGCGAACCAGCGCAACTGCTTGAAGAGGAGCGGTTACGTCGGGAGATTGCCGAACTGCGGGCTAAAATCGAGCGGGTGCCGTTTATCGACACCTTTGATTTACGCTATAAAAATTATGAAAAACGGCCTGAGCCCTCCAGCCAGGCGGTAATGTTCTGTCTGATGGACGTCTCGGGTTCGATGGACCAGGCAACCAAAGATATGGCCAAGCGTTTTTACATTCTGCTCTATCTGTTTTTAAGCCGAACGTATAAGAACGTAGAAGTGGTTTATATCCGCCACCATACCCAGGCAAAGGAAGTGGACGAACATGAGTTCTTTTATTCGCAAGAGACCGGCGGGACGATTGTCTCCAGCGCGCTTAAACTCATGGATGAAGTAGTTAAAGAGCGCTACGACCCCGGTCAGTGGAACATCTATGCGGCGCAAGCGTCAGACGGTGATAACTGGGCCGACGATTCACCGTTGTGTCATGAGATTCTGGCGAAAAAGCTGCTGCCGGTAGTGCGCTATTACAGTTATATCGAGATTACCCGCCGCGCCCACCAGACCTTATGGCGCGAGTATGAACATCTGCAGGCGACGTTCGATAACTTCGCCATGCAGCATATTCGCGATCAGGAGGATATTTATCCGGTATTCCGCGAATTGTTTCAGAAACAGAGCGCCAATCAAAGTGCATAACCCTAAATCAGCCCGTAATGCGTCACGGGCTGATTTATCACTAACAAGGCGATTATACATATTGCCACTACAATAGCCGTAAACCTGTATATCTCCTGACTGGATTTACCTTACATGCGCCGACTTATCACTGGAATAGTATGGATTTATTAATGCCAGCAATACTCACCAGGAGGTGGCGGTAATTGCAGAGAATCAGGGGGTTGTAGTTTGCAAAAAAAGTAGTGACCAGGAAAATAGAAATCAAAATCCCACGGGCCACCACCACTGCCCGACGATGCCATAGCCGACGACGTGAACCCCGCAACCAGCAATGCAAAAAGAAAAATTGTTGCCATTTCTTTAAATCGTTTCATAGTGCCTCCGAACGGAAGTACATTATTATCCTTACCACGTCACACTCCTTTCACGTAATAATAAAGGCTATTTTATTTTCGTTAGTGTTAAATCGATGCCGTTAATTAACAATTTACTTTTTGCGACAATAGTCACGACTGAAAATATCAACACCATATATTATTGATTTTATTAAATCGAGAATGATTTTTATTCCATAACATCAACACGTTTTATTTTTAAACAGTCTATTAGAGGAATTCTCATCGCTATGGTAAACTAACGCATCCGACTTTCAGGGCTGTAGTTCATCATGAATTTGCATCATAAAGCGCTCAGGCACTTTATCTCGGCAAGCGTCATCGTTTTGACATCGTCCTTCCTGATTTACGAACTTATTGCCAGCGACAGGGCAATGAATGCCTATATGCGTTATATCATGGAGAGAGCCGATTCGTCGTTTTTGTACGATAAGTACCAGAATCAGAGCATCGCCGCACATTTGATGCGAACTTTTGAAGCGCCGGGAGACCCCGTCACCGCAGAAAAACGCCGCGCGTTTTGCGACGCCTTTGAGGCTATTAACGGTACGCACGGTGTCAACCTGACCCGGCATAATTATCCGGCGCTACATGGTACCCTGCAAACCGCCGCTACACAGTGTACCGATAATCTTGATGACGCCCTTTTACTGCCTGCGTTTGATCAGGCGGTAAGCATCAACCGTTCGCAGGACGACCACAGTCACGGGCTGGGCACACTGGAGCTTAAATTCCGTTATTACGTTGATTTAAATAAATATTATGTCTATTTCTATGATTTAATCAACTCACGGCGCTTCGCCATGCATCGTTGGACTTTTTTACAAAAAGGCACAATGGGTATTAACAGAAAAGATATAGATAAACTTTTTACTGGCCGTACGGTTATTTCAAGTATTTACATGGATGATATTACCCAGGAGAACGTCATGAGCTTTTTAACGCCAGTCTATCTGGCGGGAGCGTTAAAAGGTATCGTGATGGTGGATGTTAACCAGGATAATTTAAAAAATATTTTTTATACCCAGGACCGTCCGCTGGTTTGGCGTTATCTTAACGTAACACTAAAGGATCTGGACTCCGGAAAAGAAATTATTATTAATCAAAGCAAAAATAATCTGTTTCAATATGTGAAGTATAGCCATGATATCCCTGGTGGACTGCGCGTTTCGTTGTCCCTTGATTTAACCTATTTCCTTGTCTCGTCCTGGAAAGCGCTGGCCTTTTACTTACTGGCAACGGCGCTCCTGCTTAATATGGTACGGATGCACTTTCGGCTTTATCGCAACGTCACACGCGAAAATATTAGCGATGCCATGACCGGGCTTTACAACCGTAAAATATTAACACCGGTGCTGGAACAGCGACTGCAACGCCTGGTCAATGCCGGGACGCCGGTGACATTTGTCGCTATTGATTGCGATAGGTTAAAACTGATCAACGATACCCAGGGGCACCAGGAAGGCGACCGAATTATTACCCTGTTGGCGAAAGCGATTAAAACATCGATTCGTAAAAGCGATTACGCCATTCGCCTCGGCGGCGATGAGTTCTGTATTATTCTTGTTGATTACGCGGCGGATTTGGCTATCCATCTGCCAGAGCGTATTATTCGTAACCTGCAAATTATCGCACCGGATAAGACAGTCCATTTTTCTGCCGGGATTTATAATATGCAGCCCAATGATACGATTAATGATGCCTACCAGGCTTCCGATGCGCAGCTCTATCTGAACAAACAACAAAAACAACATCGTTCATCATAGTGCTTCGCAGTAAATGTTCATATTGCACCAGGAGTGAGAAATGGCCGAAATGACTGAAGTCGCGAAGGGTGTCGCTACACACCAACGTTTAGTGGCTTTATTAACCCAGGAGAACGCGCGCTATCGTGTGGTGAACCATGAAGCGGTAGGGAAATGCGAAGCGGTATCTGAAATACGCGGTACTGCGCTGGGCCAGGGCGCAAAAGCGCTGGTCTGTAAAGTCAAAGGCAACGGCGTCAACCAGCACGTTCTTGCTATTCTGGCGGCCGATCAGCAAGCCGACCTCTCTCAGCTTGCTTCACATCTGGGCGGCTTACGCGCTTCCCTTGCCAGCCCGGCGGAAGTCGATATGCTGACCGGCTGCGTTTTTGGCGCGATCCCGCCTTTCAGTTTTCACCCTAATCTGAAACTGGTCGCCGATCCGCTCCTGTTTGAGCGTTTCGATGAAATTGCCTTTAATGCCGGTCTGCTGGAAAAATCAGTCATTATGAATACACAGGACTATCTGCGCATCGCCCGACCAGAACTGGCAGTCTTCCGCCGCTTTCAGTCATCGCCAACGGCTTAGTCCCCTTCAAGGAGCAATACAGACACAACAATAATGATAAAAATGGCGAAAAACGACGCTGTTATCATCAGCGCTTCAAGAAACGGTGGATCGTACATAATTGTATCCTCAGGAAGACAACAATGACGGTTCACCTGTTAGCAATACGCGGCGTTGATGGCAATTTAATGACAACGCCGTTTTTCACGTAGAAATTGTCTTTCAGGCAGTTGCCTGAAATCCGCATCAATCGTTAAAAAGGCCTGTGCGCTTTCCCGTTTGGGCGTAAAGTAGTCAGGCTTACTTTTTGGCAAGGAAACCATAATGTTTGATGTCACTCTGCTGATCCTGCTCGGACTGGCAGCTCTGGGATTTATTAGCCACAACACCACTGTCGCCGTCTCAATTCTGGTGCTGATTATTGTCCGCGTAACCCCGTTGAATACCTTTTTTCCCTGGATTGAAAAACAGGGGCTCACCGTCGGGATTATCATTCTGACCATCGGCGTGATGGCCCCCATCGCCAGCGGAACCCTACCGCCCTCCACATTGATCCACTCTTTTGTGAACTGGAAATCGCTGGTCGCGATTGCCGTCGGCGTTTTCGTCTCCTGGCTGGGTGGTCGCGGCATTACGCTGATGGGAAACCAACCGCAGCTCGTCGCCGGGCTGCTGGTCGGTACGGTACTTGGCGTCGCGCTGTTTCGCGGCGTGCCGGTCGGCCCACTGATTGCGGCGGGGCTGGTCTCTTTAATTGTGGGAAAGCAGTAACTCGCCCATCAGATACTGGCCTGGGGTCTGCCCCAGGCCTTTTTTAAACATCGTAATGAATGCCGTGGTGGAATCATAACCCAGCATTTGCGCCGTCTGTTGTACATTACGTCCCGCGATCAGCGCCTGTAGCGCCAGAATTAATTGTAATTGATGACGCCAGCGACGAAAGCTGAGTCCCGTCTCTTTGACGACCAGCCGGGCAAGGTTACGCTCGCTCATCGCGAATACGCTGGCCCACTGCCCTAACGTATTCCATCGCGCGGGCTCCTGCGCCATTGTCTCAACCATTTGGCGAATTTTCGGATGCCCCGATACCGGTAATTGCAATTGTTCCTGCGGCTGCTGCGGCAGTTCATCAAACAACACCTGAATAAGGCGCTGCGTTGGCATTTGCGCTCTTTCGGAATCGGTTCTGCGCGCCAGCGACAAAATCAACTCCCGGCATAACGGCGAAATTTTCAGCGTGCAGCAACGCTCCGGCATGACGACCGCTGCAGGTTCAATAAATAAAAAGCACAGTTCCGCCCCTGCGGTCACATGGTTACTGTGCGGCAGCGAGCCGGGGAGCCAGACGGCATACTGGGGCGGAACCATCCACATCGCATTTTCCACCTCACAGGTGATCGCGCCGTGCAGAGCGAGAATCAACTGTCCCTTGCGATGCTGATGGCGAGGGCTAAACAGTTCATCATCCCTGGCGCGAATACAAAAGGCCACAGCGGCATCGTGGTGAAGGTCGGGATCGTAACCGTCCAGTCTCAGGCCAATCATTATATTGTCCGATTTTAGCGATAAATTGTCATTTTAGCTTGATTCATCCAAACAGTAAAAACTGTTAAGGTATCGCCTCGCCTGACGAGATGAGAAAACGATGACGACAGCCCTTTCACCACGCGGCAAACAGGGCGCTTTACTGATTGCCGGTATTTTGATGATAGCCACTACGCTGCGCGTAACATTTACCGGCGCTGCGCCGTTGCTGGAGACAATCCGTTCGGATTACGGTCTTTCCACCGCCCAGACGGGCCTGCTAACAACCTTACCGCTTCTGGCGTTTGCACTGGTTTCGCCGCTGGCGGCCGGTATTGCCCGCCGGTTTGGGATGGAACGCAGTCTGTTTGCCGCAATGCTGCTGATTTGCGCGGGTATTGCTCTCCGCTCCCTGCCCTCCGCTGCATTGTTGTTTGCCGGAACTGCCATTATTGGGTGCGGGATAGCGCTGGGTAATGTGCTGCTACCAGGATTGATTAAGCGCGATTTTTCACAACATGTCGCCAGGCTGACGGGCGCGTACTCATTGACGATGGGCGCCGCCGCCGCGTTGGGGTCTGCGCTGGTGGTTCCGCTGGCGTTGCACGGTTTTGGCTGGCGCGGCGCGCTGTTAATGCTGATGCTGTTTCCGCTGTTGGCGTTTCTTATCTGGTTGCCGCAGTGGCGCACTACCCGCTCAGCTAACCTGAGTAGCTCCCGGGCATTCCATGAACGCGGTATCTGGCGTTCGCCTTTAGCCTGGCAAGTTACGTTGTTTCTGGGGCTTAACTCACTGATTTATTATGTGATTATCGGCTGGTTACCAACAATACTCATCAGCCACGGTTACAGCGAAGCACAGGCAGGATCGCTACATGGCCTGCTGCAACTGGCGACCGCGGCGCCTGGGTTAGCCATTCCGCTTATTTTGCATCGCTTTAACGATCAACGCTGGATTGCCGCGCTGGTCTCACTATTGTGCGCAGTGGGCGCGGCGGGGCTTTGGTTTGTGCCGGGCCAGGCGATCATCTGGACGCTACTGTTCGGCTTCGGTTCAGGCGCGACGATGATCCTCGGCCTGACGTTTATCGGCCTGCGCGCCAGTTCGGCGCATCAGGCGGCGGCGCTTTCCGGCATGGCGCAGTCGGTCGGGTATTTACTGGCGGCATGTGGGCCGCCCGTCATGGGAAAACTTCATGATGCCAGCGGTAGCTGGTATCTACCGCTGTCAGGCGTAACGGTTCTGGCTATCATCATGGCGATTTTCGGCCTCTACGCCGGACGCGATCGAGAGATAGCGTCATAAATAAACCTGATACCCACTTGAATGCCTGATGACGCTTCGTTTATCAGGCCTGATCCATTAAAATCATTACCGCTATCCGACAAAAGTACCGTAAGCGACACCAACACAGGAGGGAAAAATGCGAATCCAGTGTAAGCGCGTCTATTTCCCGGCGGAAAAAGACGATGGTTATCGGGTATTGGTTGACAGGCTATGGCCGCGCGGCATTAAAAAAGCAGCGCTGGTCTATGATGAATGGAATAAGGCCATTACGCCCTCAACCGAATTGCGCAAAGCCTTTCATAGCGAACTGATTGATTTTAACCACTTCGCGCAGCAATACCGGGCAGAACTTGCGCAACAGCATCAAGAAGGCAAACGGCTGGCGGATATTGCCCGACACCAACCGCTAACGTTGCTATACGCCGCTAAAGATACTCGCCAGAACCATGCCATTGTGCTGGCAGAGTGGCTACGAGAGCTGTGATTGTCGTGCCGCCGCCTGGCCTGGTTGTCTGTCCGGGGACAACGGCATCAAATGTTCTGCTCGCACCCAGGCAAAACCGTGCTGACCATCGGCGGAGGCTACATCGCCCGTAACCAGCCACAGCGCCCGAGGCGCTTCTTTCGGCAGTAAGGTGACGTGTCCATTTACTGGATTAATGAATTCATCTCCGGGTTGGCACAGGCAAAATAGCTCAACCGATTTACCAATATTCCGCCGTCCGGCGGTTGTCTTAGCGCCAATAACTATTGCCAACGCGCCCGGCTTTAACTGAAACATATTTTCTTGCGCCGCATGAAACTCATTATCAGATTGTTCTTAATCATATCCCGTCGGACCGCAGGTTGTCACTTTTTCGTATCAGGGTGCTCTCTGCGCCATAATGTCCACTCATCAATGATTTCGCCATTGGGCAATTTGCAATCGGAACGCACGCCTTGTGGGGTCTGCACCGGCATCAGCGTACCGCCTTGTTGCTCACAGTAGACGGCTGCCGGATTAGGCATCCCAATACGCGGCGGCCTGGGGGCGTTGGGTTGCGACGATGAACAAGCGCTCAGCAGCAATACGCCTGGCAACGCAATCCACGTAAATTTCATAACGACTCCTTAAAGCGATATTTTGTCCAGGATAACCTGGCGGGTACGCTATTTCCATACTTTCTGTCAGCGCTTTAGTGGGTGTTTATCCCGGGTTAAGTCAGTAATAACCACGTCCTGTCACAAAGCAACCGACCTTTTGTCGCTGAGAAAACCCTGCTATTCTGGCGCCCCCTGAACAGTGAAGGTAATAGCATGAGAGTGGGTATCCTCTTCCCTGTCGTCATTTTCATTACGGCAATATTATTTTTGGCATGGTTTTTTATTGGCGGTTACGCCGCGCCGGGAGCATAACCATGAGGAAAACAACGATGGTGTTGATGGGCATCGCGCTAATTGCGGTGGCGGGTACCGAACTGGGCTGGTGGTAAATTCATTTTGAATAATAAAGGCTACCTGTCGTAGCCTTTATTATCTCTGAAAGTTCTGCGTTTAGCTTTTGATTTTTCTGTAGATTAACAGCACGACAATCGCGCCGATCACCGCGACTGCAAAGCTGCCGAAGTTGAAACCATCCACTTTGCCAAAGCCAAAGAACGTACTGATCCATCCTCCGACTACCGCACCAACGATCCCCAGAATGATCGTCATAAAGAATCCGCCGCCATCTTTACCTGGCATGATCCACTTAGCCAAAATACCCGCAATAAGTCCAAAAATAATCCATGAAAGAATGCCCATTTTTTCCTCACTTATGTCTTAACGTTAGCGGTTTATTTGCCGTTAAAAAGAATAGCACATCGTCAGGAAAGTGAGGTTTGTGATATCCATCACCTTTTAGCGCCGTGGATAAAAGCGCATAAATATCAGGGTTGCAATCATTAATGATAACGATTATCTTTATCAACACCGAGTAGTTGAGTTTATAACCCACCTGTTCGGT
>CWGO01000046.1_pt2 | contig 123137 bp, 86 predicted proteins | sample 682281 | NCBI WGS metagenome assembly CWGO01 (sample SAMEA3735799, study PRJEB9488) | human gut metagenome | biome: ENVO:mammalia-associated habitat; material: ENVO:feces | place: Malawi | collected 2009-02-27 | reverse complement strand
GGTGGCGCTTCGCTTACCCGGCCTACAAAATCACGATATACGCTGTAGGCCCGGTAAGCGAAGCGCCACCGGGCGATAACTATGCAAATTAACCTATCAGGCCGATTTCGCCAGAGCAAGTTCCTCTTCACGCGTTTCAATACGCTGGTCGCCGTTATACAGACGCGCTTTTTGCAGTCCAACAAACAAACGCTCGCCGCGCTGCGGGACGTCGTCACCCGCCATCACCACCGTCAGCGGATCGTGATACCACCCCAGCGGCTGCACCACTAGCTGTGTATAGTGACCTTTCGGGCTGGCCTCAATGACCTGTACTGGTAGCGGAGAATCCAGGCTGGTGCGGCGGCTAATATCCACCTCCCACGGACGCAGGAACAGATCGACCGGCCCTTGGTACGCGGGCGTATAACCCAGCGGCCAGCGATGCGCGCCAACGTGAAACTGCCCGCCGCGGACGGTGCCTGTCAGGCGGTTCACCTCGCCCATAAACTCCAGTACGAAGCGGGTTGCCGGTTCACGCCACACCCGATCCGGCGCGTCAGCCTGTTCGATATTGCCCTGACTCATCACCACCACCCGATCCGCCACTTCCGTCGCCTCTTCCTGATCGTGGGTGACAAAGACGCTGGTGAATTTCAGTTCTTCATGTAGCTGGCGCAACCAGCGACGTAACTCTTTACGTACCTGGGCATCCAGCGCGCCAAAGGGTTCATCCAGCAGTAGAATTTGCGGTTCCACGGCAAGCGCGCGCGCCAGCGCCACGCGCTGTTTTTGTCCGCCGGAAAGCTGGGCGGGGAAGCGATCCGCGAGGTGCGCCAGTTGCACCATCTCCAGCAATTGCGTCACTTTCGTTTTAATCGCCGCCGCAGTTGGGCGGTCGCGTCGCGGCAGCACCGTCAGGCCAAAAGCGATGTTGTCAAACACCGTCATATGGCGAAACAGCGCATAGTGCTGAAACACAAAACCGACTTTACGCTCACGCGCGTGCAGGCGGCTAACGTCCGTACCGTGGAAACGAATATGCCCGCTGGACTGATGTTCCAGCCCGGCAATAATGCGCAGCAGCGTCGTTTTGCCGGAACCAGACGGCCCCAACAAGGCAACCATCTGGCCGGAAGGAATATCCAGCGAGATATCATTCAGTACCTGAGTGCGACCAAACGATTTCTTAATTCTGGCGATCTCAATGCTCATGATTTTCCTCCTGTTGCGCGCGTTTTTCCTGATTCTCCAGACGCCATTGCAACATGCTCTTCAAAAACAGGGTAATAATCGCCATTAGCGTCAACAATGCGGCGGCGGTAAAGGAGCCGACGGTGTTGTAGTCCTGCTCCAGTAATTCAATCTGTAACGGTAGCGATAACGTTTCGCCGCGAATCGAGCCGGACACCACCGACACCGCGCCAAACTCGCCAATCGCGCGGGCGTTGGTTAATACCACGCCGTAGAGTAGCGCCCAGCGAATATTCGGCAACGTCACGCGGCGAAACATTTGCCAGCCGGATGCGCCCAGTAAAATCGCCGCCTCATCTTCCTGACTGCCCTGGCTGAGCATCACTGGCACCAGTTCGCGCACCACAAACGGACAGGTGACAAAAATAGTGACCAGTACCATCCCCGGCCAGGAGAACATCATTTGCAAATTATGCTCATCCAGCCAGCTGCCCAACGGGCCGTTGGAGCCATAAAACAGCAGATAAACCAGACCGGCCACCACCGGCGAGACGGCAAAGGGAATATCCAGCAGGGTCAGCAATAGCTGACGTCCGGGGAAGTTAAAGCGCGTCACCAGCCACGCCAGCAGAATGCCGAACACCAGATTCACCGGCACTGCGATCAAGGCAATCAACACCGTCAGCCAGATGGCGTGCAGCATGTCCGGATCGGCCAGATTTTGCAGTACCGGCATTAACCCTTTGCTGAACGCTTGCACGAAGATGTAAATCATCGGCACCAGCAGGATAAAGGCCGAAACGAGCATCCCGACGCCAATCAAAAACCATTTTCCCCAGTTAATACGGGGGACGTCGTATCGCTTCAATTGAGTCACTTCCGCCATTAATGACCTACCACACGTCGACCAAAGCGACTTTGCAGAATGTTAATTGAGAACAGCAGCAGCAGTGATGCCGCAAGGATCACCGAGGCAATGGCGCTGGCGGCGGGGTAATCAAACTCCTGCAAACGCACAAAAATCATCAGCGAGGTCACTTCTGTTTTCCAGGCGATATTTCCGGCGATAAAAATCACCGCGCCAAACTCGCCCAGGCTACGGGTAAAAGAGAGCGCCACGCCGGCAATCAGCGCAGGCGACAGCTCAGGCAGCACGACTTTGCGAAAACTTTGCAGGCGGGTGGCCCCCAGCGTTTGTGCCGCTTCTTCATATTCCGGCCCCAGCTCTTCCAGTACCGGCTGGACGGTGCGTACCACAAATGGAATGCTGGTAAAGGCCATCGCCACCGCAATACCGAGCCAGGTATAGGTCACTTTGATATCAAACTGCGCTAGAAACTGACCGTAGAAACCGTTCACTGAGAACAGCGAGGCCAGCGTTAACCCCGCCACCGCTGTCGGCAACGCAAACGGCAGATCCATCAGCGCATCCAGCAACGTGCGCCCTGGAAAACGGTAGCGGGTTAAAATCCACGCCATCAACAGGCCAAACACGCCGTTAAAAATCGACGCTACAAATGCCGCCAGTAGCGTCACTTTATAGGCAGCCACCACCTGAGGGTTGGTCACGACATCCCAGTATTGCGCCCAGCTCATCTGTGAGAGCTGCATCACCAGCGCGCTCAACGGCAACAGTAGGATCAGGCAGACAAACAGCAAACTGGTGCCGAGGCTTAACGTAAAGCCGGGCAGCACGCGTCGGGAAGAAACGGCAAGCATTACTTACGCCCCGCCGCCAACAGTTTGTCCAGCTCGCCGCCGCTGGCAAAGTGCGTTTTCATCACTTCCGGCCAGGAACCAAACTTGTCTTCCACGCGGAACAGTTCGGTCTGCGGGAATTTATCTGCTTGCTTGCCCATGATTTCCGGGTTATTCACGCGGTAGTAGTAATGGGTGATGATGGTCTGCGCCTGCGGGCTATACAGCCAGTTCAGGTAAGCTTTGGCGGCTTTTTCTGTGCCGTTGGCCTGCACGTTTTTATCCACCCAGGCAACCGGGAATTCAGCAAGAATGTTCGTTTTCGGGATCACCACTTCAAATCCCTGGGCTTCATATTGTTTGCGGATGTTGTTCACTTCCGATTCAAAACTAATCAGCACATCGCCCAGACCACGCTCGGCAAAGGTAGTCGTAGCGCCGCGACCGCCGGTATCAAACACTTCGACGTTTTTCAGGAACTGGGTCATAAACTGTTCGGTTTTGGCTTTATCGCCGCCGTCCGCGTTATCCGCCGCGCCCCATGCCGCCAGATACGTATAGCGGGCGTTGCCGGAGGTTTTCGGGTTAGGGAAAATCAGCTTCACGTCGGAACGTACAAGATCGCTCCAGTCGTGAATATTTTTCGGGTTCCCCTTGCGCACCAGGAAGCCCATCGTGGAATAGAATGGCGAACTGTTGTTCGGCAGACGGCTTTGCCAGTCGGCAGGGATCAGTTTGCCTTTATCATGAAGAATCTGTACGTCGGTCACCTGATTGTAGGTCACGACGTCTGCCTTCAGCCCCTGCAAAATCGCCAGCGCCTGTTTTGATGACCCGGCATGAGACTGCTTAATCGTCAGCTTATCGCCGCCGTTATCCTTCGCCCATTGTTGCTCAAACGGCGGGTTAAGGGCGGCAAACAGCTCGCGGGAGACATCGTATGAGCTGTTCAGCAGCTCCGTTGCCTGCGCCTGCCCTGCCAGTAACAGCATTGCTGCCAGCGTCAGGGGTCTCTTTTTCAGTAAGTTAACGGCCATTGCGCACCCTTATAAATTTAATGACTTTCTTATGGTCATCATATTTATAACCAGCGCTAAAGGAGTAACGGTTTTATATACCGTTTGATGATTTGAAAGTTGAAAAGGGAATAAGAGAATCCCTCCCCACGCGGCGCGGGGAGGAGACCGGCATCAATCAGACGCCTACGCTTACGCTTTCAGGCAGGGTACTGCCGCCATCAATGACGTTTTGCGTTCCGGTAAGATAGCTGGACTCATCGGAAGCCAGAAATGCCGCCAGTTCCCCTACTTCCAGCGGATCGGCAAGACGGCGTAGCGGAATAGCTTTTGCCATTTCCGTTAATACCGATTCCGGATCGTCAGGGTTAGACTGACGGGCAATGCTTTCCGCCATCGGCGTTCTTACATAACCGGGGCAAATGGCATTCACACGAATACCGGACTGCGCATACTCTACCGCCAGCGATTTGGTTAAACCAACAATGGCAGCTTTTGACAGGGCATAGGCCGTTTCACCCGGGTCCGCCACCATATCTCCCGTAACGGAAGACATCATCACAATGCGGCCATCTTTACGTTTGATCATCTCCGGCAGGACGGCTTTGGTGACGTTCCAGACACCTTTAATATTAATATCAATGTGGAAATCGCGATCTTCTTCACTCATATCGAGGAAATTGCCCAGACGGCACACGCCAGCGTTATTCACCAAAATATCAATTCTACCTTCAGTCTCTTTGGCGCGCGCAACCGCCGCCTGCACCGAAGCAAAATCTCTGACGTCAGCCTTAACGGCAGTACAGCGATGTCCGCGCCCGCCCAGCTCATCCGCCAGCTTTTCAATCTCATCGGAGATATCCAGCAAGATTAAGTTCGCGCCGTGGCGTGCGAATACGCGAGCGATCCCCTCGCCAATGCCCTGCGATGCGCCCGTAATCAATGCTGTCTTGCCCGTGAGTTTACCCATTTTCAATGTCTCCTTTTGAATATGGAGTCTTACACTCCATTAACACTGAAAATACAGTAATAACAAATAAGTGCTGAGGAATAGCTCACTAATTCAGGTAAATATTAGGTAAAAAAATCCCCGCGGAGGCGGGGATGGGCATTTTTATGCTGTTCTGCCTGATGGCGCTGCGCTTATCAGGCCTACCAATCGTAGGTCGAATAAAGCGTTTGCGCTGCCATCCGACAGGGTTTTACCTTATAGCGCTAACAGGCGATCCAGCGACGGCGCAAAATAGTAGCCGCCAGTCACCGGTTTGGTGAAGCGCAGCATCGCGTCGCGTTTACCGTCGGTATCGCCGAACATACTCAGAAGCTGCTGTTCGATATTGTGCAGACGTGCGCAGTAAGCGCAGAAATAGAGACCATGAGTACCGCTGGCGGTGCCGTATGGCAGGCTCTGGCGCACAATCTTCAGCCCTTTGCCATCTTCTTTCAGATCGACGCGACTCAGGTGAGACGTTGCCGGACGCGCATCGCCGTCAATCTCTTCATTGGCTTCTTTGGTACGCCCGATCATCATCTCCTGATCGTGAATACTCATCCGGTTAAGTTGCTTGAGATTGTGTTCCCAACGCTGCACGAACACATAACTGCCGCCGGCATCCACGCCATCTTTGATCACCGCCACTTCACGGCGCGTCTCTTCGCCCGCCGGGTTCTCTGTCCCGTCGACAAAGCCGCTCAGATCGCGTTCTTCCACCCAACGGAAGCCGTGAACTTCTTCTTTCACGTCGATACAGTCGCCGAAGGCTTCCATCGCCGCCTGGGCAACAGAAAAATTCACATCGTGGCGCAGGGAAAGGATATGGATCAGCACGTCATACTGCGTGGCTGGCGCCAGCCCTTTACCATAAGGAATAAAATCTTTCAGTTCTTCCGCCCCGACGCCGCCACTCAGGGCACGCCAGGTATTGTTGCCAAACGCCACAACGGCCCCAAGATGGGCGTCCGGAAATTTGACTTCGAAGGTCGCCAGTTTATCGGCAAATGTTCTGCTGGCCGCGCGCAGGGCGTCCAGGTCGCCTTTTACATTGGCTTCAATCCAAATTGCCGCACGGCAATGTTCCGGCAAAATGCCACTTTGAACCTGAGACATGATTCCTCCTGAAAATGAGAATGCCACGCAGTCGTGGCATTAATGGAGGTTATTTTACCTTGTTTTTAAGCGAAGCGGTTTGTTCAGGCGCAAATTAACGACGCCAGATAATTTTGCGCACGTCCCAGTTTTTTAAGACGTCATCAGGAGGCATTAAGCCTTCCGGTCCGCTCCACTCGCCGGAGAAAACATAGCTAATATGCTGACTTCCCTCGGCTTTACATTCGACGCTGGTATGGCTATCGCTGGAAACCGGCTCGCAGTGACCAAACGCTTTGCTGTAAAGGTCGCTAAACGGCGTACCGATTTTGCCCCCCGCGGCGGTTGGGATATCGCTGTCGAGCACATCAATACGGCTCACAGTTCCCTGCTCGCCGTTGATCACCATCGCGACATTGTCGCCCTTCATCGCTTCGAAAAAGCGCACCACGTTGCCGTTATCGGTTTTCATACCGCTACGCAGGCGATAATCGCCATCTAATGCCTCTGCAATAGCCGGCTCTTCCAGCGGCGTGGCGGCGGTCAGCGCTCCCACGCCTTGCTCAGTGACTTCTGTCGAGGAACCAAACCAGTTCCATGGATTTGCGGCAGACCAGTTGACCGAGGAGAGCGTCGAGCAGCCGGTCAGCGCCAGCGGCAGTGCGAGTAAAGTCAAACGCAGCGATTTCATCTCACTTCCTTTCTTTTATTAATTAACGTTGGTTGGAGTGCGGGTTCGCCAAAAAGTGCCGTTATTCTTTCTCAAGGGAAAAACAGGCACGCAAACGTTGATTGGTTAACAGCCAGATCAGCGCGACGATGTCCGCCAGCAGCAGCGCCAGCCCGACGCCGTTGACCGGGTCGCCACCCAGCCACATCACCGGCAGCCAGCACAACGACACCAGTTGAGCAAGGATCAGGAGTCCGCGCAGCCAGCGCCACACACCAGGAACCGCTTCACGCCGCCCGCTGAGTAAAAATGCCACTACCGCCGGAACGCCGGGCAACAGCCCCAGCCAAAAATTGTCATGGTCGGGATAAAAAAAGTTTAACAAAGTATTACCCTGTCCACGGGATGAACCGGCAATGACAAAGAGTACCCAGGCGCGCGCCTGAAGTAGCAGTACGCACCAGAACAGAAACGGCAGGCGTAAACGTCCGTGTACATCATAATCGGCTGGATGAAACTCAGTACTCTTCATCTTCAATCAGGCGTTTACCCAAACTTAGGGCGTCAGAATGCTCATACCCCAGACGTTCATACATGCCCAGCACAACGTCGTTATCATCGCGCACCATAATTTGGATTTTCGGACACCCGCGGGCGATGAGTTTTTTTTCCAGCCGGTTAAGCAACGCATTCGCAATGCCGCGCCCGCGGAACTCCGGGTGAACGCCCAGGTAATACGCCGAGCCGCGATGCCCGTCATAACCGCCCATTACCGTACCGACGACTTCGCCGCTAACTTCCGCAACGAGGAACAAGCTGACATCGTGATTCACCTTGCGTTCAATATCCATTTCAGGATCGTTCCATGGACGCAGCAGGTCGCAACGCTCCCAGAGGGTAATCACCTCTTCGAAATCTTCCTGGCGAAAAACGCGTATTTCCATGGTATTCGTTGCCTTTTCGGGTGGAAAAACCAAGATTATGGCGCAAACATCTGATTCAGCCAATATCTGACGCGATGTAGCGGAAAAAATGGCATAATGGCGATGTGTCACGTATTGAAATGAAAAGTAAAACAATTCTCATCACCAACCGTCGTAACGGATTACGCGATACGATATAACATCTTGAACTTAATTTTCACAACTCAGGCCGTATGAGCACTTTTAAACTCCTAAAAACTCTCACATCGCGCCGCCAGGTACTCAAAACAGGTCTGGCGGCCCTGACGCTGTCAGGTATGTCGCACGCAATAGCCAAAGAAGAAACGCTAAAAACCAGTAATGGTCACAGCAAACCCAAAACCAAAAAAACCGGCAGTAAACGGCTGGTGATGCTCGACCCCGGACACGGCGGCATCGATACCGGCGCGATTGGCCGCAACGGTTCTCAGGAAAAACACGTCGTACTGGCAATTGCCAAAAACGTGCGCGCTATTTTGCGAAATCACGGAATCGATGCGCGTTTAACCCGGACAGGGGATACCTTTATTCCGCTGTACGATCGGGTGGAAATCGCCCATAAGCACGGCGCGGATCTGTTTATGTCCATTCATGCCGATGGTTTTACCAACCCGAAAGCGGCGGGGGCTTCCGTTTTTGCGCTTTCCAACCGCGGGGCCAGTAGCGCCATGGCGAAGTATCTCTCCGAGCGTGAAAACCGCGCGGACGAAGTGGCGGGTAAAAAAGCCACTGACCGGGATCATCTATTACAACAAGTTTTGTTTGATCTGGTGCAAACCGATACGATTAAAAACAGTCTGACGCTGGGTTCGCATATTCTCAAGAAAATCAAACCTATACATAAATTACACAGCCGCACTACCGAACAAGCGGCTTTCGTGGTGCTAAAATCACCGTCAATTCCGTCGGTGCTGGTCGAAACCTCGTTTATTACCAATCCGGAAGAAGAACGCCTGCTGGGCACGACGGCGTTTCGCCAGAAAATCGCTACGGCGATCGCCAACGGCATCATCAGTTATTTTCACTGGTTTGATAATCAGAAAGCACACACGAAGAAACGGTAATCATGAAACCCGATGCACATCACGTAAAACAGTTTCTGCTACGCCTGCAGGATGATATTTGCCAAAAGTTATCCGCTGTGGATGGCGCAAACTTTGTCGAAGATAGCTGGCGACGCGAAGCGGGCGGCGGCGGACGCAGCCGGGTATTACGCAACGGCGGGATTTTCGAACAGGCGGGCGTTAATTTCTCTCACGTTCACGGCGATGCAATGCCCGCGTCCGCCACCGCGCATCGGCCAGAACTCGCCGGGCGTAGCTTTGAAGCGATGGGCGTATCGCTGGTGGTGCATCCACACAATCCGTATATTCCCACCAGCCATGCTAACGTGCGCTTTTTTATTGCCGAAAAACCGGGCGCCGATCCGGTGTGGTGGTTTGGCGGCGGGTTCGATTTAACGCCCTACTACGGCTTTGAAGAGGATGCCGTTCACTGGCACCGCACCGCCCGCGACCTGTGTCAGCCGTTTGGCGACGATGTGTATCCGCGCTATAAAAAGTGGTGCGATGACTACTTTTTCCTCAAGCATCGTAACGAGCAGCGCGGTATCGGCGGCCTGTTTTTTGACGATTTGAATACGCCGGATTTCGACCACTGCTTCGACTTTATGCAGGCGGTCGGCAACGGCTACACCGAGGCGTATTTACCGATTGTCGAACGACGCAAAGCGATGGTCTGGGGAGAGCGGGAGCGTAATTTTCAACTTTATCGCCGCGGGCGCTACGTGGAGTTCAATCTGGTATGGGACAGAGGCACCCTGTTTGGTCTGCAAACCGGCGGGCGCACTGAATCTATCCTGATGTCGATGCCGCCGCTGGTGCGCTGGGAGTACGACTGGCAGCCAGAAGCGGGTAGCCCGGAAGCGGCGCTGAGCGAGTTTATTCAGGTACGCGACTGGGTGTCGTTACCTGATAATAGTTCCGTTTCGTAGGCCGGATAAGACGCAACGCGTCACCATCCGGCATGGGAATCATCTCATTGCCTGATGGCGGCTTGCGCCTTATCAGGCCTACCGACACTACCAACCGCAGACGGCAGCGAATCCGTAGGCCCGGTAAGGCGCCAGCCACTACCGGGCAATTCCCGACACGCGCACGTTATCAGCAACCGGAGAGCCTACCCATCAATATCAAGCCCATTGCCGCATCCGTTGATGCAGCGTCAACGACGGTTTTTCGGCAAATAATTGCTGATAATCGGTGGCAAACTGCCCCAGATGCCAGAATCCCCACTGCATCGCGGCATCTTTGACCGTGGCGCTCTGCGACCACGGGCTAATCAGTTCCCGGCGTACTGCGTTTAAGCGAATACGTTTCAGCCACGCATTGGGGCCAATACCCAAAATGGCGTGAAACGCATTTTGCAGCGTGCGACGGCTTACGTGTAGCTGGTTACATAAGTCGAGCACCGTCAGCGGCTCCGACATATTTTCCAGCACATATTCCCGCGCCCGCGACAGTAGCCTACGATATCCCTGATGGCTGATGCTTTCGGCGCTATGAATCGGCTTCGCCTCTTCCAGCATCGTGCCCATCGCCAGCAATAAATTATCACTCAAGACCTTACGCACCGCAGGTTGATGCAGGGTTTCAGGACTCTCGCTGAAGGTGGCCAGCGCCTGCTGCACAAAGCCCCACAGCGCCGCTTTATGCTGCTCTTTTACCTCCAGCGCTAACTGGTTACGCAGCATATGCAGCACCCTTTCCGGGTTATGCAAAAACGTGGCCTGACGGGAAATAACATCTTCCGAGATAACGACGCCCAGAATGGTGTAATCATCCGGCGTGCTCAGTTCAAACTCGGTGCCTCCCGGTCGGGTGGCAATCTCGGCGCTGCCGAGCCCCTGCGCGCCGATAAATCCCTGTTCGCCGCGCGTCGCCGGAATACCAAACCAGAAAGAGTTTGGCCAAACCAGACACGACTGACGCAGCGCCAGGCCGGTGTATTCACGGAACACCTGAATCTCATCAAGCAGGATTTCCGTGAACTCGCCATGAAATTTACCCGGGTGTAACTGATCGTAGATCTGCTGCCAGGCGGTGATAGTCAGAGCATGTTCATAGACATCCGTCGTCCGTCGCTGATGAACATTGTCCACCTCGACTCTGGGCGTAAGTTTAACGTCTTCGGGTAACGCTTCATGATAAAGATGGTGCAAATTCGCTGTACGGGTCTTTTTCATGATCTTCTATGCCGGACGCCCGCCAGGACGCCCGGCCCTCCGACAGATTAATTTTTGATGCGATAGCGACTACTGCGTTTACGCAACGCTCCGTCAGAAAAGAGTTGTTCCAGCACGTTTCTGGCCTGCTCCAGCGGCCAGCCAAAATGCGCGGCCACCTCTCCCGCCGTCATTCCCTGGCGTACTGATGCCAGCAGCGCCAGTAACGCTTCAGCGAACTCAGGCGTTGCTGGTACCTGGGGCGCTTTCTCAGTCGGCGTTGTCGCACGCGCAAACCCGCCAATCAGCCACTGGGTGTCCTCTTCCGGGCGACCAATTTCTTTGCGGCTAATCACACGGCCTGTGCGCTGCGCGGCGGCGCTTCCGGCATCCAGCGCCGCACGACACGCCGCCAGATCGCCCTCCACCACCAGTGTGAGCCTGCCAGGGTCGAGCACTTGATGACTGAGCAAACGCACGTTGGCCGCTTTCAGCATGGCATCCGCCGCATCGACGGCGGCGACCATTCCGTCCACTTCCAGTAATCCCAGGGCATTGATCATTGGCAACCTCCGTTACGCACGCTGGACAGGGTTACGAGCGATATCCAGCACGGCGTCGGTAAAGGCGTTGCAGGCGGCTTTACACGCGGCCTGGCTTCCCGTTAAGAACGCAGCCGAATAGTTGGTTTCCGACGGCGGCGGCACGTAAGTCACCAGTTGAACGTCAGCGGATTTCATCGCCGCGTCAATGCCGAATGTCGCTTCCAGCGGCGGCGCCACCAGGTAGGCCATTGGATCGCCCAGCGCGATACCTGCGGTAGACGAGAGGTACGAGCCGGTACGCGAAACCACATGCGCCAGGAACGCGGTATTTTCCGCATCGTTCGCCCACTGGAACGCCGCGCCGTTTTCAATACTGGCGACCATCGCATCCAGACCGGCGCGCACTTCCGCCGGGTTCGGGCCGCCCAGCATAATCAACACCTCACCGGCGGTAGGCGATGGCCCGTGAGCCGCCCCGGCATAGAGGGAGCGGCCATAGACCACTTCCACCATCGCCTGTTTTGTCGCTTCATCAGCGGCAATATAGGTCACATCATCAGAATCTGCCGTGATGAGTCCGAGGCTACGTATATGTGGCGGTAATTTAAGTTCCCGCGCAAAGCCGTCATTCACGGAGGCAATCACGCGCATGGCAGTCACTGAAGGTCGAATCAAATCTAATGCAGGCATGATGTCTCCTTAACGGGTCATGTTGATGCCGGACGCTTTCTGCTCCAGCATCCGTTTGGCCAAATCCACAATCACGGCGGCGGCTTCTACTGGCGGCGTCCCCCCCTGATGAATGTTTGAAATACAGGTTCTGTCGGCCTCGACGGTGGTCGCCACGCGCGGGGAATAGACGGCGTAGCAGGAGAGGCTTTCCGACTGCCCCAGCCCCGGACGTTCGCCCACCAGCAGGATGACGACCTTCGCGCCGAGAATTTCGCCAATCTGATCTTCAATCTTCACGCGGCCATAGCGCACAAAGAACGGCGTGCCGACGTTCAGCCCGGCCTGCTTCAGACCGGCAAGCAGCGGCGGCAGGATCTCTTCATAGTTGGCGGTGATCGCATCCGTAGAGAGGCCATCGGAGACTACTACCTGCACATCCGGGTTCATCACGCACTGCGACTTCAGCGCGTCAATGGCTTCCGGGCTCAGACGACGCCCCATATCCGGGCGCGTCAGGTACAGGTTTTTGTCGCTGATCTCCGAACGCACTTCCAGCAGCCCTTGCGCTTTTACCCACTCTTCCGGCACTTCTTTGAGCACGGTGTCTTTCGAACGGGAGTGATCCGCCAGGAAACGCAACAGCGCCTGGGTGCGCGGACGCGGCCCGGCACGCCCTGTACAGACGCGTGCCGCAGTACTGCGACGCAGTTCGGTCAACACGTCCGCACGATGCGGATTCTCGACGCCAATCCAGGCTTTTGCCTCTGCGGAACCTAAATCCAGCGCGCAGCTTTCGGTCACCGTCGGCGCGGCGCACTGCGGCTTTGCGCCTTCCTGCGTTGACGGCGCGACGGGCTGCGGTACGTCCTGTCCCATTGACGCCATCACGCTACGTACAATTTCTTCAATCTGTTTTTGATCCATGGTGTTATCCCCGCGTCATCAGAAGAACAGTGACGGATCGCCCGCCCGTTTGGTCAGACGACCGTTTGCCATAATGCCCATCGTTTCCAGCCAGCGTTCAAACTCCGGCGACGGCCGTAAATTCAGCAACTGACGGACGGTGGCGGTATCGTGGAAAGCGGTAGTCTGGTAGTTGAGCATGATGTCGTCGCCGAGCGGCATCCCCATGATGTAGTTACAGCCGGCAGTGGCGAGCAGAATCATCAGGTTTTCGTTAAGGTTCTGGTCGGCATCGGCATGGTTGGTATAGCAGCAGTCGCAGCCCATCGAGATGCCGCTCAGCTTGCCCATAAAGTGATCTTCGAGACCGGCGCGGATAATCTGCCTGTCGTTGTAGAGATACTCCGGCCCGATAAAGCCCACCACGGTGTTCACCAGGAACGGATCGTAGTGGCGAGCCAGCCCGTAGTTACGCGCTTCCATCGTCACCTGGTCGGCACCAAAGTTCGCGCCAGCCGACAGCGCAGACCCTTGCCCGGTTTCAAAGTACAGGCAGTTTTCCCCGGCGATGCGGTTGAACTCCGCCCCCACTGCCCGCGCTTCGTCGAGCATCGCCAGTTCCACGCCGAACTCTTTTAAGCCCTTCTCGCTGCCGCAAATGCTCTGGAAAATCAGTCCGCCCGGCGCGCCGCGACGAATCGCCTCAATCTGGGTGGTGACGTGCGCCAGCACGCAGCCCTGGGTCGGAATATTGAATTTATCGATAACGCCGTAAACGGTGTCGAGCACGCGGGTCAGGTTCTCCACGTCATCGGTCACCGGGTTAACGCCGATCACCGCATCGCCTGCGCCGAAAGAAAGCCCTTCGTAGATTTGCGCGGCGATACTCTGTACATCGTCACGGGTATCGTTCGGCTGCAAACGGCAGCTAAAGGTGCCAGGAATACCGATGGTGGTATTGGCTTTTTTGATCACCGGCATTTTCTTGCCGCCGTAGATCAGGTCGGCGTTGGAGCAGATTTTCGCTACTGCCGCCACTACTTCGGAGGTCAGGCCTTTGCGGGTAAACGCGATGTCGTCCACGGAGGTTTCATCGCTCAGCACGTATTCACGCAGTTCGCTGATGCTCCAGTTTTTAATCCGGTTATAGGCTGTTTCGTTGACATCATCCTGAATCAGGCGCGTCACGCAGTCCTCTTCATAGGCAATCACCGGATTGTTGCGGATATCCGCCACCGTCATTTCCGACAGTACCTGTTTTGCCGCTACGCGCTCCTGCGAACTTGCCGCGGCAACCCCGGCCAGCACATCCCCCGAACGTGGTTCGTTGGCTTTAGCCAGTACCTCTTTTACATCCTTAAACTGATAAACATTGCCGAACAATGTGGTCTTTAGTTTCATAAGTCGTTCCCTCAGGAAGGAAATGCGAGTGATTTCACCGTCACCGGCACAACCGATCCGCCAAAAAGAGGCGTACCAATGTCGATATAGTCTCCCGCCCGCACGACCACCTCATCGATGACCGCCAGCGGAAGTTGCGGTAACTGTGGGCGCAATAACATGCCCAGCGCTTTACCAAAATCCTGCTCGGCCACCACCAGCAGGGGATGTGGATTGGGATAACGCGCGACAAAAGCCGTCAGCGCGTTGATGACCGTGAGTAATGCGGCGTAACGCACCGGGAGCGTGGCGGGAAGCGCCAGCACGTAAGCGTCGGTTTGCGGGTCGAGATCAAGCTGGAGAAGCGCCTGCCGCCAGGCGTTCACCAGATCGGCGTCATCCTGCGGGATCGCCACCGGCAGGTTGCGCAGCGGCAGTTGGACGTCTTCCAGCCAGATAGTACTGCCGGAAAGCGAGAGCGTATGGGCCCCCGCGCCAATCACCGTGGCGCGTACGGTTTGCGCCGGAAACTGCACGTTCATCTCGCGCAGACGCGGGTGCTCATGCAGCGCGGTCGCCAGCAGCGGTCCAATGTCAGAAAAGCAGAACGGATCGGCAGGCTGATGGCGATAGCACTCGCCCACCCCGCCGGAAAGAGTGATCACCTCCGGCGTAATATCGGCGGGCAGCAGCCCGGTTTGCATCAGCGATTGCGCCAGCGGCGAAAGCGCGCCGGTGATAACCTCGACGATGAGATCCGCCATCCGCCGCGCCACCTGCCCCAACTGTGCGGCAGCTAAGGCGCGAGCATCAGTACCCGAACCGAACACCTCATCGATAATCATCTGCCCCGGCTGATGGGCATAAACCACGCGCCCCTGAGCGTCGGTTTCCAGCAGGCGACCACCGACGTTAAGGCAGGCGGTGCCGCTGACTTTTCCCGCGTCAAACAGCGCGTAGTTAGACGTGCCGCCGCCGATATCAATATTCAGCACCCGGCACATCCGCTGCTCAGACAGGCTTTGCGCTCCGGCGCCGTGACCGGCAATGACTGATTCCAGATGCGGCCCGGCGCTGGCGACCACAAAGTCGCCCAGCGACTGCGAGAGCGTCATGACCGCCGGACGGGCGTTGCGGGTTTTGGCGCTTTCGCCGGTGATAATGATAGCCCCTGAGTCCACCGATTCAGGCGCGATGCCTGCGGCCTGATACTGGGCCAGAATCAGCGCTTTAAGTTCGGCCTCTTTCAGACCGCCCTGCTTATCCACGGGCGTAAAGAAGACCGGGCTTTGCCAGCTAATGTCGCGTTTGATGAATTCGTAGCGCGGCACCTGCGACACCGCCGCACGGTTAACCAACTCCAGGCGCGAGAAGATCACCTGCGTGGTGGTGGTGCCGATATCGATACCGACGCTCAGTAGCTGGCGAGTGTTCACGATTGCGCCTCCGCTTCGGTTTTCACCTGGGCGGCGTCATCTTTCGGCACCAGCATCATCGCCACGCCAATCGCCGTCACGCCGCCGATCAGCTTGCCGACGATCATCGGGAAAATCATGGCGTTCATGTTGGCAGCGGCGAAGCCTAAATGGTCGCCCAGCGCGAACGCCGCAGAGACGGCAAATGCGCAGTTAATCACTTTGCCGCGGGTATCCATCTGCTTCATCATGCCGAACATCGGGATATTGTTCGCCAGGGTCGCCACCATGCCTGCCGCCGCAATATTATTTACGTTCAGCAGCTTACCGACATTCATCAACGGTTTTTCAAACCAGCGGGTCAGTAACAGCACCATCGGATACGCGCCGAGCAGCACGCAGGAGATAGAGCCGATCACTTCAATGGCGCGCATCACTTCGCCGGGTTTGTCGCCTGGCGCCATAAAGATCGGGTCGAGTCCCGGAATCAACTCCCAACCCAACAGGAATTTAACCACCGCAGCCGCCAGACCGATGGTGATCAGCGCTACCAGAAATTTGGCGAAGATCTGGAAACCGTTGATCATTTTTTCCGGGATGAACTTCAGCCCCAGCGCTACCAGCACCGCGACGATCAATACCGGGATCATGTTCATCAGGATCAGCGCGAAGGTAAACTCCACTGGCTGACCATTGATCTGCACGCCTGAGTACATGGCGATCAATCCCCCCGCAATGCAGCCAATGGGAATGGTGACGATACCCGCCAGTACGCCAAGCGCCAGGTAGCGGCGGTCAGACGGTTCGATAATGCCGAGCGCCACCGGAATGGAGAACACAATGGTCGGCCCCATCATCGACCCAAGTATTAACCCTGAGTATAGCCACGCCGCGACATCACCGCCGGCCAGCTCTTTGGCGAGGAAGAATCCGCCCATATCACAGGCCAGCAACGTACCCGCGAACATGGATGGGTTCGCGCCCAGCATTTCGTATACCGGGATAATAACCGGCCCCAGTACGTGCGCCAGCACCGGCGCCAGCGCGGTCATACCGACCATCGCCAGCCCCAGCGCGCCCATCGCCATAAAGCCCTCTTCAAACTGGCCGCCAGACCCCTCGATACTCTTGCCGAATTTACCGAGGAAGCGCGCCGACCCGCCGAACTGCGACAGGATCCTGTCCACGGCGGCAATCAGCATAAAGAACATCATGATGTACATGATGATTTCGTTAATTCCCATAGCCCCTACTCCCTGTCATTTTTGATTTGTAAGCCGGATAAGACGTTTACGTCGCCTCCGGCATTAACGCCGTGTTATTGCCGGATGGCGGTGCGAGCACCTTATCCGGCCTACAGGCATTACCCGGCAGCCGCGTACAGGTCGATAATCTGTGCCTGTGTGGCGGTGCGTGGGTTACTGCGCAGACAAATATCCTCCAGCGCGGCTTGCGCCCACGCGCTGTAGTGTTCGGGTTTGGCGCCAGCGTCAGCCAGCCGTTTGCTCTGCCCTACTTCGGCAATCAGCTCGCTCACCGCCGCAATCGCATCGCGATCGTCCGATTTCTTATTGGTTAGCGCCCGACCGATTTGACTGAAGCGTTCGCGGCATACCATCCGGTTAAAGCCCATGACCGTTGGCAGCAGCATGGCGTTGGCCTGGCCGTGCGGAATATGCAGCGCCGCCCCTGGCTGGTGCGCCATCGCATGACACAGCCCCAGACCAGCGCTGGAAAAGGCCATTCCCGCCATACAGGAGGCCAGTAACATATTTTCACGCGCCGCCAGATCGTGGCCGTAACCCACGGCTTTCGGCAGCGATTTGCCAATCATCGCTATCGCGCCAATCGCCAGGCTGTCGGTAAACGGCGTGGCGTTGAGCGCGCTGTAGGCCTCAATCGCATGCGTCAACGCATCGATACCGGTCATTGCCGTCACGTTTGGCGGAACGCCTTCGGTCACGGCAGCATCAAGAATCGCTACGTCCGGCATTAGTGACGCGTGCGCCAGCACCTGCTTGCGCCCGCTGACCGCGTCGATAATCACCGTCACGTTGGTGGTTTCAGAACCGGTTCCGGCGGTGGTCGGCACCGCAATCAGCGGCAGACGCGGGCGTAATGTACTGCGCTCGGTCATGGCGCTCAGCGTCTGGTCAGGGTTAGTCACCAGCAGGGCGACCGCTTTCGCCGCGTCCAGCACCGAACCGCCGCCAAAGGCCACTACGCCGTCGCACGCCGCCTCACGCAGTTGCGCCACCGCCGCGCAAACGTCGGTGATGCACGGCTCGCCTGGCGGACACGGCCAGACCGTCATCGCCACGCCTTTCATCGCCAGGCTGCGTGCCAGCGGCGCGGTCATTCCCGCCTGATGCAGGAAGCTGTCGACCATCACAAACAAATGGCTTACGCCTCGCGCTTGCGCTTCCTGTCCACAGGCGCCGAGCGCCCCAAGCCCGCACAGCGTGACCGGCGGTACGCTGAACGTTTTCACCCGTTGCAGATTCAGGGTGTCGAATGCCTGAAACAGCGCCGTCTGTAGTTCAGCTTGCATAGAGTCCCTCCGCTTTCGCTCTCCCGCTGTTAGCTATCGCCAGCGGGGTCATAAACAGGCTGTGCTGCGGTAAATGCACCTGTAACTCCGGGAAACGCTGGCGAAATAACGCCTCCACGCCCGGCTGCATACAGGAACCGCCCGCCAGCCATAAATCAGCAATTCCTTGCCCTTCAATGTGGCGAGCAACGATCTCCGCCATCTTTTCGTACACCGGCTTCACTACCGGCCAAATCTCCTGGGCATTATTGCGCTTGTACTGTTCCGCCTCTTCCAGGGGAATACGGCGGTTGCCCGCCAGCGTCAGGGAGATATGGTGCCCGCCAGTGGCTTCATCGGCGGAGTAAGTCACCTTGCCCTGTTTGACGATGGCAATGCCGGTAGTGCCGCCGCCAATATCCACCACGCCTGCATTATCAAGCGCCAGCAGATCCGCCACCGCTGTCGGCTCATCCAGTACGTGGCTGACTTCTAACCCGGCAGACTCCAGCACGTTGATCGAAATACGCGGGTCGGTGCCCGGCGGGAACGAGGTCGCCGCGTGGGTAAAGCGGCAGCCGAGCTGCTGTTCAAGGGTGTCGAGATGGCGGCGCACGAGGGTGACGGCGCCGAAGAAATCCCAGACGATGCCGTCACGCACAACGTCGGCCCAGTCAAGGCACACCGCCACCGGCTGGGCGTTGCCGTCGACCACCATCGACACCACGTCGCAGGTGCCCAAATCGACGCCCAGCCACAGCGGTGTGTCGCTGGCGGCGGGCGTCTGGTTACACAGGGCCGCCGCTTTTTGCAGTCTTGGGGTGAGCCAGAGTTGTTCGTCGTGCGCCATGAGTCATCCCTTATACAATGCGAAACGCATCCACCAGCACGCATCGACGCAGCCGCACAAAGGTACGTGCGCTGGTCACGCCTTCGCCGGTTGGCGTAGTGATAGTCATGGTGGTCCAGCCTTCTCCGCCCAATCCAAGCCCGGCAATGCACGGCCCGTTTTTGACGAAAATGCTGGTGTCGATGGCGTTCGCCATCTGGTTCATGTTGTCGATATTGCGCGAGTGCATCGCCGCCGTATGGTGGCAACCGCCTTCAAGCTGAACCGCCAGGGCGATGGCTTCTTCGACGTTGGCGACCCGCACCACCGGCAGTACCGGCATCATCATTTCAGTGACGGCAAACGGATGGTTGGCGGGCGTTTCCACAAACAGCAGGCGCGTTTGATCCGGGACGTTCAGGCCGATGGCTGCGGCGATCTTGCCCGCGTCACGACCGACCCAGTCACGGCTGACGGTGCCTTTGCCGCGTTCATCGATATTCTTCAGCAGCACCGGCTGGAGCTGTTCGGCCTGAGCGGCGGTCAGTTTCACCGCGTGCTGACCTTCCATCAGACGCATCAGCTCGTCGGCGACGCTATCCACCACAATCAGCACTTTTTCGTCGGCACAGATGATGTTGTTATCAAACGACGCGCCTTTGACGATGGATTGTGCAGCGCGCGGCAGGTCGGCGGTCTCATCCACCACCACCGGGGGGTTGCCGGCACCGGCGGCAATCAGGCGTTTATTAGTATGTTTGCGCGCCGCGTCCACCACCGCTTCGCCGCCAGTCACCACCAGCAGGCCAATACCGGGATATTTGAACAGCCGCTGGGCGGTTTCGATATCCGGGTTCGCCACGGTGACCAGCAGATTTTCCGGGCCGCCGGCGGCGGCGACCGCCTGATTGAGGAGGGTGATTGCCCGCTGAGAGACCTTTTTCGCCGCCGGATGCGGGGCAAACACGACGCTGTTGCCTGCGGCAATCAGGCTGATGGCGTTATTGATCACCGTCGCCGCCGGATTGGTGGACGGCGTGACCGAGGCCACCACGCCCCACGGCGCATTTTCAATCAATGTCAGGCCGTTATCGCCGGTCAGCACCTGCGGAGATAAACACTCGACGCCCGGCGTGCCGCGCGCCTGCGCCACGTTTTTAGCAAATTTATCGTCAACGCGTCCCATGCCGGTTTCGCTGACGGCAAGTTCCGCTAATTCTCGGGCGTGTTTTTCGCCCGCTTCGCGAATGGCATGAATGGCAAGCTGGCGCATCGCCACGCTCTTCAGCCCCTGCTGGGCCCGTTTTGCTGCCGCCACTGCGTCATCCAGGGAGGCAAAAACGCCCATCTCATGAACAGTGCTGGCCGGCTGGCTGCTGTCTTTCATTTTCAGCAGTACCGCTTTCACCACCTGTTCAATATCCTGTTGATTCATGATGTTCAGTCCTATTTATGGAAAACCACTTTCCCGCCAGCCACCACTTCATCGACGATGCCAATGACGCACAGATCGACCGGTGATAATTCGCTGCGATGCGCCTGGCGTGCGGAACTGCCGCTGACCAGCAGTACCCACTCTCCGGTTCCCGCCCCGATACTGTCGATAGCGACGGCACACTGCCCGTCGGGGTTGCCCTGGGCATCGATCATTTCCACCATCAGCAATTTGTCATGCGCCAGTCCCTGATGGCGGACGGTACATACGATTTGTCCTGTGACGACTGCCAGTTTCATATCCGCCTCCATGGATTGCCCGTTGGGTCGTAGGCCTTGAATCTGCGCACCATCAGGCAATGGCGCGCATTCATGCCGGATGGCGACGCTGCGCGTCTTATCCGGCCTACCATCAAATGTTGCTGTCGCCTTTGAAGCTGATCGGGAACACTTCTTCCAGATCGCCGTGCGGGCGTGGAATCACGTGTACAGAGACCAGCTCGCCAATGCGCTGCGCCGCAGCGGCGCCAGCATCGGTTGCGGCTTTGCACGCCGCCACGTCGCCACGCACCATGGCCGTACACAGGCCACCGCCAATCTGCTTCACGCCGACCAGCTTCACGCGTGCGGCTTTTACCATCGCATCTGAGGCCTCAATCAGTGCAACCAGGCCCCGGGTTTCAATCATTCCTAATGCTTCCATCGTGTTTTCCTCTCATTAAAGGGGTCCAGAACGGGACCGTTCATTCAACCAGTGTGTGTAAGCTGCGTTCGCGGCTCACGTCAGCCTGGCGCGGCACGGCTGCCACCAACGCCAGTTCGATAATTTCCTGCACGCTACAGCCTCGGGAGAGGTCGTGAAGCGGCGCGGCAAGCCCCTGAATTAGCGGCCCAACCGCGCGATAGCCTCCCAGACGCTGAGCGATTTTGTAGCCAATATTGCCCGCCTCCAGCGACGGGAAAATCATCACGTTGGCGCGGCCTTGCAGCGGGCTGTCAGGCGCTTTTTGCGCGGCGACCTCCGGGACGAAAGCGGCGTCAAACTGCAATTCACCGTCCACAAGCAGTTGCGGCGCACGTTCGCGAACGAGCTCTGTCGCCTGCTGCACGTTGGCAACATTGGGGTGACGGGCGCTGCCGTTGCTTGAAAATGACAGCATCGCCACGCGCGGCTCTTCGCCGGTAATGGCCCGCCAGGTGTCGGCGCTGGCGATAGCGATATCCGCCAGCTGCGCCGCCGTCGGCTGCGGCACTACGCTGCAATCGGCGAACCCTAATGCCGGACCGGCATACTGCGGCAGCATCAGGAAAATAGACGACAATGTTTTGCACCCGGGTTGCAGGCCAATCACCCGCAGCCCTGCGCGCAGCACATTCGCCGTTGACGACAGGTTGCCTGCGATACACACATCAGCCTCACCGGCGCTCACCATGGCGGCAGCGAACATCAGCGGGTCGCTAAGCTTTTCCACTGCGTCCGGCGGCGTTTTTTCTCCGGCACGGGCAAGCCAGCGTTGCGCAAAACGCTGGCGCATACTCAGGTTGCTGTGTGGGTCGATGACCTGAATGCCATCCATCGCCATACGATGACTCAGGGCAAACTGACGCAGCGCAAACGGACTGGCGACCAGAACGGGGCGAGCCAGACCGCACTGTTGCAGGTAATGCGCCGCTTTCAGCACGCGTTCGTCCAGCGCATCGGGAAAGACGACTCTGGCGGGGGCGCGTACCGCCAGTTCGCGGGCGCGTTCAATGATCATGGCTTCTCTCCCAACCGTTGTTGAATTTGGGCGACCGTCAGCGGATGTTTCGCCACGCTCAAAATCATCATCACGTAAACCGTGCTGGAGAGACGGTTCAGCGCCTGTAAAATGTCCGGGCGCAAGACCTCAAAACTACGGGTAATAAACACTTGTGCGGCGAGGGTTTCCGTTTCACGGACTTTGGTTCGCAGGAGATTAAGCAGCGCCGCATCGCGACCGTGGCTGGCCTCCGGCACCAGGTGATCGTGGTCGAGATAGCGCAGCGGCTGGTGGGAAAGCCGATGCAGCTCATCCTCGTTGAGCCCGACGATAGACTGCGCCGCCAGCGGTTCATCTATAGCGTCGGCGCGCATAATGTTGCCCAGCCGCGAGCGGATATCGAAAAGCCACGGCTGCCAGGGTTCCGCCAGTTCGATTTGTAGCCACACGGTTAGCGCGATGGCGCTGTCGAGCGCGGCGCGAAAGCCGAGGCGCGGGTCGCTTTTGGCGACCATTTTGTCCGCCGTCAGATGGGTCAGCGTATCGGGCTTTTTCACCACCGGCTGGCGGCACAGTTCACAGCAGGCCTGTGGGTGCGTATCGCTACTGGTTAAGCCATGTACCGGCTGCGGCTGCTGTTCGTCATCATCGACAAACAGCCGGCCTTGCGGATCCAGAAACTTAATGCGCAGGCGGCGGCTTTCCAGCAGTTCCCGGGCCGAGGGCGTCAGTCGTGCATCAGCGGGCAGATGGATTTCCGATCCTTCGCTGAGCGTATGATTCGCTCTGAGCCACGTTTCGGTGATGAAATCGTTCATACGGATTGCCAGTTTGCAGGCCAGGCGACGTACAGAAAGCGCACGGACGTTGGCGTGCCAAATTCAATGCTGGAGCCTTTAGGGATGAACATGACATCTCCGGCTTTGGCAATCATGGTTTCGCCTTCATGGCGTACGTGCAATTCGCCCTCCAGCACCATGTCGATTTCGTCGTAGTTCAGCGTCCACGGGAAAAAGGCGTTGTCCCACTGCATAAACCCGGCGGCCATGCTGCTGCCATCCTGCTCTGTAACCAGATCGGTTAAGCCGACGCAGTGCGGTTCGGCGCCGTCGAAGCGGCCAAATTTCACGCTGCTGCCGTCAATGACTTTCACGCCGCCTTTACCCGTGACGGAGGTAAAGCTCGGCTGCATCGTCCCCAGTTCCAGCGACTGCTTTTCCTTCAGCACTTTTTCCATCAACTGCGCCACCAGGCTTTCAGTAAACTGCCCTTCCGGGAGCTGCGCGATGATGGCTTCCCGAATGCGCTGGCTTTCGCTTTTACACGCCTGCGCCGATGTGGATGCCGGGACGGGCTCGTCGCATTCGGTAATCGTGAAGCCCAGTAGTTCCGCCACTTCGCGAGCCTCCGGGGTAATAATGCTGGCGCGCAGCACTACCGACATCGCCTGTTCGCCGCGGGCGTGGGCCGCACGAATATCGTTAGCTGTGATAAGTTTTTTCACCTGCCTCTTCCTCCTGTTCACTGAGAGCCGCCAGATAATCCACCAACTGCCGCACGCTTTGCGGGTCGTGGCCGTTGAGCTCGAAAATCGGCTCCCGGAATCCAGTCTCGCAAAGCAACTGCCGCGTAGCAGCGACGTCGGCATCCGGCATGTCCGTTTTGCTGATAACGGCGATATGTCGTTTACGGGTTCCAACATCCAATAACCCGGCAGGTAAGCGACTTTCTTTATCGTTTGCCGCGTGGACATAAATCAGCGTGTCCACATCCTGCAACGTGGTAATTAAGGCGTGATACCAACGGGGATGGCTAAAATATTCACCCGGCGTATCGATATCGCCATGATCATTAAATTCCACGGCCTGCGTTTTTCTGGCGAGGGAATAATTTCCCCGTAACGCGTTAAAAAGCGTTGTCTTTCCGGCACCGACCGCGCCGACAAAAGCAATACGTTTCATTACCGCCACCAATTAACTTTTTGTTAACTCACACAGGGTAAAGTTTAATAATCGCCCCAGCCCGCTGACCGTCTGTAATAGCGCTTCTTCTACTGCGCCGACGGTGCCATAAATCACCAGCGCGCCGCTAAATCTGTCGAGAAAACCGATGTGTACATCCGCAGCCTTCATCGCTAAATCGCCAGCGATCATGGCCGTTTCTCCCGGCGTTAAGGTCATAATGCCAATCGCGCCAGCATCGGGAACGCCGATCTTTTTCGCCAGTTCTTCACCAGGGTGCGCAATGAGATGCGCCAGCGTGACCTGTTTGCCCGGCACAAATTCCTGAATAATGCGTTCTTTATTCATTGCTCACCGTCTCCACTGAAACTGCCGTCATCGTGGCAATTTTTTGTCGGAGTAAATAACAAAATTCGGCAAGGTGATGTAAAAGGTGAGGTAGATCACTAAGAGAAAGAAAATAAAAGGGACTTCTGTCGAAGGTGTTAACGATAAATATCGTGGTGCATCACATTTTCAGGCGTCATTCTGAATTTAAGCTTGTTCCTCAATAAATACCCACCGGCTATTCTTTGTATTACTATTATTGATAAAAATAATGCGTATCACTCGATTTGTGCATAGTACAGATTCAGTGAAATAAGTAGGGGTAACGCAATAGGTTCCAGAATATCCCCACCCGAGCCTTTCATGCCATGGCGAAGCCCAGCGGCGCATAAAAAAAGCGCAGGAGAACCTGCGCCAGAAGAGAGAGTAATGCGTTATTAAAGCGGCGTGGTTTGCGCTTCAACTACCGCTAACGCCACCATATTCACGATACGGCGTACAGAGGCGATCGGCGTTAATACATGTACCGGTTTAGACACGCCCATCAGGACCGGGCCGACCGTGACGCCTTCGGAACTGGAGACGCGGAGTAAGTTGTAACTAATGCGGGCGGCTTCCATATTCGGCATCACCAGAATATTGGCGGCTCCCTTCAGCGGGCTATCCGGCATCCGGTCATTACGAATACTTTCCACCAACGCCGCATCACCGTGCATCTCACCGTCAATCATCAGATCGGGCGCTCGTTCGCGTACCCGCTCAAGGGTTTCGCGCATTTTGCTGGCGGACAGCGAATTTGAGGAACCAAAGTTAGAGTGCGACAACAGCGCGACTTTCGGCTCAATACCAAAGCGGCGAACGGTTTCCGCCGCCATTACGGCGATCTCCGCCAACTGTTCCGGCGTGGGATCTTCGTTAACATAAGTATCGGCGATAAAAGTGTTGCCGCTTGGCAGCAGTAGGGCGTTCATCGCCCCTGCCGTATGCACGCCGTCACGGTAGCCAAAGACCGCTTTCACGACGCTGAAATGCTCATGGTAGTCGCCGATGGTGCCGCAGATCATCGCATCCGCTTCCCCACGCTGCACCATGATCGCGCCAATGGCCGTATGGTTGCCGATCATCGCACGCTGCGCCTGTTCCTGAGTTACCCCGCGACGCTTCATGATCTGGTAATACTCGCTCCAGTACTCTTTGAAGCGCGGATCGGATTCATTATTCACGATCTCGAAATCAACGCCCGCTTTGATCTGTAGCCCCAGTTTCTGGATACGCATTTCGATCACGCTCGGACGTCCGATCAGGATGGGCTTCGCCAGCCCCAGGGTTATCAACTCCTGGGTTGCGTGCAGCACGCGCGCCTCTTCCCCTTCCGGCAGCACTACACGCTTCGGATCTTTGCGTGCCTGCGAGAAGATCGGCTTCATGAACAGGTTGGTTTTGTAGACAAACTCGGTCAGTTTATCGATATAGGCATCAAAGTCAGCAATCGGGCGCGTCGCCACGCCGGAATCCATTGCCGCTTTCGCGACCGCCGGAGCGATTTTGACAATCAGACGCGGGTCAAACGGTTTCGGAATAATGTATTCCGGCCCAAAGCTCAGGTCCTGATCGCCATAGGCCGAGGCCACCACTTCGCTCTGTTCGGCGTGCGCCAGCTCGGCAAGCGCACGGACCGCCGCCAGTTTCATCTCTTCGTTGATCGCCGTCGCGCCGACGTCCAGTGCGCCGCGGAAGATAAACGGGAAGCACAATACGTTGTTCACCTGGTTCGGATAGTCGGAACGACCGGTACAGATGATGGCGTCCGGACGCACTTCTTTCGCCAGCGGCGGCAGAATTTCCGGTTCCGGGTTAGCCAGCGCCAGAATCATTGGCGCGCGGGCCATTTTCTTCACCATCTCCTGAGTCAGCACTTTCGGGCCTGAACAGCCGAGGAAAATATCCGCGCCGTCAATGACCTCATCCAGCGTGCGCTTGCCGCTGTCGTCTACCGCATAGGCCGCTTTGGTCTCCGCCATATTTGGCTCACGGCCTTTGTAAATAACGCCTTTGGAGTCGCACACCACGATATTGTGCTTTTGCATCCCCAACGCGACCAGCAGGTTCATACAAGCGATTGCCGCCGCCCCTGCGCCGGAGACGACCATCCGTACGTCGGAAATATTTTTCTCTACGACTCGCAGGCCATTAAGAATGGCGGCCGTACTGATGATCGCCGTTCCGTGCTGATCGTCATGGAAAACCGGGATGTTCATGCGCTCGCGCAGTTTCTGCTCAATATAGAAACATTCCGGCGCTTTAATGTCTTCGAGGTTAATGCCGCCAAAGGTCGGCTCCAGCGCTGCGACCACATTGATAAATTTGTCCGGATCAAGCTCATCGACTTCAATGTCAAACACATCAATGCCGGCGAATTTTTTAAACAGAACGCCTTTGCCTTCCATGACCGGCTTGCCGGCCAGCGCGCCAATGTTGCCTAACCCCAGTACCGCTGTACCGTTGGAAATGACCGCGACAAGGTTGCCGCGCGCGGTGTATTTGTAGGCTGCCAGCGGATCTTTTTCGATTTCCAGGCAGGGCGCCGCCACGCCTGGCGAGTAAGCCAACGCCAGATCGCGTTGGGTGGCAAGGGGCTTAGTCGGAGAAACCTGAATTTTACCGGGTACCGGAAATTCGTGGAAATCAAGGGCGCTTTGTTTTAACTGCTCATCCATCTTGTTGTTCCTTTCACGTATCGTTCAAAAAGTGACGCGGCCTGGTGCGCCGCACATTATCACCGTACTGCGCAACACAAACTTTGAAGGTCTGCAAACTATCACGACACGGCGCAAGAGTTTGTTATCAACTTATAACGGCCATGTTACCTGCTTATACCAGCAATACCATGCCTGTCTGCTATGCTTTTTGGTTATGTAGTGTATCAATCTTTCAGAAGTGTGAATCAACACACTCATCTAACACTTTACTTTTCAAGGAGTATTTCCTATGAACCAGCTAGACGGCATCAAACAATTCACTACCGTCGTCGCCGACAGCGGCGACATCGAGTCCATCCGCCACTACCAGCCGCAGGATGCCACGACAAATCCCTCTTTACTGTTAAAAGCCGCCGGGCTTGAGCAGTATGGTCATTTGATTGAGGATGCGATTGCCTGGGGAAAAAAACACGGCGGTACGCAGGAACAGCAGGTTGCGGCAGCCAGCGATAAACTGGCGGTTAATTTTGGCGCGGAAATACTGAAAAGTATTCCCGGTCGCGTCTCCACTGAAGTCGACGCGCGGTTATCGTTCGATAAAGAAAAAAGTATCGAGAAAGCGCGCCATCTGGTGGATCTCTACCAGCAGCAGGATGTTGATAAATCACGCATTCTGATCAAGCTCGCCGCGACCTGGGAAGGTATTCGCGCCGCCGAGCAGCTCGAAAAAGAAGGCATTAATTGCAACCTGACGTTGTTGTTCTCTTTTGCCCAGGCGCGCGCCTGCGCCGAAGCGGGCGTCTATTTAATCTCTCCGTTCGTGGGCCGAATTTACGACTGGTATCAGGCGCGTAGTCCGCTGGAGCCGTATGTCGTGGAGGAAGATCCCGGCGTGAAATCGGTACGCAATATCTACGATTACTTTAAACAACATCGCTATGAAACCATCGTGATGGGTGCAAGTTTCCGCCGTACTGAGCAAATCCTCGCGCTAACCGGCTGCGATCGACTGACTATCTCCCCTAACCTGCTTAAAGAGCTGAAAGAAAAAGAAGAACCGGTAATCCGTAAACTGGTGCCTTCCTCGCAGATGTTCCACCGTCCTACGCCAATGACGGAAGCGGAGTTCCGCTGGGAACATAATCAGGACGCGATGGCCGTAGAGAAGCTGTCGGAAGGTATCCGCCTTTTTGCCGTTGACCAGCGCAAACTGGAAGACCTGCTTGCCGCCAAACTATAAACCTTGCATGGAGTGATTTATGTCCCGTAAAGACCTTGCCAATGCGATTCGTGCGCTGAGCATGGATGCCGTTCAAAAAGCCAATTCCGGGCACCCCGGCGCGCCGATGGGGATGGCGGATATCGCTGAAGTGCTATGGAACGATTTTCTTAAACATAACCCCACCGATCCGACCTGGTATGACCGTGACCGTTTTATCCTTTCCAACGGTCACGCCTCCATGCTGCTCTATAGTCTGCTGCATTTAACCGGTTATGACCTGCCGCTGGAGGAGTTAAAAAACTTCCGTCAACTGCACTCTAAAACGCCAGGTCACCCGGAGATTGGCTATACGCCCGGCGTTGAAACCACCACCGGGCCGCTGGGCCAGGGGCTGGCGAATGCCGTCGGGCTGGCGATTGCCGAGCGTACGTTAGGCGCACAGTTCAACCGGCCGGACCATGAGATTGTCGACCACTACACCTATGTCTTTATGGGCGACGGCTGTCTGATGGAGGGGATCTCGCATGAGGTGTGTTCGCTGGCTGGTACGCTGGGACTGGGCAAACTGATCGGCTTTTACGATCACAACGGCATCTCCATTGATGGCGAAACCGAAGGCTGGTTTACCGATGATACCGCCAAACGTTTTGAAGCCTACCACTGGCATGTCGTGCATGACATTGACGGGCACGATCCGGAAGCGGTGAAAAAAGCCATTCTCGAAGCCCAGAGCGTAAAAGATAAACCTTCGCTAATTATCTGTCGGACGGTGATAGGTTTTGGCTCGCCGAATAAAGCCGGGAAGGAGGAGTCGCACGGCGCGGCGCTGGGCGAAGAAGAGGTGGCGCTGACCCGCCAGAAGCTGGGATGGCATCATCCGGCGTTTGAGATCCCAAAAGAGATTTACCGCGCGTGGGATGGCCGTGAAAAAGGCGAGAAAGCGCAGCAGCAGTGGCAGGAAAAGTTTGCTGCTTATGAGAAGGCTTATCCTGAGCTGGCCGCGGAGTTTACCCGCCGGATGAGCGGCGGACTGCCGGAGACATGGGAGTCCGCCACGCAAAAATTTATTAACGACTTGCAGGCTAATCCGGCCAAAATCGCCACCCGTAAAGCATCGCAAAATACGCTCAATGCCTATGGTCCCCTGTTGCCGGAACTGTTGGGCGGATCGGCGGATCTGGCGCCGAGCAACCTGACTATCTGGAAAGGTTCGACCTCGTTGAAAGAGGATCCGGCAGGTAATTATATCCACTATGGCGTGCGCGAATTCGGCATGACCGCCATTGCCAACGGCATCGCCCACCACGGCGGCTTTGTACCGTATACCGCCACGTTTCTGATGTTTGTCGAATATGCGCGTAACGCGGCGCGTATGGCGGCCTTAATGAAAGCCCGGCAGATTATGGTCTATACCCACGACTCCATCGGTTTGGGCGAAGATGGCCCGACGCACCAGGCCGTGGAACAACTGGCGAGCCTGCGCTTAACGCCAAACTTCAGCACCTGGCGTCCCTGCGATCAGGTTGAGGCGGCGGTCGGCTGGAAGCTGGCCATTGAACGTCAGCACGGGCCGACGGCGTTGATTCTCTCGCGGCAGAATCTGGCGCAGGTGGAACGCACGCCGGAACAGGTGAAAGTGATTGCCCGCGGCGGTTATATTCTGAAAGATAGCGGCGGCAAGCCGGATATCATTCTGATCGCTACCGGATCGGAAATGGAAATTACCCTCCAGGCGGCGGAAAAATTGACTGGCGAGGGGCATAACGTTCGGGTGGTGTCGTTGCCTTCAACGGATATTTTCGATGCGCAGGACGAGGCATATCGCGAATCAGTGCTACCGGCGCACGTAACCGCCCGCGTCGCGGTAGAGGCCGGTATAGCCGACTACTGGTATAAATATGTTGGCCTAAAAGGCGCAATTATCGGCATGACGGGATACGGTGAATCCGCCCCGGCTGACAAACTGTTCCCGTATTTTGGCTTTACCGTGGAAAATATTGTGGAAAAAGCCCGCCGGGTGCTGAACATCAAAGGCTAAGGCGGGCGTTAGCAACACAGACTTTGCACAGTCTGCAGACCTGTTCTGTAGGCTGTGCAAAATTACTTCGTAGACTCAGGCGCATCTGACTGCCCGATGACGACCTCATCAATGGATTTATGGCACATCAGGCAAAAGGCCTTTTTTTTATGCGCCTGCAATGTTGAATCCCACGCCGCTGATCCGCCTTCTTTATTCACTTTTTCTCTTATCGCCGCCAGCCGATCTATTTCATAATAAGCGCTCAGGCAGCCACAATGGGGGCATAATACGGGGCCATTATTTATTTTCATACTATTTCCTGCTGTGGTGAGGCTATCGGGTAAAGTAACAATCCTACCGTAACGTAGCAATCTCTATACCATAAATGAAACCTCAATAGGTGTATCCCTATTCTGAAAAGGGGATAACAACCAGGATTCAACGCGTGATCCACAGCGTAGGCCAGGCATCCGGCCCGTGCCAGCTATCGCAGCTCGGTTCTTCGGCATAACGTACCAGACGAAAACGATCGCCATCATAGCGCCAGCGCGTCTGGATACCACAGTCGGTTAACCCCCGCCCTTTCGCCAACGTCACCAGCTCGCGCGTTTTCTCGTCAAAGAAGGCGTTCATCAACTCCATGTCATTACTTTCGACGCCGCGATTAAACGGCAGCCGCAAACGTACGGCGCGCGAGACGAGCGTTTTTTTGCGTGAAACTACCCAGGCGAGATCAATAGTGTTATAGGCGCCGGCTTCGCAGTTAACAATCAATAACGCTTTATCATCCGTCAACGCGCTGACCTGCGTCTCGCGACGCAGCGGGTCAAGCGAACAACGAATGCCGTTTACCCGCCATGCGGCGTAGTCCAGCAGATCGTCGCGTTCTTCCTCGCTCAGCGGTACGGGCGTTGGATTAATAACGGCGATCCCCTTTAATGCCGGTGCCGGGGGCACGCTGAGCGGCGGTTCGTTTCCTTTTTCAATCCAGGCGGTTTCGCTGCCCACACGTTTTTGTTGCGCGTCGATAAACAGTAATGCCGCTTTTAATCCCGCCAGCGAAAGCGTCTGAACGCCGTTTTTTAAGGTGATGGCCTGCGCATCCTGAATCGTCTGTAAAAATGCGGTGATGGTGGCAGGATCGCCGGTCATGAGATGCCAGGGCGACACGCGCCAGTGTGGACTGTTGAACGAAAGCGGTTTGCCATCCAGCAATAAGCGAGGCGCAATTGCGGCTTCTTTAGCGTCGGGCGGCGCCAAACCGCCGCGGTCGATACGCAGTACCGCATCGGTACGCGCCCCGGCGCTGCGGCTTAATGTCATCACCAGCCCATGATGTTCGCCAGTATTGCGCGCTACGCAAAAATTTTGGTTATTGCAGGTGACCTGCCAGTCGGAAAAAGTCCGTTGCGCTGGCGCAGCCCACAGTAGCTGGACCGGCAACAGGCCAAACAGACAAAAAAGAATAACGCGGTAGCGCATGAACGGAACAACCCCAGATTCAGAACAACACAGCTAAGGCGGTATCTTCCTTGCGCGCCTCAGGGTTCTCAATCAGATTTATCGGATTGGTCTTTTTTGTGTAAAGAAATATATTTCTTTTTTTTCAGTCCATTAGATGAGACGTCTGTAAATAGTTAAGCAATAACACGGTCTTACCGTCCCGAATCTCGCCTGAGCGCACCATTTCCAGCGCCCGGGAAAACGGTAGTTCAAGCACCTCAATCTCTTCGTCCTCCACGCCGCCGCCGATGCTGGCACGCTCGCTATCATGATATTCGGCAATGAAGAAATGAATCAGCTCCGTGACGCCGCCTGGCGACATATACAGCTCAAATATCTTGCGTACCTCGCCAACGTCATACCCTGTCTCTTCAATGGCCTCTTTACGGATACAGACCTCCGGCTCGTCGTTATCAAGCAGGCCAGCGCAGGTTTCAATTAACATACCGTCTTGATTACCATTGACCCATGTCGCCACGCGAAACTGGCGAACCAGAAGCACGGTTTTTTTAGTTGAGTTGTAAAGCAGAATGGTTGCGCCATTCCCGCGATCGTAAACCTCACGCTTGTGACGGATAACCTCGCCATTACGACGGGTCAGGTCATAGGTAATGTTGCGCAGAGTAAAATAATTATCAGAAAGAATTTTATCCTTAATAAGCGTAATGGTTTGCGACATGCTGGCTCCAGGGTGTAAAAAGAGCATTAATATTACGCCGTGAGGTCGGTTTTGTCTGCTGAAGGGTTAATCCTTAATGCCGACTGAACGGATGTACAGCCATATTTTTCTGTCACTGCCATGACCATATTCTGCTTCTCCGGGCCGCAGAGTCCATGCTCGCGATATGATTTGACGGCCGGAGTGAGACTGAGGGAATCATCATGAAATTTACTCTCGTTGCGACGGTTCTACTGACGTTTTCCCTTTCAGCTTTTGCCGTTGAGTATCCGGTATTGACCACCGCGAGCCCTGATCAGGTGGGGTTTGATAGCCAAAAACTTCACCGACTTGATGGCTGGATTCAAAATCAAATTGATGCCGGATATCCCAGCATCAATCTTCTGGTGATAAAAGATAATCATATTGTTCTACAAAAAGCCTGGGGCTATGCCAAAAAATATGACGGTTCCACGCTGTTAGCCCATCCCATTCGGGCGACCACTAACACGATGTATGATCTGGCTTCAAACACAAAAATGTATGCCACTAATTTCGCATTGCAAAAACTAGTGTATGAAGGAAAAATAGATGTCAATGATTTGGTATCAAAATATATCCCCGGCTTTAAGGATATGCCTGGGGATAAAATAAAAGGCAAAGATAAACTCCGCATTATTGATATTCTTCATCACGTCGCGGGCTTTCCTGCCGACCCACAATATCCCAATAAAAACGTCGCCGGTAAATTATTTTCACAGAGTAAAAGCACTACTCTGGAGATGATTAAAAAGACACCGCTGGAATATCAACCTGGGTCGAAGCATATCTACAGCGACGTGGATTATATGATTCTTGGTTTTATCATTGAATCGATAACGGCAATGCCATTAGATCGCTACGTCGAAACCACCATTTATAAACCGCTCGGATTAAAACATACCGTCTTTAACCCGCTGATGAAAGGCTTCACGCCGCCGCAAATCGCCGCAACGGAACTACACGGCAATACGCGTGACGGCGTGATTCATTTCCCCAATATTCGCACCAATACACTATGGGGCCAGGTGCATGACGAAAAAGCCTGGTACTCAATGGGCGGCGTTTCAGGACACGCCGGACTGTTTTCTGACACCCATGATATGGCTGTGTTAATGCAAGTCATGCTCAATGGGGGCGACTACGGTAACGTGAAGCTATTCGACGACAAAACGGTTGCGCAGTTTACTCGCCGCTCGCCAGAAGACGCTACCTTTGGTCTGGGATGGCGCGTTAACGGCAACGCCTCAATGACCCCCACGTTCGGGGTATTAGCCAGTCCGCAAACGTATGGACATACCGGATGGACCGGAACGCTGACGTCTATCGATCCGGTTAATCATATGGCGATTGTGATTTTAGGTAACAGGCCGCACTCGCCGGTAGCAAATCCTAAAGTGAATCCGAATGTTTTTGTCAGTGGATTATTACCTGCGGCGACGTATGGCTGGATTGTTGACCAGATATATGGTTCCTTAAAATAAAAATTAAGAGCCTGTCCCACCAGGCGTTATTGGCGCAGCCAGTTTGGACACGGACAGCGCGCAAAAACCGGAGCGTACACGTAGTACGTGAGGTTTGACTCGCTACGCTCGCCCTTCGGGCCGCCGCAAGCGGCGTTCAAAACGCTAACGCGTTTTGGCGAGCACTGCCCAGGTCCAAAATGGCAAGTAAAATAGCCCTAATGGGATAGGCTCTAAGAAGGGATTCTGATAGCGTCCCTTCCTTCAATTTACACTCTATTTTCAATACTAAGATTGGCCTCATCAGGCCTGTTAAACGTCGACCCGACGGGAAAATGTTTATCGCAGGGCGTCCAGCCCTGCGAGCGTCAACATTTCTGCAAACGGAATAAGGTTAGCCAATAAGTTTAAGATTTTTTATCACTCAATCATTTAACCGTACCAGGCCTTAACCGGCCTACAAATACGCTTATTTAGCTAACCAGTCGAGAATCCCCTGCGCGGCATGTCGGCCTTCTGCCATCGCCGTCACCACCAGATCGGCGCCGCGCACCGCATCGCCGCCGGCGAAAATTTTCGGGTTGGACGTCTGGTAACGAAACTCGCTCTCGACGCTGGCGGCAATACGTCCCCAGTTATCCACCTTCACGCCATGCGATTCCAGCCACGACATACCATGCGGATGAAAACCAAACGCCATAATGACCGCATCCGCCGGCATCACGAACTCGCTGTCCGGTACAGGTACCGGGCGGCGTCGCCCCTGACCATCCGGTTCGCCAAGCCGCGTACGCAAAAAGCGAATACCGCTGGCGCGCCCGTGCGTATCCAGCACCAACTCAACCGGCTGAACGTTAAATTCAAAGTTCGCGCCCTCTTCCCGTGCGTTTTTCACCTCTTTTTTCGACCCCGGCATATTGGCCTCATCGCGGCGATAAGCGCAGGTGACGTTGGCAGCGCCATGACGCAGCGCCGTACGTACGCAGTCCATTGCGGTGTCACCGCCGCCCAGCACAACCACGTTAAGGCCCGCAGTATCAATAAACGGCTCGTCAGGCAACGCCGGAAGCCCCATCACCTGTTTGGTATTGGCGATGAGGAATGGCAACGCGTCATATACCCCCGGCGCGTCTTCATTCGGTAAATCAGCCTTCATGGAACGGTAGGTTCCTACCCCGACAAAGACGGCGTCATAACTCTCCAGCAGCGTCTCCAGAGAAATATCTTTCCCTACTTCGCAGTTAAGCTCGAAACGAATCCCCATCGCGCTGAAGATCTCCCGACGGCGCGCCAGCAGAGATTTATCCAGTTTGAAAGCCGGAATACCAAAGGTGAGCAAACCGCCGATTTCCGGATGGCGATCGTAGACGGTGGCGCTTACGCCATGGCGCGCCAGCACGTCAGCGCAGGCAAGACCTGCCGGCCCCGCGCCGATAATCGCCACGCGCTTGTCGCTCTTCTGTACGTCCGACAGGTCGGGACGCCAGCCTTTGCTCAGAGCACGATCGGAGATATAGCGCTCAATGTTGCCGATGGTAACCGCGCCATACTCATCGCGGAGTGTACACGCGCCTTCGCATAGCCGGTCCTGCGGACAGACACGCCCGGTAATTTCCGGTAGGCAGTTGGTCTGGTGGGAAAGCTCTACCGCCGCATCAATATCGCCGGCTTTCACCAGTTCGATCCACTGGGGAATATGGTTATGCAGCGGGCAGGTCCATTCGCAGATACTGTGTTCCCCGCATGTGAGGCAGCGGGACGCCTCACGCTCCGCCTGCGCGGCGCGAAACGGCAGATAAATTTCCTCAAAGGTGGTTTTACGCGCTTCAATCGCCAGTTTATCCGGTTCGCCGCGCGGCGGCGTCGCCTGCATACGCTCGACTTTGCTGCTTGCTGTCCCACGGTGTTGTGTATCAACGGTATGCCAGGGGCGAATCTCCTGCCGGGCGGTACGCAGCCGTCGCGTTTTAGCCAGACGGGTCAACGAGTCTTCGGTGACCAGTTGCAGCGCATCCGCCGGGCAATTTTCCACACAAGCCGGACCCTGTTCACGTCCCTGACACAGATCGCATTTATGCGCGCTGGCTTTGAACTGGTTTGGCGCGACGGGCGTCAATACCATCTGCATGGTGCCGAATGGGCAGGCGACGACGCAGGATTTACAGCCGATGCACTTCTGCGCATTGACCTGCACGCTGTCGTTAATATGCGCGATCGCGCCGTTCGGACAGCTACGGGCGCAGGGCGCATCTTCGCAATGGTGACATGTAACCGCGCTGCGCTGGCGCTGATGTTTGATGACAGTAATTCGGGGCTGATAGCGCTGTGGCGTCAGAACATGTCGCTCATCATTGTGAGCCATTACGCAGGCGACCTCGCAGGCATGGCATCCCAGACACTGCTGGCTATTGGCCATAATAAAACGATTCATGGCGTCCTTCTGTTTTGGTTGCAAAAACCTTATTCTTTATATGAGCATTGTTATTAACTGACGAAGGCGGGGTCGGCAATGTTCATCTGCCCAGGAAGCACAACTATCTGTCCAGAACCTGTGGCAGATCAATTTATTTCAAAGCAAATGAAATTGCGGTTCAGCTAAATGCGGGGAGTACCAGTGTGACGGTTAAACGCCCGGTCTCGGCCAGTCTGGCTAAGGCTTTTTTCTATATTGTGCTGTTGTCTATTCTGTCCACCGGCAGCGCATTACTGACGCTGACCAGCAGTTTACGGGATGCCGAAGCGATCAATATCGCCGGTTCGCTACGAATGCAGAGCTATCGGCTGGGTTACGATCTGCAAAGCCGTAGCCCGCAGATTAATGCGCATCGTCAACTTTTCCAGCACGCGCTCAACTCGCCGGTACTGCAAAATCTCAACGCCTGGTATGTGCCGCAGGCGGTGAAAACTCGCTACGCGCGCCTGCACGCCAACTGGCTGGAGATGAATAGCCGCCTACAGGATGGCGACATTCTCTGGTATCAGTCCAATATCAACAATTACGTCGATCAAATTGATCTCTTCGTTCTGGCGTTACAGCATTACGCCGAGCGTAAAGTCATGCTGGTCGTCGCCATATCGCTGGCGGGCGGTATCGGCATATTTACGCTGGTCTTTTTTACCCTACGGCGTATTCGCCAGCAGGTCGTTCGCCCGCTGAATCAACTGGTCACCGCCAGTCAGCGAATTGAACATGGTCAGTTCGCCCCGCTGCCGCTGGATACCAGCTTACCCAATGAGCTGGGATTGTTGGCGAAAACGTTTAGTCAGATGTCGAGCGAGCTGCATAAACTTTATCGTTCGCTGGAAGCCTCGGTGGAAGAAAAAACGCACGATCTGCACGAAGCGCACCGCCGCCTGGAGGTGTTATACCAGTGCTCCCAGGCGCTGAATACCAGCCAAATCGATGTCCACTGTTTTCGCCATATTTTGCAAATTGTCCGTGAACATGACGCCGCCTGGTATCTGGAGTTAACCGTGGGCGATAACTGGCGGATTAGCGAAGGCACGCAAAGCCCCGACCTGCCGATGCAAATGCTGCCAGTGACGATGCAGGACACGGTCTATGGCGAACTCCACTGGCAAAGCCCCAACGTTAATGCCTCTACGCCGTTGCTGAACAGCGTCTCCACGATGCTGGGGCGTGGTTTGTACTTTAATCAGGCGCAAAAACACTTCCAGCAACTTTTGTTAATGGAAGAGCGCGCGACGATTGCCCGTGAGCTACACGATTCGCTGGCGCAGGTACTTTCTTATTTACGTATTCAGTTAACGCTTTTGAAGCGCGCCATTCCAGAAGATAACGCCGGCGCGCAAAGCATCATGGCGGATTTCTCCAGAGCGCTGAACGACGCCTACCGTCAGCTTCGCGAACTACTCACCACGTTCCGTCTGACGTTACAGCAGGCCGATTTACCCTCCGCATTGCATGAGATGCTGGAAGATTTACAGAGTCAGACCCCGGCCAAACTCACGTTGGATTGCCGTTTACCCACGCTGGCGCTGGATGCGCAAATGCAGGTGCATTTATTGCAAATTGTGCGTGAAGCGGTCCTGAACGCCATTAAACACGCCAACGCGAGCGAAATCGCCGTGAGCTGCGTCACCGCGCCTGACGGCGATCATACCGTTTATATTCGCGATAATGGCATTGGTATCGGCGAACCGCATGAGCCTGCCGGACACTATGGTCTGAATATAATGCGTGAGCGCGCGGAGCGCCTTGGCGGCACGCTGAATTTTTCGCAACCCTCCGGCGGCGGCACACTGGTCAGTATCAGTTTTCGCTCCTCCAACAAGGAAGAGAGTCAGTTAACGTAAAGAACGGCAAATCGCCGGAAGGCCAGATGTCAGGCTTTCCGGCGTTGGCACAAAAAGTATGCTGTAAAAGCGCATGATAATTTACATTATCTCCTTTATTTCTCCACGTTTGGCTCGTAGCTTGCCGCTACAGTGAAGCAGTTCAAATCTATAACGATATGTAGAAACACGAGGTTCCCCTTTAATGGCGAATTTTTTTATCGATCGCCCCATTTTTGCCTGGGTGCTGGCTATCCTGTTGTGTCTGACAGGGGCGTTAGCCATTTTCTCTTTACCTGTTGAACAATATCCCGATCTGGCGCCGCCCAACGTACGTATTACCGCGAATTATCCGGGAGCGTCGGCGCAAACGCTGGAAAATACCGTAACCCAGGTTATTGAGCAGAATATGACGGGCCTCGATAATCTGATGTACATGTCATCACAAAGCAGCGGAACCGGACAGGCGACCATCACGCTGAGCTTTATTGCGGGAACCGATCCTGATGAGGCGGTTCAGCAGGTGCAAAACCAGTTACAGTCCGCGATGCGTAAACTGCCGCAGGCGGTACAGGATCAAGGCGTCACGGTACGCAAAACGGGCGATACCAATATTTTGACCATCGCTTTCGTCTCTACCGACGGTTCTATGGACAAGCAGGATATCGCCGACTACGTCGCCAGTAATATTCAGGACCCGCTCAGCCGCGTCAACGGCGTGGGCGATATTGACGCTTATGGTTCACAGTACTCTATGCGTATCTGGCTCGATCCAGCCAAATTGAATAGTTTTCAGATGACCACGAAAGACGTGACCGATGCGATTGAGTCGCAGAATGCGCAAATCGCCGTCGGGCAGCTTGGCGGTACGCCTTCGGTCGACAAGCAGGCGCTGAACGCCACCATCAATGCGCAGTCGCTGCTGCAAACGCCGCAACAATTTCGCGATATCACCCTGCGCGTTAATCAGGACGGTTCCGAGGTCAAACTGGGCGATGTCGCCACCGTGGAGCTGGGGGCGGAAAAATATGACTACCTCAGCCGTTTTAACGGCAATCCGGCTTCCGGCCTTGGCGTTAAGCTGGCCTCCGGCGCGAACGAAATGGCGACCGCGAAGCTGGTACTGGATCGCCTCAACGAGCTGGCGCAGTACTTCCCTCACGGCCTGGAATACAAGATCGCGTATGAAACCACCTCCTTTGTCAAAGCCTCGATTATCGATGTGGTCAAAACGTTGCTGGAAGCTATCGCGCTGGTTTTCCTGGTGATGTACCTGTTCCTGCAAAACTTTCGCGCCACGCTGATTCCGACGATCGCCGTGCCAGTAGTATTAATGGGCACCTTCTCCGTGCTTTACGCGTTTGGCTACAGTATTAACACATTAACCATGTTCGCGATGGTGCTGGCGATCGGGCTCCTGGTCGACGATGCCATCGTGGTGGTGGAAAACGTCGAACGTATCATGAGCGAAGAAGGGCTCACGCCGCGTGAAGCGACGCGCAAATCCATGGGACAAATCCAGGGGGCGCTGGTCGGTATCGCGATGGTGCTGTCTGCGGTATTCGTGCCGATGGCGTTCTTTGGCGGTACCACCGGGGCAATTTATCGTCAGTTTTCTATCACCATTGTCTCGGCAATGGTGCTGTCGGTGCTGGTCGCCATGATCCTGACGCCGGCGCTGTGCGCAACGTTATTAAAACCGCTGCACAAAGGCGAACAACACGGGCAACGCGGATTTTTCGGCTGGTTTAACCGTACCTTCAATCGTAATGCCGAACGTTATGAGAAAGGCGTAGCGAAAATTTTGCATCGCAGCCTGCGCTGGATTCTGATTTATGTTCTGTTGCTTGGCGGCATGGTGTTCCTGTTTCTGCGCCTCCCCACCTCCTTTCTGCCGCAAGAAGATCGGGGTATGTTCACTACGTCTATCCAGCTACCGAGCGGTTCTACGCAACAGCAGACCCTGAAAGTCGTTGAAAAGGTTGAAAACTATTACTTCACCCATGAGAAAGACAACATTATGTCGGTCTTCTCGACGGTCGGTTCCGGCCCTGGCGGGAACGGGCAAAACGTCGCGCGCATGTTTGTTCGCTTGAAAGACTGGGACGCGCGCGATCCCACCACCGGCTCCTCGTTCGCCATTATTGAGCGGGCGACAAAAGCATTTAACCAGATTAAAGAAGCTCGCGTCTTCGCCAGCAGCCCGCCGGCAATTAGCGGTCTGGGCAGCTCCGCCGGTTTTGATATGGAATTACAGGATCACGCCGGAGCAGGCCATGACGCGCTGATGGCCGCACGAGATCAACTCATTGAGCTGGCCGGGAAAAACAGTTCCTTGACCCGCGTGCGCCACAACGGCCTGGACGACAGCCCGCAACTGCAAATTGATATTGACCAACGGAAAGCGCAGGCGCTGGGCGTATCGATTGACGATATCAACGACACCCTGCAAACAGCCTGGGGGTCGAGCTACGTCAACGACTTCATGGACCGGGGCCGCGTGAAGAAGGTCTATGTTCAGGCCGCAGCGAAATATCGTATGTTGCCGGATGATATTAATCTTTGGTATGTCCGTAACAAAGATGGCGGCATGGTCCCCTTCTCCGCCTTCGCCACCTCGCGCTGGGAAACCGGATCGCCGCGTCTGGAACGCTATAACGGCTATTCGGCGGTAGAAATTGTCGGAGAGGCCGCGCCGGGGGTCAGTACCGGGACGGCGATGGATGTCATGGAGTCGTTAGTGCATCAGCTACCGGGCGGTTTTGGCCTGGAATGGACAGCCATGTCTTACCAGGAACGGCTCTCCGGCGCGCAGGCGCCCGCGCTGTACGCTATTTCGCTATTAGTCGTCTTCCTGTGTCTGGCGGCATTGTATGAAAGCTGGTCGGTGCCCTTCTCGGTGATGCTGGTTGTGCCGCTCGGGGTCATCGGCGCGTTACTCGCCACCTGGATGCGCGGGCTGGAAAACGATGTTTACTTCCAGGTGGGGCTGTTGACCGTTATCGGCCTCTCGGCGAAAAACGCGATTCTGATTGTGGAATTCGCCAACGAAATGAATCAGAAGGGACACGCGCTGTTAGACGCCACGCTGTACGCCAGCCGCCAGCGCCTGCGACCGATACTGATGACTTCGCTGGCGTTTATCTTTGGCGTATTGCCGATGGCCACCAGCACCGGGGCAGGCTCGGGTAGCCAACATGCTGTCGGAACCGGCGTGATGGGGGGAATGATCTCAGCAACCGTTCTGGCTATCTTCTTTGTACCCCTGTTTTTCGTGCTGATACGTCGCCGCTTCCCGCTGAAGCCGCGCCCGGAATAAGATCCCGGCCAGCCTGATACGAGGTGCCGGGCACAAAAAAGGCGACTTTCGTTGAGTCGCCTTTTCTTATCCCCTATGGGAGCGCGGTGCCTTCCAGGCATTTATTTACGAAGCATGACTTCGATAAAATCTTTCCAGTTCCCCAGTTCACGTTCAATCATAATAGCCTCTCTTATTATTATGGGTATTCTACGTAGTTAGCGGTATAGAGAGAAGTTCATTTAACCGATTGTTGCGATATCCTCTGGTTATGCTGTCTATGATATTACTATGGCGCTGTAGCCATAAATTTTATGTGACTTACTGCAATATTTAGCAACATTAATACCTTTTCTACTACTTTATCAAATTGGGTTAAAAAACAAACAATTGCATATGCACAAAATAGGATTTATACCGCGAAGTATAAACAAGCCACATCTGGAACGTTTTGGAATCATTATTCACATTCACTCAACAATGTTATATTGATTGCCGATCAGCGCTGGATAAATAACCATAAACGGCCACACTTATTATCCCGCAGACGATACTATTGATTATTTATTCGAATTTCGCGTTAAAGGATTCAATATGATTACCCTCTATGGCATTAAGAATTGCGACACGATCAAAAAAGCGCGCCGTTGGCTGGAGGAGCATGGCATTGATTATCGTTTTCACGATTACCGTGTGGATGGCATAGACCTCCCTCTTCTTAATACCTTTATTGCCGAACTCGGCTGGCAGCCTTTACTGAATACGCGCGGCACAACATGGCGCAAACTGGATGAAGGCGACCGCAGCGGGATTACCGATGCCGACTCCGCCGCTGCTCTCATGGTTGAACAGCCGGCAATCATCAAACGCCCATTGCTCTGCGCGCCCGGGAAGCCTATGCTGCTTGGTTTCAGTGAATCCCGTTATCAGCAGTTTTTTGATGAGGTGTAGTCTATGTCGTGCCCGGTTATTGAGCTGACACAGCAACTTATTCGTCGCCCCTCCCTGAGTCCGGATGACGCAGGCTGTCAGGCATTAATGATTGAACGCCTGCGTAAAATCGGTTTTACCATTGAGCATATGGATTTTGGCGACACGCAAAATTTTTGGGCATGGCGTGGGCGTGGCGAAACGCTGGCGTTCGCCGGGCATACTGACGTCGTACCGGCTGGCGATGTCGATCGCTGGATCAATCCGCCGTTTGAACCTACGATTCGCGACGGAATGTTGTTCGGTCGCGGCGCGGCGGATATGAAAGGTTCACTGGCGGCCATGGTGGTGGCTGCTGAACGTTTTGTTGCGCAGCATCCTCATCACCGGGGCCGCCTCGCATTTTTGATTACCTCTGATGAAGAAGCCAGCGCAAAAAATGGCACCGTAAAGGTGGTTGAAGCGCTGATGGCCCGTAACGAGCGGCTGGATTACTGTCTGGTCGGCGAACCCTCCAGTACCGAAATTGTGGGCGATGTCGTCAAAAACGGACGTCGCGGTTCTCTCACCTGTAACCTCACTATTCATGGCGTTCAGGGGCACGTCGCCTATCCGCATCTGGCGGATAACCCTGTTCATCGCGCTGCGCCTTTTCTTAATGAACTGGTCGCTATCGAGTGGGATCGGGGCAATGACTTTTTCCCGGCCACCAGTATGCAGGTAGCCAATATCCAGGCAGGCACCGGCAGCAATAATGTCATTCCCGGCGAACTGTTCGTGCAGTTTAACTTCCGTTTCAGCACGGAACTGACCGATGAGATAATCAAAGAACGGGTACATGCGCTGCTTGAGAAGCATCAGCTACGTTATACCGTAGACTGGTGGCTTTCCGGTCAGCCGTTCCTGACCGCACGCGGCAAGCTGGTGGACGCGGTGGTAAACGCCATTGAGCACTATAATGAAATTAAACCGCAATTACTGACGACGGGCGGTACGTCCGACGGACGTTTTATCGCCCGTATGGGAGCGCAGGTGGTAGAACTGGGGCCGGTGAACGCCACCATTCATAAAATTAATGAATGTGTGAATGCCGCCGATCTCCAGCTACTGGCCCGTATGTATCAACGCATTATGGAACAGCTCGTCGCCTGATGAGCGTTCCGGTAAGAGGAAATAAGCATGGACTGGCTGGCAAAATATTGGTGGATTCTGGTATTGGTGTTTCTGGTAGGCGTACTGCTGAATGTGATCAAAGATCTCAAACGCATCGACCATAAGAAATTCCTTGCCAATAAACCTGAGCTGCCCCCGCATCGCGATTTTAACGATAAGTGGGACGATGAAGACGACTGGCCGAAGAAAGATCAGCCGAAAAAGTAACCGGATATCATGTCGGACAGGTATCGCTAGCCGGCATGGTCCCCACCGCCGGGCATTACGTCGCGCAAACGCTGCGTTCGTCCGGCATCCAGCGCAATCAGCGCCTGCGCCGCCTGCGCACGCTGCAACGCCAGCAGAGCTTTACGGCCTGAAATGCGTAGCCGGGCGCACAGTTCGGCATCGCTGGCTTTTTCCTCCAGCCGCCCTCTCAGCGCCGGTAATGGCAATGCGCTGTATTGCAGTAAACGATGCAGGCAACCTAACGATGTCAGTAGCGGGCGGTGCGCGAAAGCAAAACCTACCAGCTCACGCCAGTCTTCATCATTAAGCGCCTGTTCATCTAACGCCGCCAGCGGTATCGCCTCGCCGTTCGACTGCGTCAGGATATCCGCATCGCGGCGCAAACGTCGGTGTTCCTGCTGCGCCAGCCGTTTTCCCGCGTCGCTCAGCGGCAATAACGCCATCGCCGTATAGCAACCGCTGCTCGCCTCCCGATGGTTGCCCATCCGTACCAGTACAAAGCCGCAGCGTTGCCAGAAACGCCACAGCTCCGGCGTATAGCCGAAGCTGACGGAAAGATAATCACACTGCGCCGCCTGCATGCACGCGCAGGCAATCAACTGCTGACCGATGCCTTCACGCTGGCGAGCGGGGTGCACTGCGATACGGCTTACGCGACGCCCAACCAGCGTCGCGGCTAAAGGGTCGCTACCGTGCGCCGCCAGCGACTGCGCCACCAGATTTCCACGCGGACGCCGGAAACCGCACCATACAGCCTGACTGAGTTCTGCGGATAACCCACCCTCTTCGACCAGCCAGAGGGCGCCCGCCACACGGTTATTCGCCGTAGCCTGCAAGAAATGCTGTCCTGGCGCATCCATCATTCGGCGCAGATCCAGCGGCGAAGTACGATAGTGCGCCCCCGACAGTAACTGATACACAGCCCTCGGCAACGCGGGCGTCTCCCTCCAGGCCTGCTGGTAAAACGCCGAGATTGCTATCCCGCCATGCGGCGCCTGCGCAAACGCTTCATCGTCGAATATCAGCGCCTCGCTGACGATATTTTCCAGCGGGCATTCTGGCGCCCAGCGGACAGGCTGACGAAGCGTGAAGCGGTGAAGCTGCGGAAAACGGGCGCAAAACTTAAGTAAAAAACCGCGTCCGGTGCCTTCGTAGCCCTGAACGGTGGTGGTGAGTAGTATGCGGGGAAAGCGCGAAACCAGTTGCAGCAGCAGCGGCGCGGGGATTGCCGCCGCCTCGTCAACCACCAGCCAGTCGGCTCTTGCCCCGCTCGCCAGCAACGCATCCGGCGCCATAAAGCAGAACCGCTCACCGGCAAACGCTGCCAGGATATCCGTTGCCGTTTTCGCCGGTGCGGTCACGATAGCCGTGCCCGCCATCCGGGAGATGAATTGCCCGGCCAGCGCCGATTTGCCGCGCCCACGGGGGGCAATCACCGTCGCCACGCCGGGCGGCATTTCACGTAAACGCGATAAGATAGCCGCCTGCTCCGGCTGCGGCTCGCCGGTGGCGGGTCGCCAGCATTCACGGGAAGGATAAGATGGCCAGCAAAACGGCTGGCGCTGTCGCCAAAGCAGCGTTTGCGGATCGCGGGAGAAAGTCCGTTTAAGATGCTGTGCAAACTGCGGTGTGGGGATAGGCTGCGCGCAGTCGCTCCAGCGCAGTGAATCGGTATCAGGTCTGCTTTCCCACGTCTCGTACGGCGGCATCAGCAGAAGCAGCCAGCTTCCGGCCTGCAAGGTCCCGCTCAGAGCGGCAAACGCTGCGGCGTCAAAGCCCTGCCAGGCATCAAATATCGCATGACGGAATTCACGGCCCAGCAGCGTTTGTAACGCCTGTGGCGTACAGCGCGGCTGGGCGGGCGCGTCAGGCGCGACCCACAGCCAGTCACCGGGCAATACAGCGCGTATCGCCTCGGCCCGCTCCCGGCACCACGCCGCATCGCCGCTGATGACCAGTAAACGGCGAATGCCTTCCTGTGTCATTTGCGACGTTAACGCCTGTAGCGCATCGATATCAGACATCCCTGCCCCGGTTTATCAAAAGTTTTTGCCAAACGTATTACATTGCGCCGGGTCACCGCTGTCAAATCCACGCTTAAACCAGCTGTAGCGCTGTTCTGAGGTGCCGTGGGTAAAACTATCCGGCACGACGCGCCCCTGCCCCTGTTGCTGTAAGCGATCGTCGCCGATAGCCTGTGCGGCATTGAGCGCCTCTTCCAGATCGCCCGCCTCCAGTACACCTTGCTGCTGCATACTGTGTCCCCACACGCCGGCAAAGCAATCCGCCTGTAGCTCCATGCGCACCGAAAGGCGATTCACCTCCGTTTGCGACGCGTTTTGCTGTAACTGGCGTACTTTAGGCTCAATACCTAACAGTTTTTGTACGTGGTGGCCGACTTCGTGGGCGATGACATAACCCTGAGCAAAATCACCGTCCGCGCCCAGCTTATTTTTCATATCATCGTAAAATGAGAGATCGATATAGACGGTGCCGTCCGCCGGGCAGTAAAACGGCCCCATCACGGACTGACCCGCACCACAGCCGGTGCGCGTCATACCACGGTACATCACCAGTTTTGGCTGCTGATAGCCGCGCCCCATTTTTTGAAAGAGTTGCCCCCAGGTATCTTCGGTCGTCGCCAGAATCACCGAGGTAAATTTTGCCGCTTCATCATCATTGGGGCTTATCGAACGCGTCGACTGCTGCTGCGAAACCGGCTGACCGGTCAACAGACCGGTTAAATCCACCCCATAGTACCCTGCGACCAACACCACCACCAACAGAATGATGCCGCCTTTTCCGCGCGGAAGACGAAAGCCTGGGCCACCCAGCGAGGGGCCGCCTGGCCGATTACGTCTGTCCTCTACATTGTTACTTTCACGACGCCCTTGCCAGCGCATAATCACCTCATTCTCTCTTTGTTATACAGATGATCGTAGGCGGTCAGGCGCAGGATTACCACAGGTAAACGCTATCAGAATGAGGAAAGGATGATACCGGAGAGCGGTTGCCCTCCGGTCAGAAGCGGAATTAATCTAATTTCACGCCCAGTCGATGCGCGACGGCTTCATAGGCTTCAATCAGACCGCCCAGGCTCTGGCGGAAGCGGTCTTTGTCCATTTTGTCCAGCGTCTCTTTATCCCACAGGCGGCTACCGTCCGGCGAAAACTCATCGCCCAGCACCACTTCGCCTTTATACAGGCCAAACTCCAGCTTGAAATCCACCAGGATAAGACCCGCGTCATCAAACAGTTTTTTCAGTACGTCGTTGGCTTTGTAGGTTAGCTCTTTCATACGCGCCAGATTTTCCTGACTTACCCAACCGAACGTTTCACAGTAGGAACTATTCACCATCGGGTCGTGCAGCGCGTCGTTTTTCAGGAACAGATCGAATATCGGCGGGTTAAGCTCCATGCCTTCTTCCACGCCCAGACGCTTGACCAACGACCCAGCCGCACGGTTGCGCACCACACATTCAACCGGCACCATCTCCAGCTTCTTCACCAGACACTCGGTATCAGACAGCAAACGTTCCATCTGGGTCGGGATGCCCGCCTCGGCCAGTTTGGTCATAATGAAATGGTTGAATTTGTTATTTACCATGCCCTTGCGATCAAACTGTTCAATGCGCGCGCCATCCCCTGCTGACGTATCATTGCGGAATTCGAGCACCAACAGGTCCGGGTTTTCCGTGCTGTATACGGTTTTCGCTTTACCACGATACAACTCAGCTTGCTTTTGCATCTTTAACACTCCTGGGTGTGAATTAACGATAAGTATTCATTTCCTGCTACGCCTGCCGGAGACGTCGGCCTGTAATTGTGGTGCGAAATAGCGGTTAAATCGCGTTTTTGTACCGACGCACACGTTTGCGTATCTTATCAGAAAAAAGGGCCGGATTACTCCAGCCCTGTTAAATTACTTGTTGAACGCTGCCTGGAAGACGGCAACCAGCGCGTCGTTCTGGCTTTGCGTCAGAGTATGCCCCTTAGGATCGATAAACTGCAAGCTGCTGCGGTTATCTAAATCGCCGACCTGCAATTTATAGTCTCCGGATGCCAGGCCCGGGTCGCTAGCGCCCAGATCCCGCCAGTCGCTGTCAGACAACGGTTTGTACGTTACCGCCATGCTGCCCTGAGAGCGAGTGCTGTCGGTGACTTTCATGCCCACTTTTTCCAGCGCGGCCGGGAGGCGTTGCCACACGAGGTTGAACGGACCGCGAACGACCAGCATAGGTAAACCGGTATCATCAGCGGCGCTCTGCACATCCATCGTTGCGGCGGAACGGTTCTGCGCGGCATTTGCCGCATCCGTAGCGGTCTTATCCAGACCGGCGGAAATGACGTTCATCATTTCCGTGCTATAGCGCTGCAGCGACGCCGCGTCAGCGACCGGCTTGCCAGCCTGTTCCAGATTAACCAGTTTTACCGTTACCGCCTGCTGATAGCCCTGCGGCTTCACCGAGATTTGATAACGTCCACGATACTGTTCGTCTTCATCCAGGCGGTTCCAGTTCACCCAATCGGTCGTCAGGGTCTGGCTGGCATCGTCACGTTTTTCAATCGGATAATTTTTCGCCTGAATCACGCTGACGACTTGCGGCCACAGCGTGCTGCTACGACCATTTTCCACCAATAGCGTAGCGGTATCGCCAGAGAACTGGGTACGCGCACCGCTCACTAACGCTAACGGCTGCGCTGGCGGACGGATATCCAACGCCTTACCAACCGCGCCGCTCCCCTTCGTGACCGGAATAACGTAGTCGCCGGTCGTTATCGGCAGGATCATTCCTGCCGGGGCGTGAAGTTCAGCAAGCGGCGCGGCATCCAGATAGGATTCATCGCCGCTTACCTGGCGCTTGTAGCGCGAATCGGAACTACAGGCAGCGAGCAGCAAAACAAGCGAAACACCCGCAACCTTCGCCAGGCGCGACTTTTGTACTGAGTAAGCCATCAAATCTCCCTAAACTTTACAGCAGGCCAGCATGCTGAAGCGCTGCTTTGACGATGTCACGACCATGGTCTGTGATAGGCGTCATTGGCAGGCGCAGCGTGTCGGTCGCCACAAGACCCAATGCCTTACATGCCCATTTCACCGGGATAGGATTGGGTTCGACAAATAGTTTGTTGTGTAACGGCATCAGACGCTGGTTGATAGCGCGCGCCTCGGCAAATTGCCCTTCCGCCGCCAGTTTGCACATGTCAGCCATATCGCGCGCCGCTACGTTAGCCGTAACGGAAATCACGCCATGACCACCCAGTTGCATAAAGTCCAGCGCAGACGCGTCATCACCGCTAAGCAGAATAAAATCGTCTGAAACCAGCTCTTTGATCTGGTGAACGCGGGTTAAGTTCCCTGTCGCCTCTTTGATAGCGATAATATTTTTTATTTCCGCCAGACGACCCACGGTTTCCGGCAACATGTCGCAACCGGTACGGGACGGCACATTATACAGAATTTGCGGCAAGTCAGTGTGTTCCGCGATGGCTTTGAAATGCTGGAACAAACCTTCCTGCGTGGGGCGATTGTAGTACGGCGTTACCGTCAGGCAGCCAACAATGCCGCTATCGTTAAAACGCTGCGTCAGGCTAATCGCTTCCGCGGTCGCGTTTGCGCCCGTGCCGGCGATAACCGGAATACGTCCGTCAGCCAGTTCCAGCGTCATCATCACGACATCGCCATGTTCATCATGGCTTAGCGTGGCAGACTCGCCGGTAGTGCCAACCGAAACAATCGCCGAGGTACCGTTGGCGACATGATAATCAATGAGTTTTTTCAGGCAAGACCTACTGACGTTACCTTTCTCATCCATCGGCGTAACAAGCGCGACAATACTTCCCGTGAACATGGGCCATCCTCTGTGCAAACAAGTCTCTCAATGGTACGTTTGGTATGGCAATAAAAGCAAGCGACCAAAGCCGTTCTGATTGTTGTATGCAGGTTTTTTTTATGGTTTCCTTAAGATTACCTCACCGCTCAAAGGAATAACTGGTTTGACACCGTCATCACAACACTATTTGGTTATCACTGCGCTGGGCGCCGACAGGCCCGGTATTGTGAATACCATTACTCGCCATGTCAGCAGTTGCGGCTGTAATATCGAAGACAGCCGACTGGCGATGCTGGGCGATGAATTCACGTTTATTATGCTGTTGTCCGGCACGTGGAACGCGATTACCTTGATTGAATCGACATTGCCGTTAAAAGGCGCGGAGCTGGATCTGCTGATTGTGATGAAACGGACGTCCGACCGCCCCCGCCCGGCAATGCCCGCGACGGTATGGGTTCAGGTTGAGGTCGCCGACTCCCCGCATTTAATTGAGCGATTCACCGCGCTGTTTAATAGTCATGAAATGAATATTGCGGAGCTGGTCTCCCGCACACAGCCGGCTGAAGGTGATAAAGCTGCGCAATTATTTATTCAAATCACCGCACATAGCCCGGCGTCGCAAAATTCCGCAAATATTGAGCAAGCCTTTAAAGCACTATGTACAGAACTCAATGCGCAAGGCAGTATAAACGTCGTCAATTACTCACAACATGATGAACAGGATGGAGTTAAGTAATGAATCCACTGAAAGCCGGTGATATCGCACCGAAATTTAGCTTGCCGGATCAAGACGGGGAACAAGTAAATTTGACCGACTTCCAGGGACAGCGCGTTCTGGTTTATTTCTACCCAAAAGCCATGACACCCGGCTGTACCGTGCAGGCCTGCGGCTTACGCGATAACATGGACGAGCTCAAAAAAGCAGGCGTGGACGTGCTGGGCATCAGCACCGATAAACCTGAAAAACTCTCCCGTTTCGCTGAAAAAGAGCTGCTGAACTTTACCCTTTTGTCCGATGAAAACCATCAGGTGTGTGAACAGTTCGGCGTCTGGGGCGAAAAGTCGTTTATGGGCAAAACGTATGACGGCATTCACCGCATCAGCTTTTTGATTGACGCTGATGGTAAGATTGAACACGTCTTTAATGATTTTAAAACCAGCAATCACCATGATGTGGTGCTGAACTGGCTGAAAGAAAACGCGTAAAAGCCTCAGGCCGCGCTGATGTGCGGCCTGGAAAGGGAATGCGCCGTCAGGCTTGCCGCGCCAGACGCCATATCGCCGCCACATTGCGCGCCGACAGGCTCAGGTTATATTCCGCCTCGTGTAAGGCTTCCGGCAGCGTAACGATATGCGACAAAATCGACAGCGCCGCATCGATACCCTGCTGATACACAACGTGATGATCGTGCTGCAGCCCACCGGCGAGCGCGATAACCGGTTTATGATACCGCTTCGCCACTCTGGCGACGCCAATCGGCGTCTTGCCGCAAATACTTTGGCTGTCCAGCCGCCCTTCTCCGGTAATCACCAGATCGGCATCTTTAACCGCCTGCTCAAGCTGTAGCGTTTCCACGACAATCTCTACGCCGGCGCGTAATTCCGCATTGAGCAACCCTAAAAGCGCGGCGCCCATTCCACCTGCCGCGCCCGCGCCGGGAGCGTTAATCACCTCACGTCCCGTAGCCTGATAAATATGTCGGCCCCAGTTTTCCAGCGCCGCGTCCAGGATGTTCACCATTTCCGCTGTCGCCCCTTTTTGTGGGCCGAAAATGGCCGATGCGCCCTGGGGACCACACAACGGATTGTTGACATCACACGCCACGGTTATCGATACCTTACGCAGCAATGGGTGACAACCGGACAAATCGATAGACGCCAGCGCCGCCAGCGCCTCGCCGCCCGGAGAAAGCGAGCGCCCCTGTTTATCGCGCAATATAACGCCAAGCGCCTGCATCATCCCCGCGCCGCCGTCATTCGTCGCACTGCCGCCAATTCCCAGAATAATACGCTTTACGCCACGCTCCAGCGCCGCGACGATTAACTCGCCGGTGCCGTAGCTGGTAGTATTAAGCGGGTTGCGCAATTCAGGCGAAACGTGATGCAGCCCGGATGCCGCCGCCATTTCAATCACGGCGGTATCGCTATCGCCCAGCATTCCCCAGCGCGCGGCCACCGGTTGCCCAAGCGGGCCTTGTACCCACTGGTCGACATAACGCCCGCCGCTGGCCTCCACCATTGATTGTACGGTTCCTTCCCCGCCATCCGCCATGGGCACTTTAACGTAGTCGGCGTCAGGATAAATTTCGCGGAACCCCTTTTCTATCGCCTCAGCGACCGCCATTGCGGACAAACTTTCTTTAAATGAATCAGGAGCAATAACAATTTTCATAGGGATTATCCTGCAAAACCAAAGAAACCGAACATCAGAGTAGAAATAAAGGTAATGGCTAACCCCACCAGCGTTTCATACGGCATTAGCTTTAAACGTTCATGAATTTGCATATTGACGCTGCCGCCCGTCGCGTGGAAAAAGCTGCCGTGCGGCAGATGGTCCAGCACCGTGGCGCCCGCATGGATCATAGCGGCTCCCGCCAGGGCGGAAACGCCAAGTTCAAGTAACGTGGGAGAGAAAACGCCGGACGCCACCGCCGTTCCCGCCGTGGTTGAGGCCGTCGCCATTGACATCATGGCGCCAGACACGGGCGCCAACAGCCAGGACGGCAATCCCGAAGCGGTGAGGCCATGAATCAGGACATCTTTAAGTTCGGAATTAGCGATAATGCCGGCCAGCGTACCGGTTCCCAGCAACATAATAGCGACAGGCGCCATACGCATCAGACCGGCGACCATGTACTGGTTACAGTGGCGCGCGCGTCCCATCAACAGCAGACCGACCAATCCCCCTACGGGCAGGGCAATTAACGGGTCAATGGAAATGCCGGCAAACGGACGGAGAGAAAGCAGGAAAATAGCGACCAGCGGCGCGCTAATCGCCACCAGAAAACCGGGCCTGGCGACGGAGTCATCATGGCGAGTCACTTCATGATCGGCGACGCCCGCGCCTTTATTATTCAGCCGTTTCGCTAACAGATAGGCGATAATAAGCCCAACGATGCCCGGAACCACGCCCGCCAGCATAATAGAGGTCAGAGGAACATGAAACGCATCGGAGGCGGCAATAGCGTTCGGGTTGGGTGACATCACGTTACCCGCTTTGCCGCCGCCAACCATCGCCAGCAGAATAGCGCTTTTTGACAGGCCTGCATTACGCGCAATCGACAGCGCAATCGGCGCGACGGTAATCACCGCCACATCAATAAATACGCCGACGGCGGTCAAACATAGTGTGGCAATGGCTAATGCCAATAATGCCCGGGTTTCCCCCACTTTGCGGACAATCGTCTCAGCAATCGTATTCGCCGCCCCGGACTCAATTAATACGCCCGCCAGTACGCCTGCGGCCAGAATACGCAATACGGCATTAACGATGCCCTGCGCGCCTGACACCATCAGCGACACGGTTTGCAGAAGATCGGCGCCGCCAATCAAACCGCCGACCAGCGCGCCCGCCATCATGCCGTAGGCTGGCGACACTTTTCTTAAAATTAATACGATGGCCACAACCAATGCGGCAATGGCTCCCAGGGTGGATATCGACGTCATATACTGCGCCTCCTTTAACATGGAGCGCGCAGTATGGAAAAACCCGCCTAAAAATCCGCTGGAGCTTTCAACAAATTTCGATTCGACCTGGCAGCGGTAACTTGTTGGACGGTACAGATTCGGCCTGGAGCTCCATACCGATATAAAGCCAAAGCGTACTTTTTAACTCGTTGATTTTTATGTGCGTAATATCCTCACAGCGCTGTAAGCGATAGCGCAATGTATTCACATGAATATGCAATGCTTTGGCTGTTTGCGTCAGGTCACAATTATGTTCAAACCAGGTCCGCAGCGTCTGTTGCAATACGCCTTTGGCGTCATGTTGCGCCAGTTGCAGCCACAGACGCGATAACTCCTGCACTTGCCAACTTTCAGACAGCCCGCTTAGCAGCGCGGGAAGCGCGTGGTCATGATAAAAAATGTACTGGCTGCGCAGCTTTTGTCTTTTCGCCATCGCCTGCGTGGCTCTCGCAGTGAGCAAAGATCGGTGCAATCCCGTCTCGCCGGCAAAATACCCCCCAACCAAAATACGGCTAAAGCCCGATGATGCAGCCCATGATTTAAAAATCTGCAATTCACCCATTTCCTGGCGGGTATTCCACTTTCCCTCTTTTAACGTGATAGGCTTAATAATGATTAATTCATTAAATTCGGTAAACGTCACCAAATGGTTGCGCGCGTGATTCTCGAAATAATCCATTACATTGCGCAGCGCTTCGCGATCCGGCTGGGAAAGTTCAATAATCAGCACCACTCTGGGAACCGCCAGATCAATGCCCAGATAGGCCGCCATAGAGCGCAACGACTCTGTTGAATTTTCTCGCAAAATCAATTGGTTGATCAGCTCTTCTCGATAACGTTTATCCCACTGTCGCTGTTCGATCAGCACCATATGCTCGATCACCAGCTCCGCCGCCATTTTAACCAGCTCGGCATACGCGCGAACCTCCTCCGGCTCGCCGGTAATGCCGACCACGCCGATAAGCTGTTCATGAAAAGAGATGGGAAGATTAATGCCGGATCGCACGCCTTTTAGCTGATTGGCGGTAGCGGAATCAATTTCTACAATACGGTTTTCCTTCAGCGCCAGAATGGCCCCTTCGTGACGCTGGCGAAGCCGCGAAGGTTCGCCAGACGCGATAATGACGCCATGTTCATCCATGACGTTTACCGAGTAAGGAATAATTTTCATGGCTCGCTGTACAATTTGCCGCGCGGTATACCCTTTCAAGTAATGTTTTCTCAACACACTCATTCCCTGTTTCGTTATCGCTTCACATTAAAAAAACAATCTCGCATCAATGATGTCACTTATTAACGAATTTCTCAGAAGAATGCTTAGGCTAAGTCACCAAATTTTGGCGGCTTTACAGCGAGAATTTTGTAGGTTCCGACAATAAAAATGCCGCAACACGGTGCGGCATTAAAAAAAAGAGCGGCTTTCTAAGCGCTTGTCCCTCATCAGGCGTGCGCAAAATGGCGGCAGGGCACTATGATGTCGTTCACGCTTTACAACTTTTGTACTGACCGCTCAGGATGAGGCATCCGTCACCTGACCATCCGGCCAGGCATGGACAACGGCTTTAATCAGCGTCGCCAATGGAATGGCGAAAAACACCCCCCAGAATCCCCACAGACCGCCAAAAATCACCACTGACAGAATAATCACCAGCGGATGCAAATTCACCGCTTCGGAGAAAAGTACCGGTACCAGCAAATTGCCATCCAGCGCCTGAATAATCAGATAAACGGCAAAACAGCTCCAGAATTCCGTCCCCAGACCAAACTGAAACAGCGCGACGCCCACCACCGGAATTGTCACCACAAAGGCGCCAATATAGGGGATCAGGACCGAAAAGCCCACCAGTACCGCCAGCAGTAGCGAATAGTTGAGGCCAAACAACAAAAAGCCCAGCCAGGTCGCCACGCCCACCACTACCATCTCCAGCACTTTTCCGCGGATATAGTTGGTGATCTGCTGATTCATCTCATTCCACACCTGCCCCGCCAGCCCGCGATTACGCGGCAGCACGCGGCGCACGGCATTCAGCATCTGCTCTTTATCTTTTACCAGGAAAAAGACCATCAGCGGCACCAGCACCAGATATACCGCCAGCGTCAGTAGCCCGACTAACGAAGCCAGCGAATACTTCACCACCGAATCGCCCATGTTAAGCATCCGGGTACGCATGTTTTCCGCCATCGCATCAATAATGCCCGCATCCATCAGCGCCGGATAGCGTCGCGGCAAGGTCGCGGCGAAATCGGACAGTTTATTCAGCATACCGGGCATATCACGAATCAGGTAAATACCCTGCTGCCAGGCAATCGGCATCACCACAAAGGCCATTAATAACAGAATGCCGACAAAGAGGATAAGGACAATGGAGGCTGCCCAGCGCCGGGAACAGCCAATCGCCTGCAGGCGCGCCGTCGGCCACTCCAGCAGGTAGGCCAGTACGATTGCGACCAGCAGCGGCGCTAACAGGCCGCTAAAGAAAAAGAGGATGCTAAAACCAGCCACCAGAATGACCAGCAAGGCAATCGCCTCCGGGTCGCTGAAGCGACGGCGATACCATTGCATTAACATTTCGAGCATAAAACCCTTCCCAGAACTCAACTGCGGGATTGTGATGCCGAATTGTATCGAAATGTCACAAAAAAGACTTCGCTTTTTATCGTTGATTCAGGAAACTAAAATAGTGAGTCTGTGCTCATCACAGTTACACTTATGAAGTGTCGGAGCGTGGAACGATATTTCACGACGTTGGTCAAAGGGCTATCTCAAAACAACAGGATAGAGGTTATGTTCAGGCAGTTGAAAAAAAACCTGGTGGCAACCCTCATTGCAGCATTGGCTCTCGGTCAGGTCGCGCCTGCATTTGCCGACCCTGCCGACACGCTGCCCGATATGGGAACCTCGGCAGGAAGCACGCTTTCTATTGGACAAGAGATGCAAATGGGCGACTTTTATGTGCGCCAGCTACGCGGCAGCGCGCCGTTAATCAACGATCCGCTGCTGGTGCAATACATTAACGCGCTGGGTATGCGTCTGGTCTCGCACGCCGACTCCGTCAAAACGCCCTTCCATTTTTTCTTGATCAATAATGACGAAATCAACGCGTTCGCGTTCTTTGGCGGCAATGTGGTGCTGCACTCGGCGCTTTTTCGCTACGCGGATAACGAAAGCCAGCTAGCTTCAGTCATGGCGCATGAAATTTCCCACGTTACGCAGCGCCATCTGGCGCGCGCGATGGAAGATCAAAAGCGCAGCGCGCCGCTTACCTGGGTGGGCGCGCTGGGTTCCATTTTGCTGGCCATGGCCAGCCCACAGGCCGGTATGGCGGCGCTAACCGGTACTCTGGCGGGAACGCGCCAGGGAATGATAAGTTTCACCCAGCAAAATGAGCAAGAAGCCGACCGTATTGGTATTCAGGTACTGCAACGCGCCGGATTTGACCCACAGGCGATGCCCTCTTTCCTCGAAAAACTGCTCGACCAGGCGCGTTACTCCACGCGCCCGCCTGAAATTTTGCTCACTCACCCCTTACCGGAAAGCCGCCTTGCGGATGCCCGCAACCGTGCCAACCAGATGCGCCCGGTCGTGGTGCAATCTTCCGCCGACTTTTATTTCGCCAAAGCGCGCGCCCTGGGAATGTACAATTCCGGACGTAACCAGCTCACCAGCGACCTGCTGGATCAATGGTCTAAAGGCAACGTGCGTCAGCAACATGCGGCGCAATATGGCCGGGCGTTGCAGGCGATGGAAGCGAGCAAGTACGATGAAGCGCGAAAAACGTTGCAGCCGCTATTAAGCGCGGAACCGAACAATGCCTGGTATCTTGACCTCGCCACCGATATTGACCTCGGGCAGAAAAGAGCCAACGACGCGATTAATCGCCTGAAAAATGCCCGCGATCTGCGCGTTAATCCTGTGCTGCAGTTAAACCTCGCCAATGCGTACCTCCAGGGAGGCCAGCCGAAAGCGGCGGAAACCATTCTGAATCGCTACACCTTTAGCCATAAAGATGACGGTAACGGCTGGGATCTGCTCGCTCAGGCCGAAGCCGCGCTGAACAACCGCGATCAGGAGCTGGCGGCGCGCGCTGAAAGTTATGCGCTGGCGGGACGACTGGATCAGGCAATTTCACTGCTCAGTAACGCCAGCGCCCAGGCAAAACTGGGTAGCCAGCAACAGGCGCGTTACGATGCGCGTATCGACCAGTTGCGCCAGTTACAGGAACGCTTCAAGCCATACACGAAAATGTAATCGCCGTTTATTAGCCGGATGGCGTCACAAGGAGAACTCATGACCGACACGATTAAAATCTACCATAACCCGCGCTGCGCGAAGAGCCGCGACACGCTGAACCTGCTGAAATCTAACGGCGTGGAACCGGAAGTGGTGCTTTATCTGGATACGCCCGCCGACGCCGCCACCGTGCGGGAACTGCTGCGTATGTTGGGCATGTCCAGCGCGCGCGAACTGATGCGCCAGAAAGAAGATCTCTATAAAACGCTTCACCTGGCGGATAGCCAGCTAAGTGAAGAGGCGTTAATCCAGGCGCTGGTTGAACACCCTAAACTGATGGAGCGCCCCATTGTGGTGGCAAATGGTCAGGCGCGCATTGGCCGACCGCCTGAGCAGGTGCTGGACATCCTCGGTTAACCGTTGAACGCCGCCGTCGCGGCGTATTACAGTTTCAGGATCTCTTTGACAAACGGGATCGTCAGTTTTCGCTGGGCAGTGATCGACGCATGATCGAGCTGATCCAGCGTCATAAACAGCGTGCGCATTTCGCGATCAAGACGTTTGAGTAAAAACCGCCCGACATCTTCCGGCAGTTCAAACCCCCGTAACCGGGCGCGCAACTGTAGCGCCTGAAGTTTGTCTTCATCGGAAAGAGGCTGGAGTTTATAGATTTGCCCCCAGTCCAGACGGGAAGCGAGATCGGGCAAGCCCAGATTTAACTGTCTTGGCGGACGATCGCCGGTGATCAATAACCGCGTCTTACCGGACTCCAGAATGCGGTTATAGAGATCAAAGATCGCCATCTCCCACAGTTCATCGCCAGCGACGCACTCAATGTTATCAATACACACCAGCGAGAGGTGTTCCATACCGTCGAGCACTTCCGGCACGAACCAGGTACGTTTATCGAGCGGGACGTAGCCTACCGCATCTCCACGCTGCGACAGTTCAGCGCAGGCGGCGTGCAGTAAATGGCTGCGGCCCGCGCCTTCACGCGCCCAAAGGTAGATATATCCACTATGTTCCTGGCGCAACACGTTTTGTAACGCGGCCAGTAGAGAGGCGTTATCCCCCGGCCAGAAACTTGCGAAAGTTTCGTCGTCAGGAAGATAAAGTGGCAAAGAGAGCTGTGCCGGTGTGTTCAGAGATACCTCAACCCAGGATGACATAAAATCGCGCTGAGTTTACCACATAATTCCCGTGAGATAGAACCGGGCAGCATCGCTGCCCGGCAACCCGTTACTGATGCGGAGGCTCCGCATCATTTGCCTCCAGAACCACTTCTTCCGGACGCAACAGGCTAATCAGTTTAAAAATCAGGCTCAGGCCAATCCCGACGATGGTCGCCAGCGCCATCCCTTTCAATTCTGCCGCGCCGATATGCACTTTCGCGCCGCTCACGCCGATGATCAAAATCACCGAGGTGAGGATCAGGTTTTGCGCTTTGTTGTAATCGACTTTCGATTCGATCAAGACACGAATCCCCGACGCGCCGATGACGCCGTACAACAGCAGCGAGACGCCGCCCATCACGGGTAACGGGATAATCTGAATCGCCGCCGCCAGTTTGCCGACGCAGGAAAGCAGAATGGCGAAAATCGCCGCGCCGCCGATAACCCAGGTACTGTAAACGCGGGTGATCGCCATGACGCCAATATTTTCCCCATAGGTGGTATTCGGCGTGGAGCCGAAGAAACCGGAGACGATCGTCGACAGTCCGTTAGCGAACATCGAGCGGTGTAAACCGGGATCGCGCACTAAATCTTTTTTGACGATATTCGCCGTCACCACCAGATGACCGACATGCTCGGCAATCACGACCAACGCCGCGGGCAGAATCGTCAGGATCGCGAACCATTCAAAACGCGGCGTATAGAAGGCCGGCAGCGCAAACCAGTGTGCCTGGGCAATCGGCGTGGTATCGACCACCCCCAGCGCGAATGACAGCGCATAGCCCGCCAGCACGCCGATCAAAATCGGAATGATCGCCAGGAAACCGCGAAACAGTACGGAGCCGAACACCGTCACCGCCAGCGTGACCATGGAGATAATAATTGTTTTCGTGTCCGGCGACTGCCCTTGCGCAGGCAGTAATCCGGCCATCCCCGCCGCGACGCCAGCCAGCTCCAGACCGATGACGGCAACGATTGCGCCCATTGCCGCAGGCGGGAACATCACATCCAGCCAGCCGGTGCCCGCTTTTTTAACGATGAAAGAGACCAGACAGAACAACACGCCGCACATAATAAAACCGCCCAGCGCCACTTCATAACCCAGCGGCAACAACAGTAATACCGGGGAAATAAAGGCAAAGCTCGATCCGAGGTAGGCAGGAATTTTACCTTTGCAGATAAAGAGATACAGCAACGTTCCGATACCGTTAAACAGCAGCACCGTCGCGGGATTGATATGAAACAGAACTGGCACCAGCACAGTCGCGCCAAACATGGCGAAAAGGTGCTGTAAACTAAGCGGGATTGTCTGTAAAAGCGGCGGTCTTTCACTCACCCCGATAGCACGGCGCGTCATAGTGTTTTCCTCTAAGTGTGTTTGTTATGAGTTGTTTTATTCAAAAAAAAGCCGACTCTTAAAGTCGGCTTTTAATTATTTATTCACTTATTTGGTACCAAAAATCTTATCGCCGGCATCGCCAAGCCCCGGAATAATGTATCCGTGCTCGTTAAGCCCCTGATCGATAGAGGCGGTGTACAGTTCAACGTCCGGGTGCGCTTTTTCCAGCGCCGCAATGCCTTCCGGCGCGGCGACCAGCACCAGCACCTTAATGCTGCTACAGCCGGCTTTTTTCAGCAGGTCGATGGTCGCGATGACAGAACCGCCGGTCGCCAGCATCGGGTCGACGATCAGCGCCATGCGCTCATCAATGTTCGATACCAGTTTCTGGAAATAAGGTACTGGCTCAAGCGTCTCTTCGTTACGGTACATCCCGACTACGCTGATACGCGCGCTCGGTACATTTTCCAGAACGCCTTCCATCATGCCCAGACCCGCGCGCAGAATCGGCACAACGGTAATTTTTTTACCTTTGATCTGGTCGATTTCCACCGGGCCATTCCAGCCTTCGATGGTGACTTTTTCCGTTTCCAGGTCGGCTGTCGCTTCATACGTCAGCAGGCTGCCTACTTCTGAGGCGAGTTCACGAAAGCGTTTAGTGCTAATGTCGTTTTCACGCATCAGACCCAGCTTGTGTTTGACGAGTGGGTGTTTGACTTCCACGATCTTCATACTCTTCTCCTATCCTCAGATGACTGGCAACCACAAAAAAAATCGCCGGATTATACCGCTTTTCCTCTCTGACGCAACACAATGTATGCTTGACCTGGATCAACCAAAAGCGCAGATAGCGGAAAAGTGAGTATAAATCAATCACGTTGAAACAGGCGATAAAGGCTAACAACCGTTTGAATCTTAGCAATTTTAAGGATGAATGGCCTGTCCCGACCGCCTGTCGTAAACCAAGTGCTGGATATCCTTTTCTTTTTTACCAACAGAGAAATTTTCAAGCAGCGACCGAAACCATGCCAAAAAAATCGTCCGGATATCCAGGGCGCAGACCACGCTCGCAAACGTTTGCTTTCCCTGTTAGAATTGCGCCGAATTTAACTTTTACCGCAAGAAAAAACGTGGGGAACCAGGCAGTGACCGATAAGACCTCTCTTAGCTATAAAGATGCCGGCGTCGATATTGATGCGGGTAACGCTCTGGTTGATCGAATCAAAGGCGTAGTGAAGAAAACTCGCCGCCCGGAGGTTATGGGCGGTCTGGGCGGTTTCGGTGCGCTGTGCGCGTTGCCGCAAAAATATCGTGAACCGGTACTGGTTTCCGGCACTGACGGCGTAGGCACCAAACTTCGCCTGGCGATGGACTTAAAGCGTCACGACGCTATCGGTATTGATCTGGTGGCAATGTGCGTAAACGATCTGGTCGTTCAGGGCGCGGAACCGCTGTTTTTCCTCGATTACTATGCCACGGGTAAACTGGATGTCGATACCGCCGCCAGCGTGATCAACGGTATTGCCGAAGGCTGCCTGCAATCCGGCTGCGCGCTGGTCGGCGGCGAGACGGCGGAAATGCCGGGCATGTATCACGGCGAAGATTACGATGTGGCGGGTTTCTGCGTCGGCGTAGTCGAAAAATCAGAAATCATCGACGGCTCCCGGGTTGCCGAAGGCGACGTGCTGATTGCACTCGGCTCCAGCGGCCCGCACTCGAATGGATATTCGCTGGTGCGGAAAATTATTGACGTTAGCGGCTGCGACCCACAAACCACTCTGCTGGAAGGGAAGCCGCTGGCCGATCATCTGCTTGAACCGACCCGTATCTACGTAAAATCGGTTCTGGAACTGATTGAAAACATCGATGTACACGCTATCGCCCACCTCACCGGCGGCGGCTTTTGGGAAAATATTCCGCGCGTTCTGCCGGAGAATACCCAGGCGGTAATTAATGAGTCGTCCTGGCAGTGGCCCGCCATCTTTACCTGGCTGCAAACCGCCGGTAATGTCAGCCGACATGAAATGTACCGTACCTTTAACTGCGGCGTCGGCATGGTGATTGCGCTCTCCGCTCCGGAAGCGGACAAAGCGCTTGCTCTGCTAAACGAGAAAGGTGAAAACGCATGGAAAATCGGTATCATCAAAGCCTCTGATTCCGAACAGCGTGTGGTTATTGAATAATGAATATTGTGGTGCTGATTTCCGGCAATGGAAGCAATTTACAGGCGATTATCGATGCCTGCGAAGCGAAGAAAATTAAAGGCACCCTCAGGGCAGTATTCAGCAATAAGGCCGACGCGTTCGGCCTTGAACGCGCCAGAGAAGCCGGTATTCCGGCGCAAGCGCTGACTGCCGATCGGTTTGACAGCCGCGACGCCTTCGATCGCGAGTTGATTCGCAAGATAGACGCGTATGCGCCCGATGTGGTCGTGCTGGCCGGTTTTATGCGTATTCTGAGTCCGATGTTTGTCGCGCATTACTACGGGCGTCTGCTGAACATTCACCCTTCCCTGCTGCCAAAATATCCGGGGTTGCATACCCATCGCCAGGCGCTGGAAAACGGCGATGAGGAGCACGGTACTTCGGTACATTTCGTGACAGACGAACTCGACGGCGGCCCGGTCATTCTCCAGGCGAAGGTGCCGGTTTTTGCCGACGACAGCGAAGATGATATCACCGCACGCGTACAGACTCAGGAACATGCGATTTATCCGCTGGTGATTAGCTGGTTTGCGCAGGGGCGTCTAAAGATGCGCGATAACGCCGCCTGGCTGGACGGGCGTCGTCTGCCGCCGCAAGGTTATGCGTCTGACGAATAATACGTCATCGGACAGGACTGCGTCTGCTTGCCGGATGGCGGCATAAATGCCTATCCGGCCTACTCTTTTCCCTTCCTTTATGCTATCAGTTTATTGTCATATTTTTCTGGCGCAGTTGGACATTAACGCGTAATGCTCGCCATAATCATCAGGCAGTGTCCCGTGAATAAAACGGAGTATAGGTAGTAATGGGTCAGGAAAAGCTATATATCGAGAAAGAACTAAGCTGGTTAGCATTTAACGAACGCGTGTTACAGGAAGCAGCGGATAAATCCAACCCGTTGATTGAGCGGATGCGGTTCCTGGGAATCTATTCTAATAACCTCGACGAGTTCTACAAAGTGCGTTTCGCTGAACTGAAACGACGTATTATTATCAGCGAAGAACAGGGTTCAAATTCTCATTCACGCCATTTGTTAGGCAAAATTCAGTCCCGCGTGTTGAAAGCAGACCAGGAGTTCGACGGCCTGTACAACGAATTACTGCTGGAAATGGCGCGTAATCAAATCTTTCTGATCAACGAGCGTCAGCTCTCGGTGAACCAACAAAGCTGGTTGCGCCACTATTTTAAGCACTATTTGCGCCAGCATATTACCCCGATTCTCATTAACCGGGAGACGGATCTTGTTCAGTTTTTAAAAGATGATTACACCTATCTGGCGGTGGAGATTATCCGCGGCGACACCATCAACTATGCGCTGCTGGAGATACCGTCCGACAAAGTCCCACGCTTCGTTAATCTGCCGCCGGAGACACCGCGCAGACGCAAACCGATGATCCTCTTGGATAATATTCTGCGCTACTGCCTGGATGACATTTTTAAAGGGTTCTTCGACTATGACGCGCTTAATGCCTATTCGATGAAAATGACCCGCGATGCCGAATATGACCTGGTGCATGAGATGGAATCCAGTCTGATGGAGCTGATGTCTTCCAGCCTGAAGCAGCGCCTGACCGCTGAGCCTGTGCGCTTTGTCTACCAACGCGATATGCCCGCCGCGCTGGTCGACGTACTGCGGGAAAAACTGACGATCTCCCGGTATGACTCAATCGTACCCGGCGGGCGCTACCACAATTTTAAAGACTTTATTAATTTTCCGAATGTCGGTAAAGCCAACCTGGTCAATAAACCGTTACCGCGGTTACGCCATCTTTGGTTTGATAAAGAGAAATTTCGTAACGGTTTCGACGCGATTCGTGAACGTGATGTGCTGCTCTATTATCCTTATCACACCTTTGAACATGTGCTGGAACTGCTGCGTCAGGCGTCGTTTGACCCAAGCGTGCTGGCGATCAAAATCAATATTTATCGCGTAGCGAAAGACTCGCGCATTATTGACTCGATGATCCATGCCGCCCATAACGGCAAAAAAGTCACCGTGGTGGTGGAGTTGCAGGCGCGCTTCGATGAAGAGGCAAATATTCACTGGGCCAAGCGGTTAACCGAAGCGGGCGTCCATGTTATTTTCTCTGCGCCCGGGCTGAAAATTCACGCCAAACTCTTTCTCATCTCACGAAAAGAGGGTGATGACGTGGTGCGTTATGCGCATATCGGCACCGGTAACTTCAACGAAAAAACAGCGCGGCTGTATACCGATTATTCGCTGCTGACCGCCGATGCGCGCATTACCAATGAAGTGCGTCGGGTCTTTAATTTTATTGAAAACCCCTATCGCCCGGTCACTTTCGATTATTTGATGGTTTCTCCACAAAACTCACGGCGTCTGCTGTATGAGATGATCGATCGTGAAATCGCCAATGCCCAGCAAGGCTTACCGTCAGGGATTACCTTAAAGCTTAACAACCTGGTTGATAAAGGGTTGGTCGACAGGCTATACGCCGCGTCGGGTTCGGGCGTCCAGGTCAATCTGCTGGTACGCGGTATGTGTTCTCTTATTCCGCAACTGGAAGGCATTAGCGATAATATTCGCGCGATTAGCATTGTGGATCGCTATCTGGAACACGATCGGGTTTATATTTTCGAAAACGGCGGTGATAAGAAAGTTTGGCTCTCTTCAGCTGACTGGATGACGCGTAATATTGACTACCGTATCGAAGTCGCTACGCCTATCCTCGACCCGCGGCTTAAACAACGCGTCCTGGATATCATTGACATTCTGTTTAGCGACACGGTAAAAGCGCGTTTTATCGATAAAGAACTCAGCAACCGCTACGTACCGCGCGGCAATCGCCGTAAAGTCCAGGCGCAGCTGGCAATTTATGACTACATCAAATCACTCGAGCAACCAGACTAACGCTATGCCAATTTACGATAAATCCCCCCGCCCGCAGGAGTTCGCTGCGGTCGATCTCGGCTCAAACAGCTTTCATATGGTTATTGCCCGCGTGGTTGACGGCGCAATGCAGATTATCGGCCGTTTAAAACAGCGCGTCCATCTGGCGGACGGGCTGGGCGCAGATAACAAACTCAGCGAAGAAGCCATGGAACGGGGGCTTAGCTGTCTGTCGCTGTTTGCTGAACGCTTACAAGGTTTCTCCCCTTCCAGCGTCTGTATCGTAGGCACCCATACGTTACGTCAGGCGCAAAATGCCGCTGATTTTCTCAAACGTGCGGAAAAGGTTATTCCCTACCCGATAGAGATTATTTCCGGTAACGAAGAAGCGCGCCTGATTTTTATGGGCGTAGAACATACGCAGCCGGAAAAAGGCCGCAAGCTGGTGATCGATATCGGCGGCGGGTCAACAGAGCTGGTCATTGGCGAAAACTTCGAACCCAGGCTGGTTGAAAGCCGTCGTATGGGCTGCGTGAGCTTCGCGCAGCTCTACTTTCCCGGCGGCGTTATCAATAAAGAAAACTTCCAGCGCGCCCGAATGGCGGCGGCGCAAAAACTGGAAACCTTAACCTGGCAGTATCGTATTCAGGGTTGGAACGTGGCGATGGGCGCTTCCGGTACGATTAAGGCCGCTCATGAAGTTCTCCTGGCGCTGGGTGAGAAAGATGGCTTCATTACGCCGGAGCGCCTCGATAAACTGAAGTCAGAAGTGTTGAAGCACCGCTCCTTTAATGCGCTCAGCCTGCCGGGTCTGTCTGAAGAACGAAAAGCGGTCTTTGTGCCGGGCCTGGCGATTCTGTGCGGCGTTTTTGATGCTCTGGCTATCCGCGAGCTTCGCCTTTCCGACGGCGCGTTGCGCGAAGGCGTACTGTATGAAATGGAAGGCCGCTTCCGCCATCAGGATGTTCGCAGCCGTACCGCAAAAAGTCTGGCCAATCAATACAACATTGACAGAGAACAGGCCAGACGTGTGCTGGAAACCACCATGCAGATGTACGAGCAGTGGCAGGCCCAGCAGCCAAAACTGGCGCATCCGCAGCTTGAAGCGTTGCTCCGCTGGGCGGCAATGCTGCATGAGGTTGGACTGAATATTAATCACAGCGGTTTACATCGCCATTCGGCTTATATTCTGCAACACAGCGATTTGCCCGGCTTTAATCAGGAGCAGCAAATGATGATGGCGACGCTGGTGCGTTATCATCGTAAAGCCATAAAACTGGATGATATGCCCCGCTTTACGCTGTTTAAGAAAAAACAGTATCTGCCGTTAATTCAGCTACTTCGGCTGGGCGTATTACTGAACAACCAGCGGCAGGCGACCACCACACCGCCGACGCTGCGGCTAACGACCGATGACAGCCACTGGACGTTATGTTTTCCGCATGACTGGTTCAGCCAGAATGCGCTGGTACTGCTTGATCTGGAAAAAGAACAGCAGTACTGGGAAGCGGTAACTGGCTGGCGTCTCAATATTGAGGAAGAAAGCTCGCCGGAGATCGCCGCGTAAATTGTGGATCAGACGCCGCGCTGCGGCGTCTGCCTTTACTGAATCTCAGATAATAGCTGCGGCTCGCCAATTAAATATCCCTGAAGATAGTCGATCCCCAACGACAGCACTACGCTTCGTATTTCTTCGCTCTCGACATACTCCGCGACGACCTGCATATTTTTCATTCGCGCTAAATGACAAATAGAAGCCACAATCTGATAATCGAGACTGTTTGACACTATATTGCGAATAAAACTGCCGTCAATTTTAAGAATATCGGCGTCAACGTTTTTCAGCCGCGCATAGCTGGCGTAGCCAGTACCGAAATCATCAATCGCTATCTGACAGCCAAACTGCTGTAGCTGTCCCAGCGTCAACTGCGCCTGCTCAGCATTGGTGAGAGAGTTGCTTTCCGTTACCTCAAAAACCAGTTGCCAGGGTTCAACCTGATATTGCGTAAGCAGCTGCTTAACTTCTGCAGGAAAACGGGCGCGGCATACCGATGTTGGCGACAGATTAATGGCAAAACGATGCGCGGGCATATATTCCCGGCTGGCCGCCATAAACCGCAGCGTGTTTTCAATCACCCAGAGATCGATAGCGGAAGACAAACCAAACTCATGCGCCACGGGTAAAAAATTGTCCGGGTTGATAACGTCGCCGTTGTCATCCCTGAGTCGCAGTAAGATTTCATGGTAAACGTCCCCACGAACACCAAAAATAGGCTGCGCCATCAGGAAAAAATGATCGTGCTCCAACGCCTGTTGCAGGCGATTCATCATCGCAATTCTGCCCTTCAAATCGCGCTGCAGGTGCATTGCGCCGCGCCGCTGTAAATCCTCCGGCGCGTTAGTCGTCAACGAAAGATCGGAACTGGTGCTTAATTCGCCTAGCAGAAGATAAAGGTGGCTAACCGGAGAACGTACGCAGCAGTAGCTCACGCCGACAGGCGGCTGTAGCGGCAGTCCGTCCCAGATAAACCGAAACTGCTTAATATGTTTATCCAGCGCTTCAATACGCTGCTGATGCGCCTCTGTATTAAGACGCAGCACCAGGTCGTGCCCTGACATCTGGTAGACGCACTCATTTGAGGCCAACATCGGCGTAATCCAGTGAGAGAGCTTTTGCTTATACTGGATACGTAACATGACGCCATAATTTTTACCCAATAGCTCCAGACCCGGCACGTGTAAAAAACAGATCGTAGACCAGGGTGCATTTTTAAGCGCGCGATTTAACGCACGTAAATTGGGAAGATGTACAACCGGGTCAAGATAGGCCAGGCGCCGTGCGCGACCACTCACTACGCGCTGACGCGTGGCCAGTACAGACATATAATTAACAATAAAAGAAAAAACCAGATAGCTCGAAGAGGTAATCGCTAATTGCGTATCATAACCTGAATACCAGGGCATATAACGCTGATAATAATGAATCGACGTAATTAGCACGACGGCCCAGATAATTGAAATAAACTTATAGCCATAGCGCATCGCGCCCCACAGCATGACCGGCAATAATAACGAAAGCGTATAGTTGGTACTAAATATTGAGCTATTATCCGTCAATGGCATACACAGTATAAACATTAGTATAGTCAATACAGCCAGCCAAATAACGATCTCTTTTTTAGTGGCCTTGCTATCAATCTGTAGCTTTAATTGCTGATAATACCCCCGCAGGTGCAGCGGATTGCGGAGAGTACGAATAATAAAATAGCACAATGGCACGCCGACAAGGTTACCGACCAGTAACGCCTGGTAATTAATCAGCGTGTTGATATTAAAGGGCATTACCCCCATCAGGCTGGCTTTACTTTCGTACATGCCAACAAAAGCGGCAAACTGGTAAATGACCAGAAATAATGTCGCTGAACAAAATACCTGCCAGAACATTCGTTGAAACAACAGGTGGGCGTCGCCGTGGGAAACATTGTTTCGCCGGGGGGAAAAGACACGATAGCCGCCCCAGCTTAGCACGATAGTAATGATAAAGTGCATCGTCACAGAAAGGGTTTCATACAGCCCTGTCTGCGGGTATCTGCGCCAGAAGATAGCAAGCACAATGCCCGGCAGTGCTGCCCAGCCGAAAAAGAGCATCAGACTAAGCATAAAAGCTAACGGCAGGTAAAAAAGAACCACATTTCCAGTGCTGGTAAGCGCATAAGTATTTGCGCTACTTAAAACAGGTAGTAAAATCGAAGGAAGGATGAGCGGTAGTCCCCACCATTTATCTCTGATATTTATATAAGTTTTATTCAGCTTCATAGATGCTCAGCAGAACCCCCCAATCCCAAAGGGGCGTTAACAGACAGGCATCCCACCTGACTTTAAATTGATGATGCGATATACATCACACGATAGTCATCGATTGTAATTATTAAACAAAAGTAACATTTGATTTAAGTCAATTATTACCTTTCTCCTGCAGCCTTTATTCGTCTTTTTATTCTTTGTTATCATTAATTTATTATTAATGTAAATACTAAAATTATCTTCCATAACAATATAAGATAAATCAACTGACGCAATTTTACATTAAGAGGAATTGACCATCGGTTCGCAGTATGCCTTAATGTAGAGTGAACGCAGGCTTGTTACGTTCTTCGCCCTGATAATACCCTTGAAGAACTCAGCCTGATCCCGCCCATACCGCTGGGCCAACGTTAAGGAACCCTTTGTGAGTCAGGCCAACAGTATGCGAAAACGACATCGATTTAACACTCGCATGACCCGTATCGTACTGCTTATCAGTTTTCTCTTCTTCTTTGGACGTTTCGTCTACTCTTCTATCGGCGCCTGGCAGCACCATCAGGATAAAAAAGAAGCGCAACAATCATCGCTTTCTGTCACCACGCCGGGACAACGTTAAGCTGTTATCCGTTAAAAAGCCCGCGCAAGAAAAAGAAGCTTTCGCGTTAACACAGAAAGTCAATCCCACTCAATGGGTTCAGACCATAATCAGACGCTTAAAGAGCGACTGCGGAATATCCTGCTTGGGTGATAAGATCATATACGCGGTTACTAAGATTCCCTCGACCGAATACAAAACCCGATAGCCTTCAGCGTGGTTAAACTCCCGGTAGCTGGCACAAGTTCAGGGCAAATCTGGCATCCCAGCGGGCACTGGCGTACGGTACTCTCAAACTGTGTAAGTATCTCTGCGATAGCCGGATGCCGCTCAACCTCAACGCGTTTCAGGAACCCGCTATTGTGTCGATGCAGTGCTTTACCATAAACGTATACTCAAAGGTCACCTGCGGTTCCGCCCTATCCGCCAGTGTCAATGCGAAATCAGGAAGATAACCGTCGTGGGAGGAGAATAAGGTGACCAGTCCCATACGTCAGGATTTGTTTTGTAAAGAGCCCAGTAAGCTCTGAAACTTTTTAGGCGTAGTCGGCCTGGTGCCAGAAGCGAACATTGGCTGAATTGAAAGTAGCCATGATGTGTTTTCATTATGGCCTGTTACGTTAGAATAACCTCGTTGAAAACGATAGAGCTGGGGTAAAAATGTTTGCTGATTTTGGTATCGTGAATTTCTGGACGTATCTGCTTGGTGCGACACTGATAGTCCTTGCTCCTGGCCCTGAGACCATGTTCGTGATTAAAACAAGCATTACAAGCGGCATCAAACGAGGCTTTGCTGCAATATTTTCCATTCTCATGAGTGACGTACTTCTGGTTCTGCTGGCATGGTGTGGGCTGGCTGCGGTCATAAGCTCAACCCCTGCCTTGTTTAACGCCATCAAATACGCAGGTGCTGCCTATCTTTTCTATCTCGGTGTCCAGACGATACGCACTATCTTTAAGCCAGCTATCGAAACGAGTGAGGAAAAGAAATGTTCAGCTAATGCTAAGGGGATCATCGGACGCGGAATGCTGGTTACTCTACTGAATCCAAAGACGCTACTGTTCTATATCTCTTTTTTCGCCCAGTTCATCAATGTTCAGGCTGAACACTCCTGGATGGCGTTTATCATTCTTGCTGCGGTAATGTTCGCGATTACTCTCGTTTATTTCGGCTTCCTCGTTTTCTGCGGCTCTTATCTGCTAAGCCGTCTGAAAGGCAACCGTAGATTATCAACCATTGGAAACACGCTGGTAGGTATGTTCTTCATTGGATTTGCAGCACGACTCGCAAGCGTCACTTCCTAACTGAACAACTAAACCGCCTCACGGCGGTTTTTTTACGTTCTTACGCTGGATGGGACGACCTCTCCTCGCTCACAGCGGACATTGTAGTCTGGCTTTCCTGCATGCAATTCGAGGAAAACTATGAGTGAGCTGAGACAGCACAAAACGTTGCCGCATTCGCTCGAACTCCTGCTGCTTACTCCATCGATCTCGTACTGTTTACTTTTCCGAGGATTACGTCAAATTTACCGCCAGAAGCTGTGCACTACACAGAAAACTCATCTATGCATATAAATAAAAACCCTCTGCAAAAACAGAGGGTTAAATTCACTTTTACCTGTTCATGAAAACACAGGAAGGGTTATCGACTTATTCCCACTCAATGGTAGCCGGTGGTTTACCGCTGATGTCATACACCACACGGGAAATCCCGTTGACTTCATTGATGATGCGGTTGGAAACACGACCCAGGAAGTCATACGGCAGATGCGCCCAGTGCGCAGTCATAAAGTCGATGGTTTCGACGGCACGCAGGGAGACCACCCAATCGTACTTACGACCATCGCCCATTACGCCAACGGAGCGTACTGGCAGGAAGACGGTGAACGCCTGGCTGACTTTGTCGTACAGATCCGCTTTGCGCAGCTCTTCAATGAAGATAGCGTCCGCGCGACGCAGCAGGTCGCAGTACTCTTTCTTCACTTCACCCAGAACACGAACGCCGAGGCCCGGACCCGGGAACGGGTGACGGTACAGCATGTCGTACGGCAGGCCCAGCTCCAGACCAATCTTACGCACTTCGTCTTTGAACAGCTCTTTCAGCGGTTCAACCAGCCCCATCTTCATCTCTTTCGGCAGGCCGCCGACATTGTGGTGAGATTTGATGACGTGCGCTTTACCGGTTGCAGACGCCGCAGATTCGATAACGTCAGGGTAGATGGTGCCCTGCGCCAGCCATTTCACGTCTTCCAGTTTCAGCGCTTCTTCGTCGAACACTTCCACAAAAACACGGCCAATGATCTTACGCTTGGCTTCTGGATCGTTTTCGCCAGCCAACGCGGACAGGAAGCGCTCTTCCGCCGGAACGTGAACGATATTCAGGCCAAAATGGTCGCCAAACATGTCCATCACCTGCTCGGCTTCGTTGAGACGCAGCAGGCCGTTGTCGACGAATACACAGGTCAGATTTTTACCGATCGCGCGGTGCAGCAGCATCGCGGTGACGGAAGAATCCACGCCGCCGGAGAGACCGAGGATCACTTTATCGTCGCCTACCTGCTCGCGAATGCGCGCCACGGCGTCGTCGATGATCTTCGCCGGCGTCCACAACGCTTCACACTGGCAGATATCACGCACAAAACGCTCCAGCATGCGCATCCCCTGGCGGGTGTGAGTCACTTCCGGGTGGAACTGTACGCCGTAGAAGCGTTTTTCTTCGTTAGCCATGATGGCGAACGGGCAGCTCTCGGTGCTGGCGACGGTCACGAAGTCGGACGGAATCGCCGTCACTTTATCGCCGTGGCTCATCCACACGTCCAGCAGCGGTTTGCCGTCGGCGGTCAGGGAATCTTCAATACCGCGAACCAGCGCGCTGTCGGTCAACACTTCGACCTGCGCATAACCAAATTCACGCTCATTAGAACCTTCTACATGACCGCCAAGCTGCATCGCCATGGTCTGCATACCATAGCAAACGCCAAATACCGGCACGCCTGCTTCAAAGACATACTGCGGCGCGCGCGGGCTGTTTTCTTCGGTGGTGCTTTCCGGGCCGCCGGAAAGAATAATGCCGCTTGGGTTGAAGTCACGAATTTGTGCTTCTGTCACATCCCACGCCCACAGTTCGCAGTAAACACCCAGCTCACGCACGCGGCGCGCAACCAGTTGAGTGTACTGAGAACCGAAGTCCAGAATGAGGATGCGATGCTTATGAATGTTTTCCGTCATTGACGCTTATTCCGAGGCAAGTGAAACAGATTAAATAAATCGCCCGACGCGAAGGTCGGGCGAAGAAAATCAGGAGCCCAGACGGTAGTTCGGGGACTCTTTGGTGATGGTCACGTCGTGAACGTGGCTTTCCTGGATACCCGCACCGCTGATACGCACAAACTCCGCTTTAGTACGCAGTTCGTCGATGGTAGCACAACCGGTCAGCCCCATACAGGAGCGCAGGCCGCCCATCTGCTGGTGAATGATCTCTTTCAGGCGACCTTTATAGGCTACGCGGCCTTCGATACCTTCCGGCACCAGTTTGTCGGCGGCGTTGTCGCTCTGGAAGTAACGGTCAGAGGAACCTTTGGACATCGCGCCCAGCGAGCCCATGCCGCGGTAAGATTTGTACGAACGGCCCTGGTACAGTTCGATTTCGCCCGGGGATTCTTCCGTACCGGCCAGCATAGAGCCCACCATTACCGCGCTCGCGCCTGCGGCGATGGCTTTGGCGATATCGCCGGAGAAGCGAATACCGCCGTCAGCGATAACCGGAATTCCGGTGCCTTCCAGCGCTTCAACTGCGTCGGAAACAGCGGTGATCTGCGGAACGCCCACACCAGTCACGATACGAGTGGTACAGATGGAACCCGGGCCGATACCCACTTTCACCGCGCTGCAACCGGCTTCCGCCAGTGCGCGAGCGCCTGCGCCCGTCGCAACGTTGCCGCCGATGATTTGCAGGTCAGGATATTTAGCGCGCGTCTCACGGATACGTTGCAACACGCCTTCTGAATGACCGTGAGAAGAGTCGATCAGCAGGACGTCAACGCCTGCCGCCACCAGCGCGTCAACGCGCTCTTCGTTGCCCGCGCCTGCGCCGACCGCCGCGCCGACACGTAAACGGCCCTGCTCATCTTTACAGGAGTTTGGTTTACGTTCCGCTTTCTGGAAATCTTTTACGGTAATCATGCCAAGCAGATGGAAGTTATCATCAACGACCAGCGCTTTTTCTACGCGTTTTTCGTGCATTTTTGCCAGCACGACTTCACGGGCTTCGCCTTCACGAACGGTCACCAGACGCTCTTTCGGCGTCATGTAGACACTTACCGGCTGGTTCAGGTCAGTCACAAAACGCACGTCACGACCGGTGATGATCCCCACCAGCTCGTTATCTTCAGTCACCACCGGATAGCCCGCAAAACCGTTACGCTCGGTCAGGGCTTTCACTTCATGCAACGTGGTGGTTGGCAGGACGGTCTGCGGGTCGGTCACTACGCCGGACTCGTGTTTCTTCACGCGGCGAACTTCTTCCGCCTGGCGCTCAATGGACATGTTTTTGTGGATAAAACCAATGCCGCCTTCCTGGGCCAGGGCAATTGCCAGGCGCGCTTCCGTCACGGTGTCCATCGCCGCAGAAAGCATAGGAATATTCAGACGAATAGTTTTCGTCAACTGCGTGCTGAGATCGGCAGTATTCGGCAAAACGGTGGAGTGAGCGGGAACAAGGAGGACGTCGTCAAACGTCAGGGCTTCTTTAGCGATACGTAGCATGGGCAATATCTCACCTGGGAGGTTAATAAATATTGCCGCGGCATTATACAGAACGTAATCGGTTGCATCTACATTTTTTTGCAAATAGTGCTTGCGATCCCCCGTGAGCAGGTTACTATCGATTGAATAACCTGCTGATTTAGAATTTGATCCCGCTCACATGTTATCCTCTCAAACTTCCTCAATTTTTACCGTAAGCCGCCTTAACCAGACGGTTCGTCTGCTGTTAGAACAGGAGATGGGACAGGTATGGATCAGCGGCGAGATTTCTAATTTCACGCAGCCTGCGTCGGGCCACTGGTACTTTACGCTCAAAGACGATACCGCTCAGGTGCGCTGTGCGATGTTCCGCAACAGCAACCGCCGGGTGACGTTCCGCCCGCAGCACGGGCAGCAGGTGCTGGTACGCGCCAACATTACGCTGTACGAGCCGCGCGGCGATTATCAAATCATCGCCGAAAGTATGCAGCCGGCTGGCGAAGGCTTGTTGCAGCAGAAGTATGAGCAGCTAAAAGCCAAACTCCAGGCCGAAGGCTTGTTCGATCAGCAGCATAAACAGCCGTTGCCCACCCCGGCCTATTGCGTTGGGGTGATCACCTCGAAAACCGGCGCGGCGCTGCACGATATTCTCCATGTGCTGAAGCGTCGTGACCCATCCCTGCCCGTTATTATCTACCCGACTGCGGTCCAGGGCGACGATGCGCCGGGGCAGATCGTTCGTGCTATCGAACTGGCAAACGCGCGCGGCGAGTGCGACGTGCTGATCGTCGGGCGCGGCGGCGGTTCGCTGGAAGATTTGTGGAGTTTTAACGACGAACGCGTGGCGCGGGCTATTTTTGCCAGCCGCATTCCGGTGGTCAGCGCCGTCGGTCACGAAACGGACGTCACGATAGCTGATTTTGTCGCCGACCTGCGCGCGCCGACGCCATCAGCAGCGGCAGAAATTGTCAGCCGCAACCAGCAGGAGTTGTTGCGTCAGATCCAGTCCGCCCAGCAGCGTCTGGGCATGGCGATGGACTACTACCTCGCCAACCGCAGCCGTCGTTTCACGCAGATTTTTCACCGTCTGCAACAACAACATCCGCAACTGCGTCTGGCCCGTCAGCAAACCGCGCTGGAACGTCTACGCCAACGGATGGGATTTGCGCTTGAGGCCAGGATTAAGCAGGCCACTCAGCGTCAGCAGCGCGTAAGCCAACGCCTGAGCCAGCAAAATCCGCAGCCGCGCATTCACCGCGCGCAGTCGCGCATCCAACAGCTGGAATATCGTCTGACGGAGAATATCCGCTCACGGTTAAGCGAACAGCGCGAACGCTTTGGCAACGCGGTTACGCATCTGGAGGCGGTCAGCCCGTTAGCCACGCTGGCGCGCGGCTATACGGTTTCGACGACAACGAACGGCAAGGTGCTGAAAAAGATCAAACAGGTCAAAGCAGGCGATATCATGACCACGCGGCTGGAGGACGGCTGGCTTGAAAGTGAAGTCAAGTCCGTCACGCCGGGAACGTAATCCAATATTCCCCCACCCTCGGCAGCGCAATGTTGGGTTTCGGTTTCGCCTCACCCAACCTACGCGCCACGTCGGATAAGGTGTAGCCGCAATCCGACGCTCAACCGATTTGTCATTCGCCTCAAAACCGGGCAGGGAATACCCGCCCGGTTTTGTCTAACTTACCAGTTATAGCGCAGATTCAGGCTACCGTTCAGATCGCCAAAGTCATTGCTGCCAGTCTGCCCGGCAACCTGAGCGCGAACGCTCCACTGCTTATCGATATCTGCCTGCAGACCCACTTTCAGCTCCGCACGGTTAGCCGGAAGATCCTGTTTCACCGTGGCATCATCAAACGATACCGACACATCATCGCTGGTGTGCAGCCAGTTAGCTTCAGCAAACGGCTGGATAACCGTACGGCTGCCTTTGTACAGCTTGCCGTCAACACGCAGACCCAGGCGCGTTGTCCAACTGTCGCCATCCTGACCGTCGATCCGGGTGCCGTAGTTATCCTTCACGCTATCCGCTGAGTAGTTCTGCCAGACAACCTGCGCCTGCGGCGTCAGACTGACGGTATTGCCGTTGCTAAGCGCAATATCGTATCGATAACCGGTTTCCAGCGAGACAGCGTTAGCGGTTGAATCGTAAGATTCAGAACCCGCATCACCGCTCTCTACGCTGTTGTTGTAGAAACCATATTGGTACCAGCTGTCGACATACGCGCCGCTATGCGTTTGGGCATCGGCAAACCAGGTGGCATAAACACCGAGGTTGTAGCCGTCTACGTTGCCGCTACTGGTGAACTGGCTACCGTCCGCGCCACGGTTACCGGTGCTGTCGGTATCGGCGTTGATGTAGCTCGCCATGACGCCAACGGTAACGCTCTGCTGGCCGTTGCCCCAGGCCAGAATGTCGCCGCCTAACTGGAACTGGGAGTAGTTGCTGTCCATATCGATATTGCCGCTGACAGCCTCTGATTCTGCTTTACCCGCTTTGAAGCGCGCCCATACGCTGCCATCGGCATTACGATACTGGCTGCCCTCGCGGTCATAGAGGGTCTGCATTTGCAGGTTGCGCGCCATCCACTGGTTGCCCATGTACGCGCCGATATCCGCACGGTACTGTGGTGCGACATCGCCGCCATCGTCCGGAGGCGTGACATTACCGCCATCGTCACCGCCATCCGAAGGCGTGACATCACTGTCATCACCACCGCTGTCGTCATCATCAGACTGTGCTTTTGACGCCAGATACCAGTCGTTGTCACTTTCATTCCAGTACAGACGGTAGGTATACAGACTGGCGTTAACTTCATTTTTTAACACAAACGCATCGCTGGTCGATACGCCGCCAACATCCACCACTTCAATACCGTTAGTGGTCTGTGCTCCATCGCCGATGCCGTTGATGTACAGATCGGTGGTGCCGGAGGCATCGCCGGTAATCACCAGCTTATCGGTCGCCGAATCATCGTCGCCCAGGACGGTATTCAAATAAAGCGAGCCGCCGTTGCCGGTGTAATTGCCATCAACATAAAGCGTATTGCCCGGCGTGCTGGAGGTGCTGCCGCTGGCGATCGTCCCCATGTTGATCAGATCGCCATTGAGGGTGAAGATGGCGCCTGTTTCGTCGCTGTCGCCAAAGACCAGCGTCCCTTCGTTGGTCACCTTACCGTTAACGGTAGTACCATTACTGCCGCCGAAGGTCGCGTCGGCGGCGACGTTCACCGCTTGCTGGCTGCCCATTTCACCGATCGTACCGTCCCCGGACAGCCACAGCGTGCCTTCCTGTACGTTAGTATCGCCGGTGTAGGTGTTCGTGCCGCTCAGCGTCAGTTTACCCGCGCCCAGTTTGGTCAGCGTTTTACCATCCCAGTCGCCGTTGCCGGTTTTATCGCCCAGTACGCTGGTGACGTCAAAGCTATCGCCTGCGCCCAGGGTAAACGTGCCGTGTGCTGGCGTCGCTGACGTGGCGGTCGCATTCCAGCTCAGCCCTTCGGTAAGCAGGTATTCAGACTGGTCTTGAGGATTGATTGCTCCGGTTACGGTCAGATAGTCCGGCTTGTCGGTGAGGTTCATCGTCAGGCTGGTAAAGTCGCCGCTGATATCGCTGTCCATATCGATCAGTTTAAAGGACTGGAACTCCGCGTCGGAGGCGCGCGCTTGTAGGCTGGCGTCGCTGACGACCAAATCGCCGCCAAGCGTGGCGCTGCCACCGGTAATCAGCGGTTGCACTGAGTCACTATTCAGCTCAACGTTCAGCGTACTGCCATCTTCCTGAATTAACGCGCTGTCGCCGAGATCCAACGAGGTGCCGAGCGCCAGTTGGGTCGTCGCGTCGCTATGAGTGGTGATGCCGCCCGCCGCGCTGACTGCACCGTCTGCGTCCAGTACCAGCGTGGCGTTATTGTCCACCAGACCGGTGCCCAGCGCCGTCGTGCTGGCGGCGACCAGCGTACCTTCATTGATTGTAGTGCCGCCGCTGTAGTCGTTGTCGCCGGAGAGGATCAGCATGCCTGCGCCTTCTTTGGTCAGCGACTTACCGTCCCATGTGCTGCCCGGATCCAGCGCGTCATCAACATCTGTCAGTTTAGCCGCAACGTTAAAGCTGCCGTCAGGGTCACTTAGCGTAAAAGTGCCGTGGGCGTCGGTAGAAGCGTTGTCTCTGTCCGCATACCAGGAGAGGGAGGCCGTCAGATCATAGTTTGTGCTATCTGCTTCGTCGACTTTTCCGTCGATGGTCAGGAAGTCAACATCTTCGCTATTCATTCCCGCGACGGTCAAATCATTGAAATCGGTCGTAATGGCGCTGTCGCTGTCAATCAGCGTGTAGGTGTATGCCTCAGGCGTCCAGCTGTCTGTGACGTTGCCGATCCCGGTAATGTTGAGCGCACCAGCCAACGAGACGCTGTCAGCGGTAATGGCGCTTGAGGCCATTAGTCTTACTGAGGTCAATATTCAGCGTACTATCGGCTTGCTGAGTCAGCGAGTCGACGTTGAGCGTCGTACCTTTGGACAGCTCAGTCGTTGCTCCAGACTGGGTCGTGACATTCGCAAGGTTGAATTCGCCCTCCGCGTCCAGCTTCAGCGTACCCGCGTTATCGACATCACCGCCGCCCAGCGCGTTAACGTTGGCGGCAATCAGCGTGCCGCCGGTAATGGTGGTGCCGCCACTGTAGCTGTTATCGCCGTTTAACGTCAGTTCGCCCGTACCGGTTTTCACCAGCGAACCGCTGCCGGAAAGCGTATTTTCCAGCTCGCCCTCGCCGACCTGAAGCACACCGCTGTTGTCGATATCGCCGCTGCCCAGCGAATCCGCATGGTCAGCCGTCAGCGTACCGTCGGTAATGGTGGTGCCGCCGCTGTAGTTGTTATCGCCGGTCACGATCAGCTCATCGCTACCGCTTTTGACAATTTGGCCCTCGCCGGTCACGTTGTTATCCAGCGTGCCCTGGCTCAACTCAAGCTTTGCGTTTTCTGCAATGGCCACGTCGCCGCTGCCGAGCGCGGCGGCATCATTTGCAATCAGCGTACCGCCGTTAATGTCGGTATTGCCGAAGTCGTTCGCCGTGTTGCTGAGGACGAGCGTACCGTCGCCTTCTTTGAACAGCGTTTTACCGTCCCAGTTGGAGGTGGCCGCGGTTTCATCCAGTTCGCTGGTGACGGTAAAGGTATCGCCTGCGTCAACGGTAAAGGTGCCGTGCGCAACGCGCGCAGATTTTGCGCCCGCGTACCAGCTCAGGCCCGTAGACAACACGTAGTTGGTATTATCATTCGCATCAACGCCCGCGTTGATCGTCAGGTAATCCGGCATAGCGGAGGTGTCGGCATCCAGCGTTACGCTGTCAAAATCGGTAGTAATCGCGGTTTGCGAATCAATTAGCGTGAACGATCCTAACTGCTCGTCGGTTTCGGGCGCGACAAAGGTGGCCGCTGAGCTAAGGTTCAGTGTCCCATCCAGCGTCACGTTGGCGGCTTTGATAATTGGCGAGCTGTTGGCGGTATCCAGCGTCGCGTTTATCTGGCTGCCGTCCTGCAAGGTCAGGGTATTGCCCACCGTCAGCAGCGTGCCTGTCGAACCGCTCTCGTTGTTCAGCGTAATGTCGCCGTTGTTGGTCAGGTTGCCGATGATTGACGAGTCGGTCATATTCCACTGGCTGGTATCGTCGAGCGACAGTGTAGTAAACATCGCATCTACACTACCGGTTAACGTGGAACCCTGGCTTAAAGACAGCGATGACGATGACATGTCACTCTGAACAACGTCACCGTTCAATGTCGTATTGTCGGCCTGAATGACCGCCTTGCTGCCCAGCTTGATCACTTCCGGCGCGTCAAATGCGCTATCGGTTAGCACGATAGGATCGTTAATCGTCGTGCCAGTGTCCACATGCAGCGCAATCGTGTCTGAATTAACCTGTGCTTTGTTAACCGTCAGCGCGTTGATATCATCATACCCACCGCTTTTACCTTTGCTTGTTATAAAGATGCCGTCGCCGTCGGCGTTGATGGTGGCGCCGTTAATATCCACGCTGGAGGCAAGGATTTTAATACCGATGCCTTTGGAGTTGATGGCCATCGAATCTTTATCGTCAGAGATGCTCACCGTTGAGGCGTTTTTCACCTCAATGGCGGCGCCTGTGGCATTATCGTGCGTGACGGTAGAGTTCGTAATATCAAGAACGCCCTTGTTGGACACAAGAAGCGTACTATCCGTACCCGTGGAACTCATCGTGCTATCGGACACATTCAGCCAGGAGTTGTATGTCGTCTCGCCTACTACGCGCACCTGGCCGTTTGTCAGCGTAATTACGCTCCCGTCCTTAATGTTAAGCGTGCTACCTGATTGTGACACTATGCTGCTACGACTTTGCGTCGTTGCCGTAACGTTGGTGCCAATCAGGGCAGCCCATGACTCGCCAGAGAGGGTCAGGATGCCGTAATTACTTCCGATCTGGATGCTCCCGCCATTCAGCGTCATGCTGCTTTGCGCCTGGAGGTCGATACCTGCCGTGTAGGTTCCTTCTGTAGAGATCTGCGCCCCGGTCAGGTCAAGTGTTGCGCCCTTGTTGAGGGTAACTGCCGTGGCGATAGCATGAGTTCCCTGAACAGGATCGCCGCCGCCGTTGGTGTTAATCACGACATTTGTACCTGTACCCGACGTTGCCTGCCACCCCCCTTCGGGCGTTGCCAGGCCTTCGAGGTGCAGTGCAGAACCTTCACCAGTGCCTGAGTAGGAAATCGGCGAATCGGCGCTCAGGTCGTGCTCGACCCCATCGGTGTATGACACCGGATTATCGGCGATGGCCAGCGGGCTGGCAAAGCCAAGCGCGGCAACAATTGCCAGGGCCAGCGCATGGTGTCTTGCCCATCCTGAATCAGGCTTTTTAATAGAAGGGGCGACTTCATTAGCGTGCGCCTGTATTTTAACTTTGCTGTGGCTTCGCGCCAGTTCTGAAGCTACGACATACATATTTCGCACGGCGCTCCAGACGATACTGTAGGTCCTGTTCAATTTTTAAATTTCCTTTTAATAACATTCACGAAGCAAACTTGATTTGATTGGCTGCAAATAACTTTTAAATGGTGTATATAAATGAGTTAAATAATAAATAACAAAAATATGATTCTATGAATGGTTGCTGTCATCTGTAACAATGTATTATCAAAGCCAAATTATTAACTAATTTCAAGCCTTATTTTAATGCCAGGTCAGTTTCTGGTTAATTTATAATTAATATGAATATCTTCACCTATTTAATAAATATTTATATTATGAATAATATTTAATGGTTTCATATATTCAGATAAATAGATACGTGAGATAAAAGGTGTGATTATCATGCGACTCCAATTAACAGAACATATACTTTTCAATGAATGCTCCGTTCACTTTTTCATGAAGCTCAGTTGAACGTGAAAAACAAATTATTTTTCGTGCCAGACGCTTAATACGTTACTCCACGCACGTCGCATAACCTGCTGTACTTGCCGGCTGAATGGCGCAGTTTTGTTGCTTAGTATTCTCATCCACGCCGCAATACATGCCGCCGCCCGAGGTTGATTTAGATAAATAGGGATAGCCCAGCGTCGGCCAGCCTAACGAGCTAATTGAATGATACAGCGTCAACAGGTCGTTATTATCCGGTGCTTTGCTCAGGCTACCGCACTGTTTGGCAATATCCCATTTAGTGTTGTCCACCGTATGCGTCATCGCCCAGTACTCGTTATTTGCATGAACTCCGTTGGTAAATACTGGCGTCACGCCTGACGGTAGCTCAGCCTGCAGCCACGGACGATGCAGCGTTTTTCCGTTGACGGATGTCGTATCCGACATATTTCCCCAGAACAACGCTTTATCCGTATCCGGGCTGGTAAGTACCATAAAAATCACATCCAGTGATGCGTGAAGAGCCGTATTGTCCGTCAGTTTCACCGTGAGTGGCGTTTTTAACCCCAGACTTTTATCCTGATTAAGCGTAAACGTTGCCGTACCGTCGCTGCCGGTAGTGCCGGTAAAGACAATCCCGGTGGTGGTCATACTTCGGCTGGCGCTTGCGGGAGTCAGCTCTTTAAGCATGAGATCATCTGCTCCGGCATCCGCTGCCACGTCGCCATCCGTTACCACCGTACCTGCCCGATTTTTCGAATCGCCACGTGACAACGTAAAACCGACGTTGGCGACCGGGTTACCGCTGCTATCTTTTACCGTCACCGTTAACGGCATCGCGCTTCCCTTCTCCACTACCGCCGCGTTTTTCGCGCTGTCCATCGCCGTCGAGGTCAGCGTAATATTGGCAGGAGTAGACGTATGCGGCTCGACCAGACACACCTGCGCGCCAGACACGCTCGTGGAACTGGTGTGGCCTTTGGCGCCGGTATCCAGCCGCAGATACTGGTAATACCCGGTTCCAGGCTCCTGGTCCACCGCCAGCCAGCTTTTACCCGCCCCTACCGGCCAGCCGAATGCCGTATTGAGAGCGCTGTCTGGATGGTCGCTATACAGCGTTTGCAGGTCATTAAACAACGGCTGATATGCCGCATCACAGGTGGTCGCGCCCGCTTTCTGGGTGTTCGCGATAGTCACCAGAGGCCATGTTTCGTTATTGTAATAGTAGGTGCCGCTATTCGACGTCATCTCCGCAGCCAGCAGCGGGCGGTGGAATTTCACCCCCGCGCTGTTGGCCGCCGTTTCCGGCATATGGCCCCACATTTTGGCTTTATCGCTGTCCGGGCTGGTAATGACGGTAAAAATGACATCCATATTGCTGACGGTCGGCGGATTGTCGGACAGCATCGCCTGCAGCGCTGTTTTCAGGCCGGGGGTATTATCCTGCGTCAGCTCAAACTGCACCCTGCCGCTCTCATCCGTAGTGCCGTACCAGTACCAGAGCTGCTCCCCGGAATAATGGTAGGCAAATACTTTAGCATCCGCTGGCGGCGCAATCGGCGTTAACAGCATGTCGCTGTTGTTGGTGCTGTCACTACCGCCAGCCCGGTTTTGCGAATAGTTTCCTCGCCCCAGCCGAATGGGCACGTTGGGCTGCGGCGTGCCGGCGCCGTCCGTGACGGTCACCGTCAGCGGGATTTTATCCCCTTTTTTCGCCAGCGCGGCGGATTTTTCGGCATTCATGGCGCTGGAGGTCAGCGCTATCGCCAACACCCTGCGCTTCGCAAGGCAGAGCTGCGCCGTTGAGGTATTCGTATTTGTGACCTGCGTAACGCCGTTATTTAGCCTGATATACTGGAAATTATTCGTCGAGTGCGTATCGTTGACTTTCGAATCCCCTGCTCCCCAGTATTTCCCCGCGTCTACAGGCAACCCAAAGGCGGCCGTTAGTCCACCATTCGGATAGTCGTTATACAACGTTTTTAAATCATCCAGCGTCGGCAATCCCAGCCGATCGCACGGGCTGGCGGAGTCCTGATACAGGTTTGGATAGCGGTTCCAGGTATACCAGAGCTCATTATTTGACAGGAAGGACGTGGTATCCGTCGTTGAAGAAAGCTCGGCGCGCAGCAGCGGCCGCGCAAACTCAACGCCCTTACTGTTGGTAAAGGTTTCCGGCATATGGCCCCAGTATGAGGCCTTGTCGCTATCCGGGCTGGTGATAACAGTAAAGATAGCGTCTTTGCTGTCTGTCAGGTTGCTGCCGTCCATCGTGGCGGCGCTGATGGTGGTCTTTAAACCTGCGGTACTGTCCTGCGCAAGGGTAAATGTCACCTGTCCCTGGGCATCGGTTTGCGCATACAGATATTTCGCGGAGGTATCCAGCAGGTATGTCGCCGGGCCGGACGGCATCACATTACGCAGCGTAATATCGTCTGCAGCGCTTGAGGACGATGTGGCGCTGTTGACGCGGTTGTACGAAGATCCCCGGCTGATTTTCACCATCACGTTTTTCATCGGCTGACCTGCGGCGTCTTTCACCGTGACGGTGGCGGCCATCTGCTCGCCCTTTTTCGCTTTTGCGATCCCGGTGGCTGCATCCTGGCCTGCCAGCGTCAGCGTCAGGCTGGCGGCGGCGCTGCGTGGCGAGGTAAGGCAGGTCTGCATATAGTACGTCGTGGTGCTGGTCGTCGTTTTGACATCATTGCCGTCGTTAAACAGGTTGACCGCCGCGTAGAGTGACTGCGCGCCGTCTGACGACATCACGTAATCCCCCGCCCACCAGTAGCGGCTGACATTGTTGTTGCCAGAACTGGTCATCGGCCAGCCGTTACGGCTGCGCATGGCGTTATCAGGCCAGGTACTGTACAGCGTCTGGAGGTTGCTGACGGTGGGCAGATAATTGCGCCCGCAGCCGCCGCCGGCGCCGTTCCAGGCTTTATCGACGGTTATCATGCCCCAGGTTTCGCCTTTGTCGTAGTAACCGTTGGCGATGGTCAGCGATTTGCCGGGCGTGACGCTGAACTCGCTGGCCAGCAACGGGCGCTTGTACACCACGCCGCTGCTGTCGGTCAGCGTTTCCGCCATATGGCCCCAGTAGTTGGCTTTCGGCGTGTCCGGGCTGGTGACGACGGTAAAAATGACCGGTAGCGGCGCGCTCGTTACGCCGTTGTGCTCTATCACCGCCGTCAGCGGCGTTTTAAAGCCCGCGCCGCTGTCCTGGCTGATATTCAGCGTCAGCGTGCCGTCAGCGCCGGTGGCGGTGTAATATTTAACGCCGCTGCTACGCCCGTCGCTGTGGTTTATCTGTATCTCCGCCGCCGACGCGCTATTCACTTCCTGATTCGCGCGCCCGACGCTGTCGCCGCGCGTAAAGATAACCGGCGTGTCGGCGGCCAGGTTGCCCTGGGCGTCCCGCGTGGTGATGATGACCGGGATGGTCTCGCCGACTTTCGCTTTGGCAAATCCGTCGCTGTCGTTATACAAAGGCGAAGTGAGCGTTATCTGCGTCGCCGCCGGATGGGCGTTTTGCAGGCAGACGAAATAGAGTTGTTCACTCCACGCCAGCGAGCTAATACCGCCATCGCGCAGATCAATCGACTTAACGTAGCGGTTTTCCGTACTCCTGCTCAAATCAGCGGTGCTGTTCTGGTAGTTTTTACCATCCAGCGGCCAGCCCTGCTGCGTATTCATGGCGCCGCCGGGCCTGGCGTCGTACAGCGATTGCAGATCGGCAAGTGTCGGTACGTATCCCGCGCCACAGGCGTCGTTCGCCACTTCAAAATCGACGATTCCCCAGGCTTCGTTGTTTTCCGTATTGTCGCCGTGGGTAAAGCCGCTGGCGATTTCAGCCGATAACAGCGGGCGCTTAAACACCACGCCGTTGGCCGCCGTGGTCGTTTCCGGCATATGGCCCCACATTTTGGCTTTGTCGCTATTAGGGCTGGTGACCACGCTAAAAATGGTGTCGATGCTGGCCGTCGCGCTGGCGTTATCGTACAGCGCCGCCGTAATCGCGACTTTCGTCCCGTGGGCATCCGGGCGGGTGACGTTGATGATTTTGCTGCCGTTTTCACCGGTCATGCCGCCGATTTTGGTGGCGGTGTCGTTGAGCGAATCGCCGTCAATCACTACCGCCGAGACGATGCCGTCGCCGCTGCCGGCGATATGTTTTTCCCCCTGACGGGTGTAGCCGTCGCCGCGGCTGAGCACGAACGGCGCTTGCGGCAGCGGATTGCCGCTGGCGTCTTTTACCGTCACTTTAAGCTGGAGCGTATCTCCCCTTTTCACCTTCACCGCGTGTTCGCTGTTCTCGTCATACCACAATGACGTATTCACCGGCTCAATGGTGATGGAGGCTGCTGTCGGGTTATCGCTGGCAAGGCAACTGACGTAATCGGATGCGCCAGCGCCGCCCGGAAATTCGCTACCGTTAGAAAGCGCTATCAGTTTCCACGTGGTGGCGCTTTGCCAGGTAGAGGTCCAGTAATTAATCAGTACCGGCCAGCCGTGCGTGCTGTTGATAGCCCCGTCGCGGTTAGCGGCGTAAAGCGCCTCCAGTTGATCGGCGCGCGGCAATCGGTTAGCGGCGCAGCCGCCCGCCGCCGTATTGCCTACCGCATCGGCATGGGTAACGCGCGCCCAGCTCTCGTTAGCCTCGGTTTGGGTGCGGGTAGCGGCAACCTCTGTTGCCAGTTTCGGCCGCTCAAAGGTCATATAGCCCACCGTGATGGCGTCGGACATATGGCCCCACATTTGCGCCTCCGGCGTATCGGGGCTGGTGGGAACGGTAAACTTCACGCTGCGGTTAACGGGCGTGGTGATCAGCGAGTTAACCGGCAGTACGGTCAGCGGCGTCAGCAAGCCGACGCCCTGCGGCTGTTCAATGACCAGCGTGGCGTTGCCCTCGGCATCGGTCATGCCCTGGTACGTCATCGACGCCCGGGAAGAGCCGAAAGACGCTCCGCCCATCACCAGCGCTCCGTCGCTGGGATCGGTAAAGCCCGTGGTGGCGTTGGCGCGATTTTTACCGTGCGACATGGTGACGGTAAAGCTGGCGTTGGGCACGCTTAACCCGTTAATCGCGTTGACGGAATGGACGTTCATCGTAATTTTTTCGCCCACTTTGGCTACCGCATTACGTAACGACTCGTTGCCATCAAAGTACACGTCCAGGCTGGTCACCAACTCGTTACCGGAGCAGGAGAGATAGTTCGGTTCAGCGCCGCTGAACAGGCTGTCCGCACCGGTCGCCAGGTTAACGTGCGCGGTGGTGGAACCATCGGTATCCGCCGCAATATAGCTATGTTTCTGTGTCGGCCAGCCGTAAGTCGTTTCCATCGTATTGCCGGAATGGGCGTCATACAGCGTATCCAGCAGCAGTTGTCCCGGCACCTGGCCTGCGCCGCACTGGTTTGTCGCCGCCGTCACTGAGTTAAACGTGGCCCAGTACTCGTTATTCTCAAATTCGGAACCGGTATCCTGCGCGGCCTCTTCCGCCAACAGCGGGCGTTTGTAAATATTGCCCGCTTCCACCACGCCCTGCATATGGCCCCACATACGCGCCTGCGTCACGTCCGGGCTGGTGACGACGGTAAAAATCACGTTCTGCGTCGCTTCCGTGCCGTCGAACAGCACCACGCGCACCGGGGTTAATACGCCAGCGCCCTTGTCCTGGGTCAGCGCCAGCGAAAACTGGCCATTTGCATCGGTGATGCCGTGATAGTGACCGTCGCCGCCGTCCAGATTGGTGATAACTACCGGTTCATCCGTCCACTGATGCGCGGCATCAAGATCGGCGTTCTTCTGATTCTGGCGATTTTGCTCGTCGCCCAGGTAGACATTAAAGTAGCGATAAGGCAGCGGTTTATTGGTGGCGCTGTCGGTGACGGCGATCTTCATGTTGATCTCTTCGCCCACCTTCACTTTCGCCGCGTTGACCGTCGAATCAAAATTATCGGTGCTAATCACTAATTTCGGCGTGACCGCAGGCGAGGCTTTATCCACACAGCTCACCAGCGATTGCGTGGCGTCCGGCATCTGCGTAAGGGCGCGGCTGCGCATATCAATGCTGATGTGGTCAGTTGCGCTCGCCCCCTGTGAGGAGGACCAGTACTCTTCGTCACCGGATGTCACCCCCACCGGCCAGCCGAGAGTGGTGGCTAAATCGCCGCGCTCGATTTTTAACCCTTCCAGTTGGCGCGCATCCGGCAGAATATCGCAGTGTTTATCCGCATGGCCCCAGGTGAACTGTGCCCAGGTTTCATTGTTGATGCTGGCGGTACGGTCTTCGCCCTCGGTTTCCGCCGCCAGTTTGGGGCGGTCAAAGGTGTAGCTTGCGCCGTCCACCGTGGCGGTGGAACTGTCCGCCATATGGCCGTACATGTTGGCGCTGCTGCTGTCCGGGCTGGTGAGGGTGGTAAAAATCACATCCGCGCTGGCTTTCAGCGCAGGCGCGTTCGACGGGTGCGCCATCAGCGGGGTTTTAACGCCCGGCCCGTTAGCCTGGGTGACGGTCACCGTCGCCACCCCTTCCGCGTTGGTCGTGCCGTGGTATTCGGTGGCAGTGGTGGTGAGTTCGGTGTTGCCGACGCGTACCGGCGCGGTATTGTTCACCACGCCCTGGCGGTTTTGCGCATCGCCGCGGGTAATCACAAACGCGATATTGCCCGCTGGCTCACCGTTACAACCTTTGGTATTCACCGTCAGCGTGATGCTTTCGCCCGCTTTCACCTTCGCGGCGTTAAGCGACTCATCCAGATGATCGGCGGTAAGGGTTACCGGGTCACCCACGGCGGGCGCGATATCCACGGCAAACTTTTGTTCAAGCACTTCGACCGCCGTGTTATAAGGCACGCCGGTGCGGGTAAGCAACCACAGCGGCGGCATAGCGGTTGAGGTATCCAGTTGCGACCAGACTACCAGATGGCGGCCTGCCATATTTTGCTCACAGAACGTCAGGTTTGCCGACGGTTGCGGAGACAGCGGCGTCTCCGGCGTGGCGGCGTCGGCCCATACCAGCGTGACGGAGGGTATCCGTTCACTCTGCCAGACCAGCGGCGGCTCGGCGAAAATATCGCCTTCGGCATCGCGCGGATTGGTTAAGGTCAGCGCGCTGCCGACATCACTGGTGCTGAACTGGCTGGGTTTCGCGGAATAATCGACGGGATTCGCTGCATCAGATCGCAACTGAACGCTGCCCTGATAAACCGGGATCGTCACGCCATCAGCCAGCGGCGGCGTGCCGTTAATGGCGGCAGTTGAGACGTCAGGCTCCTGCCATGGGGTGCTGCTTTGCGCCGCCAGGGCAAAAAAAGCGGTAACACAAAACAGACATGCCTGTAGCCCGGATAAAAGACGGGTATTCGTTTTCAGTTTCAATGCAGCACCTGGAATACATCCCTTTCTGACTATTCATTCCATCGGCGGTAAAAATGCGAAACGTTTCACTACCGGTACCAACGACAATTTACCGAAACCCAACCATCCCGATCACGGCTGTACAAGACAGGCGGCATAGCCTATCGTGAAATCGTTGTTGGTGGTCGGGCAATGTGTTGTGCCCCCTTTCGCTAACGAAACCCGGCAATAATTATACGTCCCAGGCGTACTGCTAACATAAGGCAACGAAACTGTCGGCCATCCGTTAGCGACTGCTATCTGCTCATCGCGCATTTTTTCCAGCACGCCTTTTGCCGGGAACCCGGCCACCCCGCCACAGTTCTTGCTCATATCATAGATAGTGCCATCGGCTTTCGTATAAACCGAAACCCAGGTTTCGTTATTTTCTTTCCGGCTATCCGTCGCGCCAGCAGGCGCTTCTTTCATTAACAAGGGTCGATGCAGCGTCACGCCATCAACCGTCAGCGTATCCGGCATATGCCCCCAGAACTCCGCGTAACTGGAGTCCGGGCTGGTAATCACGGTAAAGATCACGCCCAGCGCTGTGTTGGTTGATTGCGTGACATCCCCCGTCGCGCTGGCCGTCAGCTCGGTTTTTAGCCCCACACTGCCGTCCTGGTTCACCGTAAACGTTGCCGTCCCGTCAGCCCCCGTGACGCCGCTAAACACATTGCCGGAAGAGGTCATTGATTTCGTTGTCGGCGACGGCGTCAGTTCCTGCAACGTCAAATCGTCTGCTGTAGTATTCCACGTATATTTAATGTCGAGGCGATCATTCGCATCGCCCCGTTTCAGGGTGAACGGTTCATTCGCTATGGGAACGCCCGCGCGGTTTTTCACCGTCACCGTCAAGGGAATAGCCTCGCCTTTTTTCGCCACCGCCGCGCCTTTCTCCGCATCCATCGCCGTCGAGGTTAGCGTAATGGTGGCAGGGACATTACGCGCATTGACCAGGCAGGCCTGCAGGCTGGTGGACGTTGGCGCCGATATCTGACCGGTTTTCAGGTTTATCGCCTGGTGTGCTTTCGAGCTATTCAGATCGGCAGACCACCAGAGTTTACCGGTTTTCACCGGCCAGCCGAATTGATCCTCCAGCGCGCCGTCAGGATACAGTTGCTGTAGCGCCTTTAAGTCATTCATCAGCGGCATATACTCAACGTCGCACGCAGACTGGCCTGCCGTATACGTCTGTACGCCGGTCGGCGCCGCCCATTTTTCACCGTTCACGGTGATGTAGTTGACGCCCGACGGCGCTTCCGCCTGCAAATGCGGGCGCTGGTAGCGGAGGCCGTCCGGCCCTTCCACGGTTTCCGGCATATGCCCCCAGTAGTTGGCGCTGGCGGCGTCCGGGCTGGTAAGGACGGTAAATATCACGTCCTTACTGCTCGTTGCTGAAATGTCATTCGCAACGGTGACGCGGATGGGCGTTTTAAGACCCATGGTATTATTTTGCGACACGCTAAACGTTATTTGCCCCTGGGCGTCCGTTTGCGCATACATATAGTTATCCACCGCACCCAGCGAGTACGTCGCCGTACCGGAAGGCTGGATATTACTTAAGGTAATATCGTCCGCGTTGTTGGCGGTGTACACGCTCCCCGCACGCGTCAGCGCATCGCCGCGCGTGATTTTCACCGTCGCGTTGCTAACAGGCTGCCCGGCAGCGTTCGTCACCTTCACCGTCATGGGGATCGTTTCGCCTTTTTTCGCCACGGCCGCCGATTTGTCCGCGTTCCAGGCGTCCGTAGAGAGCGCGATATTCATCTGGCGCGGTTTGGTCAGGCAGAGCTGGTAATAGTAATTACCCGGCGTTCCCGACATGGAGTAATCTAAGCCCGTATTGAGATCGATATATTGCCAGTAAATGACTTGACCTTGCAGCCGACTGTCGCCCGCCCACCATTTCTTCTTGACGGGTAAGCCTATGTCAGTCGTGACCTTGCCGCTGGGGTGATCGCGGTACAGCGCCTTGAGATCATCCAGCGTGGCCATCTGATTTATCGAACAGGCGCCATAATTACCGGTATCAAAATTATTCACCATAGACCAGTTTTCATTTGTCTCGAGATAACTCTTCACACTTGACGACGACGATACTTCGCTATACAGCCGCGGGCGCTCGAACTCCGCGCCGTTGCTGGCGGTGAAGGTTTCCGGCATATGGCCATACATATTGGCCTGCGGGCTGTCCGGGCTGGTCACGGTGGTGAACACCACCGGCAGCGTCGAGGTTACCGTCGGCGTGTCGCTCAGGGCTGCGGTTACCACGTTTTTCGCCCCCACCCCTACGCCCTGCTGCTCCGGCGTGAGCGTGAAGGTCGCCGTGCCGTCCGCTCCGGTTGCACTGTAAAGAGTGGCGCTACCATAGAAGAACTCTTGCGCCGAACCGGTGGGCGGCACCAGCACCATGCGGGTGTTGCCGGTAAAGGTATAGCTGGTGTTGCGCGCCGTCCCGGCGTCGCGTGCGAGCGAAAATGGCGTATAAGGCGCGGGGTTGCCCGCCGCATCGGTAGTGGTGATCACCAGCGGAATCGATTCGCTGTTTTTTACCTTCACCGCCTGGATATCGCTATCCGTCGCCAGCGTAGAAGTGAGCGTAATCCGCCCGGCCAGAGGCTGCGGCGTCGCGGAGCAAATCTGGTATTGCCTTTCGCTATCACTAATATTGGAGACCTTCCGGTGCGCATCATCATTCAGATCGACCGTGTAATAGTCATAGGGTGGCGCGCCGGGGGTGAGCGTCCCGGCGTTTGTGCCGCTCCAGTAAGAACGGATGATCGGCCAGCCCTGCGCGGTTTTTATCGCTCCGTTCGGGTATTTGCTGTACAGCGAATCCAGTTGCTCAACGGACGGAAAATACCCCTTGGGGCAGGCTTCCGGGCTAACGGTTTTGGTCGTATTCGGCCCATAGAACACTACCCAGCGTTCGTTGTCTTCCGGGTACTCCGCAGCACCGGTCTTGCTGGCCAGTTCATCGTAGAGCGACGGGCGCTTGTACACCGCGCCATCCGCCGCCGTCAGCGACGGCGCCATATGTCCCCACATGCGGGCGACACTGACATCCGGGCTGGTGACAACGGTAAAGATGGTGTCGATGCTGGCGCTCACGGCGGCATTTTCATACAGCGTGGCGGTAATGGCCGTGCGGGTGCCGTGGGTGTCCGGGCGGGTGACGCTGATGATGCGGGTGCCGTCAAGGCCGGTCTGCGACCCCATTTTGGTGGTGGTCCAGGCCAGCGATTCGCCGTCAATCACCACGGGCGTCACGATATTTTGCAAATCGGAGCCGTCCTGGGCGGTGTACTTTTCCCCTTTGCGATCGTAGCCGTCGCCGCGGGTGAGCACAAACGGCGCTTCCGGCACCGGTTTGCCGCTGGCGTCCTTCACCGTCACCTTCAACTGTAGGGTATCGCCCTTTTTCACTTTCAGCGCATGGACGCCGCTGCCATCGTACCACTGCGACGGATCGACCGGTTCAATGGTGATGGCGGCTGGCACCGGGTTATCGCTGGCCAGGCAACTGGTGTAAACCGAGGTGTTGCTGCCCGGAAATTCACTACCGCTCGCCAGCGCGATCAGTTTCCAGGTGGTGGCGCTCTGGTAGGTGGACGACCAGTAGTTAATTAAGGTTGGCCAGCCCTGGATGCTTTTGATCGCGCCGCCGCTGTTGGCGCTGTACAACGCCTCAAGCTGGTCGATACGCGGCAGGCGGTTCGCCGCGCAGCCACCCGCATCCGGGTTGCCCGCGGCGTCGATATGGGCCACGCGCGTCCAGGTTTCATTGCTCTCTTCCTGAGTACGCAGCGGGCTATTTACTTCACTCGCAAGCTTAGGCCGCTCAAAGGTCCAGTCGCCGACGGCAATAGTGTCGGCCATGTGGCCCCACATTTTGGCTTTTACCGTGTCCGGGCTGGTGGCGACGGTAAACTTGACGCTGCGGGAAATCGGCGTATTGATTAATGAATCGACGGGGGCGACGCTTAACGGCGTCAGCAGCCCCACGCCCTTATTCTGGGTGAGGATAATGGTCGCATCGCCGTTGGCGTCGGTGATCCCGTGGTAGACCTGGCCGGCAATGTAACCCACGCCGTCAAACTGCATCTCGCCGTTGCTGGGGTCGGTAAAGCCGATCGACTGCCCGTCGCGCCGCTTGCCGTTCGCCATGGTGATGGTGAAGTCGGTATAGGCAATCGCCATGTCGTTAAGGGCGTTGCGCGAATGAACGTTTAGCTTAATCTGTTCGCCGACTTTGGCGGTTACATCAGCGTTTTTGGTCGTTGGGTCGTCGTTGAAGTAGACGTCCAGCACCGCCACCATTTCATTAGCCGAGCAGGTCAGGTAGTTCGGCGCATTGGTAAATTTGCCGCTATCGCCATTTTCGAGGTTGACGTGTACCGTTCCCGAGGCGTCGCTATCCGCGGCGATGAAGTAGTCTTCGGTCGGCCAGCCGTGTTCGCTTTCCATCTTGCCGCTGGGGTGCTCGCTGTATAAATGCGCCAGCGATGACTGATCCGGCACCTGGCCGACGCCGCACTGCGCGGTGGCCGACGCCACGGAGTTAAACGTCGCCCACTCTTCATTGTTTTCGTCGAACTGGCCGTCTTTATGGCTGGCTTCCACCGCCAGCAGCGGGCGCTTATACAGGTTACCGGCATCCACCACGCCGCGCATATGGCCCCACATGTTGGCGCCGTCCACGTCCGGGCTGGTGATTACGGTGAAAATGACGCTAAAGGGTAGCTCGACGCTGCCGCCTTCATCGTCCGGCATCACGATGCGGATGGGCGTCTCGACCCCCATGCCGCTGTCGTGCTGTAGCGTCAGGTGCGCCTGACCGTTGACGTCGGTCACGCCGGTATAGTGTTCCGGCGAAGAGGCGCGCATATCTTCGGAGTTGATGGTAACCCGCTGGTTATCCCACGCGTCCTGATGCTCCCCTTTGCGGTTTTTCGCCGGGTCGATAAACAGCTCCATGTAACGATAAGGCAGCGGTTTTTGCGTGTCTTTATCGACCACGGTCATGACCAGATCAATCGATTCCCCCACCTGCGCTTTATAAGGCCCCTCCGGGGAGAGGGTAATCTGCGGGTGCGCCGCGGGCTGGGCCTTGTCCACACAGCTAACCAGCAGCGTATCGCTGTTGGGCGCCCTGACGACCGACGCGCTGTTCATATGCACGGCAGCGTGGTAGTTGCTCATCTGATCTTTGGTCGACGACCAGTATTCCGCATCGCCCGACGCCGGCCAGCCGGTGTACGTTGCCAGCGTACTATGCGCATGTCTTAGCTCCACCAGTTGTTCGGCGTCCGGCAGAACGTCGCAATGGTTATCCGCGCCGCTCCAGGTAAACTGCGCCCAGGTTTCGTTAGTATCGTTGACGCTTTTGTCAGCGTTGCCCGCCTCCACCGCCAGCTTCGGTCGAGTGAAAGTGTAGGTCGCGCCGTTCAGCGTGGCGCTGGCGCTCTCCAGCATGTGGCCGTACATGTTGGCCTGAGCGGTGTCGGGGCTGGTGATGGTGGTGAAAATAACGTCCACGCCGTCCGTCAGCGTAGGATAACTTTGCGAAGCGACAATAAGATGCGTTTTTACGCCGGGGCCTTCATCCTGCGTCACCACCACTGTGGCTTTACCCTCGGCATCGGTGACGCCGCGATACTCCGTTTGCACGGTCGTTAGCTCGGTATCGCCAACGTGCACCGGGTTAGTGTTATTGACCACACCCTGACGGTTTTTGGCATCCTCACGGCGGATAACAAACGGCGCATTTTTCACCAGTTCGCCATCACACCCTCTGGTCGTGACGGTGAGGGTGATGCTCTCTCCGACTTTCACTTTTGAGGCTTCAAAGCTGGCATCAACATGATCGCCGCTGACCGACACGGGATTGCCTACTGCCTGGGCAATATTGACAGTCACTTTCGGGCTGAGCAGCGGGATGGCCGCATTATTCGGCACGCCGGTGTGAGTATAGAGCCACAGCGCGGGGACAGTCGTTTCATCGTCTGGCTGCGGCCAGACAACCAGTTTCCGTCCGGCCAGGTTCTGGGCGCAAAAGGTCTGGTTAGGCGTCGGCTGCGGCGAAAGCGGCGTGTCGGGCGTGGCGGCATCGGCCCATAACAGCCCCACGCTCGGCGGCTGTTGATTTTCCCAGGCAATGGTCGGCGGATCGCTAAAGAGATCGCCTTCGGTATCGGTGGAATTGACCGCACGCATCGAGGTTGAGGTGGCATCCGCGCTAAAATCGCGCGGCATGGCGGTAAACGCAACATCGTAGGTTTTGGTCGGGTCAAGCAGCATACTTCCCTGATACACTGGAATAATCGCGCCGTCGGCGCGGGGCACGGTGCCGTTAACTGCGGCAGTGGCTGAGTTCAATTCTTGCCAGGTCCCGCCTTTCAGTAAGGCCTGCGCAGGCGCGATCGACGCTACAAACATGATCAGTAATGTCAGTAAGAAATGTACAACTTTATTCACTTGCCGATTCCTGTCCATGAGCGATAGTCACCCGTTTTCATTCTCTGTCGTAATTCAACCCACTTTGCTTAGCGCGCGGCTAAGCAAAGTGCGCGGAAAATACCACTCCCCGCGGGGAGTGGTATGTTGAGGACAACTTATTTGCGTTTGTAGTCGATGGACAGACCAAAGCCCTGGACACCGTCGCTACCCACGGTAACGCCGCCTTCCGCACCCTCGAACGCCGCTTTCGCGTCGGCGTTGGTGACAGGGATAACAAGGTCTTTATCGTTCCAGTTTTCGTTGACGATACCGCCAGTGCCAGTACCTGCAATTGCGCTGGTGCCAACGAATTTCCAGCGGTAGTCGTACTGGCTGGTAACGTCTTCACCGGTATCATAGGTACCGTTGCCGTTCTTATCGCTCCACAGCAGCACTTTATAGGTGGTGTCGGTTTTGAGCGGAGTAGAGGTACCCAGCAGGTTGGTGGTTGAGCCAGACTCATAGATAACCACATGGACGTTTTCATCCACCACCGGACCTTCCGGAATGTCGTCGCCATCCGCACCACCGCCCGCATCGGTCGACAGGTCTTTCAACAGCAGTTCGGTTGCCACGGCTGGGTCACCGGTGGTGGTGGTTGGGGTGATTTTGATACCGATATAATGGTCTGCGTCACCCGCCTGAATTTCATAGGTATCGCTGCCTTTGGTGCCAATCTCTTCGGGATTGCTACCATTCTGGTCGCTGTATCTCATCCACTGCACCGTCAGTTTCGTGGCGGCGTTGTCGACATCCAGGTCGCCTTCCTTATCGCCAATCGCCCAGTTCACCGTGACCTTATCGCCAACGTGGAACTGCTTATCGCCGTCGGTCGTAATGGTCCTTGAACCACGATCGATAGTTACCGTTACGTGATCTTTGTCGGTATCCGCGGTCTTATCCGCCGCACGGGTAATCCACGGCACCGTACCCTGAATGGTGCCCGTCTGTTCAGAGACAATCTGCCACTGCCCCGATTTCAGATTACCGTTTGCCGCCACCGCTGGCGCGGCGCAATACCCGGCAACTACTAATGCTAAAGCGACCTTCGTCAGCCGCCGTTTTACTGTTGCTTGCATTCAGACTCTCCTTTTTCTCAAAATTCAGCGGCTGGCTGGTCAGCCACAACGCTGACGCTATTTCTGACTATACGTAACGCGTATGCCGTAACCCTGAACGCCATCTTCCACATTGGCGGCAAACTTCTGCGCCGCCTCTTTATTGGTTACTGGCAGGACAAGATCTTCATTCATGGTGTTGGCCAGCGCGCCGGTATGTCCGTTTGTACTCTGCCCGGTAAACTCCCACTGGTAGTCGTACAGCGCCATCTCTTCTTCCGTGAGCTGCTCGGACATCTGGAATACGCCGTCTTTATTTTTGTCGCGCCACAGCAGGAAACGGTAAGCATTATTGACCGTAGGGTGCTTATCTTCTTTGCCGATAAGGTTGACAGGGTTGGCGGCTTTGACCTGATAAATCACCGCATTCAGCGCGCTCAGGTTGTCGCCGATAAAAGTGACATCAACGTAGTTACTGTCGCCATAGGCGTCTTCTTTCGCCTTCCAGCGGAAAGTGCCCGGCAGGGTGCTGGAAAGCGTCACCGTCCCCGCTTCTTTGTCACGGCTGGCAATAAACACGCAGGGGGTTTCCGTGGTGCAGGGCGTCTGGGCCAGGGTGACTTTTTTATCATTGCTGTCGTACAACACGGGCGTCATGGCATCGTCCACCAGTTCGTTACCATTGCGATCCGTGGAGTCGCCAAAGGAGTCGGTGATCAGGAGATCCATCACCACGCCGTCTTCGCCATCGGCCAGCGCGCTGGCTTCATGGCTGTGATCGCTACGATCGGTATCGGCAATGTTGTCAACGATCAGCTCAATTTTGCGATCCTGCTGGACGGTGATTTCCACCACACCGGAGTTCTGCTTATTGCCCTTTTCGTCTTCCAGCGTCATGCGTACTTTCCAGGTGTTCAGGGCGGTGCGCTGCTCTTCGGTATCGGCGTTAACCCAGGCAGGAAGCACCAGATTCCAGCTGTTATTGTTGCCTTCGGTCAGCGCATCTGCTTTTACCACCGGCATCACCAGAGTACGGGCGGCGTTGTTTTTCGCCTGCCAGGAAGCAGAAATAATTTTGTAATGATGGTTAATCAGCGCGTTGACCGTCCACTTACATTTCTCCAGCCCCACCGCGGCCTCAGGCGTATCTTCAATCACGCATTCCGGGTGTTCGTTGGTGGCGTCGGCCTTCAGCCACAACGTGACGTCCAGCGGATCTTTCTCGCGGTATTCGAGAATGATGAAATTGTTACGATCGACAAAATCGGTGCGGCTGCCCATTAAAGAGTGCTGGATTTTAACGTTTTCCGGATCGAGTTGCGCCGCCAGCGGCGTTCCTATCTGGTAGTTCACAGTCGCTTTAACGCTAAAATCGTTATTATCGCCAGTACCGGCTTTGTAATCCGAACCAACCGTAACCAGCGGTACCGGCGTATATTCCAGCCCCAAGGTAACGGCATGAGGATCTTTTTGCAGATTATCGGTGCCAAACAGCGCCACTTCATCGCCGTAGTACTGTTCATAAACTAATTTAGCGCCAAGCTGCGGATAAAAGGGCAGCCAGCTTTCCATGCGGATATCCCAACCGCGCGCGGGTCGTTCTTCATAAAAGTCGAAATCTTCGGAATCCTTCCAGTCAGAAAGAGGATGGTAATAGTTGCCGGAGAATTTCAGGTAATCCGTCCAGGCTTCGGTTCCCAGACCTAGTCGACGGTGACCGCGCGTAAAATCGTAGTCATAGAATGCGTTGCCGCCAAGCAGCCAGTTGCCGACGTTCTGGCGCACGCCAAGCCCAAAGTTACCAATGGTGCGGTCTTCTTTACGTTGGGCTGAGAGTTGGCTAAAAAGTAAGGTTTTTTCGTTATCATACCAGGGAACGAAATAATCCAGCGAACTGCCGTCCAGATCGCCGCCTTCGCCTACGGAGAGGCTGGTACGGATCTTGCCATAAGGTGACATTACGCCTTCAAGATATGACTGTGCTGATGAAGTGATTTGGTTTTGCAAATAGCTACGCGCCTGGGATTCCAGCGCTTCCGGGGTGAGATTATCAAAGCCCTGGGTGGCGGAATTAATAAAGTAGTCAGCGCCCTGTTCTTTAAAGGACTTTCCTTTATTTTCCTGTTCTTCTTTTTTCGCGGATTCGCTGGCTAAATCAGGCAGGGAGGAGTGGCTTTCATCGTTTGCAGGTACAGAGTTACCTGCGCCGGAAGCCGCAACTGATACTCCAGACACTAATAGCAAAACCAGAATGCGAATCCTTCGCACCATATGATATCCCTGTCGTTAAATAAACACGCTGCTATGAAACGATATTATATGGATGATTCATAGGGAATCATAACTAACAGGCCTAAATATATTCCTAAAAAGAAAAGTTTAATATGAAACAGACTTATAATATTGATATAATAAATAAAAAGAAAGATGTTATTTATTTTTAATATTGATTTTCGGGAATAATATCCCCTATAAATAGTTGAATAAATAAAAAGAATAAAATAGCCGCCGGGCAGGATACTATGCTGATATTACGGGAGTATCGAATAACGCTTTTGCCCTTAGCCGGATAAGACGTCGGCGCCTCTGCTCTGCGGCGCAACGTCGACAGCGGTTTTATTGATCGGAAATGACGAAATTAACCCGTTTTTTTGAAATTAAACCATGACCGTTCTGGCAAAAATAGTCCACTGCGCCGCAGGCTTTCAACACCTGTAACGGCTGGCGGCAGTCAGGACAAAGTGCCTGTAACGAGAAATCCTTAGCGCATGTCTCGCAATGGGCTGTATCGCCATTGCGCTCCAGCGCGTGATGGCAAACAGGGCAGATTATTTCCATAACATTCTCCTCAGGCGCGTGACTCGCTTTTACTTGAAAGGCCTGATAGCGCTGCGCTTATCAGGCCTGGAATATTACTGAAAAAGCATTACTTGCTTTTCTTGATATGCTTCATCAGACGCTTACGTTTGCGCATTTGCGTTGGCGTCAGTGTGTTACGCTTGTTCGCATACGGGTTCTCCCCTTCTTTAAACTGAATGCGAATCGGCGTACCCATCACTTCCAACGACTTGCGGAAGTAGTTCATCAGATAGCGCTTATAGGAGTCTGGCAGATCTTTTACCTGGTTGCCGTGAATAACCACAATCGGCGGGTTATAGCCGCCAGCGTGGGCATATTTCAGTTTCACACGGCGACCGCGCACCAGCGGCGGCTGATGATCTTCCACCGCCATCGTCATGATACGGGTCAGCATCGCAGTGCTCACCCGGCGAGTGGAACTGTCGTAAGCCTCGCGTACGGACTCAAACAGGTTCCCGACACCGCTGCCGTGCAGCGCAGAGATAAAATGAACGCGGGCAAAATCAATAAAGCCCAGACGGAAATCCAGCGTCTCTTTCACCTGCTCTTTGACTTCCTGGCTCAGGCCATCCCATTTGTTGACTACGATAACGAGTGAGCGCCCACTATTGAGGATAAAGCCCAGCAGAGACAAATCCTGGTCAGAGATCCCCTCGCGCGCATCGATAACCAACAGTACGACGTTAGCGTCTTCAATCGCCTGTAACGTTTTAATCACCGAGAACTTTTCTACCGCATCGGTGATTTTTCCGCGCTTACGCCCCCCCGCCGTGTCAATCAGCACATATTCCCGTTCGTCGCGTTCCATCGGGATATAAATGCTGTCGCGAGTGGTGCCCGGCATGTCGTATACCACCACGCGCTCTTCGCCGAGAATACGGTTAGTGAGTGTGGACTTACCTACGTTCGGGCGACCGACAATCGCCAGCTTTATCGGCAGGCTTTGCGGGTCAAAATCATCTTCCGGCGCTTCTTCGCCATTTTGTTCCGCCTCGAACTGCGCCCAGTATTCCGCGTCTTCATCCACCTCTTCCTGCGGCGCGACATCATCCATCCACGGCAGAAGCACATGTTCCAGCAGGCTCAATACGCCGCGACCATGTGAGGCGGCGATAGGGTAAATTTCACCTAATCCCAGCGAGTAAAAATCGACAACCGCCTGATCGGGATCGAGACCATCCGTTTTATTCGCCACCAGGAAGGTCGGTTTTTCACGGGAACGCAGATGTTTGGCAATCGCTTCATCCGCCGGCATCAGGCCAGCGCGCGCATCCACCATGAACAACACCACATCCGCTTCTTCAATCGCCAGCAGCGACTGTTCCGCCATCCGCGTTTCGACGCCGTCTTCGGTGCCGTCAATACCGCCGGTGTCGATACAGATAAACTCGCGGCCTTCAACCTCCGCACGACCGTACTTACGGTCACGAGTCAGACCCGGGAAATCCGCAACCAGCGCATCTCGGGTGCGGGTCAGACGGTTAAATAGCGTGGATTTTCCGACGTTAGGGCGCCCGACAAGCGCGACCACAGGTACCATGTTTAAAGCCTCATTTAAAAAATCATCAGACAACGCGCGTCATTTTTACGCCGTTGTTAAAAACAGGAAAACGGCCCCTACACCAGGAGCCGTTTTTTAAAACGCACAACCGTGACGATTAACGTGTAATCGCGTAGACCGTACCGTCTTTGGCCTGGATGAGCAGTTTACCATCCGCCACCGTCGGTTCGGTCAGGAAACCAGAACTGTCTACTTTTTGTTGGGCCACAAAACGCCCGTCATCGACATTAATCCAGTGCAGATAACCTTCGCTATCGCCGACGACTAAATCACCATTATACAGTACCGGGGAGGTCAGCAAACGGTGCAGCAGATCGCTTTGCGTCCACAGCGTTACGCCGCCGTCAGTGGTCAGCGCCAGCACGCGATCGTTCTGATCGACCAGGTAGATACGGTCTCCGTCGACGATAAAGTCATTGACCGACCCCAGCTCGCGTTTCCACATAATCTGACCACTGCGCAGATCCAGCGCCGTTAAGTTACCATTATACGCCAACGCGTAAACGACGCCGTTTACCACAACCGGCGTGGTATCGACGTCGCTCAGACGGTCAATTTCCGTTGGGCCAGTGGCCTGGGAGATACGCTGCTGCCAAATCATCTGCCCTTGTTGCATCAACACGGCGCTGACGCGGCCATTATCACCACCAACGATAGCCGCGCCGAACGCGGTTGCCGGCGCAGATTCGCCGCGCAGCGACAGCGAAGGCATATCCAGGTTCACCGTCCATTTAATTGCGCCATCCGCCTGATTTAGCGCCTGCAACTGACCGTTGCTGGTATGGATAAGAACGATTCCATCACTGACAACCGGACGAGACAACGCTTCGCCTGCGACCTTCGTCTGCCATGCTGTGGTGCCGTCGCTGGTATTCAGCGCATAAACCTCGGCCTTTTCACTGCCGATATAGACGTGACCGCCCGCGACAGTGACGCCGCCGGACAACAGCGCGGACGAACGAGAGAACCAGCCGTCTTTCTCGCCCAGATTCACAGACCAGATCTCTTTGCCATCATCCGCATTGAGCGCTTTTACCACGCCCGCGCGATCGGCTGCATAGACCACGTTATCTGCCATTACCGGATGAAGGTTAGAATAAAATTCGCCAATTCCGTTACCGACAGAGGTATTCCAGACAGTGGTCGGGGTAAACTGGTTTTCAACTTGCGGTAATGGAGACATCTTGACGACATCTTCTTCGCCGCTAAACAGTGAACAGCCGCTGAGCAGGGTAACGGAAAGCAACCCTGGCAGAAGTAATTTACGCAATTGCATCGGGTCCCTCTCAGATGGACAAATTATTGATTTTCATCTGCATCATTTCGCTCAACGCCGGAGAAGCATCGCTATTGACGCCCGCTTCCCATGCGCTGCGCGCGCCTTTTTTATCACCCTTACTCAGCAACGCTTCGCCGCGCAAATCAGCGACAATTGCCGTCCATCCTTCGCCTTTAACGGCATCCAGAGTTTTCAGCGCGGCGTCAGCTTGCTTAAGCTGTAACTGAACGCGAGCGAGACGCAGATTAATCACCGCTTTGAGATTTTCATCGCTGGTGGCCGCCAACCCCTGCTGCAACTGGGCTTCGGCTTTTTTAAGTTCATTCTTATCCACAAACTGCTGCGCCAGTTCCATAGACGCCAGCGCACCATAGGTATTTTTATTCTCAGCCGCGAATTTTTCAGCGGCGGGAATGCTATCCGGCTTATCGGCGCTTACCGCCGTCACCGCATTTTGATACGCCAGAGAAGCAGCACGCGCGGACTCCGTCTGATGGCTGCTCCAGTAACGCCAGCCAACCAGCGCGCCAACCCCTAAAATCACTCCGACAGCCAGCGCTTTGCCGTTTTCGGCAAAGAAGCGTTTAATCGCATCCACCTGGTCGTGTTCGTTCTCGTAAATTTCCACGCTGTCCTTCTCCTTAGCCCAATAAAGTGCGCAAATGCGCGGCGACGCTGTCCTGCGCCACTGCCGTTTGCTCACCGGAGCGCAAATCCTTCACTACAACAGTCCCATCGGCGACTTCAGATTCGCCAAGAACCAGTGCAATACGGGCGCCCCACTTATCGGCGCGGGCAAACTGTTTCTTAAAGTTGCCGCCGCCGTGGTTTGTCATTAGCTTCACGCCTGGCATTTCATCGCGCAGCCGCTCCGCCAGCGTCATTGCCGCAGACTGCGTTTGTGCGCCGGCAGCTACCAGGTATATATCGACAACAGGAGAGGCAATAAATTCCGGATTAACTGCCTGAACTAACAAAACAAGTCGTTCCAGGCCCATCGCAAAGCCCACTGCCGGGGTAGCGCGACCGCCCAGTTGTTCCACCAGACCATCATAACGACCACCCGCACAGACGGTACCCTGTGACCCCAGACTGTTTGTTACCCATTCAAATACGGTGCGGTTGTAGTAATCCAGACCGCGTACCAGACGCTGGTTGACGGTGTAGGCAATCCCCGCCGCGTCCAGCAATTTACACAGGCCGGCAAAGTGCTCGCGTGAATCGTCATCAAGATAGTCGCCGAGAACAGGCGCGTCGTTGAGCAGCGCCTGCACGTCCGGATTTTTTGAATCCAGCACGCGCAGCGGATTGGTATACATACGGCGTTTGCAGTCTTCGTCCAGCGTCTCTTGATGCTGTTCGAGGAACGCGACCAGCGCATCGCGATAGTTCGCACGCGCCTCTAAGGAACCAATAGAGTTCAGCTCCAGGCTAACGTGTTCAGCGATGCCCAGCGCGCGCCACCAGCGTGCGGTCAGCATAATCAGTTCCGCGTCGATATCCGGGCCTTGTAAGCCAAAGACTTCGGCGCCTAGCTGATGGAACTGACGGTAGCGGCCTTTTTGCGGACGCTCATGACGGAACATCGGCCCGATATACCACAAACGCTGTTCCTGATTGTACAGGAGACCATGTTCGATGCCGGCGCGTACACAGCCCGCCGTACCTTCAGGGCGCAATGTCAGGCTATCGCCGTTGCGATCCTCAAAGGTGTACATCTCTTTTTCAACCACGTCAGTAACTTCACCGATCGCGCGTTTGAATAACGGGGTCTGCTCTACAATCGGCAAGCGGATTTCACTGTAACCGTAGCTGCCGAGCACGTTTTTGAGTGTGCCTTCAATGCGCTGCCAGATGGCGGTTTCGCCAGGCAGATAATCGTTCATGCCGCGAATGGCTTGAATGTTTTTTGCCACGTTTATTCTCTTTCTGAATATAAAAATGAACCCTCAGCGCTTCCCCGAACGAACCGGGAGCCATGCGGGTTCAATCATACACGGGAAGCGCGCCGCTTCCCATCACGTTCTTATTTTTCAACCTGCAACACGTCAATCCGACGCGCTTCATCCAGTTGACTTGCTTTCGCGCGAATACGGGATTCAAGCTGCGCGATCATATCGTCGTTATCGAGTCTGTCCTTACGCACGCCGTCCTCATACAGGCCGCTTTTCTTATTGCCGCCCGTCACGCCCAGCGTCGATACCAGCGCTTCGCCCGGCCCGTTCACTACGCAACCGATGATCGAGACGTCCATCGGGGTGATGATATCTTCCAGACGCTGCTCCAGCGCGTTCACCGTGCCGATAACGTCGAACTCCTGACGAGAACAGGTCGGGCAGGCGATAAAATTGATGCCGCGCGCGCGAATGCGCAGCGACTTCAGGATATCGAAACCGACTTTGATCTCTTCCACCGGGTCGGCCGCCAGTGATACGCGCAGCGTGTCGCCGATGCCTTCCGATAACAGCAGACCTAAACCGATCGCCGACTTAACCGCCCCGCTACGCGCGCCGCCCGCTTCGGTGATCCCCAGATGCAGCGGCTGATCGATCTGTTTAGCCAACAAACGATAAGACTCAACGGCAAGGAATACATCGGACGCTTTTACGCTCACTTTGAACTGATCAAAGTTGAGACGATCGAGATGATCGACATGGCGCATGGCTGATTCCAGCAGCGCCTGCGGCGTCGGCTCTCCGTATTTTTCCTGCAGATCTTTTTCCAGCGATCCGGCATTTACGCCGATACGGATAGGGATGTTTTTGTCGCGCGCGCAGTCCACCACCATGCGAATGCGTTCTTCGTTACCGATATTGCCGGGGTTGATACGCAAGCAGTCAACGCCGTATTCCGCCACCTTCAGCGCAATGCGGTAGTCGAAGTGAATATCGGCAACCAGCGGGACGTTAACCTGCTGTTTGATAAGCTTGAACGCTTCGGCGGCGTCCATGGTCGGTACAGAAACACGAACAATATCTGCGCCAACGCGCTCCAGCGCTTTGATCTGATTAACCGTCGCTTCCACGTCAGTGGTACGCGTGTTAGTCATCGACTGGACGGCGATAGGGGCGCCATCGCCAATCGGCACATTCCCAACGTAAATACGTGTCGATTTTCTACGTTGAATCGGAGCCTGGTTATGCATGAAAAATCTCCCGCGTTACCCGTCTGTTACTGCGCCGGTGTCGGTTCGGCATTAAGGGTCAGACGCGCAACCTGATTAGTTCTGATAAAGCGGCTCAGATCGACAGGTTTTCCTTGATACTGGATCTGCACCGCGGCCGGCGCGCCAATTTTAAGTTTATAAGGCGCCTGACCGGTTAGGTTTAAATTGCCATCTTTACGCTGCATACCGCTAAACAGTTTTTTACCCGTGGCGTCAGTGACTTCGAGCCAACAGTCAGCGGTAAAATTCATCACCAGCGCGTTCGGATCGGCAGCAGGCGCCGCTACGCCAGCCTGACTGGTCGGCAGCGCGGACGGCGTTTCCGTTGCCGCTGGCGCGGCAGATGTCGCAGCCGTATCGACATTCGCCTGCGAAGGCGCGACTACCGTATTTTGCGTCGCCGCCGCCGTTGGCGCTGGCGTTTGCGTCGCCGCCGTCGAATCAACCGGCGTCGCAGGAGCCGGAGCCGTTTGCGCTGGCGTCGTATCCTGGCTTGTCGCGGCACCGGTGTCCAGCGGTACGCTTTGGCCGCTGTCTTTATCTGCGTTCAGTTCAGCCGTGCTTTGATCGGCCATTGTCGTGATCTCTTCCTGCTGCGCCTTGTGGTTCTGCCACCACCAGGCGCCGGTCAGCCCTACGACCACAAACAGTACCAGCCAGGTAAAAGACATTAACCAGCCGTCGCGTTTTTTACGACGCTTTCCTAATGAGAAACTCTGCATCGGGGCGACTTTAGCGGCGCGCAGCGGAGCTTGTTTTTCCAGCCCCGGCAGCAGTTCCTCTTCTGGAACATGCACCAGACGCGCATATGAGCGGATATATCCGCGCAGGAAGGTTGAAGCAAGATCGGACGGCGCCTTATCTTCTTCAATATCGCGTACCGTAGAAACCTTCAGGCAAAGTCGCTCAGCGACAGCCTGCTGGCTGAGTCCGAGTTGTTCACGGGCATTGCGCAGACGAACGCCGGTGGTTTGTGCTTCATTTTGGTCGTGCGTGGCTTCAGTATTCATTCGCTACAGCTACAGGTACGTGTAAATTAGGATTCAGGCGCCGACGAGCCGTAATGCCCGCCCACACCGCGAAACATCAGGTTAGTTAACCTTTAGTCAGACAGTATAAGCCTGTCAGGCCGCAGATGACAAAACCGCTTAAGACACAAGGTTAAACTCTTGTTGCATCGTTACATACTGCCTTAAAGTCGACAAAAACGCACCGTTATTATTGACCAGACAAGTACAACGCCAGACATTATTCAACTGACATTGCGCCACGGTATAATGAATGCCCCGTGGCGCAACTGCTATCAAATAGCCTTGATGTCAATCACCTCTCCCTGCATACGCTTACGCAGAGTACGTTTAGTCCGGTCAATCACATCGCCTGCCAACTGCCCGCATGCCGCATCAATGTCATCGCCACGCGTCTTGCGTACGATGGTCGTGAAACCATAACTCATCAAAACTTTAGAAAAGCGATCGATACGGCTGTTAGAGCTGCGGCCATACGGCGCGCCAGGGAACGGGTTCCACGGAATCAGATTAATCTTACAAGGCGTCTCTTTTAGTAGCTCCGCCAGTTGATGCGCGTGTTCAGTGCCGTCGTTAACGTGGTCAAGCATCACGTATTCAATCGTCACGCGCCCCTGATTGGCGTTGGATTTCTCCAGATAGCGGCGAACCGCGCCCAGGAACGTTTCGATATTATATTTTTTGTTGATCGGGACGATTTCGTCGCGAATAGTGTCATTCGGTGCATGGAGCGAGATTGCCAGCGCAACGTCAATCATATCGCCCAGTTTATCCAGCGCAGGCACTACGCCGGACGTTGAGAGCGTGACACGACGTTTGGACAGGCCGAAACCAAAGTCATCGAGCATAATTTCCATCGCCGGTACGACATTGGTCAGGTTAAGCAATGGCTCGCCCATCCCCATCATGACCACGTTGGTGATCGGACGCTGGCCGGTGACTTTGGCCGCGCCGACGATTTTCGCCGCACGCCAGACCTGACCGATAATTTCCGATACGCGCAGGTTGCGGTTAAAGCCCTGCTGCGCAGTTGAACAAAACTTGCACTCCAGCGCGCATCCTACCTGTGAAGAGACACACAGCGTAGCGCGGTCGTCCTCCGGGATGTAGACCGTTTCAACGCGCTGATCGCCGACAGCAATCGCCCACTTGATGGTGCCGTCTGAAGAACGCTGCTCTTCAACGACCTCCGGCGCGCGAATTTCCGCGACCTCTTTTAATTTGCCGCGCAACACTTTGTTGATGTCGGTCATCTCATCAAAATTATCGCAGCAATAGTGATACATCCATTTCATCACCTGATCGGCGCGGAAAGGTTTTTCACCTAAGTTTTTAAAAAACTCGCGCATCTGCTGACGGTTTAGATCCAGCAGGTTGATTTTTGTTTCGTTGTTAAGAACTACCGGGGTACTGCTTTCAGGTGTGACAATTTGTTCAGACATATGCTATTCCGGCCTCGTTATTACACGTTATGGCCCCTGGAGGGTTGAAAAAAGAAACGCCCCGGTAAGCTTACTGCTCGTCCGGGGGCGCTGCATTGTACAAATTCTGGCGTAAGGATGCCACGTCTGCACGCGGCATTAGCGAAAATAATATTTGAACCGATAATTTATCGCCAACGCATTTACAGCGTGAAAGACGAAGGAGATTAACGGGTGCGCGGGCACACTTCGCCTTCACCGAAGAAAAAGGCGATTTCGCGCTGCGCGGATTCCAGCGAATCCGAACCGTGGGTGCCGTTTTCAGTTAAGCTATCAGCGTAGTCGGCGCGCAGCGTACCCGCCAACGCGTTCGCCGGATTGGTGGCGCCAAGCAGATCGCGGTGACGCTGTACCGCATTTTCACTTTCCAGCACGGATACCACGATAGGGCCAGAGGTCATGAACTCCACCAGACCGTCAAAGAACGGCTTGCCGTCGTGCTCAGCATAGAAGCCGCGCGCCTGCTCAACGGTCAGGTGCAGCATTTTAGTGCCAACAATTTTGAACCCTGCAGCTTCAAAGCGCGCAAAGATGCTGCCAATAACGTTTTTTGCCACCGCGTTGGGTTTAATGATGGAAAAAGTCCGTTCAATAGCCATGTTTACCTCTGAAATATGTTCTGTTGTTATGTCAGGCGCGGATTATAAAGAGCATCCCATCAATTGCCTATGGATATAGGTAACATTTTTTTAAAATAAAATGAGCATTAGCAACAAAAGTTAAAGGCGCACAGCAAACTCAGCGGACTGACACAGCACGCAGTGCGTGTGTTCAGGCGTGAGAGCATGGAAAGTACGTTTGCAGCTTTCGCAGGTGAGCGTATGCACCGCACTATGCCGCGTTGAGGCGGGTTCCACGTCAAACCGCAGCCGCAGCGCCTGATGCGGACATACCGCCGCACAGCCGCCGCATCCCGTACAACGCGCCGCCGCTATCGTCAGCGTGTCGTCGTCAAACTGGATAACGTTTTCCGGGCAGCTTCGCCAGCAGGCGCCGCACATCCTGCACTCTTGCGGACTGATTTCGGGTACGCATTCGCTGAACGCGGAAAACGCCTGTCTGAGACGCCGTTTCCCCGGCTCGACGGCGCACGGGGTAATGGCGTCGCGCGGAACATGAAACAGAGTGCGCCGCGAGGCATTAATTTCCGCGCCGACAACGTCTTTGAAAGACCAGCCCGGCTCGCCGTAGCGGCGCAGCGCTAAATTTAGCCCCGCCAACGCCATCAGCCACTGCGCCGATCGCTCCACCGCAATATCAATAAAGCGAATACCGTACTGGCTGTGCCAGAGAAGCAGTTCATCGACCGTTGGCGCCTGTAGCGAAAACGGCCCCACCAACGTATCCCCCTGCACAAAGCGTTTAACCGGTTTGATACCGATAATGGCGTCAACAGGACAGACAAACAGACAGTCGCCACAGGCTATGCAGCGCGTCGTATCTATGCTGACCTGCCCCTGCGCCAGTGAAAACGCCTGCGCCGGACAAACATCAGCGCAAGCGCGGCAGGAAGAAAAACGAAAGCGACGACGGACGCAGGCCTGCGTCACGTCTACCGCCGGATCGATCGTCAGGTTAACCATCAGCCAATACTAAAGAAGACGTAGCGCAGCATAATCTCGCCGAGAAGCAGCAATACGCTGCCCGCCACCAGAGTCCCTCTGGCGTTTCGCAGACCGCCTGCGGCAAAGCAGAGCATTCCCGCCGCTGAGACACACCAGCCGAGAAGATAGATGTCGCGCAACTGCGCCAGCGCCTGTAGCGGATGATGCGGGAAAGTGACGACCGTCGTATCCACTGCATTAATATCCGCCAACCATAGCGGCTGCATGATCAGGCGAATCAGCACCATCAGTGCGACCACCACCACAGCGCAGCGCATTGCGGCGCCAGCGTTGCGCAGATAAGCCAGCGCAATGACTACCGAGCCGATAATGCCTGACGTGCCAAAGAACAGCGCCAGCGTGTTGCTATGCTGCCAGGTCGCCACCGAGGCATGGATATAAACCTGCGCCATGCAGAATACATCCACCAGCCCGAACGCTGCCGCCAGCGCCAGCAGCGGCTGCCAGCCTGGCTTTCGGAAAAACAGCAGCACAACCCCTAGCCCCAGCGCCGCCAGATAAAGGCTGGCAAAGACGATTTCGCGACTCAGCCACGAACTGGCGACATGACGTAACGCATTTAGCGCATTCAGGGGATAGCCCATGTGTAGCGCTGAAGCAAGCAGCCCTACGCAGGCCAGTACAAACGCCCCCGCCATCGCGGGAAGCGCGCCGTGTGCAGGCACCCGTCCCTCTACGGCGTACTGGCGGCCCAACGCCAGCCACAGAGTCACACCCACAGACCCTTGCAAACAGAGCGTAAAAATCAGCAGCGGTAACTCATGCATGGCGTTTACCCTCTTTTTCTGCGCCCTGATGCGCTTTGACAACCAGATTAGGTTTGGTTATTGATGAATCTGGCAGCCCGTTAACGTCGCATACGCTACCGTACTTCGCGCGCAGTTCATCAATCGGGCCAAACTTGATGGCCTCCAGCGGACAGGTCGCGACACAGACGGGCGGTTCACCTTTCGCCAGTAAATCAACGCACATGTCGCACTTGGACATTTGGCCGGTCTGCTCGTTAAGCTGTGGCGCGCCGTAAGGGCAGGACCAGGCGCAATAGCCACAGCCGACGCATTTGTCGGTATCAACGCGCACAATGCCGTCGCCCGGGCGTTTATGCATAGCGGTAGTCGGGCAATTTTTGGTGCAGACAGGGTCCGCACAGTGGTTGCAGGAAATAGAAAGCGTATAAGCAAATACGTTATTGCTGACCCCGCCCTGCCCGGTAGGGATGAAACTTCCGCCCTTGACTTCATAGACGCGGCGGAAACGACGGCCTACTTCCAGATTGTTTTTGTCTTTGCAGGCCACCTGGCAGGCTTTACAACCGGAGCAACGTGAGGAGTCGATGAAAAACCCCAGTTGTTTATCGCTCACCGGCGGGTAATGTGTAAACTGACTCATGCTTTAGCCACCTCCACCAGCATGGTTTGATGTGAATTTCCCTTCGCCAGGGCGGTAATACGGGCCGAGCTGAGGACGTTCGCACAGCCGCCTTTATCAATACCGTTCTCATCCGGCTGCCACCAGGCGCCGGCCTGCATCGCGACAACGCCGGGAATAATGCGCGGCGTCACTTCCGCCGGGATTTCGCAAATTCCGCGTGAGTTATGAATGCGCACCATATCGCCATGCGTAATGCCGCGCGTTTGCGCATCCTGCGGGTTGATCCACAATGTCTGCTGCTGCACTTCAATCAGCCACGGGTTAGCGTATTGCGTTGAGTTGGCGCGGTTTTTTCCTTTCCACGTGATTAACTGGAGCGGAAAATCTTTCGCCAGCGCATCCTCCGGGCCTTCATGCGCGGGAACGTAGTGCGATAACGCCGGGATTTCCGGATGCTGCATGTCGTACAGGCGCTTCGAAAAGATCTCTATTTTCCCTGACGGCGTCGGGAACGGATGATTGTCCGGATCGCGAATATTGTCTTCAAAGGCGATAAATGACGCGCTTTTGAACAGATGCTGACGGGTCTTTTGCAGCGTGGCAAAATCCGGAAGATTTTCGTCCGGCATCGCCAGGCGCGTCTGTTCCCAGATGTGTTCAATCCACGCTTTCTCATCGCGCCCCTGGCTAAATTCATTCTCAATGCCTAATTTCGCCGCCACCTCACGTAGCCAGTCGTAGTCGGAGCGACGCTCAAATTCAGGCTCGATCAGTTTTTCAGAGAGTATCAGGTAGCTTGCCGTGCCCCAGGTTTCACCGATGTTCCAGCGTTCCATAAAGCTGGTTTCCGGCAGCAGTAGATCGGCGTATTTCGCGCTCGGCGTCATGAACAGATCGCTGGCGACAATAAACTGGATCTTTGATTCATCCTCCAGTACGCGTACCGCCTGGTGCAGATCGGGGTTCTGATTCGCCAGATAGTTCCCGGCCAGCGAGAACAGAATACGGATGTTACTGTCCAGCTTATCGGCATCTTTCAGCCCCATATCCGGCGTCACTTTGCTGGCGTCGTCTGCGGCCTGCACCCAGTTCATCACCGAAATTTTGGCTTTTACCGGGTTATCCGGCATCTCCGGACCCACGGCGAATTTACGGTTAGCGCAGCCGCCGTAACCCGCAGCCCAACCGCCTTTGATGCCGACATTACCGGTAATGGTTGCCAGCAGGGTCGAGCCGCGCGCGGTGCGCTCGCCGCAGTTGTGGCGCTGTGGCCCCCACCCCTGAATCAACGCGGCAGGTTTGGTATTCGCGTAATCACGCGCTAACTGGCGAATGGTTTGCGCCGGCACATGGGTGATCTTTTCTGCCCACTCGGGGGACTTAACGACACCGTCTTTGACGCCGGTCAGATACGCCACCAGCGATTCGTTAGCCGGTACGCCTTCCGGCATTGAGTCTTCGTCAAAACCGATAGCGTAGCGCGCAATAAATGCGCGATCGTGCAGATTCTCGCTGATGATGACGTACATCATCGCGTCCATCAGCGCATTGTCGGTGGTGGGCAGCAGTGGGATCCACTGATCCGCCAGCGAGGAAACGGTGTCGGAATAGCGCGGATCGACCACGATAAACCGCGTACCGTTCTGCTTCATCTTCTGCAAGAAATAGTTGGTATGACCAAAAATGGTCTCCGTCGGGTTATGGCCCCACAGAATCACCAGTTTGGTGTCCAAAAGCGTATCCAGCGAACTGCCGCTGGCGGCAGCGCCGTAAGTATAGGGCGTCGCGGCTACCGTGTTGCCCATACTCACCGAATGGTAGCTTTCGAGATAGCCGCCGGTAAGATTCAGCAGGCGACGCGCCATTTTATCGCCGGAAAAGGTGCCGCCGGAAACGGCGGTACCAACATGAACATAGCGCGAAGCCGGGCCATATTTTTCAGTAATCGATTTTAAATTATCGGCGATTAAGGTTGTCGCTTCATCCCAGGAAATTCGCTCGAACTTTCCTTCACCGCGTTTTCCTACGCGCTTCATGGGATATTTAAGTCTGTCAGGATGATAAACAAATTTACGGTATGCGCGTCCACGAACACAGGCACGCATCACCGGCATTTGCGCATCCAGCGCATTATCCGGTCGCGTTGAAATTCGCGTCACGATACCGTCACTAACATGCGCCCGAATATCGCATTTGCCCCCGCAGTCAAAAGTGCTGCATGTCTGAACGACTTTTTCCGCAGGCCTGTTTTCAGTTGCCGTCACAGCGCGCGCCTGAGCGATAGCTGGCGAGGAGACAAACGGTAACGCAATAAGCGCGGAGCTGGCCTGGATAAAGTGGCGGCGAGAAATAGCAGGCTGTTCGCCATTTCCCTGGCTTTTTATATTTTTCATGATCCGACTCGTCAAATAAAAACCCATTCTCACGTTTTTATGCGTTGGTTCTCTTGATATTTATCAAGCTCTCCGGTTATGTATGATCCAGTAATAATTAACAATTATCATTAAGCTTAAATTAAAAGGAATTGATAATCTATTTTGGAGAATGGTTAACGTATTAATTCAAAATTAACCGCTGCAACCTGACCGGACTCATCCATTACGACAAGTTGATAACGTCCAGCGATATTTATTAATAAAGAAAGGCGATTATTTTCGCCATTAACAGGTTCGCCATTTAAAAACCACCAGCGACGCCCTTTACCGCCGGTAGTCGAGACGGGCAGCGTAACGTTTTCCTGGCCTGGCAATTGCCTGATCACCGCGCCATCCCTCACTCCTGACAGCATTAACGGCGCGGCATCATTGCCCTGTAGCGGCGGACAGTGGTCGGACGCCGCGGGCAAGCGGGCGCTACGTCTTTCCGCAGGCGGCAGCCACGGCTCCAGCGGCCGCGGCCAGACGATAAACGTATGCGCACGCGCCTGCGGACAGTCGGCAGCGACACGCCGCCCCGTATCATCCAGCCAGACCGGGAAACGAATACCGTTGATGTCTTCCTGCTCAGGTAACAGCAGCGTGGGCGGCTGGCTGTCATCGAGCAGCCATGTCGCCAGTCGGCGGCGACAGTTGCTGTCTCCGGCAGGCAGAGTCTGTCCGCCCGGCCAGCAAATGACGCCGCGGCTTACCGTCTGCGGACGCGGATCTTCCGGCAGGCGTCCCGTATGCGCCAGTAACAGATTATTGACCTGGTTAAGCAATGGCACCGCGCTGGCAAAACCAAATTGCCCCACCACAGGCGTGCCGTCGGGTCTGCCTGTCCAGATGCCGATGATATAGCGCGCGTTAACGCCAATAGCCCACGCATCGCGATAGCCGTAGCTGGTGCCGGTTTTCCACGCCAACGGCACAATGCGCGGCAGCGCGTTATCCGGCAAGGGTTGCGCTTCATCCGCCATAATCCGTCGAATGATCCACGCCGCTCCCGGCGACATTAATGGTCTTTCCGACAGCGGATCGTCCGGCTGTAACCGTAGTTTCGCCGCTTTCCCATGACGAGCGAACGCGCTGTATGCCGCCGCCATCTCGTCAAGCCGCGCGCCCGCGCCGCCCAGAATCAGCGAAAGATTGGGCGCCGCGCCAGCAGGCAAATATAGCGGCAGGCCGACGTTACGCAGTTTTGCCGCAAATCGTTTCGGCCCATAGGCTTCAAGCACCTGAACGGCAGGCAGATTCAGCGAGCGTACCAGCGCGTCGCTCATGCTAACCGGGCCGTGAAATCCGCTATCGAAGTTTCCCGGGCGGTAATCTCCGGTGCGGCGCGGAACGTCCTGTAATAGTGATGCGGGATGGATCAAGCCGTCATCCAGCGCCAGACCATACACAAAGGGTTTGAGTACCGATCCCGGCGATCGGATCGCCGTTACCATGTCGACATGACCAAAACGGCTGTCGTCATTAAGGTCTACCGATCCTACCCAGCCGCGCACGCTCATATCGGTATGATCGACAACGATCATCGCCAACGAACTGCGTGCAGGCAGCCGCCCTTTCCATGCCCGCGCCAGATCTTCCAGTTGCCGCTGCAATCCGGCGTCCAGCGTGGTCACAATTTTGTCGTTCTGGCTTTTACTCAACATCATTCGGGCAAAAAGCGGCGCCAGTTGCGGCATTTGACGCGGCGCCAGCCAGACCGGCTCTTCACGCGACTCGCGTACCGTTTCGGCAGGCCAGACGCCCTGCGCCGCCATCCGATCCAGCACTTTATTTCGTGCCGCTTCGGCTCTCGCAGGCCAGCGGTCGGGGCGTAACCGGCTCGGCGCCTGCGGCAATACGGCCAGCAGCGCCGCGTCAGCGTAGCTCAGGCGCGCGGGCGGCTTGCCGAAGTAGGCCCAGCTTGCAGCGCCAATACCCTGTAGCGTGCCGCCGAACGGCGCGCGGTTCAGGTACAGCGTCAGGATATCGCGCTTGGACAAATGCCATTCAAGCTGGAGGGCGCGCCAAAGCTGGCGGATTTTACCGCCGAACGTGCGCGAATGCGGGTCCAGAAGTCTCGCCACCTGCATAGTCAGCGTACTGCCGCCGGAAATAACGCGCCCGGCGGTAAGATCCTGCCATGCCGCGCGCGCGACGGAAAAAGGGTTAACGCCAGGGTGCTGCCAGAACCAGCGATCTTCGTAATTGATTAAGGCCTCCAGGTAACGGGGAGAGACCTCTTCAATCGTCACCGGATAACGCCAGATCCCCCCGGCGTCGGCAAAGCGCCACAGCGGCGTACCGTCATGGGCGACCACGACCCGCGCAGGATGGACCTCATTGAGCGGCAGCGGCCAGAGTTTATCCGCCGCCCATAACGCCAGGAGAATAAAAAACGGCGCGCCCGCCAGCCACAGCCAGCGGCCACGTTTACCACGCCAACCGTTCATTTAAGGCGTCACAATCAGCAGCCCCTCGCTCGCGCCGGTTGCCCGCCACTGAGGCACGTACATCGATTCCACCTGCGGTTGCGCAAGCTGGTACGTCCCCGGCGTTACCGCGCGCGCCAGGTAGACAAGCGTCACGGGCTGGCCCTCATTGACGACGACGGCAGCCACAAACCGATCGTCGCGGAATTCCATATACTGAATATCCGCCTGCTGCATCTGATTAAGCAGATTTTGCACTTCGCTACCGCTCTCCGGCAGGCTGGCGCTGCTGTCAGCCAGATTCTGGTTTTCCAGCTCCAGCCCGGCCGGGAGCAGGTCCACCACCAGCGCATCCGGCACATTGCGATCGGCCACTACCGTTAACCAGACCAGCATCAGTTCGCCGCTACGCAACGAGGACAGCGATTTGCGCTGACCATCGGTCCCCAGTATTTGTCGTTCAATCTGCAAAACGTTGCTGGCAGGCTCAGGCGCAGATGAGGGATAACCGCTGCTATCCAGACGCAGCCATAGCGGCTGGCTACCGGTGTTCGTCACCTCAAGGGCGGCCAGCTGGTCAGCATCCAGATTACGGGTCAGCGCCTTGTCGCCCGCCAGCGGCTGCGCCTCTAACGAGGTCTGCGCCTGCCAGGCGCCCGCGCTGGCCTGTCGCGAATGCGCGGCGAGGAACAAGGCATTGTTCTCCTGGGTAGAGAGCCAGCGCTGACCGAAGGCCTGCTCAGAAAGCGAGCTTAATAGCGCGTTTTGCGCGTCCGGTCTGAGGTTGTTCTCTTCCAGTAACGACAACATCAGAGCGTTATCGCGCAGAGAACTGCCGTAATCCGCTATCCATTGCCGTTCGTCCTGACGCGGCGTATTCAGAGCCAGCGTAATGGCCTCTTCGCCGCGTCTGGCATCACCCATCGTGTTTAACGCGATGCCCAATTGCATCAGCGGCAGTCCTGAAGCCGCCTGACTACGGCGCTCCCAGATTTCGCGCAGCGCGCCGAGCGGCGCTTTCTGTTGACGCGCCAGTACCAGCGCGGCGTAAGCCTGAGCGGCAAAAGTACTGGCCTGAGTATTATCGCTATAACGAATCAGCATCGTGCCGGGATCCTGCAGATAGCGCAGCAGTCGCTCATTGCCCCGGTTAATGGCTTCCGGCGGGACGCTATATCCCTGCTCGCCCGCGCGAATGAGGAAATCCATCGCGTAGGCCGTTAGCCAGGGCTCTTCCGCGCCATTTTTATCCCATAGCGCAAAACCGCCGTTATCACGCTGCATCTGTAGTATGCGGGAGATGCCGATATCCACCGCGGCGCGCCGTTTTTCATCGCTATCGCCGGTAATACCGAGCGACTGCAATTGAGCGGCATTGGTATACAGCGCCGGGAATAACCCGCTGGTGGTTTGTTCCAGGCACCCGTACGGATATGCTTTCAGCTCGCGAATGTAGCGCGCCAGATTGAGCGGCGGTTTTCCGCTTAACAGCAGTTGTCCCTGTAACGTGGCTGGCGAGACGTTTGCCAGATGCTGCTCTGGTACATGCCAGCTCTCTCCCGGCGCCAGCGCAATGCCGCTATTTACCGTTTGGGCAGGCCAGGCCGGACGCACGCCGATTTGCCACTGCTTATGCTGCGCGTCGAGGGTTTCTCCCGGCAGATTCAGACCGCTAATGGTCGCCTGGATTTCGCCTTCGCCAAAACCTTCCAGCGCGCGTACCGGAACGAATAAGGTGGTGCGCACGCCCGGCGCCAGGTTGACCGGTTGCGGCTGCTGGCTAAGCAGTTCCAGTAACCCACTGGCGGCGAGCGCAATATTCAGCGTCTGCGGACGGTCGGTCAGATTGGTGACATCCAGCACCAGTCGCGAAACATCCCCTCCCGCCAGAAAACGCGGCATATTCAGCTCGGCAATCACTGGCGCGGCGACAACGACTTTGCTTTCGCCGTGACCAAAATCGTCCGCTGTCCATGCCTGCGCCATAACCCGCAGTTCGCCGTTAAAGTCGCCAATCGGCAGCGTTACGACGCCTTCGCCCTGCTCATTGAGCGTGATCGGCTGCGCCTGTTGCGCGATGATATTGACATGGTTTACCGGCGGTTTTCCGCCGCGCTTAAGGGCGTCGCCATCGCCGCCAAAACGCAACGCCGCCAGCCGCCCCTGCCCTTCAATGACCTGGCCGTAAATATCGTAGATATCCGCACCGTAGCGTTTTTGACCGAAGAACGCCTGCCACGGGTCCGGCGTCGCGTAATCGGTGATATTCAATACGCCGCTATCGACCGCGGAAACCAGCACGTTGATCTGTTTTGGCATTTCGCCGTGTTTAACGCTGGCTTTCACCCTGACGGTGAGCGGCTGATTCGGGCGCATTTTAGCCGGGCTTTCCAGCGCCAGATCGAGGCGGCGGTTTTCATCCCCCAGCGGTAGGTGTAGTAACCCCACGGCGCGTTTTGGCGTCGCGGAACGAGATTTATCGCCGGGACGCACCACCAGCGTACTGAGATAGAGATCGTGGCGATTCCAGGTTTTATCCACCGGAATCGTGAGCTCCAGCCCCTGCTCCGGCACGTCGATCGCCTGCCACCACAGCGGACCATCGCTGGACTCCACCATCGCATAACCTTTACCGGCGACCGGCGCGGCGATATGCAATTTCATGGTGTCGCCTGGACGATAACTCGCTTTATCCAGTTTGAGGGTGACGCGATCCGGACGCGCCGCGCCGCTACCGTCGCTGTTATCCTGCCAGCTATAGCCGGCCCAGAAACGAACGCTGCTGACCGTCTCATTCGGCGCTTTGACCTCCAGACGGTACGCGCCCCATTCCACCGGGAAGCTGACTTTTCCGGTTTCATCCGCGTTCAGATCCAGCGTCTGCTCACCCTCCACCAGATCTTTTTGATCAAACTGCGACTGCCAGCCTTCGCTTTCCGACCAGTTCCAGTAATAGTCGCGACGCTCGCGGATGAGCCGCACCTGTAAACCGGACACCGCTTTTTTCTCGCCCTGCGCGTTGGCGTAAACAATATCGAATGCGGCGTTGCTGTCTTCGTCGACAATCGGTTGATTAACGGTGGTATCCGTACGGTAGTCGTATACCGCTTTGGCGGCGAACTGTGGACGAATTCCCGGTAACGTATCGGCAGGCCAAATCGGCTGCTCTACGCGACGAGTGACCGGACGACCGCCAGACTCCAGCAGGCTGGCCTGTAGAATTACCTGCAGCGGCGAATGCGCTTCTTGCCACTGGCTGGCAGCACTCACTTCACCACGTCCGCCTTTATCCAACGTCAGTTGAACTTCGTCCAGGCTGCGCGAAAGATTCTCTTCGGCAATATTGCCGAACTGGAAGCCAGGCAACGCCGCGACAGCGTCGCGCAGCGGACGCAGGAAAAGTTGCCCTTGCAGGGTATTGCCGTTAGCAGGGGCGCCATACAAGTAATAACCGACAACGGAGAATTTCACCTCATCCGCAGGCGCCAGCGGTGTTTTTTGCGCCGTCAGGTTGAGCGCCATCCGCTCCGGCATAAAGTCTTCCACGTGGAAATCCCAACTCCGCAGCAAATTATCGCCGGTGTTGGCGCGGACATGCCACAAGCCGGTCGGCGCGTTGATATCCAGCGGATAATTCAAACGGTATAGCCCGTTTTCCGCCTGGCTGACGACGGTACGCATCACCTGTCCGTCTGGTTTTACCACTTCCAGCTTAACGGGTTGATCGGGCAGCGTTTTACCGTCGCTATCGCGCAGTAATCCGTTGAGGATAACCGTTTCGCCCGGGCGGTAGAGATCGCGCGGGCCGAACATAAAGAACTGCTTGCTGTAGCCGGGCGCGCCAGCGACATTAAACTCCGATAGATCCAGAGCCGGAAGCGTGAGATCGAGCAGCGTGGTCTGCCCCTCTTTACGCGCCAGTAATAGCGCCGCCGCTTTATCAGCCTCCAGTTGCACATGTCCCTGCGCGTCGCTCGTCGCCTGCGCCAGCGTCTGCCCTTTATCATTCAGAAGAACGATCTCAATTCCCGACTGCGCCGCGCCGTTTTCCAGGCTTTGCGTGAAGATATCCAGCCGATTATGGTAACGGTGCGCGGACACGCCGATATCGCTAAGGGTAAACAACGTAGCGGCATTACTATAATTGTAGTGTCCAGCCTGATTCATTACCGCCACGTATACGCCCGCCTGTTGTAGCGGCTTAATATCGCTTAATGGCAGCAGCAGTTTCTCACGCGTATTACGCGCCGGATTAAGATCAAAACGACCGGTATAAACCAGATCCGCCATTTTCAGCAGATTGTCGGACTCCCAGTTAGAGAGAGAACTACGGTACTCCCACTGGCTGACAAATGACGCCAGCGATCCGGGCTTAACGCGGAAAAAGTTTACATCAACATGGTTGACGTTAAGCGCCATGACCGGCAGTCCTTCCGCGATTTTCCCCGGTAGCAGCGATCCCCGGCTGGCAAAGCCGACGCTGGGCTGGACATCACGCGTGGTAATCGTTTTTTCATAAGACTTGCCGAAGGTGGCGTTATTCAGCGCTTTAACGGCGGGATCAACCGTGACCACCAGCACGCGCTCAGGTTCCAGATGACGTAACCTTAGCTCTTTTAAATTTGGCGCCAGCTCCCATGCGCCGTCAACGCTGCCGCTTTTCTTATCAACCACGTGAACCACACGGGAGAAATCCTGTTCAGGATCTAAAGGAATTGAAAACGTCAGCACCAGCGTCGCCGCGCCGTCGAGCTGCGCTTCGGAGGCGTCTAATAGCGTGAGCGCTTTGCCCTGGCTTTGCTGCGCCAGCTTTTGTAGCTGTGACGGGTCTTGCGCGGGCGAGGGCTGCGCTACGGCTGGCGCTTCGCTTTTAGTCGTCGGGGCGGTTTTATCGTTGTTATCGCATCCCGCCAGCGCCAGCATGATCATGCAGGCCACCACGCGTAAATGTTTCATCTTTCATCCCTGGCCTTAACGGCCTGTCAGCAACGGTTGATGAGATATTATGCGCGAGAAATTTTATTGTGTAAGTCCGTATTACTGTGATGATGCGAAAATTTTACGCAGAAATGTGGTTTCGCCAGCCAAAACAGCCTCTTCTACTTGTCCCTTTTCGGGAAACGTCCGACAATTTGACCATAACCAGGTAACAATGGAGATGCCCATGACCACCGCCTTTTTTGTCGCCGCCGACTGGCTTGCCGAACATATTGATGATCCGGAAATACAAATTCTTGACGCCCGTATGGCGCCGCCAGGACAGGAACATCGTGATATGGCGGGCGAATATCGCGCCGGACATATTCCCGGCGCGCTGTTTTTTGATATTGAAGCGCTTTCCGATCGCGCATCGCCGTTGCCGCATATGATGCCGCGCCCGGAAGCGTTTGCGGTGGCCATGCGTGAACTGGGTGTTCGTCAGGATAAACACCTGGTCATATACGATGAAGGCAATCTGTTCTCCGCTCCGCGGGCATGGTGGATGCTGCGCACGTTCGGTGCCGAGAAAGTGTCCATTCTGGCGGGCGGACTGGCAGGCTGGCAGCGCGACGAATGGCTATTGCGCGAAGGCGAGGAAGCGCATGAAGGAGGCGAGTTTGAGGCGAAATTCGCGCCGCAAGCCGTGGTGCGTCTCACCGACGTATTGCTGGCAAGTCATGAAAAAACCGCGCAAATCGTTGACGCGCGTCCGGCGGCGCGTTTTAACGCTCAGGCTGATGAACCGCGTCCGGGACTGAGGCGCGGACACATTCCTGGCGCGCTAAACGTCCCGTGGACGGAACTGGTGTATGAGGGCGAATTAAAGACCACTGACGAACTGAATGAGGTTTTTTTCAGCCACGGCGTGAGTTTCGACAGACCGATTATCGCCAGTTGCGGTTCCGGCGTGACGGCCGCGGTCGTGGTGCTGGCGCTCGCCACGCTGGATGTGCCTGACGTCACGCTTTACGACGGCGCGTGGAGCGAATGGGGCGCGCGTACCGATTTACCGGTTGAACCCGCTTAATATCCGCCATGCCGGATGGCGCTCACGCTTATCCGGCCTACCGTTCAGGCTGATGTAAAACGATCTACAGACATTGTTTTTATTCAGCTGTTTTCCACTGTCCTGCAAACGGGCATTATTTTCTCTTAATAAAATCCTATTTTTTATCGGTAAATACTTTACGCCGGGTATAAGGAGTATCATCACCGCTGTTTTGGTTTTCACCGGAAAATAACTCCTGTAAATATAATTTTTAAGGATGGAAAATGGATATTTCACTCGCTAATTTAATTGAGTTGGTTAAAAAGGTTAACCGTAATAAGGTACCTACTCCTATGTCTGCCGAGGAAATAAGTCGTCTGCGAGTGCGTAAGTATCGCGATCCGCAAAATACGGAAACCACTGAGTTACCTGAAAGCCTGAAGGCGCTACTGGCCTACGACCGCGATCTACTTAGCAATTATAATATGCCTGTGATTGAAACATTACAAAGATCTATTGATAAAGAGGGAGTAATACATTCTTATTCTCCTGATGAAGAGGCGTATTACGGCGCTGGCATGGATAGCTCAGGTATTGATATTGAAGATCTGATGCCTGTCTGGAGTAACGATCCCCGTCTTCCGGCATTAATTCGTATCGATCATGTCGGCGATCAGGCCATTTTTATCTATATCACAGAACGGGATGACAACGGCGAATACCCTATTGCCCGCATGGAACGTAATGAATTCTGGCTGGCGGAGTCTTCTCTGGTGGAATATCTCTATAATATTATTTCGGGCGCTAAAGACATTGGCTTTACCGAAGAGGATTTACATCTTCCGCAATGGAAGGCACAGCAAAAAATGAATGAACAACGCGATGCCGCTTTACTTGACCTGGAGGATTATCATGAGGCGTTTTGGGCAAAACTGGACGCGCTCGTCGATTAATCGACATGCTGTCGGGTGGCGCTCACGCTTATCCGGCCTACCGTTCAGGCTGATTTAAAACGAATCTACATAAATTCTGTTTAAGCAGGC
>CWGO01000002.1_pt1 | contig 123321 bp, 110 predicted proteins | sample 682281 | NCBI WGS metagenome assembly CWGO01 (sample SAMEA3735799, study PRJEB9488) | human gut metagenome | biome: ENVO:mammalia-associated habitat; material: ENVO:feces | place: Malawi | collected 2009-02-27 | reverse complement strand
GAGAAATAAGACCCTGACGGCCCGGTGGCGTGGCGCTACCGGGCCTGGCTATCCCAACGATACGCTAAAGCCTGAAAGTGAAGCCCGTGTGCAGTATGATGACGAGCATCGTCTCTTATCAGGACATCCTATGAAACAAATCACCTTTACGCCGCGCCATCACCAGCTTACCAACACCAATACCTGGACACCTGACAGCCAGTGGCTGGTCTTTGATGTGCGGCCTTCAGGCGCGTCATTTACGGGCAAGACCATTGAGCGTGTCAATGTGCATACCGGCGACGTGGAGGTGATTTATCGCGCCGCGCAGGGCGCGCATGTCGGCGTGGTGACGGTGCATCCTGCCGACAATCACTATGTGTTTATTCATGGCCCTGAAAACCCTGATGAGACGTGGCATTACGATTTCCACCACCGTCGGGGCGTTATTGCAACGCCGGGAGGCGTGACTAATCTCGATGCGATGGATATTACTGCGCCGTATACTCCCGGCGCGCTGCGCGGCGGCAGTCACGTCCATGTGTTTAGCCCGAACGGCGAGCTGGTGAGTTTTACCTATAATGACCACGTTCTGCATGAGCGCGATCCGGCGCTGGATCTGCGCAATGTCGGCGTGGCCGCGCCGTATGGGCCGGTTACGGTGCCGGTTCAGCATCCGCGCGAATACAGCGGTAGCTACTGGTGCGTACTGGTTAGCCGCACGACGCCTGCGCCGAGACCTGGCAGCGATGACATTAACCGCGCCTATGAAGAGGGCTGGGTGGGCAACCGCCAGATTGCCTTTATTGGAGATACGCTGTCGCTGACGGGCAAAAAAGTCCCGGAGCTGTTTATTGTCGATTTACCGTGTCATGAAAACGGCTGGAAACAGGCAGGCGACACGCCGCTGACGGGAACCGAATCAACGATGCCATCGCCGCCGTTGGGCGTAGTTCAGCGGCGTCTTACCTTTACTCACCAGCGTGTTTATCCAGGACTCACTAACGAACCACGCCACTGGGTTCGCAGTAATCCGCAGGCGACGGCGATCGCCTTTTTGATGCGGGACGATAACGGTGTAGCGCAACTGTGGCTGATATCGCCGCAGGGAGGCGAGCCCCGGCAGTTAACGCATCATGCGACCGGCGTACAGTCAGCGTTTAACTGGCATCCGTCGGGTAAATGGCTGGGACTGGTGCTGGAAAATCGGATTGCCTGCTGCGACGCACAAAGTGGGAGGATCGACTTCTTAACCGCCAGGCACGACAACCCGCCGTCTGCGGACGCCGTCGTTTTTTCACCGGATGGGCGACACGTCGCATGGATGGAAGAGGTGAAAGGGTTCCGTCAGCTATGGGTGACGGAAACCGGGCGATAAATCAGGGAGGAGGCATCTTCGCCGGGGGGATGACGGCATTGGTCATTTTTGTCTCCTCCTCGCTTTTCTCGACGCGCGATCTTACCGAACTGTCTTTGCGGAAGATGTCCCACGGCAGAAGGATCGTATCCATCACGGCGGTAAACGGCATATCCAGGATGGCCAACGATTTGGTGCCCCAGTTTGTCTCATCGTTACCGATCATCGTAGCGCTGGCGCGCGTGCCAGGATAAGTACCCTCTTTACCGCCGGTGTGCGACATGACGCTTGAACAACCGCCTAATAAAAGCATCCCATTCCATATTATCAGCGTTAACCACACGTTTTTTATCATCACTCATTCATCTGTTGGTTGTCGTTATTTGCATGATGAGTTATAGCGATCCGTTGCTAAAAATAACATCACCAGTACGTGGCACTGTGGCGGTAATCGCACTTTAACAATCAGTGCTGTCCCAACCAGTCTATGCAATAGCCAATAAACTGCAAAAAAAAGTCGGATTAAAATACTTGAAAAGTACGTATTCAGACCCATTTATAAGACGTAGTGAATAGAAGGGCACGCCTGATGGGTGTTCTGGTAATCCTGGCCTGTCCATGATGGAAGGTCTGACATTCTCGCTGATTTCAGGAGTTTATGATTATGCGTAACTTTGATTTATCCCCGCTGTACCGTTCTGCCATTGGTTTTGACCGTCTGTTTAACCTGCTTGAAAATAACCAAAGCCAAAGTAATGGCGGCTACCCTCCGTACAACGTTGAGCTGGTAGACGAAAACCACTACCGCATCGCCATTGCCGTTGCCGGTTTCGCGGAAAGCGAACTGGAGATTACTGCCCAGGATAATTTACTGGTGGTAAAAGGCGCTCATGCGGACGAGCAGAAAGAACGTACTTACCTGTATCAGGGCATTGCCGAGCGTAACTTTGAACGTAAGTTCCAGTTAGCGGAGAACATTCACGTTCGCGGCGCAAACCTGGTCAACGGGCTGCTGTATATCGAACTGGAGCGCGTGATTCCGGAAGCGAACAAACCGCGCCGTATCGAAATTAACTGATTCCGTCGGGTCGCGTTGCGCGGCCTGTCATCCCATGCTCGCCGTCAGGGAGCATATTCGCACGTAAAGTGTGAAGGTAAAAACTCGCTTCTTAGAAGGAGAAATGATTATGCGTAACTACGATTTATCCCCACTGCTGCGTCAATGGATCGGTTTTGACAAGCTGGCCAATGCGCTGCAAAACAGCGGCGAAAGCCAGAGCTTCCCGCCCTATAACATCGAAAAAAGCGACGATAACCATTATCGCATTACCTTAGCGTTAGCCGGTTTCCGTCAGGAAGATCTGGATATTCAACTGGAAGGCACGCGCCTGACGGTGAAAGGCACGCCGGAACAGCCGGAAAACGAGCCCAAATGGTTACATCAGGGCCTGGTCATGCAGCCTTTTAGCCTGAGCTTTACGCTGGCTGAGAATATGGAAGTTTCCGGCGCGACGTTTACCAACGGCCTGCTGCATATTGATTTAACCCGTAACGAGCCGGAAACCATTGCGCCGCAGCGTATCGCCATTAACGAACGCTCCGCATTAAATAGCTAATAAGCTCCTTGCCTTGCCCCGCCAGAGATGGCGGGGCTTTTTTGTGCCACGAAAAAGGGTAAGACGCTGCCGAAGTCAGGACGTCTGGGCGGTTTTGTAACATGAGAATGTGCGCCATGCTGTATATATGCCTTAACGGTTCAGTCATAATCCCTATAAATTGAAATGTTACTCACAGGGAAGAAAAGATGAGTGATATCGCATTGACGGTCAGCGTTCTGGCGTTGGTGGCGGTTGTCGGTTTATGGATCGGCAACATTAAAGTGCGCGGTGTCGGCTTTGGTATTGGCGGCGTTCTGTTCGGCGGTATTATCGTCGGCCACTTCGTCGATCAGGCTGGGGTGACGCTGAGCGGCGATATGCTGCACTTTATCCAGGAATTCGGCCTGATCCTTTTTGTTTATACCATCGGCATACAGGTGGGGCCGGGTTTTTTCGCCTCGCTGCGCGTCTCCGGGCTACGTCTGAATCTATTTGCCATTCTGATTGTGATTATGGGCGGGTTGGTCACCGCGATTCTGCATAAAATTTTCGCTATTCCGCTGCCGGTGGTACTGGGGATTTTCTCCGGCGCAGTCACCAATACGCCTGCGTTAGGGGCGGGTCAGCAAATCCTGCGCGATCTGGGAACGCCAGTGGAGCTGGTAGATCAGATGGGGATGAGCTATGCGATGGCGTATCCGTTTGGCATCTGCGGTATTTTGCTCACCATGTGGCTGATGCGGCTGATTTTTCGCGTTAACGTCGAGGCGGAAGCGCAGAAGCACGAATCCTCTCTCGCTAACGGTCATTCATTAATTCAAACAATGAATATCCGTGTCGAGAATCCGAACCTCAATAATATGGCTATCCAGGATGTGCCGATCCTGAACAGCGATAAAATCATTTGCTCACGCCTGAAACGCGACGACACGCTGATGGTGCCGTCGCCGGGGACGATTATCCAGGCAGGCGACCTGCTGCACCTCGTCGGCCAACCTACCGACCTGCATAACGCGCAACTGGTGATCGGTAAGGAAGTGGACACCTCGTTGTCGACGCGCGGCACGGATTTACGTGTCGAGCGTGTGGTCGTCACCAACGAAAAAGTGCTCGGCAAACGTATCCGCGATTTGCACTTTAAAGAGCGTTATGACGTGGTTATCTCCCGCCTTAACCGCGCGGGCGTTGAGCTGGTCGCCAGCAGCGACGCTAGCCTGCAGTTTGGCGACATTCTCAATCTGGTGGGGCGTCCTGCCTCGATTGATGCGGTAGCCAATGTGGTCGGCAACGCGCAGCAAAAACTCCAGCAGGTGCAGATGCTGCCGGTGTTTATCGGCATCGGATTAGGGGTTCTGCTTGGGTCAATCCCGTTGTTTGTGCCAGGATTCCCGGTCGCGTTAAAACTGGGGCTGGCCGGCGGGCCGCTGATCATGGCGCTAATTTTGGGGCGTATCGGCAGCATCGGTAAGCTGTACTGGTTTATGCCGCCGAGCGCCAACCTCGCGCTGCGTGAATTAGGCATCGTTTTGTTTCTGGCGGTCGTTGGGCTGAAATCCGGCGGCGATTTTGTCGATACGCTGACACAGGGCGAAGGATTAAGCTGGATTGGCTACGGTATTTTCATCACCGCTATTCCGCTGATTACCGTCGGTTTGCTGGCGCGAATTTTTGCCAAAATGAACTATCTGACGCTGTGCGGGATGCTGGCCGGTTCGATGACCGATCCGCCAGCGCTGGCATTTGCCAACAATCTTCATGCCACCAGCGGCGCGGCGGCGCTCTCTTACGCGACCGTCTATCCGTTAGTGATGTTCCTGCGTATTATCACGCCACAACTGCTGGCGGTGATTTTTTGGGGAATGGGTTAGCGCCTGATGGCGCGTTGCTTATCCAGCCTACGCACTGTGTTAAATCCAGGCTGGATAACGCGCGCCGCACCGGTCACACTTCTGCTCTTCTTCTTATCTCCTTCCTCAATGAACGTGCTAATCAGCGTAATGGCAATGAGCATAATTCCATTTTATTTCAGTTGGTTATCAATCTTCATCGCCTTTTTTTTCGTCGCGACGGGTGGTTTTTCAGCTTTTAATTCGGCAATAATGCCTTTCCTGGCGGTGGCGTTGAAAAAGGTCGTAACTGAAATGAAAAATAGCGGGAATGAGCGCGGTTGCGCCGAAACACGTCACCAGTGAACTACAGTTATTTTGCAATAAGATTCCCTTGCTGCGGGATAATGTGAAGCATATCAGCAACAACGTGAGTGGTATTCTGAAAACGAACGGGAATACATAAGAACGTAAAAGGAGTCGTCATGAAGATTTCCCGCCTCGGAGAAGCGCCGGATTATCGCTTCTCACTGGCAAATGAGCGTACCTTTCTGGCGTGGATCCGCACCTCGCTGGGATTTCTGGCGGCAGGCGTCGGTCTTGACCAGCTCGCTCCGGATTTTGCCACGCCGGTGATCCGTGAACTGCTGGCGCTACTGTTGTGTCTGTTTGCGGGCGGCCTGGCGATTTATGGCTATCTACGCTGGTTACGTAATGAAAAAGCGATGCGTCTGAAAGAGGATTTGCCCTATACCCATAGCCTGTTGATCATCAGCATTATTTTGATGATTGTCGCGGTGATAGTGATGGGGCTGGTACTGTATGCCGGATAGTCGTAAAGCCCGTCGGCAGAACGATCCGGGGCTGCAACCGGAACGTACGTCGCTGGCCTGGTTTCGCACGCTGCTGGGATACGGGGCGTTAATGGCGTTAGCCGTCAGGCACCACTGGCATCAGGCGGGATTCCTGTTCTGGGTGTCAATCAGCGTTCTGGCGATAGTGGCGGTGATTCTTTGGCGTTATACCCTGAGTCGTAATTTAATGGATGTCGCGCATAGCGATTTTTCCGAAACTCATGTCGTGCGTGACAAATTTTTGATCTCCCTCGCTGTGTTGTCGCTCGCAATCCTGTTTGCTGTTACCCATATTCGCCAACTTATTGCATTTATCGGGAATTTTATATGACAGGACGTCAGGACATTGTCGTGAGTGATGACCAGATTCAGGTCGTCGTAAATCGCCAGAATAGCCAGCGCCCTCAGCAACTGTACCGTAACTTACAACGGCTCGGCATTCGCAATGTCCATTTTATCCCATTGTTGGAACATGACCGGAACGGAATGTTGACCGAGGATTCATTGTGTTCAGCAGACTGGGGGCGGTTTTTAAATAGCGTATTTGATATTTGGGTACGTGAAGATATTCAGCGTATCTCGGTTCGCCTTTTTGATGAGACGCTACAGCAGTGGTGCGGCGGCAGGAATGGTGCTAAAACGCCGGACAAGGCGCCGCTAAGCGCTGAATGTCAGAAGTGTTCTTTATTACGATTTTGCGGCGGCGGATGCCCTGAGCATCGGGATAGCCAGGGGAAAAATCAGCTTTGCGAGGGCTACCAGACCTTTTTTAACTACTCCTCGCCGCATATGCGGGTGATGCGGGATTTACTGAAGCAGCATCGCTCGCCTGAGGAGTTGATGGCGATGCTGCGTTAACGTTACAGGCCTGATAAGCGTAGCGCCATCAGGCGATGGCGTGCCGGATGGCGCAGCCGTCTTTCCGGCACTGAGCGAGTATTAGCGTCCTTTCGCCAGGTATTGTTCCATTTCATCCTCCGGCACCATGCCGCCCCCGGTTGCCCATACCAGATGCGTCGCGTTGCCGAGCTGCGTCTGACTGAATCCATGCCTTTGCTGATACGCGACGGAGGCGCAAATGCGCTGTGGCCCGGCCATCCCCGCCAGAGCTGATGGCTCCAGTCGAATTCCTTCCTCCTGCGCCAGCCAGCCCAGCATGTCATACATTGTTTGATCGTCTAAGGTATAGAGGCCGTCAAGCAGACGCTCCATTGCCCGCCCAACAAAGCCCGAAGCGCGACCTACCGCCAGGCCGTCAGCCGCCGTCAGGTTATCAATACCGATATCCTGTACTGAGATGGCATCGTGCAGACCGGTATAAACGCCGAGTAACATACAGGGTGAATGGGTCGGTTCGGCAAAGAAACAGTGGACGTTGTCGCCAAACGCCAGTTTCAGGCCAAAGGCGACGCCGCCAGGGCCGCCGCCAACGCCGCACGGTAGATAAACAAACAGTGGGTGGCTGGCGTCAACGACGCGTCCCTGCTGCGCGAATTGCGCTTTCAGACGCTGACCCGCTACCGCATAGCCCAGAAATAGCGTGCGAGAGTTTTCATCATCGATAAAGAAACAGTTTGGATCGGATTGCGCTGCTTTACGACCCTGCTCAACCGCCACGCCGTAATCATCTTCGTATTCCACGACCGTCACGCCGTGGCTACGCAGCTTCGCTTTTTTCCAGGCGCGGGCGTCGGCAGACATATGTACCGTCACTTTAAAACCGATGCAGGCGCTCATGATACCGATCGATAGCCCCAGATTGCCGGTTGAACCAACGGCGATACTGTACTGGCTGAAGAATTGTTTAAATTCCGGCGAAAGCAACACGCTATAGTCATCGTCGGTGGTTAACAGACCCGCCTCCAGCGCCAGTTTTTCCGCGTGCGTTAGCACCTCATAGATGCCGCCGCGCGCTTTAATGGAACCAGATATTGCCAGGTGACTGTCTTTTTTTAACAGCATTTCACCGTCGATCGTTTGCCCATACTCTTTTTCCAGCCGTTTTTGCATGGCCGGAATAGCGACCACGTCAGATTCGATTATGCCGCCAGCGGCAGCGGTTTGCGGAAACGCTTTTGACAGATACGGCGCAAAGCGCGCCAGACGGTCATGGGCGGCGTTTACGTCCTGCTCCGTCAGGCCGACATACGGTAGACCTTGTGCAAGAGAGGTGGCGCCCGGGTTAAACCAGGTGGTTTCTTTGAGGGCGACCAGATCCTCGACCAAAGGATACCGGGCGATGAGCTTTTGTATGTTTTCCATAGTACGTCTCTTTACGATCAGATGATAAAGGAAAGCAGGAATGTGCCAGCCAGTGCAACGACAGATGCGATAAACGTGGCCGTCGTATAGTATTTAAACGTTTCATTCAGCGTAGCGCCGCAATACTGCTTGACCAGCCAGAACAGGGAATCGGTCACGATCGTGCAGCCAATGGCGCCGGAACCAATGGCAATCGCGATGATCTCCGGGCTAACGTCAGGATAGAGCGGCAGCATGGGCGCAACAATCGCCGTGGCGCCCATCATGGCTACCGTCGCAGAGCCGACCGCCGCGTGCAGAATCAGCGCTACCAGCCACGCCAGCAGAATCGGGTGCATATGCATATTTGAGAGGATCACCGCCAGCGTGTCCGCCAGTCCGCTACTTTTGAGAATGGCGTTGAACGCGCCGCCCGCGCCGATAATCAGCAGGATGTTCGCAATGGCGCCAAAGCCGTTTTCGGTGTGGGTAAGTAGCGCGCTCATACCCATATGCTGGCGCAGACCGAGTATGTAATACGCCACAAAGACAGCGATAAACATCGCGGTGATCGGATTACCGATAAACTCCAGCAGCGTATACAACGTGCCGTCTTTCGCCATATTCAGTTCAGCGACGGTTTTCACCAGCATCAGGCCAATCGGCAGCAGAACGGTAAACAGCGTTGCGCCCAGCGACGGCAGGGTGTTTTCGGCGCGCACTTCAAGATCCGCAAACTCTGTCGGTACGGGCTTGAACGGCAGACGATTACCCAGAAACTTTAAGAACAGCGGGCCGCCGACCAATGAGGCCATCAGTCCGACCAGCAGACCGTAGACAATCACCGAGCCGATATCCGCCCCCAGTTTATTTGCGACAAACAGCGCAGCCGGATGTGGCGGTACCACGCAATGGACGGCCATCAGCGCGGTACACAGCGGAATGGCCAGCTTCAGCAGCGAGGTATGGGTCTTTTTAGCGATAGAAAACGCCAGTGGGATGAGCAACACGACGCCCACTTCCACGAACAACGTGATTCCGCAAATCAGCCCCACCAGTACCATGATCACGTCAGCAGAGAGCCAGCGGCAGCGCTGGAGCGTAAGCCCGATGCGTTCCGCCGCGCCGGAAACCTCCATCATTTTGCCGAGGATGGTGCCAAGACCGATAACGGCGGCCAGAAAACCGAGCGTACCGCCTATTCCGTTTTCTATCGCCGTGACCATCTCCAGCGGCCCCATGCCCATCATCGCGCCGACAAAGAAACTGGCGAGCAGTAACGCCAGGAAGGGGTGGAATTTAAACTTCACGATGGTCAATACGATTAACACGATGCTGATCAGCAGCGTGCTCACTACCCAGATTTGAGCGTGCATATCTCACCTACCCTGTGATTAATCTGTTCTTATTGGACAGAAAAACAGCACCTCCTGACAAACGATATAATTTGCCATTCACATGATGTAAATTGAATCAACTATGTGATTTCCATCTAATATTGCCTTTATTTTGCGATATGGTTCATTTTGCTTCATCTATGTGCGGATTTTTTCAGCGTGTTTTTTTACACTTCGGGAAATTAAAAGATGACTGAGGTTGCCATGGAACCCCTTCGCGATACCCGAAACCGCTTACTCAACGGTTGGCAGTTATCCAAACTCTATACTTTTGAAGTCGCGGCCAGACACCAGTCCTTTGCTCTGGCGGCAGATGAGCTGTCGTTAAGCCCAAGTGCGGTAAGCCATCGTATCAATCAACTGGAAGCCGAGTTGGGAATCCAGCTATTTGTCCGCTCTCACCGTAAGGTGGAGCTTACCCATGAAGGCAAACGGGTATTCTGGGCGCTGAAATCGTCGCTGGATACGTTGAATCAGGAAATCCTCGATATCAAAAATCAGGAACTGTCCGGCACGCTGACCGTGTATTCACGTCCCTCTATCGCCCAGTGCTGGCTGGTGCCTGCGCTGGGGGACTTTACCCGTCGCTATCCGTCAATTTCTCTCACTATGCTGACCGGCAACGATAACGTTAACCTACAGCGTGCCGGCATTGACCTGGCTATCTATTTTGACGATGCGCCGTCGGCGCAGCTCACGCACCATTTTTTAATGGATGAGGCGATTTTGCCCGTTTGCAGCCCGGATTACGCCCATCGTTTCGCCTTGCAGGACAACCTGAATAACCTGCGGCACTGTACGCTCTTACACGACAGACAGGCGTGGAGTAACGATTCGGGCACCGATGAGTGGCACAGTTGGGCGCAGCATTTTGCAGTAAATTTGCCGGATTCATCCGGCATTGGCTTCGATCGTTCTGATTTAGCGGTGATTGCCGCGATGAACCACATTGGCGTGGCGATGGGGCGTAAACGGCTGGTGCAAAAGCGTCTCGACAGCGGAGAACTGATTGCGCCTTTTGGTGACATGAGGCTGAAATGTCATCAGCATTATTATGTCACCACTCTGCCTGGCAGGCAGTGGCCGAAAATCGAGGCATTTATTCGCTGGTTGCAGGAACAGGTGTGAAGATTTATTACGCTTTGTCGCTACACCTGCCGGGAGTGAATATGCTAAATACCTGCTATCACCGTGGTAAAAATTTTAGGGGGCGTCGTGTTTAAACCGCTTATTGCCTCTCTCATGCTGACCAGCGCGGTCGTCTATGCGAAACCGATGCCTTTGACGGCGGCGCGCTATGCGCAGCAGCTTGGCGTTGGGATGGATGTTGACTGGGCGCGAACGGAACGGGGTATTCGCGAGTTTGATCCGTTGGTCGTGCGGGATTTTAAGGCAAAAGGGTTAACGCATGTCCGTATTCGTGTGGCAGGCGCGCCGACGGAAGCGCGCCTCATCCATTTGCGTAAGCTGGTAGAAGCCTGCGAATACTATGGCGTCATACCCATTATTGCCTATCAGGCGGATGCGTATAAAACCGATCCCAGCGCCAGCCATGAAAAGGAGCTGATCAACTGGTGGAGCGTGGTCGCGCGCTATTTTGGCCAGACATCCCCGCTTCTGGGGTTCGATCTCATTTATGAGCCTGCCGACAAACTTAATCATAATATGGCGTCGCTGAATCGCGTATATGACAAAACCATCCGCCTGATTCACGCCATTGATCCACAGCGGATAATTTTCGTTGCCCCCCGCATGCGCGCCGCGCCGGAGGATTTGTCGGCGCTTAAACTGCCGGCGCAAAGCCAGAACTATGTACTGGCGGAGTGGCACATCTTCCCGTGGGGCCCCCTGAAAAGCGGCGGTAAATATCCGTGGACGTCAGGCACGGCGGCGGAAAAAGCGGCGATTCGGGCACGGATCAACGCTGCGGTTCGCTGGCAGCATAAGACCGGCCATGCAAGCTGGGTGGGCGGATGGGCGCCGGGAGAGTCGATAAAAATGACGCCGATCGCTTCACAGTTCGCGTTTGCCCGTTTTATGGCCTGCGAGCTGAAAAAAGCGCATATTCCGTATGCGATAAACGCGGACACACAGTTTTATGACGGCGAAGAAGGAGCGTGGCGTCCGGCGCAGGAGCCCCTGCTCAATGCGATGATCGCGCCGGAATGTGAAACGCCCGGCAAAAAGCCGGGCGAGGGGAACGTTAAACCGTCTGTCCCTGATGCGATATCCGTGACGCCAGCGGCAGCCAGCACGCCAGGATCAGCAATCCCATAAGGGTCATCAACAGTCCCAGACTGCCCTGACCGTTTTGCGGCAACATTGCCGAAAGCCACGCCAGTACGCCGGAACCAATATTTTGCAGCCCGCCGACCAGCGCGCCAGCGGTGCCTGCGAGGAACGGAAACGGCTCCATCGCGCCGCTGGTGGCCAGTGGAAATAACATCCCGGCGCCGAAGAAAAACAGCGCAGCGGGGATGAGTAGCGTCCAGACGTTCATCACGCCAAACCAGCCGGGAATCCACATCATAAGGCCTGCCAGCAGACAGCAAATAACTGACTGCCACATCAGGGTTGAGAAGCGTTTATTCGGGCGTCCGGCAAACCAGGCGCCGAAGAACGCCGCCGGAATCGGCAGAATAAACAGAATGCTTACCACCATACTGCTGAGACCTAATACTGCTCCCATCAGCACGCCGGAACAGGCTTCAAAGACCGCAATGCCAGCCAGCCCGCCGATTAGCATCAGCAGGTAACAGTTAAATGCGCCGTTGCCAAACAGCGTCTTATAGCTGGCGATCAGCCGTGTGCGCGGCGCGCCGGCGGGGCGGGTTTCCGGCATCCAGCGCGCCATGCTGAAGGTGACGCCAGCGCAAAGCACCAGCAGGAAAGCGTAACACGCGCGCCAGTTCCACAGGGTGTCCAGCAGACCGCCAATCAGCGGCGCTAACAGCGGGCTGACCAGAATCCCCATATTTAACAGGCTATTGGCGTGACGAAGTTGCGTTCCTTCATACAGATCGCGCGGGAGCGTTCTCGCCATTACTCCACCAACGCCGGTTCCCATCCCTTGCATGGCGCTGGCGGCAATCAACACCGTCAAACTATGCGTGGTCATGGCGAACAGGGTCGCTACCATAAAAATAGACATGCCGACGAGGATTACGGGGCGGCGCCCAACCCGGTCGGAAAGCGGGCCGTAAAACAGTTGCGAGACGCCGTAGGTCAGGAGGTAAGCAGCCATTACGCTCTGGACGGCGCCTTCCCGGACGTTTAGCGCTTGTGCCATATCGGCGATGGCGGGAATATAAATGGTTTGCGCCATCTGCCCTACGGCCACCAGTAACACCAACATCAACAACAAATTGACGTTTCTCTGCCTTTTCATTTCGCTGATTACTTTTCAAAAAAAGAAAAAATAAGAATAACTTGCTGCGCATTCCCATAAATGCGAGAGGAATCTATCACACCAGAAAAAGAAGGCCAGACAGCGACCAGCAATGGCAGACGAAGGAACGGCAGGATATGTAAACAAAAGCGGCAACAAATGTTGCCGAGAATGTGTTACGTCTGCGGCTGTTATTGGGCGATCATGACAGACGGAGTAAAATCGCCCCGAGGGCAATCCCGCCCGCCGCCACCAGACGTAGCCCGGCCACTTTCTCTTTAAGCAACAGCCAGGCTATCAGCGCGCCGAATAAAATCGACGTCTCACGCAGCGCGGCGACCACCGCCAGCGGCGCCTGGGTCATGGCCCATAGCGCCAGCCCATAAGATCCCATAGTGCCAATCCCGCCAAAAATGCCTTTTTTCCACTGTTGCGCCAGATAACGCGACGCTTCCCGCCGCCGCGCAATCATCGCCCAGGTTAACAGGCAGGCGCCGTTGAGAAAAAATGACCATAGCGTATAGCCCAGCGCCGTTTCTGAGAGTCTTACGCCGGTCCCGTCCACCAGCGTATATCCGGCAATAAAACAGGCGTTAGTTAATGCCAGCACGACACCACGTTGAGAGCTGGCGCGGCCATTACAGGCCATCCCAAGTATCGCCATGCAGATCACTGCGATGCCGACCCAGGCTAGCGACGACAGACTGTCGCCAAGAAACAGAACGCTAATGAGCGCCACCAGCAGCGGCGCGGTGCCGCGCATAAGAGGATAGGTCTGGCTCATGTCCGAGACCTGATAGGTTTTCGCTACCAGGACGGTATACACCACCTGGAGCGCGGTAGAGGCCGCTAAAAAAGGGATACTGTCATGAGCTGGCTGCGGCGAGAAGGGCAAAAGGATCAATGCCATGACCGCCGCAGAACCGCTGACGCCGATCGCGGCGTAGAGCTTATCGTTTCCCGCTTTGACAATGGCGTTCCAGCTGGCATGTAGCAGCGCGGCGAACAGCAAAATGCAGAAAACGGAAAGGGTCATAGCGTCAGGCGTCGTTGAGGGTGTCATAAAAACGTAACATACCCGGGAAGCGAAAGACCAGCGGATAAGGTGAAAGGGGAGCGGTTGCCCGCTCCCCTTCGGTGCGGCTTGAATCTGAATTACTTAAGGTATTTCAGAACAGCATCAAGCAGTTGCAGTGCTGCAACAATGAGTTTCAGGATAAGAATGGTGATATCCACTACGCTCATACGCGTCTCCTGTGGTTAAGGAGCACTGCCAGCCGACGTACCTTTCCGCTGCCTGTTGCCAGCTGTTGCGCACGCGATCCCTTTTGCGAGGAATAGTGTGCGTGTTGACATAACACAGTGTGCTCACGAGGGGGTTAAGGCGCTGACGGCACCACCCGTTTCAGCCAGGACTTCGTTGCGCCGGTTTACGATGCGGCCCCCGCATAACACATTGTGTCAAAGACATTATAGTTAAGTACTGTATAAATGAACAGTAATTTATAGACAGAACGGAGCTTCTGATCCATACTCAAATTCATCAAAATTCGCGCCGAAATTGCGCGTTCTGCACAGAACGCGTATACTTCTGCTGTTGACATAACACAGTGTGCTTCGCGGCTACCACCCGCATTACGCTGTAAGAACCTCGCTTCGGCGAGGTTTTTTGTTTTCCGGCATTGTGAAACGCGTAATCATCAATCCCGGCGATTACCGGAGGGCGCTACGCTTATCACGCCTATACCCCAGGTGCGTAAATTCGTAGAAAAATGTGATCGATGACGCATTTTTGTGCAGATGAAAATTTTTCCGTTGTCATGCTGAAAGCGCTGTGCTTGTATAAAACGTGTTAATAACAAACAGACAAGGCCCCTAATGAACCCTTCCATGCTGAACGCGACCCTACTAACAACTGCGCCATCTCGCGCAGTGGTCGTCGTGCGTGTGGTGGTGGTCGTCGGCAATGCGCCGTAGGGTCCGGAACACACACGATTCCAAAACCCCGCCGGCGCAAACCGGGCGGGGTTTTTTGTTTAAGACACCTTCCCGGAACGTCGGCTCAGAATAAAAGGAATGGAGCATGGCAAGTTCGGGCACAACATCTACACCTCAGCGCTTTACGGGCGCGGAATTTATAGTTCATTTTCTGGAGCGCCAGGGGATTCGTATCGTCACCGGCATTCCCGGCGGTTCGATCCTCCCCGTTTACGACGCGTTAAGCCAAAGCACGCAAATCCGTCATATTCTGGCGCGCCACGAACAAGGCGCGGGGTTTATTGCGCAGGGGATGGCGCGGACGGAGGGTAAACCTGCTGTTTGTATGGCCTGTAGCGGGCCAGGCGCGACCAATCTGGTCACGGCCATTGCCGATGCGCGCCTGGATTCTATTCCGTTAATCTGTATTACCGGGCAGGTTCCGGCGTCCATGATCGGTACTGACGCGTTTCAGGAAGTGGATACCTACGGTATCTCTATCCCCATCACCAAGCACAACTATCTGGTCAGAAATATCAATGAGTTGCCTCAGGTGATGAGCGATGCTTTTCGTCTGGCGCAGTCGGGGCGTCCCGGCCCGGTGTGGATAGACGTTCCTAAAGATGTGCAGACGGCGACAATTGAGCTGGATGCGTTGCCGTCGCCGGCGGAAAAATCACCCCCGCCGGAGTTTAGCGCAGAGAGTATCCGCGAGGCCGCCGCAATGATTAACGCGGCGAAGCGTCCGGTGCTGTATCTGGGCGGCGGCGTGATCAATGCGCCGACACGCGTGCGCGAACTGGCGGAAAAAGCGCAACTGCCGACGACAATGACCTTAATGGCGCTGGGAATGCTGCCTAAGGCGCATCCGCTGTCGTTAGGAATGCTGGGGATGCACGGCGCGCGCAGTACCAATTTTATTCTGCAAGAGGCCGATTTACTGATTGTCCTGGGCGCGCGTTTTGATGACCGGGCGATTGGCAAAACGGAGCAGTTTTGTCCGAACGCCAAAATCATCCATGTGGATATCGATCGCGCCGAGTTAGGCAAAATTAAGCAGCCGCATGTGGCTATTCAGGCGGATGTCGATGATGTACTGGCACAGTTAATTCCCCATATCGAGGCACAGCCGCGGGAAGCATGGCATCAGTTGGTGGCGGACTTGCAGCAAGAATTCCCTTGCAGTATTCCCCAGGAAAATAACCCGCTTAGTCACTATGGGCTGATTAACGCGGTCGCCGCCTGTGTGGACGACAACGCGATTATTACCACTGACGTAGGTCAGCATCAGATGTGGACCGCGCAGGCTTATCCGCTCAACCGTCCGCGTCAGTGGCTGACTTCCGGCGGGCTGGGCACCATGGGGTTTGGTCTGCCCGCGGCGATTGGCGCGGCGCTGGCGAATCCGGGCAACAAGGTGCTGTGTTTTTCCGGCGACGGTAGTTTGATGATGAATATTCAGGAGATGGCTACCGCCAGTGAAAACCAGTTGGATGTGAAAATCATCCTGATGAATAACGACGCGCTGGGACTGGTACATCAGCAACAGAGTCTGTTCTATAAACAGGGCGTTTTTGCGGCGACCTATCCGGGAAGCATCAACTTTATGCAGATTGCCGCCGGGTTTGGTCTGGACACCTGTGATTTGAATAACGAAGCCGATCCGCAGGCGGCGTTGCAGGCTATCATTCGTCGTCCTGGACCGGCGTTGATCCATGTGCGCATTGATGCAGAAGAAAAAGTGTATCCGATGGTGCCGCCGGGCGCGGCAAATACAGAGATGGTGGGGGAATAAGCCATGCAGAAACAATCACATGATAACGTTATTCTGGAGCTGACCGTTCGCAACCATCCTGGCGTGATGACCCACGTCTGCGGGCTGTTCGCCCGACGCGCTTTCAACGTTGAGGGTATTCTCTGTTTACCGATTCAGGGTAGCGATCAGAGCCGCATCTGGCTTCTGGTCAATGACGATCAGCGACTTGAACAGATGATCAGTCAGATCGATAAACTGGAAGACGTGGCGAAGGTGGTACGAAACCAGTCCGATCCCACCATGTTCAATAAAATTGCCGTCTTTTTTGAGTAAGTTATTCACTTTCCGAATCAGGCGTGATGACTTTGACGGAACCATTCCGACAGTGAACGGCATAATCTGTCGGTAATGGGCGATCGCTAATCAGGACATCAAAGGCAGAAAGCGGACCAATGCTGGCAGGCGCGACCTCATCAAACAGGGCGTGACGCGCCAGCAAAATTTTGCGCAGACCGCGTTCCATCGCTTTACGTTTGGCGGCAAGATCATCCGGGTTAAACCAGCTCACGCCAAAATGTTCATGTACGCCGCTGGCGGAAATAAACACTTTGCGCGGATTGAGCGAATCCAGCGCCGAAGGATTATTGGCATCATAAAAGGCATCGCTCTTGGCCCGATAGGTGCCGCCGCACAGAATCGCCGTGGCATTAGGCTTTTCATTCAGCGCGATAAATACCCGATGCGAGTAGCAAATCCCGGTAAAGGTAATATCATCCGGTATCATGCTGATAACTAATGGCATTTCCGGACCGTTATCAAAAAAAACCAGATCGTTTTCACGCACCAGGCCGGCGGCCAGGATCGCAACGGGAAGGTCGTCCCGATGATGCGTCTTTTTCGCCGGCAGCGGCATATTGGTTGAAGACGCAGGCTTATTTACCATGACGATATAGCCGCCGAGCAGCGTCAGAGGTAAAGGGTCATCATCCTGGCTGAGATCGCGGCGAATGGTCATCACCGAAACTTCCAGCATCCGCGCGGCGTCTTTCAGATGGATTCGATCGGTCTTTTTCAGTAACTCCATCAAGCGTCGGATACGTTCTTTTTGCTTGGTCTCCATTCACCCTCTCCGCAAATCATGTTGTTATGTTCCATCAGTAACATTTATGTGTTTCTGAGAACATTACAGTGTGGCACTACTATACGTCCGGCTGTCAGGAAATAAAAGTGGGTTTATTCGCGTTTTATAACAATAAATAGTTAATTTTCAGTAAATTGTAACAATAAAAATGATTTGTTCCGCCAGGGATTGTTCACGCAGTAAATGGCAAAATGATCCTCTAATCGCGATCATAGTCACAAATGATACGGAAGTAACATGATAATGTTATTTTAATATCATTGTCGTGTGACGATTTCTGAGAGGGAGTAAAATGGATATCGCGGTTATTGGCTCTAACATGGTGGACCTTATCACCTACACCAACCAGATGCCTAAAGAAGGGGAAACTCTGGAAGCGCCGGCGTTTAAAATCGGCTGCGGCGGAAAAGGGGCGAACCAGGCCGTGGCGGCCGCTAAGCTCAATTCAAAAGTATTGATGTTGACCAAAGTGGGCGACGATATTTTTGCCGACAACACCATTCGTAATCTCGAATCCTGGGGGATCAATACGACGTATGTAGAAAAAGTACCGTGTACCAGCAGCGGCGTAGCGCCGATTTTCGTCAACGCCAACTCCAGCAACAGCATTCTGATCATCAAAGGCGCTAACAAGTTTCTCTCGCCGGAAGATATCGATCGCGCGGCGGAAGATTTAAAAAAATGCCAGCTTATTGTTCTGCAACTGGAAGTTCAGCTTGAAACGGTTTATCACGCAATAGAATTTGGCAAGAAACACGGGATTGAAGTGTTATTAAACCCTGCGCCAGCATTACGGGAATTAGATATGTCTTATGCCTGTAAATGCGATTTCTTTGTACCCAATGAAACCGAGCTGGAAATATTAACCGGTATGCCAGTGGATACCTATGACCATATTCGCGCAGCGGCACGTTCGCTGGTAGATAAAGGGCTGAACAATATTATTGTCACCATGGGTGAGAAAGGCGCGCTGTGGATGACGCGTGACCAGGAAGTCCATGTTCCGGCGTTTAGAGTGAACGCTGTTGATACCAGCGGCGCGGGCGATGCCTTTATCGGCTGTTTCGCGCATTACTACGTCCAGAGCGGGGATGTGGAAGCCGCCATGAAAAAAGCCGTCCTCTTTGCCGCTTTCAGCGTCACCGGGAAAGGCACCCAATCCTCTTATCCAAGCATTGAGCAATTTAATGAGTATCTTTCGTTGAACGAATAACAATCACCCTGCACTGTTAAAGGTAGCACTATGAACGATAAAAACATCGTTCAGATGCCCGACGGGTATCTGAATAAGACACCTCTGTTCCAGTTTATTTTGTTATCCTGTTTATTCCCATTATGGGGATGCGCAGCCGCGTTAAATGATATTCTGATTACGCAATTTAAAAGTGTATTTTCGCTGAGCAACTTTGCTTCGGCATTAGTACAAAGCGCCTTTTATGGCGGTTATTTTTTAATTGCTATTCCGGCCTCGCTGGTCATTAAAAAAACCAGTTATAAAGTGGCGATACTTATCGGTCTGACGCTATACATTGTCGGCTGCACGCTCTTTTTCCCGGCGTCGCACATGGCGACCTACACCATGTTCCTCGCGGCGATTTTCGCCATTGCGATTGGCCTGAGTTTCCTGGAAACGGCGGCGAATACCTACAGTTCGATGATCGGGCCGAAAGCCTACGCCACGCTGCGGCTGAATATCAGCCAGACCTTTTATCCGATCGGCGCGGCGGCAGGAATTTTATTGGGTAAATATCTGGTCTTTTCCGAAGGGGAAAGCCTGGAAAAACAGATGGCGGGCATGAATGCCGAGCAAGTCCACAACTTCAAGGTGCTGATGCTGGAAAACACTCTGGAACCCTATAAGTACATGATTATGGTCCTGGTAGTGGTGATGGTACTGTTCCTGCTGACGCGTTTCCCGACCTGTAAAGTCGCGCAAACCGCGAGTCATAAACGCCCCTCGGCGCTGGATACGCTACGCTATCTCGCCAGCAACGCCCGCTTCCGTCGCGGTATTGTGGCGCAGTTCCTGTATGTGGGAATGCAGGTGGCGGTCTGGTCGTTCACTATCCGTCTGGCGCTGGAGTTAGGCGATATCAATGAGCGCGATGCCTCAACCTTTATGGTCTACAGCTTCGCCTGCTTTTTTATCGGCAAGTTTATCGCCAATATTCTGATGACACGCTTTAACCCGGAAAAAGTCCTGATCCTTTACTCTGTGATCGGCGCGCTGTTCCTGGCCTATGTGGCGCTGGCGCCCAGCTTTAGCGCGGTATACGTGGCGGTGCTGGTCAGTGTTCTGTTTGGCCCCTGCTGGGCGACCATTTATGCCGGAACGCTCGATACCGTCGATAACGAGCATACCGAAATGGCGGGGGCGGGGATCGTGATGGCGATTGTCGGCGCGGCGGTGGTTCCCGCGATTCAGGGCTACGTGGCGGACATGTTCCACTCGCTACAGCTCTCATTCCTGGTTTCCATGCTGTGCTTTGTTTACGTTGGCGTTTACTTCTGGCGCGAAAGCAAAGTGCGCGGCAACCTGGCTGAAGTCGCCGCGTCCTGAGGAGATCAACCATGACAACACGTATTACATTATGGCGGGAGCTTTTTAGCGAGCAGCCGCGTATCTTGCTGGAAAATGATGATTTTACGGTTACGGCGTTTCGTTACGCCAGCGGCGTGGAAGGACTGAAAATACAAAACAGCCGCGGTCATCTGGTGATTCTGCCCTGGATGGGGCAGATGATTTGGGACGCGCAGTTTGACGGTCATGACCTGACTATGCGCAACATGTTCCGCCAGCCGAAGCCGGCAGCGGAAGTGGTGGCAACGTATGGTTGCTTTGCTTTCCATTCCGGACTATTGGCGAATGGCTGCCCGTCGCCGGAAGATACACATCCGCTGCACGGCGAGATGCCCTGCGCTGCTATGGACGACGCCTGGCTGGAGTTAGAGGGCGACAGTCTGCGCGTGACCGGGCGCTACGAGTATGTGATGGGGTTCGGTCATCATTATCAGGCGCAACCTGCGGTGGTAATGCGTAAATCAAGCGCGCTGTTTGATATTCAGATGACCGTGACTAACCTGGCTTCAGTCGCCATGCCGCTACAGTACATGTGCCACATGAACTATGCCTATGTGCCGAACGCCACGTTCCGCCAGAATATCCCGGATACCGCGCTGAAGCTACGCGAGTCGGTGCCAGCGCATGTCAAACCCACGGCGCAGTGGCTGGCGTTTAATCAACGACTTTTGCAGGGTGAAGCCTCGCTGGCAACGCTCAACGAGCCTGGCTTTTACGACCCGGAAATCGTGTTCTTCGCCGATGAACTGGACAAGTACACGGATACCCCGGAATTCAGTATGATCGCCCCGGATGGCACCACGTTCGTGACACGTTTCGCCAGCGCGGAGCTGAATTACGTGACCCGCTGGATTCTTTATAACGGCGATCAGCAGGTTGCCGCCTTTGCCCTGCCCGCGACCTGTCGGCCTGAAGGTTTTCTCGCGGCGCAGCGAAATGGAACCTTGCTTCAACTGGAACCGCAGCAAACCCGGACGTTCACCGTCACGACAGGCATTGTCTGACCGCTCAAGGCTTGAACAGCCGCGCGCTTATCGTTAAGGTAAGCGCGTTTTTTTTATCCATCAGGACAGAACCCATGATCACCGTTGCCCTTATCGACGACCACCTTATCGTCCGCTCCGGCTTTGCACAGCTACTGGGGCTGGAACCTGATTTGCAGGTGGTCGCCGAATTTGGTTCCGGGCGCGAAGCGTTGGCAGGCTTACCGGGGCGCGGCGTACAGGTGTGTATCTGTGATATCTCGATGCCGGATATTTCCGGACTGGAGCTGCTAAGCCAACTGCCAAAAGGGATGGCGACGATCATGCTCTCGGTTCACGATAGCCCGGCGCTGGTGGAACAGGCGTTGAACGCCGGCGCGCGCGGTTTTCTCTCTAAACGCTGTAGTCCGGATGAACTGATCGCCGCGGTGCATACGGTGGCGACGGGCGGCTGCTATTTGACCCCCGATATTGCCGTGAAACTGGCGGCGGGTCGGCAAGATCCGCTGACCAAACGCGAGCGTCAGGTGGCGGAAAAACTCGCCCAGGGTATGGCGGTAAAAGAGATTGCCGCCGAGCTGGGGCTGTCGCCAAAAACGGTGCATGTCCATCGCGCGAATCTGCTGGAAAAATTAGGCGTCAGCAATGACGTTGAACTGGCGCATCGCATGTTTGACGGTTGGTAATGAACACCTTTTTTTCCCGTTTAATCACCGTTGTTGCCTGTTTTTTTATTTTCTCCGCCGCGTGGTTCTGCCTGTGGAGCATCAGCCTACATCTGGTAGAACTCCCGGAGCTGGCGGCGCTGCTCTTTCCCTTCGGCCTGCGCCTGGGACTTATGCTGCAATGCCCGCGCGGCTACTGGCCAGTATTGCTGGGCGCGGAGTGGCTGCTGGTGTACTGGTTGGCGCAGGAAGTTGCGCTGGCCCATCTGCCGCTTTTGATGATCGGTGGTGTGTTGACGCTACTGCCCGTGGCGCTGACTTCGCGTTACCGCCATCAGCGCGACTGGCGCACGTTATTGCTTCAGGGCGCGGCCCTCACCGCCGCGGCGCTACTGCAATCCCTGCCCTGGCTGGGGCAGGGGGAAGCGGCATGGAACGCGCTACTGCTGACCCTCACGGGTGGTCTGACGCTGGCCCCCATCTGCCTGGTTTTCTGGCACTATCTCACCAGCACTACCTGGCTGCCGCTGGGACCATCGCTGGTATCGCAGCCGGTAAACTGGCGCGGGCGGCATCTGATCTGGTATCTGCTGCTGTTTATCGTCAGTCTGTGGCTGCAACTGGGTTTACCTGCTGAACTTTCGCGCTTCACGCCGTTCTGCCTGGCGTTGCCGATTATCGCGCTCGCCTGGCATTATGGCTGGCAGGGCGCGCTCATTGCCACACTGATGAACGCTATCGCGCTGATCGCCAGCCAGACCTGGCACGATCATCCCGTCGATTTATTACTTTCGCTGTTGGCGCAAAGCCTGACCGGGCTACTGCTTGGCGCGGGCATTCAGCGCCTGCGCGAGCTGAACCAGTCGTTGCAAAAGGAGCTGGCGCGCAACCATCGGCTGGCGGAGCGTCTTCTGGAGACCGAAGAGAGCGTGCGGCGCGATGTTGCGCGTGAGCTGCACGATGACATCGGACAGACCATCACCGCGATTCGAACCCAGGCGGGCATTGTGCAACGACTGGCGGCGGATAACGGCGGCGTGAAGCAGAGCGGGCAACTTATCGAGCAGCTTTCGCTGGGCGTGTATGACGCGGTGCGTCGCCTGCTGGGGCGCTTGCGCCCGCGCCAGTTAGACGACTTAACGCTGGCGCAGGCCATCCGTTCGCTGCTACGCGAAATGGAGCTGGAAAGCCGCGGTATTGTCAGCCACCTCGACTGGCGAATTGACGAAACGGCGCTGAGTGAAAGTCAGCGCGTGACGCTGTTTCGCGTCTGTCAGGAAGGGCTGAATAACATCGTAAAACATGCCAATGCCAGCGCGGTGACGCTCCAGGGCTGGCAGCAGGATGAGCGGCTGATGCTGGTGATTGAGGATGACGGCAGCGGCCTGCCGCCGGGCTCTCACCAGCAGGGCTTCGGCCTGACCGGAATGCGCGAACGCGTGTCGGCGCTCGGCGGGACGCTAACCATCTCTTGTACCCACGGTACGCGGGTGAGCGTCTCGTTGCCCCAGCGTTACGTTTAAGGAAGGATAATGCTTTCGTTTTTAAAAGCCCCGGCCAACGCGCCGCTCATCACCGATAAGCACGAGGTTGACGCCCGCTATCGCTACTGGCGGCGGCATATCCTGATCACCATTTGGTTGGGTTACGCGCTGTTCTATTTCACCCGTAAAAGCTTTAACGCCGCCGCGCCGGAAATCCTTGCCAGCGGCATTCTGACCCGCAGCGATATCGGCCTGCTGGCGACGCTGTTTTACATCACCTACGGGGTGTCGAAATTTGTCTCCGGCATCGTTAGCGATCGCTCTAACGCTCGCTATTTTATGGGCATCGGGCTGATTGCGACCGGCGTAGTGAATATTCTGTTCGGCTTCTCGACCTCGCTGTGGGCCTTTGCTCTGCTATGGGCGCTGAACGCCTTTTTCCAGGGGTTTGGATCGCCGGTTTGCGCCCGTTTGCTGACCGCCTGGTACTCGCGTACCGAGCGCGGCGGCTGGTGGGCGTTATGGAACACCGCGCACAATGTCGGCGGGGCGCTGATCCCTCTCGTTATGGCCGCTGTCGCCCTGCATTATGGCTGGCGCGTCGGGATGATGGTGGCCGGATTGCTTGCCATCGGGGTGGGCATGGTCCTCTGCTGGCGGCTGCGCGACCGTCCGCAGGCGATTGGTTTACCGCCGGTAGGGGACTGGCGGCACGATGCGCTGGAGGTCGCCCAACAGCAAGAGGGCGCGGGGCTAAGTCGCAAAGAAATCCTCGCTAAATATGTGCTGTTGAATCCCTATATCTGGCTGCTTTCGCTGTGTTATGTCTTAGTGTACGTGGTGCGCGCGGCGATCAACGACTGGGGCAACCTGTATATGTCCGAGACGCTGGGCGTGGATTTGGTCACGGCCAACACGGCAGTATCGATGTTTGAGCTGGGTGGATTTATCGGCGCGCTGGTAGCGGGCTGGGGCTCGGACAAACTCTTCAACGGCAACCGCGGACCGATGAATTTAATCTTCGCCGCCGGGATTTTGCTCTCTGTGGGTTCGCTGTGGCTGATGCCGTTCGCCAGCTACGTGATGCAGGCGGCCTGTTTCTTCACCACCGGTTTCTTTGTCTTCGGCCCGCAGATGCTCATTGGCATGGCGGCGGCGGAGTGCTCGCATAAAGAGGCGGCGGGCGCGTCCACCGGCTTTGTCGGCCTGTTCGCCTATCTCGGCGCGTCGCTTTCCGGCTGGCCGTTAGCGAAAGTACTGGAGATCTGGCACTGGACCGGTTTTTTTGCGGTCATCGCCATCGCGGCGGGGATCTCTGCGCTATTGCTGCTGCCATTTCTGAACGCTCAGGCCCCGCGCGAGACCAGCGAAGCGTGATGCACCTCACCTTTTTGCGCTGAATGGGGCAAAACTAAGAAATTTTCCCGGTTTTGCCTGGACGCTGTCGCAGGCCCCTTTTCCTGTGGATTTTTACAATGCCTGCCATTCGCAGGTATAAAAATTAGCTCAGGAGTAATCCATGCTGGCCTTCTTAAACCAGGTGCGCAAGCCGACCCTGGATCTGCCGCTCGATGTGCGGCGTAAAATGTGGTTCAAGCCGTTCATGCAGTCCTATCTGGTGGTTTTTATCGGCTACCTGACCATGTACCTGATCCGCAAAAACTTTAACATCGCGCAGAACGACATGATCTCTACCTACGGGTTGAGCATGACCGAGCTAGGGATGATTGGCCTGGGCTTCTCGATCACCTATGGCGTGGGGAAAACGCTGGTTTCCTACTACGCTGACGGTAAAAATACCAAGCAGTTTCTACCGTTTATGTTGATCCTCTCCGCTATCTGTATGCTCGGCTTCAGCGCCAGCATGGGCGCGGGGTCAACCAGTCTGTTTCTGATGATCGCTTTCTATGCCCTGAGCGGTTTCTTCCAGAGTACCGGCGGATCGTGCAGCTACTCGACCATCACCAAATGGACTCCGCGTCGTAAACGCGGCACCTTTCTCGGCTTCTGGAATATCTCCCACAACCTCGGCGGCGCGGGCGCGGCAGGCGTGGCGCTGTTCGGCGCCAACTACCTGTTCGACGGTCACGTCATCGGCATGTTTATCTTCCCGTCGATTATCGCGCTGATTGTTGGCTTTATCGGTCTGCGTTTTGGCAGCGACTCCCCGGAGTCTTACGGTCTGGGTAAAGCTGAAGAACTGTTCGGCGAAGAGATCAGCGAAGAGGATAAAGAGACTGAAGAAAACGAAATGACCAAGTGGCAGATCTTTGTTGAATATGTGTTGAAAAACAAAGTGATCTGGCTGCTGTGCTTCTCCAATATCTTCCTGTATGTGGTACGTATTGGTATCGACCAGTGGTCAACCGTCTACGCCTTCCAGGAACTGAAACTTTCTAAAGAGGTGGCGATTCAGGGCTTTACCTTGTTTGAAGTGGGCGCGCTGGTCGGCACGTTGCTGTGGGGCTGGCTCTCTGACCTGGCGAACGGTCGTCGTGCGCTGGTAGCCTGTGTGGCGCTGGCGTTAATCATCGCCACCCTCGGCGTCTACCAGCACGCCAGCAACCAGTATGTCTATCTGGCCTCGCTGTTCGCGCTCGGTTTCCTGGTGTTTGGGCCGCAGCTATTAATTGGCGTGGCGGCAGTCGGTTTCGTACCGAAAAAAGCCATCGGCGCTGCGGACGGTATCAAGGGAACCTTCGCTTATCTTATCGGCGATAGCTTTGCCAAGCTGGGTCTGGGCATGATTGCCGACGGCACACCTATTTTTGGTCTGACCGGCTGGGCGGGCACCTTCGCCGCGCTGGACGCCGCCGCGATCGGCTGTATCTGCCTGATGGCGATGGTCGCCGTGATGGAAGAGCGCAAAATCCGCCGTGAGAAAAAAATTCAGCAAGTCAATATCGCTTAAATGTGTGCATTTGGTAACGTTTTGCCCGGCTTAACGCCGGGCTTTTTTATGCCTTGCGTTCGTCAGACAGGACATCCAGCGTCTGGCGTAAATAAATCACATTCTGACAGGCCGGAACGTCGACAGCTATAAATTTACCGTTATGATGGGCATCCTGTTTGGTGACGGATGTGCGCATGATTTGGTTGATTCTGGCCACGTTTGTGGTGGTGTTTATTGTGGGTTTTCGGGTGCTGACATCGGATACCCGCCGGGCGATTCGCCGTCTGAGCGAACGTCTGAATATTGATGTAGTGCCGATAGAATCGATGATTGATCAGATGGGTAAAACGGCGGGCGGTGAGTTTTTACAGTATCTGCATCGCCCTGATGAATCGCATTTGCAAAATGCCGCTCAGGTGTTACTGATCTGGCAAATGGTGATTGTCGATGGCGGCGATCAGAATTTGCAGCGGTGGCATCGGTTGCTGCAAAAAGCGCGTTTAGCCGCGCCGATCACCGATACACAGGTACGGCTGGCGCTGGGCTTTTTGCGCGAAATGGAACCCGATATGCAGGAGATCAACGCGTTTCAACTGCGCTATAACGCCTTTTTTCAGCCGGAAGAGGGTGTCCACTGGCTGCATTGATACTCTTCACTATCTCGTTAACAAAAGACGAGATGAATGAGGCTGGCAAGGGCGGCGAGCCACGATTAACGGCCGGGTGGCGCGATTCATCGTTAACTAAATAAAGCGTAGCCGCCATCGTATTTGCTAAGGGTGAACCACAGAAGTAACGCACCGAATAACCGCTAACGACGCCAAAACATCAGAGACTTATAGCTCATCATTTCCGTGACATATATCACGGAAATGTGATCTTGTTTTGAACACTAAAACTGTGACTCCTTGCCATACCTCCTGTCTCAAAATTTCTTATCATAAACTCGAAGTTGTACATGATTGTCTATAGACAACTCTAAATGTTTAGGCGCGCACCATGAAAACATTGAGTAAAAGTTCACACATCCCACTGTATCAACAAGTTGTGGAGTGGATAAGGGAAAGTATTTATAGCGGAGAATTGGTTGAGGATGACAGGATACCTTCAGAGTTTCAAATCATGGATATGCTGGAGGTGAGTCGCGGTACCGTTAAAAAAGCGGTTGACCAGCTTGTCCGGGAAGGTGTTCTTGTGCAAGTGCAGGGTAAAGGAACTTTCGTAAAGAAGGAAAATGTTGCTTACCCACTGGGTGAAGGTTTGCTCTCCTTTGCTGAAGCCTTAGCCAGCCAGAAGATAAACTTCACAACCAGTGTTATAACCTCCCGACTGGAGCCCGCTAACCGCTTTGTAGCAGAGAAACTGAGTATCAAACCGGGACAAGATGTTTTATTTCTTAAACGCCTTCGTTGTATTGGCGATGAAAAAGTCATGTTGATTGAAAATCGTATCAACATTGATCTCTGCCCCGGTATTATTGATGTGGATTTTACCAGGGAGAATTTATTTTCAGCAATAGAAAGATTATCTGATAAGAAAATAAGTTTTTCTGAAAGCCGTTACGCAGCTAAATTAATTGGTAATGAGCGAGGCCATTATCTTGATATTGGTGAAGACGCACCTGTTTTGCATTTGGAACAGTTGGTATTTTTCTCTAGAGGATTGGCCATTGATTTTGGTAACGTCTGGTTAAAAGGTAATAAATATTATCTTGGCACTATTTTACAGCGCCTGGATGCCTAACTAGCAAAGAGGAATCTATGCAGGATATTCATTTTCGCCGTCATTATGTTCGACACCTCCCTAAAGAGGTGAGTCAGAATGACATAATCAAGGCTCTTGCCAGTCCGTTAATTAACGATGGTATGGTTGTATCTGATTTTGCCGATCACGTCATTACGCGAGAACAGAATTTTCCAACGGGTCTACCGGTTGAGCCTGTAGGTGTCGCTATTCCACATACTGATCACAGGTATGTTCGCCAAAACGCCATTAGCGTTGGAATACTGGCAGAACCCGTCAATTTCGAAGATATGGGCGGGGAACCAGATCCCGTACCTGTCAGGGTGGTGTTTATGCTTGCTTTAGGTGAAAGCAATAAGCAGCTCAACGTACTGGGTTGGATTATGGATGTGATCCAGGATGAGGATTTTATGCAGCAGTTACTGGTCATGAATGATGATGAAATTTATCAGTCAATTTACACACGCATATCTGAAAGAGGTGAAGTATGAGTAAAATGATACTATTTGTTTGCGCAACGGGTGTTGCTACTTCCACGGCTGTGGCAGAAAAAGTAATGGAATATTGTAAAGACAATTGGCTTGATGTTAATTATTCCCAAACTAATGTAGCCTCATTGCCAAACAATACCGATGGTGCAGCTTTGGTTGTATCAACAACGAAAGTTCCTTATGAACTGGATATTCCGGTTGTTAGTGGTCTGCCAATCATTACCGGAGTAGGTGAAGATAAAGTTCTTGAAAAAATAGTTTCAATCCTTAAAGGCCAAGCCTGATTTCATAAATAAAAAACAGATAAATTACCCAGGCGCTAACGCGAGGTCTGGTCACATCTGAATAAGAGGTCGGATATGAATGATATAGCACATACTCTCTATACCGTTGTGCAATATGCCCTGGGATTTGGCCCAACGGTTTTATTGCCGCTGGTCCTTTTTTTCCTGGCATTGTTCTTCAAAGTAAAACCCGCTAAAGCACTTCGCTCATCGTTAATTGTCGGAATAGGGTTTGTCGGAATTTATGCCATCTTTGACATACTTACCAGCAACGTAGGCCCGGCTGCACAGGCAATGGTTGAGCGAACTGGTATTAGTCTTCCTGTTGTCGATTTAGGCTGGCCACCATTGGCCGCAATTACCTGGGGCTCACCAATCGCACCCTTTGTCATTCCGCTGACGATGCTGATTAATGTCGCCATGCTGGCCCTGAATAAGACACGTACTGTTGATGTCGACATGTGGAACTACTGGCACTTTGCCCTGGCTGGAACGCTGGTTTACTACAGCACAGGGAGTTTTGTTTTGGGTCTGTCCGCAGCCGCTATTGCCGCGATCGTGGTTCTCAAACTGGCGGACTGGTCTGCGCCATTAGTGGCAAAGTACTTCGGTCTGGAAGGTATTTCACTTCCGACCCTGTCATCTGTCGTCTTCTTTCCGATTGGATTGCTGTTCGATAAAATTATCGACAAGATCCCAGGCGTTAACCGTATTCATATTGATCCGGAAAACGTTCAGAAAAAAATGGGAATCTTCGGCGAGCCTATGATGGTGGGTACTATTCTGGGGGTCTTGTTGGGCATCATTGCCGGATATGACTTTAAACATATCCTGTTGCTGGGGATCAGCATTGGCGGTGTCATGTTCATTCTTCCGCGTATGGTACGAATTTTGATGGAAGGTTTATTACCTCTGTCTGAAGCCATTAAGAAATATTTGAATGCCAAATATCCTGGCCGTGATGATCTCTTTATCGGACTGGATATCGCGGTAGCAGTAGGTAACCCAGCCATTATATCTACAGCACTGATTCTGACACCCATCTCTGTCTTCATTGCATTCCTTCTTCCTGGCAATAAAGTCCTGCCACTCGGAGACCTTGCGAACCTGGCAGTCATGGCTTCCATGATTGTACTGGCATGTCGTGGCAATATTTTCCGGGCTGTGATAACCGCAATTCCTGTTATTGTCGCCGACTTGTGGATTGCGACCAAAATTGCGCCATTTATTACCGGTATGGCTAAAGATGTCAATTTCAAAATGGCTGAGGGGTCAAGTGGTCAGGTATCAAGCTTCCTTGATGGCGGTAACCCCTTCCGTTTCTGGCTGCTTGAAATTTTCAACGGAAATATTATTGCTATCGGGCTGATTCCTGTGCTTGCGCTGGTTATTTATGGTGTTTTTCGCCTGACAAAAGGAACGGTCTATGCCTGATTACCACGCAGCGCTTGTCATTGACATTGGTACAACTAACTGCAAAGTCAGCTGCTATTCCTGTCATGACGTGTCAGTTCTGGAAGTCCGCAAGTTTCCGACGCCAACAATATCGTCGGACAAAGGCGAGGTAGATTTCGATATCGAAGCGCTGTGGCAGGCACTGCGACTGGTAATGGCTGAACTGGTGGCTTCAGTACCGTTTCCGGTAAAAAATATCAGTATTGCGAGTTTCGGTGAGTCTGGCGTCTTTGTGGATAAGGAGGGCGTCATTCTTACCCCGATGCTGGCCTGGTATGATCGACGTGGTGAATCTTATCTCTCGTCATTAAGCAAGGCAGAGGCTGAAGAACTGTATTCTATAACGGGATTGCCACCTCACAGTAATTACTCAGCATTTAAAATGAGATGGTTGCTTGATAACTACTCCTTGCATGAAAGAAAAGATATCTGCTGGTTACATGCTCCAGAAGTGTTGTTGTGGCGAATGACAGGTGCGAAAAAGACGGAAATATCGCTGGCCAGTAGAACGTTGTGTCTGGACATTGCTCACCGTACCTGGTCTCGTAATGCTGCCGGGATTCTCGGCATACCGTTCGGTGTACTGGCTCCGTTGATAAAGCCGGGTGAAGTGGCCGGATGGATGACGGCAACGCTCAGGCAGGAGTTGGGATTACCACATGAGGTAAAAGTCACCCTCGCTGGACACGATCATATGGTCGGTGCCCGCGCATTACAGATGCAACCGGGCGATGTGCTGAATTCTACCGGCACGACAGAGGGTATTTTACTGCTGAATACACAGCCAACGCTTGATGTGCAGGCTCGCAGGGATAAGCTGGCAAATGGTTGTTACTCCGATGGTGAATTTTTCACGCTTTTCGCATCTCTGCCTGTCGGCGGTTATGCGCTTGAATGGGTGAAAAAAACCTTTCGTTTAACTGATAAGGAAATAAGCACAGGCCTGGAAAAAGCCATGGAGCAATACCTCAAACCTTCCTGGTCTGTCGAGCATGTGCCGGTATTTATTCCTCATTTGCGGGGCTCGGGTTCGCCACATAAAAACCGGCACACTCGTGGCCTGCTTTTTGGTCTGACGGATTCACTTCCTCCGGAGTCTCTGCTTGAGAGTGTCTTTATCGGCCTGGCGATGGAGTTTGCACACTGTCACGGGTGCTTTAATATCCCGGCGGGCAGGACAGTAAAAGTCATTGGCCCTGCGGTGAAAAACCCATACTGGCTCCAGTTGAAGGCTGACATCCTCCAGTGTCCAATTGAGGCCATTGCTTTTGATGAAACCGTCTCCCTTGGAGCATTGTTGATAGCCTGTCCGAATGTTGTCCCCCCGACTGTTCCTGTGGCTGAGCGATATTTTCCTGACGCGGTTCGTTCTGCAAAGTTGAAAATATATCAGCAGCAATGGCTGTCATTTTACCAATTTAAACTGCGGCAAGAAGGGGCGCTTATTGGTGAATAACTGTGATAACTCAATAGTTCGATAATTTACTTACACTGCTCACATAAATATCTGGAGTTAATATGCCTTTAGTCAATGGTAGGATTCTGCTCAATTGTATTCAGGAAAAACATGTCCTTGCGGGTGCATTTAATACAACGAACCTGGAGACAACAATTTCCATTCTTAATGCAATAGAACGTTCCGGATTGCCCAATTTTATTCAAATTGCTCCTACTAATGCACAGCTTTCAGGTTACGATTACATTTATGAAATAGTTAAGCGGCATGCCGACAAAATGGATATTCCTGTCAGCCTGCATCTGGATCATGGGAAAACTCTGGAAGATGTTAAGCAGGCTGTCCGGGCCGGATTTACCTCAGTAATGATTGATGGTGCGGCGCTACCGTTCGAAGAAAATATTGCATTTACCCGAGAAGCTGTCGATTTCTGTAAATCATTTGGTGTTCCCGTCGAAGCGGAATTAGGCGCTATTCTGGGTAAGGAAGATGATCATGTCAGCGAGGCTGACTGCAAAACTGAACCTGAGAAGGTTCAGCGCTTTGTTGAGGAGACAGGGTGCGACATGCTGGCAGTGTCAATTGGTAATGTACATGGTCTTGAAGATATCCCACGCATTGATATCCCGCTATTACAACGCATCGCGTCTGTCAGTCCGGTACCTTTGGTTATTCATGGAGGTTCTGGTATTGACGCGGATATTCTTCGCAGCTTTGTTAATTACAAAGTAGCCAAAGTGAATATTGCGAGTGATTTGCGCAAAGCCTTTATTACTACTGTCGGTAAGGCTTGGGTAAATAATAACAACGAGGCTAATCTGGCACGTGTCATGGCGAACGCAAAACAGGCAGTTGAGGATGATGTTTATTCTAAAATTAAGATGATGAATAAACATCACTCAGCATTCCGCAAAGTCTCTTAAGGAAAATATATGATTAGACAAACAGTACGCGTTATGAACAGTACGGGGCTTCATGCGCGGCCAGCCGCTACACTTGCGAAAATTGTCAAAAAATACCAGTCTTCATTAACGCTAGTTAATAATGACAAAGAAATTCCCATTAAAGGAATGATGAGTATTTTGGGGGCTGGCGTAAAGGGAAACACAATGATTGATTTAATTTGTGATGGACAGGATGAACTGGCTTTTATGGATGAATTAAAATCTGCATTTGCTGATGGCTTTGGTGAGTCAGTATAGTGCAATTCCCGTCAAACGGCGCAGGAAGTTGTAGAGGCTTCCTGCACTCATTATCGTATGAATAGCCTTAACAGACCATCGGTAAAACCCTCATACCAGCACCTTTAGCCCGTGTTTTTGGACAACATTAAGTAGTTTCAGTGACATCCCGCTGGGACGCTTGGCGCCGCTTTCCCACTTTTGAACCGTTGATACGCTGGTATTCAGGTACCGAGCGAAAACCGGCTGGCTAACGTTGAGTTCTTCTCGTAACGCTTTTATTTCAAGTGGCTGCAGGTCTTTGATGCTGCTTAAGCAGGCCGTGTCAAAACTGCGCATTGTCTCCTGGGGAATGGCATCCACGCTAAATAATCCAGATGCCGCGCTATGAATCGCTTCAAAGGCAGGGCTTTTGAATTTAGTTTTTGCTGACATGGCGCACCTCTACCAGTTCTTTGTTATTAATGAGTGCCGTTATCTGATCTTCGGTCAGGCAAGCATAGTGTTTTGCTAACTCACGGAAACCCGCAAGTTCGCGATAGCTAATGTTGGCCATATCCTGTTTGGCATACAGGAAGGTGTAAAACCAATGTTCGCCTCCCTTTGCCAACACGATTGCGCGATCGCGATTTTGATTGAGACGTTTTTTATAAACCCCGCCGCCGAGATTATCTGCTTTTCCTTGCAGTACGGCGTTGATGGCCTCGCTTAACTCGTCATCTTTTATCGTGTGGGACTTCGCTTCTCTGTTAAACCACCTGGTTTTGAAGATTCGCATCAGGTTGACATCCTGTAATCTAAAGTATAGCACCAGGTGATACACTATGTCTTACCTTTTGGTTTTACACGCAGCGAGAGAAGATAATTCTCAACGCTCGACCAGCCTCGCAAAATGCAGCGCAACAATGTCAGTTGCTAAAACGTTAATCAGATCACATTTTGTAATGTTACACTGCGTGGATTTTCCGCACTAAAACGACGCAGGTAACCACAATGAATGAAAATATCGCAGAAAAATTCCGCGCTGATGGGGTTGCCAGGCCTAACTGGTCAGCCGTTTTTGCCGTGGCGTTTTGTGTCGCCTGCCTGATTACCGTTGAGTTTTTGCCCGTTAGTCTGTTGACGCCGATGGCGCAGGAGCTGGGGATCTCCGAGGGCGTCGCCGGTCAGTCGGTCACCGTTACGGCGTTTGTCGCGATGTTTTCCAGCCTGTTCATTACCCAGATTATTCAGGCGACCGACAGGCGTTATATCGTTATTCTGTTCGCCGTTTTGCTGACGGCTTCTTGTCTGATGGTCTCCTTTGCCAACAGCTTTACGCTGCTGTTGCTGGGCCGCGCCTGTCTTGGGTTGGCGCTGGGCGGATTCTGGGCGATGTCGGCGTCGCTGACCATGCGACTGGTTCCCGCGCGTACCGTGCCGAAAGCGCTGTCGGTGATTTTTGGCGCGGTTTCCATCGCGTTAGTGATCGCCGCGCCGCTGGGCAGTTTTTTGGGCGGTATTATTGGCTGGCGTAATGTCTTTAACGCCGCTGCGGTGATGGGCGTACTGTGCGTCATCTGGGTGGTGAAATCACTGCCGTCGCTGCCGGGCGAACCTTCTCACCAGAAACAGAATATGTTTAGCCTGTTGCAACGCCCTGGCGTGATGGCCGGGATGATCGCCATCTTTATGTCTTTTGCCGGGCAGTTCGCTTTCTTTACCTATATTCGCCCGGTCTATATGAATCTGGCGGGCTTTGACGTTGATGGTCTGACGCTGGTGTTGCTCAGTTTTGGTATTGCCAGCTTCGTTGGCACTTCTTTCTCATCTTACGTTCTGAAACGTTCGGTAAAGCTGGCGCTGGCCGGTGCGCCGCTGCTACTGGCGCTGAGCGCGCTGACGCTCATTGTGTGGGGAAGCGACAAAACCGTGGCGGCGGCAATAGCGATTATCTGGGGACTGGCGTTTGCGCTGGTGCCGGTGGGATGGTCAACGTGGATCACTCGTTCTCTTGCCGATCAGGCGGAAAAAGCCGGTTCCATCCAGGTCGCGGTGATTCAACTGGCAAATACCTGTGGCGCGGCGGTGGGTGGTTATGCGCTCGACAATTTCGGGCTGCTTTCGCCGCTGGCGCTTTCCGGCGGACTGATGCTGTTGACGGCATTAGTCGTGGCGGCGAAAGTCCGTATTACGCCAATGAGTTGATATTGCTGCCATTTGTAGGCCGGATACGACGTTAGTCGTTATCCGGCAATAATAAATGCTTAATCAAAACCGTTATGCTCTGCGGTGGCGGCAAACCATTCTCCGCTTTTTTTCACCGTGCGCGTTTGGGTGGCTAAATCCAGTTGTACAAAACCATAGCGATTTTTATAGCCGTTCAGCCATGACCAGTTATCGATAAAGGTCCACATGTGGTAGCCAAGACAGTGACAGCCCTCGCTAATGCCTTTATGCAGCCATTTAAGATGCTCAGAGATAAAGTCAATCCGGTAATCATCGTGAATCTGTCCCGCTTGCACAAAACGCTGCTCGTTCTCAACGCCCATCCCGTTTTCGGAGATAAAACAGCGCGGATTGCCGTAATTATCCCGCAGGTTGGTGATGATGTCGTAAATTCCTGGTGCGTAAATTTCCCAGCCGCGGTAAGGGTTCATCTTGCGCCCCGGCATGTCGTAATAGTCAAATAACCATTCCGGCATAAACGGCGCTTGCGGATTCACCGCCGTATCACGGCATTTCACGCGGCGCGGCTGATAATAGTTAATCCCCAGTAAATCGATTTTGCCGTCGGCAATAAGCTGACGGTCGCCTGGCTGACAGGCAGGCAACTGGTCATAGGTTTTCAGCAGCGCCACCAAGTCCGCCGGGTATTCTCCCTTTAATACCGGGTCAAGAAAACTGCGGTTGAATAACAGATCCGCATGATGCGCGGCTTGCACATCGGCGGGATGCTGCGAGCGTGGGTAGGACGGCGTCAGATTCAGCACCACGCCGATTTCACCGTCGTAGCGCCCGGCGCGCCAGGCGCGCACGGCGGTCGAGTGCGCCAGCACGGTATGGTACGCCACGGTGGCCGCACGTTTAAAATCCACCACATTGGGATAGTGGAAGTCGTACAAATAGCCGCCTTCCACCGGCACAATCGGCTCATTAAAGGTAAACCAGTGCTTCACGCGGTCGCCAAACAAGGTAAAACACGTTTGCGCGTACCGACCAAACGCCTCTACGACGTCGCGATTTTCCCAGCCGCCTTTCTCCTGCATGACCATCGGCATATCAAAATGGAACAGCGTAATAAACGGCGTGATGCCCTGCGCCAGTAGCTCGTCGATGACGTGATTGTAGAAGCTCACCGCTTGTGGATTCACCTCGCCTACGCCGTCTGGAATGAGCCGCGCCCAGCTTAGCGAGGTGCGAAAACTGTTGTGTTTTAACTGTTTCAGTAGCGCGATGTCTTGCTTCCAGTGGCGATAGAACGTTGAGGTTTCCGCTGGACCGACGCCCTGGTGAAAACGATCAGGCTGGCGCTCGAACCACACATCCCACGTGGTCTGGCTTTTACCGCCATTCAGACTATCCCCTTCGGTTTGCAACGCTGAGCAGGCGCTGCCCCACCAGAAGTTATCGGGAAAACGGTATCGCATTGTCGTACTCCTTGATCGCGTAAATTCGCTCCAGAATACGTGGTTTTGGCGAACAGAAACCGGTTACAGTCCGCATTTTCGCGACCAAAAACGGAAAAGGTGCGCTACATCTCCGGGCATTCCACCTTACCGAGAGCCTGCCAGTAGTTATGCTGATTGTTGCGCTCTATCGCGATCATCGCCTCCCGAATATGCTGCTGGTTCCCCTCGCTCGCCATGATTTTTTTCTCCCAGGCTTCATCGGTTAGCGCGCCTTTTGGCGTACACATTTTGCGCAAATCCTTTAAAATCGTGGTTTTTTCATGCGCCGTCTGAAGCGAGCTAAACGGAGAGTCGGCATACGTGACGCCCGGTAGCGCGACAAGCGCGGCAATAAGCAGAAGCGTTTTTCGTTTCATAAACGGTATCCTTATCGGTTTGCACTTTTTCAAGAGTAAGTGTAGACCGTGCGACGTTCACTCATCGGGGCGTGCTATCCGTTGGCGTTGAAGTCAGGCAAAAGTGGGAAGGCGGTTTCTCGCTGCGCCTTCACTTTCTTGCGTGGCAGAATAGTGTATGTTCTGACTACTCTTTTATTTCGTAAGCGGTAGTGTAATGAGACGTATTGAGATCGTACTGGGAGAGCTGGAACGGCTGACGCGCGGGCTATGCCTTGCCGATTTGGCGCAGGAGACGGCGTTTACGGCGGAGGCGATAGGTTTCAATCTTGGGCTGGCGCGTAACTCCGTCAGCAAAGATCTCAATCAGTTATGGAATGACGGCCTGGCAATCAAAAGCCGTGGCCGCCCGGTCTATTTTCTGCATCGCCAGGCGCTGGAAACGTTGCTGGGACGACAGCTGGAAGAGTCTGAACGCGAAGTGCGGTCGGTGGCGGATGTGCTGCCGCATGAAGAGCATTACGCTCCCGACGATCCGTTTACTAGCCTGATTGGTTACGATCGCAGCCTGCGCGATGCGGTAGAAAAAGGCCGTGCGGCGGTGCTCTATCCGCACGGTTTACACGTTCTGCTTACCGGGCCGTCCGGCGTCGGTAAAACCTTTTTTGCGGAACTGATGCACCGTTTCGCCTGTGAACAGGCGAGCGGCGCTATCCCGCCGCTGGTCTACTTTAACTGCGCGGAATACGCCCATAACCCGGAACTGCTCTCCTCGCATCTGTTTGGTCATCGGCAGGGGGCGTTTACCGGCGCGAATGAACATAAAACAGGCCTCGTGGAGCAGGCGGACGGTGGTTATCTGCTGCTGGACGAGGTGCACCGTCTGTCTTATGAAGGGCAGGAAAAGCTGTTCTCTATTCTGGATAAAGGCGAGTACCGTCCGCTTGGCGTGAGCAGCCAGCCGCGATCAATTTCGGTACGCCTGATTTGCGCCACTACCGAGCCGGTCGGGTCGGCGCTGTTACGTACTTTCCAGCGGCGTATTCAGGTATGCATTGATTTGCCGGGTATTCGCCAGCGCTCCGTTGAAGAACAGATCGAACTGATCGTGGGGTTCTTACAACGGGAAAGCCGCAAAATAGAACGCACGGTCAGCATTGATAAACCGTTGTTGCTCTGGTTGCTGAATAAACCCCTTGAAGGCAATATCGGTCAGCTAAAAAGCGATATTCAGTTTCTCTGCGCTCAGGCGTGGGCATCGGGAATGACCGAGCATAACGACACGCTACAGCTGGATAAGCGGCTGGCGGAGATGTCGATTAACCCGACGCCGGAACAGCGTCTATTGGTGGATACTCTGTTTGACGGTAAAGCGCGGCTAAACATAGACGCGCGCACGCTGCCCGCATTGAAGACGTCGCTGGCGACCGGGGCGGAAATTGAAGAGAGCGACCTCTTTTACAGCTTCCTGACGCGCGAGTATGTTAATTTGCGCAACAGTAACGTCCCCCCGGCGGAGACGCTGGCGATCCTGAAAAATAAACTCAGCTCGATTTTTGAATACGGTCTCTACAGCCGCGACAGCGTGGCGCATCCGCCGCGCTATGGCGACCAGATTGAAGAGCGCGTGACGCTGCTGATAGGCTGCGTAGAGCAGGTGTTGGGTTTTTCGCTGCCGGAAAATCTGGTTAACCCACTGCGTAAACACTTCCTGGCGCTGATAGGCTACGTGCAGCGCGGCCTGATCCCGCAGCTTTACTCTTCCAGTTTGATCCTGGATCGCTGCAAAGACGAATATGACAACGCCACGCTGCTGTGTCGGAAAATCAACGAACTGCTGCATATTCAGTGTCCGGCGACGGAAGTGGTCTGGCTATGCCTGTTCCTGAAAGAGTGCCGCCATTATCGTCAGCGCATCGATGCCAGCCCCGACTGCGGGGTCATTTTGATCGCCCACGGCGCGACCACCGCCACCAGTCAGGCGCAATATGTCAACCGCGTGCTGGAGCGCGAGCTGTTCAGCGCCATCGACATGCCGTTTGAACAGTCGGTGCATGACACGCTGGAAACGCTGACCCAATGATTCAAACCCGCCAATATCGGCGGCTTATCCTGTTGGTGGACATCGGTTCATTAATCCATTTCGGCAGCACCATCAGTAAGTTATTCCAGATAGATGTTTTGCTCATGCCGAATATCACGCTGACCAGTCTACTGGAAGTCGGGCTGGATTTAAGCTATGAAACCAGCGACTTACCACAGTTGACGGCGCTCCTGCAGAGTAAAAATATCCCCTGCCAGCTTTGTACGCCGCAGCAGGAGAACGGCGGCAAAGTGCTGGTCATCTCCTGTATTACCGGCATGGGAACGGCGGAAAAAATCAAAAAGGTGCTGGAGGAGAGCTTTGGCGAACTGATGTCGCAGGACACCAGGATGGTGATCCTTGATTATAACGAGGTACGCAGTCTGGAGCGCGTTCAGCAGGCATTGAATGCCAGCGAGCGGCTGGCGGGGATTGTCGGCACTTTCCAGCCGGGGCTGCCGGATATTCCGTTTATTTCGCTGGAAGAGCTTTTCTCCGAACAAGGGCCGGAACTGGTGTTGAGCCTGTTAACGCCCGATCTGTCCAACGCTGAACGCCGTCTGGAGATGGAGCGCAGCGCCATGCGCTTTATCAGCGCGCTAACGATGGAGAGTATCATCAACCATATTTCCGTGCTTAACCCGCAGCGTATTCTGAAAGAGATGGAGGGCGTTTTTAACCATCTGACGTCTTCGCTTTCCCTGAAACCAAGCCGCCAGGTGACACTGCGCTTCCTGATCCACTGCTGCTGTATGGTAGAGCGTATTGTGATTAACCGAAAACCGTTACAGATGGCGCTGGAAAGTCAGCCGAATCTGGACGCGCGCGCGTTTAGTGTCATCAAATCCGCTTTTCTGCCCATCGAAGATGCCTACGCCATCCGTTTATCGGATGCGGAATATTTTTATATCTACGAACTGCTCTATAGCTAATCCTTTTACTGGCGGGGCTTCGCGCCTCGCCAAACCTTTCTTCTTCCTCGCGTGACACAAATTCTGGCACAACCTTTGCTCTTCTGATGATGCGTTATGCCGGATAGCGGCGTAAACGCCTTATCCGGCCTACCGGGAGTGTCCTGTAGGCCCGGTAAGCGCAGTGCCACCGGGCAATATATGCCGGTGTTCTCATGTAATTGCGCCAGGAGGCCATTATTTTGACTACCACACAACCGTTGCCCCACATCCTGCTGCTGACGCATGGCGGCTGGGGACAATCGCTTTGCAACAGCCTGCGTATGGTCACGGGCGAAATTAAAGGCGTGACGGAAATCGCGCTAATGCCTGTCGATACGCTGGGCGAGTTTTATCAACGCGTCGAGGCCGTGGTGAAAACGCTGCCGGAAGGCTCGCTGATCCTGACGGATTTTGTCGGCGGCACGACGTCCAACGTCGCGGCGCGGCTAAGCGCCGATTATCCGGTGGCGGTGATTGCCGGACTGAATGCGTCGCTACTGCTGGAGGCGCTGGACAGGCGCGAACAAGGGATGCTAACCGCCTGCGTGGACGAGTTAGTTGAGGCCGGGCGCAGTAGCTGCCTGGATGTGGTCGCCCATGTACGTCAGCTACAACAATCACTCTAAGGAAAACATCATGGCCAATATCGTTTTATGCCGCATCGACAGCCGTCTCATTCATGGGCAGGTTGTCACGAAGTGGGTCGGACAATCTCAGGCGAACCGGATAGCCGTTGTGAGTGATGAACTGGACGCCGATCCGTTTATGAAAAATATCTACCTGATGGCGGCGCCGCCAAATATCAAAGTGGATTGCTTCGGCAACCAGAGTTTTGCCGCCGCATGGAAAGAAAATCAGCTTGGCGACGGTAACGTGCTGGTGCTTTTTCCCTCACTGGCAGCGGTGCAGGACGCCATACAACTGGGCTTTGACGTTACCCGCATTCAGGTTGGCGGTCTCGGCGGCGGGCCAAACCGCAAGGCGGTTTTTCAGAATATTACGCTGGATGAAAAAGACGTCGGCATTCTTAACGACCTGAAAAACCGTGGCGTTCAGGTATTTTTCCAGACCATTCCGGAAGATAAGCCGCAGCCGCTCGACGATATCCTGAAAAAATTCTAACCCTTTAATAGACACAAAATCATTCTGGATGCATCAAGGCGGCAACTGAGTGAATCCCCTGGAGCTTACTAAAGTAAGTGACTGGGGTGAGCGAAGGCAGCCAACAAAGAGGCAGCCTGAAGGATGAAGTGTATAGGATAACACTATGGATACCTTACTCTTTGCAAGCCTGATGGGGTTGTATTACTGGTTTGCCCGTTTACGCCTCGGCTACACCTTCTCCGCGATGCTGTTACAACCGGTGGTGATCGCGGTATTTGTCGGGCTTTTGCTTGGCAATATGCAGACCGCGATGATCATCGGCGCAGGGATGCAGCTCGTTTATTTGGGCGTGACCTCAACGCCGGGCGGCAACGTGCCGTCGGACCCGGCGCTGGCGGCCTGTATCTCCATTCCTATCGCGGTGAAGGCCGGTATGGACCCAAACCTGGCGATCGCGCTGGCAATCCCGTTTGGCGTGATTGGCGTGTTTCTCGATCAGCTTAGGCGCACGCTGAACGCCGCCTGGGTGCATATGGCGGATAAACACGCGGAAACGGCAAACATGGCGGGCATCATGCGTTGCGCCTTTCTTTACCCGGCATTGCTGGGGCTGGTGCTGCGCTTCCCGGTGGTCTTTGCCGCTAACTACTTTGGCCAGGATGTGGTGGAAAGTTTCCTTAAACTGATGCCGCACTGGTTAACCCACTCCTTTGAAATCATGGGCGGCATTCTGCCGGCGCTGGGCTTTGCCATCACCATTATGGTGATCGGTAAAAAGAGCCTGTTGCCGTGGTTTATCGGCGGGTTCTTCGCGGTGTTGTACCTCAAGGTCGACATCATGGCGATGGCCATCTTCGGCACCTGTGTCGCCTTCCTGATTAAAGGCCTGGCGAAAAATGAAGGAGCAGCATGATGAGCAGTGACGTAATGCAACATGAACTGGTTGAGCGCGCGCGGGAAAGCGGGGCGCTGACCAAAGCAGACATCACCAAAGCCTGGTTTATCTACTGGCTGGGCGCCGAGGTTTCCAGCTCTTATGAGCGCTTACAAAGCCTGATTTTCTGCGCCTCGATGACGCCGATCATCAAAAAACTCTACCCGCAAAAAGAGGAGCAGGTAGAAGCGCTAAAACGCCACCTTAACTTCTTTAACTCCGAGCAGACCTTCGGCGCGGTGATTCAGGGCATCTCTATTGCCATGGAAGAACAAAAAACGCGCGGCGAGCCGATTAACGACTCGTCTATCACCGGCATTAAAACTGGCCTGATGGGGCCGCTTGCCGGGATGGGCGACTCGATTATCTGGGCGGCGGTGATGCCGCTGTTGATAGCGATCTTTATTCCGTTCGCGGCAAATGGCAGCGCGATGGGCGGTATTATCCCGCTGATTCTCTACCCGGCGATCACCCTGGCGATCAGCTACGGTATGGTCCACAAGGGATATACGCTGGGGCGTGATTCGATTATCGGCCTGCTGCAAGGGGGGCGAATCAAAGAACTGATCTACGGGGCCAACGTGCTGGGTTTGATCATGATGGGCGCGCTTTCCGCCAGCTACGTCAAAATCACCACGCCGTTAAAAATTAGCGCCTTGAAAGGATCTGAAGTGGTGGTTCAGCAGATCCTCGACTCTATCGCGCCGGGCTTACTACCACTGGCGGCGGTATTCGCCATCTACTTCTATCTGGTAAAAAAAGGGCCGCGCTACACCACCATTTTGCTGTCGATTGTCGCACTGAGCATAATCTGTTCGTTGTTGGGAGTGCTGTAAATCATGACGCCGAATATCTATCAACAACTGGGGTTGAAAAAGGTCATTAACGCCTGCGGCAAAATGACCATTCTGGGCGTCTCAAGCGTCGCGCCGGAGGTCATGCAGGCCACCGCGCGCGCGGCTTCCGCTTTCGTCGAGATTGACGCGCTGGTGGAAAAAACCGGCGAACTGGTATCGCGCTATACGGGTGCTGAAGATAGCTATATCACCTCGTGCGCCTCGGCGGGTATTGCCATTGCCGTCGCTGCCGCTATCACCCACGGCGATCGGGCGCGCGTCGCCCTGATGCCGGACAGTACCGGTATGGCCAATGAGGTAGTGATGCTGCGCGGGCATAATGTGGACTACGGCGCGCCAGTCACCAGCGCCATTCGTCTTGGCGGCGGGCGCATAGTGGAAGTGGGGTCGAGCAATCTGGCGGCCCGCTGGCAACTGGAAAGCGCCATTAACGAAAAGACCGCCGCGCTACTGTATGTGAAATCACACCATTGCGTACAGAAAGGCATGTTGAGCATTGACGATTTTGTACAGGTGGCGCAGGCCAACCACCTGCCGTTGATTGTCGATGCCGCGGCGGAAGAGGATTTGCGCGGCTGGGTGGCGAGCGGCGCGGATATGGTTATCTACAGCGGCGCGAAAGCCTTTAATGCGCCAACCTCCGGCTTTATCACTGGTAAGAAAACGTGGATTGCTGCCTGCAAAGCGCAGCACCAGGGGATTGCCAGGGCGATGAAAATAGGCAAGGAAAACATGGTTGGGCTGGTGTATGCGCTGGAGAATTACCACCAGGGCCAGACGACCGTGACCGCAGCACAGTTACAGCCGATCGCGGAAGCGATTTCCGCCATCCATGGGCTTTATGCCGATATCGAACAGGATGAGGCCGGGCGTGCAATCTGGCGTATTCGTGTGCGGGTGAACGCATCTGAATTGGGGCTGAACGCGCAGGACGTCGAAGCGCAGTTGCGCGGCGGCGAGATAGCGATTTACGCCCGCAAATATCAGCTTCATCAGGGGGTTTTTAGCCTCGATCCACGCACGGTAGCCGAAGGGGAAATGGCATTGATTGTGGCGCGACTCAGGGAGATTGCAGAACATGCAGCAGATTAATTTTTATCGTCAGCGGGTAGCGATTAACGTACTGGCAAAGGATATCGCCAACGCGAAGGCTATCTATGAAGCCGCCGAAGGCCATGCGGTCATTGGCGTACTTTCCGCGCAGTTCGCTACGGTAGAAGAGGGCGTGCCGGAGGTGAAACGCTGGATGGCGGAGGTGCCGTCTATCTCGGTGGGGCTGGGCGCAGGCGACCCGGCGCAGTACTACAAAGCGGCGATGATTGCCGCCCATACTCACCCGGCCCATGTCAACCAGACCTTTACCGGCAGCGGCTTCGCAGCGGGCGCACTGGCGGCGACAGGCGGCGAGCAAACATATATTAACGCCCTGGTCAGCCCGACGGGAATGCCTGGCGAGGTGGTGATTTCTACCGGCGTCAGCAGCAGCCAGGGAACGCCAGCCCGCGTTTCCTGTGAAGCGGCGGTACGCATGATGCAGGATATGGGCGCACATGCGGCGAAGTTTTTCCCGATGGGCGGCGAAAAGTCGTTACCGGAACTCTATGCGCTGGCGACAACCGCCGCCCGCCACGGCATGACGCTCATCGAGCCGACCGGCGGTATCTCACTGGATAATTTCGGTATTATCCTGCAAACCTGCCTGGAAGCAGGCGTGCCGCGCGTCATGCCGCATGTTTACAGCTCGATTATCGATCCGCAAACCGGCAATACGCGCCCCGAAGACGTCATTCGGTTGATGGAGATAGTCAAAGCGCTGGTGTGAGATTTATCGCCGAAGAGCGCTACGTTTACCGGGCCTACAGATGACGTGTATTTGTAGGCCCGGTTAGCGTTACGCTACCGGGCGATAATGCGTAGCAGGCTGGGCAAAAAATGTACGTATTGCAGCCGTCAGTGATTCCCTTTCGAGCCTCCTCGCAGGGTTAAATTTTCCTGAATGCTGTCTGTATTTTTGGCGAGTACAGTGGCGTCATCTTATTCCTCAGGTGACGGATCGCCATGAAAAAAAGCCCCACGTCCACGCCTCATGATGCGGTATTCAAAACGTTTTTACGCCATCCGGATACCGCGCGGGATTTTCTCAATATTCATCTTCCCCATTCGCTAAGAATACGTTGCGATCTGACGACGTTAAAACTGGCGCCGGACAGTTTTATCGAGAAAAATTTACGCGCGTTTTATTCCGACGTCCTTTGGTCGCTAAAAACGTGTGAAGGCGACGGTTATATCTATGTCGTTATAGAGCATCAGAGTACGCCGGACGTGCATATGGCGTTCCGGTTAATGCGTTACGCGACTGCCGCGATGCAGCGCCATCTGGATGCTGGCCATAAAACGTTACCGCTGGTGATTCCCATGCTGTTTTACCATGGCGCGAAAAGCCCGTATCCCTTTTCGCTGTGCTGGCTGGATGAGTTTGACGATCCTGCACTGGCGCGTCAGCTTTATGCGACGGCATTTCCACTGGTAGACATTACGGTGGTGCCGGATAACGAGATTATGCAGCATCGACGTATCGCGATGCTGGAACTGGTACAAAAGCATATACGTCAGCGCGACCTGATGGGATTGGTCGAGCGTTTAGCGGTACTTCTGATTACGGGAAACGCTAATGACAGTCAGCTAAAAGCGCTGTTTAATTATTTGCTAATACAGCATGGCAGCACGCCTCGTTTTGGCAAGTTTATCCGCGAGGTGGCGCGTCGTGTTCCCCAACACAAGGAGAGATTAATGACGATCGTAGACAGAATACGTGAATCGGGGCGCAGAAAAGGTAAGCGTGAAGGCGTGCAACAAGGTATACATCAAGGTAAGCAGGAGGAAGCCTTGCGTATTGCGCATACGATGCTGGAACAGGGGATAGATCGGCAGATGGTGCTGATGATTACCGGGCTTTCTGACGAAGAGATTAAGGCAAAGCGCCATTAAACTTTTCCCTCTTCCGCCCGGTCATCGTGATTATCAACGGCGTTAAGCGGCCCGCGCGCGTCGACGGGAATCGAGGGAGATCAGAATCACTGACGAGAGAATGAGCAGCGTGCCCAGCCAGTCCGGCAAGGTAAAACTAATCCCCAACAGCAGTAGCGACAGCAGGGCGCTGCTTAACGGTTCCGCGCAGCTTAAAATGCTGGCTTTGGGGCCACCAATCAGTTGCGCGCCTTTCAAATACAGGCTGAACGTCAGCGACGTACCGATCACCACCAGGTAGAAAAAGGCCAGAATCAGGCTGCCGCTCACCGCAAAGTGCGTTCCTTCTTTAGCGTAGAAGGGCAGCAGAATAAGGCCGCCAAAGGACATACTCCAGCCGACCACTGGCAGCGTGCCGTATTGGGCGATTAGCCTGGAAGGCCAGGTCGTATAAAAGGCGGCGGCAAATGCGGAGGCGATACCCCAGAACAGCGCGCCTGAAGAGATCGACAGCGATGTTGGATTGCCGTGAGTCACCAGTAAAAAGGTGCCGATAAGCGATGTAAGAATGGCGGTTAAGACCAGAATGCCTGGTCGTGTTCTTCGCGCTAATGCAAACCACGCTACAATAATGGTCGGCGATAAAAATTGCAGCACTGTCGCGGTGGCGGCATTGGATTTTTCAATCGTGAGCAGGAAGGTTAGCTGAACGGTGAGCGCGCCCACCACGGAGAAAATCAGCAGACTCAGGGCATCTTTGCGGTTTTTAAGAATTGAAAATATCTTATCGCCGTGCATAAAGGAGAAGGTCACCAGTATCAGCCCGGCGAATAACAAACGTATCATCGTCAGGAACTGTGACGACATACGGCTTTGCTCCATGATGTACTGCGCGCAAACGCCTGAACTCCCCCACAATACGGCGGCAATCAGGACGTTTAGCATCCCTTTTCTGGTGGAACCCATTTTTTCCTCGTCATGTTGTTTTATTTTTTTACGTGCAGGCATCATAACAGAGCTATCGCCGGTATTAAGCAGGAATTTATTGTTTAATGATTTCAGACGAGCTTGTTATCGACATAATATTGTCATTTTTTTGTCATAAGAAAAAATATCAAACAAACTTAAACAGAACGTCACTAAACCCGCCTTTGCACTTTACGGAACATATTGGCTGACTATAATAAGCGCAAATTCATGCAGGAGTAATATGTTGGACAGTCACTTTTACGTAAATCATCTGGCAAGTTAACGCACGCTATTCCTGCGCTGCTTGCCGAACCGGTGGGCAGCAATCTCCCCTTGTGACGATTGTCATCCCAATAATGTTACAACACGCGCATTGTCGCGAGGTAATCGTCATGTTCATGTTTAAACACGCTTTATTTCCTCCGCCGTTAACACGACGCTAATTGCCTCAGGGCAGAAATTTGTCGTGTGCTAAATATAGCACGTACTTATTCTTCCAGAAAAAATGGAGGAACGTATGTTAATGTTTCCTTATATTTTAAATTTACTGGCCGCTATGCTGTTGGGCGCGCTGATTGGCGCGGAAAGACAATGGCGTCAACGTATGGCGGGATTACGCACTAATGCGCTGGTGGCGACAGGCGCCGCCGTTTTTATTCTGAGCTCCATGACGACATCGCCAGACAGCCCCGGGCGAATTGCGGCGCAGATTGTCTCTGGGATTGGCTTTCTGGGGGCGGGCGTCATCATGCGCGAAGGGATGAATGTGCGCGGGCTGAACACTGCGGCAACGCTATGGTGTTCGGCGGGCATCGGCGTGTTATGCGGCTTAGGGCAGTTCAAAAATGCGCTGGCGGCGACGATCATTATTCTTTGCGCCAATATTTTACTGCGTGAAGCGGCGCAGCGTATAAATCAACTCCCGGTATCCGCCGAGGGAGAAAAACGTTATATCCTGAAAGTAACCTGTAATAAAGAAGATGAAAGCGAGGTTCGTCAGTGGTTACTGAATATCGTAAAAGAGGCCGCGATCTGTTTACAAGGGTTAGGTTCGGTCCCCGCTCAGGAACAGGGCTATAAAGAAATTCGTGCCGAGCTCGTGGGTCATGCTGATTATCGTAAAACGCGAGAACTGATTATATCCAGAATAGGTGATAACGATAATATCACCGCAATTCACTGGAGCATTGATAGTCAATAATAGTTTTTTATTCAATTGCAACATTACGCCAGGCGTATAAGGAGGGAATGATGGATATTCCCGAGTCGATAAAATAAAACCCACTCAAAATAGTGAGTAAGCAATAACCTTTTTTATGCATAGATAATTCTCCCGGGGCATTCACCTTGAAATCGTGAGTTTGCTATTCCCCGGGCGTGATATGCAGGAAACACTACACCTTAATTTTGGGGATTCATCATGACTGACATGAACATTGAAAACCGGAAACTCAATCGCCCGGCGTCAGAAAATGATAAGCAGCATAAAAAAGTATTTCCGATCGAAGCGGAAGCTTTTCATAGCCCGGAGGAGACACTGGCGCGGCTGAACAGCCATCGTCAGGGCCTCACGATAGAAGAGGCCAGCGAACGGTTGAAAGTGTATGGGCGCAATGAAGTGGCGCATGAGCAAGTTCCTCCGGCGCTGATTCAGCTTCTGCAGGCATTCAATAACCCGTTTATTTACGTTCTGATGGCATTGGCAGGGGTTAGTTTCATCACGGATTACTGGCTCCCGTTACGCCGTGGCGAAGAGACCGATCTCACTGGCGTGCTGATTATTCTGACGATGGTCAGTTTGAGCGGGTTATTGCGTTTCTGGCAGGAGTTTCGCACTAACAGAGCAGCACAGGCGCTGAAAAAGATGGTGCGCACCACCGCCACGGTGTTGCGTCGTGGGCCGGGCAATATAGGCGCGGTGCAGGAAGAGATTCCCATTGAAGAACTGGTGCCGGGCGATGTGGTTTTTCTGGCCGCAGGCGATCTGGTGCCCGCCGACGTCCGTCTGCTGGCGTCGCGCGATCTCTTTATCAGCCAGTCAATTCTTAGTGGTGAATCATTACCCGTAGAAAAATACGATGTTATGGCTGATGTGGCAGGTAAAGACAGCGAGCAATTGCCTGACAAAGATAAGAGCCTGTTAGATTTGGGCAATATCTGTCTGATGGGAACCAATGTAACCAGCGGCAGAGCGCAAGCGGTCGTGGTCGCGACGGGAAGCCGTACCTGGTTCGGCTCGCTGGCGAAATCCATTGTGGGTACGCGTACCCAGACGGCTTTCGATCGCGGAGTCAACAGCGTGAGCTGGCTGTTGATACGCTTTATGCTGATCATGGTGCCGGTTGTCCTGCTGATCAATGGTTTCAGTAAGGGAGACTGGGTAGAGGCTTCGCTGTTCGCGCTGGCGGTTGCGGTTGGGTTGACGCCGGAAATGTTGCCCATGATTGTCAGTTCCAACCTGGCAAAAGGCGCGATTGCGATGTCGCGGCGCAAAGTGATCGTCAAGCGCCTGAACGCTATTCAAAACTTCGGCGCGATGGATGTGCTGTGTACAGATAAAACCGGCACCTTAACCCAGGACAATATTTTTCTGGAGCATCATCTGGATGTGAGCGGTGTAAAAAGCAGCCGGGTATTGATGCTGGCCTGGCTGAATAGTAGCAGCCAGAGCGGCGCCCGGAATGTGATGGATCGCGCCATACTGCGTTTTGGCGAGGGTCGAATCGCACCATCGACAAAAGCGCGCTTCATTAAACGCGATGAACTGCCATTCGACTTTGTACGTCGCCGGGTATCGGTACTGGTGGAGGATACGCAGCATGGAGATAGATGCCTGATCTGCAAAGGCGCTGTTGAAGAGATGATGATGGTAGCCACCCATCTTCGCGAAGGCGATCGTGTGGTGGCGCTGACGGAAACACGCCGCGAGCTGCTGCTGGCGAAAACCGAAGATTACAATGCGCAGGGATTCCGTGTATTGCTGATAGCGACACGTAAGCTGGATGGTTCCGGGAACAATCCGACATTAAGTGTGGAGGATGAGACCGAACTTACCATTGAAGGGATGCTCACTTTTCTCGATCCGCCGAAAGAGAGCGCCGGAAAAGCTATTGCCGCGTTGCGGGATAACGGCGTGGCGGTCAAAGTCCTCACCGGCGATAATCCGGTCGTGACGGCGCGTATCTGTCTGGAAGTGGGTATTGATACGCACGATATCCTGACCGGAACCCAGGTTGAGGCGATGTCGGATGCCGAACTGGCATCTGAAGTGGAGAAACGCGCAGTATTCGCCCGGCTGACGCCGTTACAAAAAACGCGTATTTTGCAAGCGCTACAGAAAAATGGTCATACCGTTGGTTTTCTTGGGGATGGGATCAACGACGCGCCCGCGCTTCGTGATGCGGATGTGGGAATTTCCGTCGATAGCGCCGCCGATATTGCTAAAGAGTCATCAGATATTATTCTGCTGGAAAAAGATCTCATGGTGCTTGAGGAAGGCGTTATCAAAGGGCGGGAAACCTTTGGCAATATCATTAAATACCTGAATATGACCGCCAGCTCTAATTTCGGCAATGTTTTTTCGGTACTGGTAGCCAGCGCGTTTATTCCGTTTCTGCCGATGCTGGCGATTCATCTGTTGATCCAGAATTTGATGTACGACATTTCGCAGTTGTCGTTGCCGTGGGACAAAATGGATAAAGAGTTCCTGCGTAAGCCGCGGAAATGGGACGCGAAAAATATTGGTCGTTTTATGCTATGGATTGGCCCAACGTCTTCTATTTTCGATATCACAACCTTTGCGCTGATGTGGTACGTCTTTGCGGCTAATAACGTAGAGGCGCAGGCGCTCTTTCAGTCCGGCTGGTTTATTGAGGGTCTGCTCTCGCAGACACTGGTCGTGCATATGCTAAGGACGCAGAAAATACCGTTTATCCAAAGTCGGGCGACGTTGCCGGTATTATTGACGACCGGCTTGATTATGGCGATAGGCATTTATATTCCATTCTCACCTCTGGGCGCGATGGTTGGACTGGAGCCGCTGCCGCTGAGCTACTTCCCGTGGTTGGTGGCGACATTATTGAGCTACTGTCTGGTGGCGCAAGGCATGAAACGCTTTTATATCAAACGCTTTGGCCAGTGGTTTTAATGATGTTTGAGGATCGCCCAGATGAATCGCTCACCCGATAAAATCATCGCGCTGATATTTTTACTGATTAGCCTGTTGGTGTTGTGTTTAGCCCTCTGGCAAATCGTTTTCTAACGAGGTGACGCCATGCAAAAAAGAGGGTTGGACAAAATTTTTTATCAGGTTGTCCTGATAGCAATCATCCTGATTTTACTGACTATCTGGATACGATAAGCTGCTGTTGGCGAGCCCCGCTTAAAATAAGAATCGATGTAGTTGTTCTTTTTATGGCGGGGCGCTATTTTCATGGTATCCCACATCAGAAGGGCAATATCATGAATAATCGTCGTGGTTTAACCGCCGTCCTGGCGACGTTGATTACGTTTTCCCTGAGCGCTACGCCTGTGCTGGCGAATCCGGGAAATGGTAATGGCGGCGGACATGGTAATAACGCGGCTAATCAGGGTAATAACGGTAACGGACATAAAGGAAATGCCGGGCAAAAAACGGAACACCGTAAAAATGGCGGTAAACCGGATCACGTCGAGTCGGACATTAGCTATGCTGTCGCCAGGCAACTGGCAGTGAATTTAGGGCTGACGGGTTATCAGTCTTTACCTCCGGGGATTGCGAAAAATCTGGCTAGAGGAAAACCGCTACCGCCGGGAATCGCTAAAAAAACGGTGCCGGCGTCTATGCTGGGACAATTACCTTATTATCCGGGCTATGAGTGGAAAATCGTTGGGGATAATCTGGTGCTGATCGCGCTCAGTACCGCGGTGGTCACGGCGATTATTAATGGCGTATTTGATTAAGAGCCTATCCCACCAGGCGTTATTGGCGCAGCCAGTTTGGACACGGACAGCGCGCAAAAACCGGAGCGTACACGTAGTACGTGAGGTTTGACTCGCTACGCTCGCCCTTCGGGCCGCCGCAAGCGGCGTTCAAAACGCTAACGCGTTTTGGCGAGCACTGCCCAGGTCCAAAATGGCAAGTAAAATAGCCCCATTAAATGGGGCTATTTAGCCGCTTCAGGGCGTTATTTATGCGCGTTGAGAATCCAGTAGTTCATTATTTTTTACTACTTCCTGCGCTTTGGTATAACTTTCAATCAGTAGCTGATAGGCCGGGAATATTTTGGTATATACATCCGCCCATTCTGCGGCATCTTCCCTATTCCAGGTACGTTGCAGCTCAGAGGCTACCGCCGCGGTATCCATTGGTACTACGCCCGCCTGCACCACGCGGGCCATCGTAATTTCCTGCGCCATTTTACTGTACGTGCCGGAGGCATCAATTACCGCAAATACCTTGTACCCTTCCGCGACGGCGCTGATGGCTGGAAAAGCCATGCAGACACTGGTAATAGTACCGGCGACGATCAGCGTTTTACGGCCTGTCGCTTTTACCGCTTGTACAAAATCGGCATTATCCCAGGCATTAATTTCCCCTTTACGCGCGACATATTGCGCGTGGGGTGCATTCGCATGGATTTCCGGAATCAGCGGACCATTTGGTCCCTGTGGTACGGATGCGGTAGTAATGACCGGCATATTGCATAAGGTAGCGATTTTAGCCAGCGCCGCGGCGCGCGCGCGTAATTCCGGCATCGGCATGTCGCCGACGGTCTGAAACAGGCCACTTTGGTGGTCAATCAGCAGCATTACTGCGTCGTTAGCATCAATGGCAGGGCGTTGACCGTTAAAATTCGCGGGTGTAGACATAATTCATTCCTTGTTGTTGCCTTTCACTGATAATCACTATCAGTGTTAAAGTCATTAATCGCCGGGGCGATTTCCGTTTTTAAGCTGATGACAGTAATCCGTTGCCGATCCTGGATTACCCTGGTGAGTTCTTTCTGAAGGAATATTCATCGGCATCACCTTCAGTCGATTTACTTTCACGCGAATCTGTTACCACAACAATATTCATATTATGAATAAATGTTTCTATTTTACATGTCGGAGAGGATTATTGATTGAAAAAACAGGCTATATCCCTACAAATTGTTTCTGATAGATAGTTTCAAACTTATTTAGTATAAGTTTGAAATATATCAATTAAGAGTTAACTTATTTATATTTAAATAACATAAAGCACAGCTTAAATATTAAGTGGGAATCGTGTTGTTATTAAGTATGGCTACTGTAACTCTTAATAAATTGGAAACTATCTCTACATAACGAGTGCTGCTTTTTTGGATATTACAAGCCATTATAGAGAACACGTTCAATAAAACCCTGTCTTTCATATGATATAGATTTTCAGGATATATTTTCTCATGATTTATATATGAGATATTAAAGCGTAGCGGCACAGTAAATTTGGCCACCTGATTAAAGGTGATATTCTCACCTCAATACAAAACAGGAGACTTAACGAACAAGAAAACCAAACGTACTTTCACTCCTGAGTCTGCTATAATGAGAAAAGCGGTGTCTACGCTTACCTGTTAATGTCTTATGCCTCTCGCTCTTCTATATGATCGGTATGTGCAGGGGACAATCCATGTCCTGCTACGCAGCCACAGCATCAGACTATACTCAGTGGTGTCTATTAACCCTCTCCAACTACGTTATGTTTTGGCATGGTAACAATGCGATGTTATGGATAATTAACGATAATATTGAATTTAATCCAGAAATGAATCGCCTGGCGTCATTATCGAGGCCAGATCTCAACATTATTCTGACAACGCCCGCCAGCCGCTGCTTGCGCCTTCTGCTGGAAAACGCCCCCTCCGTCGTCTCACAACAAACATTCTTTCAAAAAGTGTGGGAAGAAGACGGCATGGTGGTGTCGGCAAATACGCTTTATCAGAATATCTCCATTATTCGCCGCGGATTACGTACCGTTGGCGAAAATGAAGATACGCTGATAATCACGGTTCCGCGTAGAGGCTTTCAGATTGAGCCTGGCGTGAGCCTCATGACCATCCGCAAAGACTTCGCTCAGGCAATAGAAAAAAAGGGTGAGACGCCACCGCGTATGTCAGGGCGTTGGTTTAAACATTATGTACCTGTACTTTGGATGACCGGGACATTTGCTGTCGGTATTTTGCTTGGCACCATAAGCTGGCAAACCGTTCCTGATAAGGATTTTTACGATCGCTACACGCTGGTTGAAACAACTCAGGGCTGTCATTTTTTCTCGCGGAATGAAGATATCGAAAGCGGTAGCCGCTTTGCAAGCTATAAGTCAATGATTCTAAAAACCGGTATGGATTGTCAGAAATACTCATGGGTCTATTTCCCTTCCAGCAGTCGCACCCCAGCGGTTACGGCATTGATTTGTCAGCAACCTTATAAAACGCGCGGTGATACAGGCTGCGTGACGCTTTTTTTCCGCGGGGTGACACATGGGTAAAAAGGCACTGATGTTAGCCTGCCTGACGCTACTGTTTCTGGGAGTAGGGCTTGGGCATCTTGTTCATTTATATACGGAAAAGAACCGGGATCCAGAGAAATGTACGGCGCCTGTGATTGTGTTTTATAACAACACTCAGGCTAACTTGACGCTGGACTTTATGTATTCGCTGAAAAAACGCACTGGGGTGGTTTCCATCAGCGGAACATATTACGTCGATAATAAAATGAGCGGCGTGATCCGCCGTGATGTTTCCTATGTATGGAGTGAAAATAAAGACAGCACCCATTTTATATCGACGGATATCAACAAAGTCACGCGTGACGAAACACTGTCCGATGCGGTTATCGAGACGGTTTTACCCGATTTTTATGTCTATCCAGGGAAAAGTATCAGTTACACCATCCTGACTCAGGGCCATCGTGGCTTTATGTTCACCATCGGGAAACGCCCGATATTTTTCTGTACACATTAAGCGGTTTTGGGAGCCGTTCATGAAACGTATCAGCTAAATGAAAGCGCTTCCGGGTAAAAGCCGCTGAAGATCAGCGGCTCTGTTGTTACCTGAATCAGAAACTGTATTTCATCCCCAACATTCCTCGGGTATCACTATAACCTGTGTCACCCACCTGTTGCGCCACGTTACCCCATACGTTCAGGCGCGGGGTAATTTGCCCTTCAATACCCACTTTCAGTTCTCCAATATTCTTCGTACCACGCATATCGCTGCTGACATCGTCCATCTTCACGCTGGCAGGCTGCGTATTATGGATCCAGTTCGCCTCCACGAACGGCTGGAACTCTCGAGATTTATCGTTATCAATAGCATTGTGGCCGTTAATATAGGCTTTTACGCCCATGCGGGTTAGCAGATTACCGGCGGTATCATCCTTGACGAGGGTACCATTGGCTTCGCGATTGTCGTCAGCCTGCACGCCCATCCATACCACCTGCGCTTTGGGCTGCAACCAGTAGCTTTGATGCGCGCTTTCACCTAACCTGAAGCTGTAACCGGCTTCAACCGAGGCGGTAATTCCTTTGGATTTATATTTCTCAGCGGCCTGATCCTGACCCATGACCTTGTTATCAAACCAGTTGTACAGCATCCAGGTATCCACATAAGCCCCAGACCGATCGATATTGTTAGCATACCAGGTGCCGTAAAGGCCGACGCTGTAACCGGTGACTTGACCACGGGAATGATAGTCACTCACGGACGACTGCGTGCGGTTCTGGCTGTTGGCATAACCTGCCATTGCACCAATATGCCAACGGTCAAGACCGTCAGTGCTCCACTGTGCCAGATCGCCTCCCAGTTGTAACACATAGCTGTTGATGCGGGTTTTTAGCTGCCCGCTGCCATCGTTGAAGCGAGTATGGGCGCCGACGTTACGCATCCACAGGCTGGTGACCTTCTTCTCACCCGTCAGCATGTCGGTGTACTGGGTTTCACCCAGACGGTCATGGAGACGCGTCATGAACAGCGTATTTGCCGCATAGTTGTTGGCAAGATAGCTGCCCACTTCCGGACGGAACTGATGTTCTGTTATCGGCGGTGTGTCAGATTGTCCTATGTCAGGAATGACCGGATCAGGGATGACCGGGTCTACTGGCTCAGGGTCTACTGGATCAGGGTCCACCGGATCGGGAATCACAGGGTCAGGGATAACCGGATCTACTGGATCAGGGTCTACCGGATCGGGAATAACAGGGTCCACCGGATCGGGAATAATCGGTTCGTCCGGCTCAATGTAGCTGGTCAGATACCAGTTTTTACCTTTCTGCACCACGTTGTAGTCATAGGCTCCGGCAACAATACGGCTTGCTTTTTCGAAAGTACCGTTAGAATTGCCAGCAACGTTAACAATTTCAATACCTTCAATGGTTTGCGCCCCGGCTCCTCCAATATTATTTACTGCAACAAATGTGTTGCCTGAAGTATTGCCGAGAACCTGCAGCCTGTCCGTTTCGGAATCATCATCGTTGAGCACAGTATTAAAGACCAGCTTACCGCCGTTGCCTACATAATCTTCATTGATGGTGAGCGTTTGCCATGGCTCGCCATCTTCATGGCTGAAGTTAATGGTTGCGCCACTATTCAGCGTCAGGTCAGTGAGCGTTGAGCTGCTGGTCATATTCCAGGTCGCATCGCTCATTTGTACAGAGATAACGCCTGTGCCCGCCGTAGCGCTGGTGATGTATGACGCCCCGTCCCATCGCGAGTTGTCCGTCATATTGAGCTTAATCGTACTGTTCTGCTGCGGTAGCGTACTGGTAGCAGCGGTGGCGCCAGCAGCACGAATATCACCGTCGATGACGAAACGTCCTCCTGAAGAACCGTCAACAATGCCGCCAGTCTCCGTGCTGATGGCGTAACTTTCGTTACTGTTATCGCCCGCCATAGTAATAGCCGCACCGCCTGCCAGATTAATGGCGCCTCGGGAGAGGGCGTATAAACCGGCAGGGGCTTTACTATAGGATGCAGCCTTACTGGCGCTGTTAACGCTAATAGTGGCATTCTCTCCCAAACTAACGGTAGCGTTAGTTGCATATACCGCGTGTGCGCTGGCACCGTTCACCGTAATAGTAGCGTTGTTGCCAAGCTCGGTTCTGGAGGATGATGCTGCGTAAATCCCCGTTGAGGATGCGCCGGAGGTTTCGATGGTTGCATCGTCACCCAGACGAATCAACGAACCGCTTTGTCCGGTACGCAGCCCCTCCGAACTGTCGCCGGTAGTAACAATATGCGCACGATTGCCGACGACAATCGTATTTTTGGCACGTGACGCATCCCGCATGGCGTTAGCTGTAATTCCACGTCCCTGGCTACCTGTTGTTTTGATATACAGATCGTCGCCGACGTAAATATTGGCTGATCCGGTCCAACCCTGGCCCAGTGAGTTATATCCGGCGTTAATACCGTCACCATCCTGACCATCCACGTAGATGTTGGTACGGTCACCGGTAATAATAAATACCGGGTTATCCGGAGTATTCGCGCCGTGAGTACGGATGCCATCGACGTCTCTACCATTATTCGCGGCATTCGCCGACTGCGTCCGAATGGTCAGGTCGTTGCCAAAAATCACGCCCGGACTTCCCGTCCCGCTGTTCTGAATAACCGTGACAGTGTGTTCAAACGCCTCCGCGCCCGGCCCATTAAGCGTGAGGCCATTGCCATAAACCGGGATGGTACCGGTGTTCCACTGATAAACGTAGTTGGGCATGGTACCGGCTTTGGTGAAACCGGTACTGGCCTGAGCGGGAATAATGGCCTGTAATTCCGGCGGCAACTGGCTGACTAGCCCACTGGATGGCAGACTATCAACGTCAACCCAGGCCGCCTGGGAGGGAAATACCATAGAGGCTAATGCTGCTGATACCGCTATGGCGATGAATGAGTAATTTTGGGGAGTTGGCATTCTGCCTCCTGCATTATGGCGTAAAGCGTCTTCCACATCGCAATAATATGGAAATAATAAAAATGGAAACGGATTTATAAAATATTTGATATTATTTTATGAATGCTATGCCCTAGCTTATTTTCAAGCCGCAGCTTATGCACATAAAGTTTCTTAATATCAATATTGTCAATATTTACAATCTGCTGAATACTTATTCCTGATACAAAGCGCTTCAGTAATATAAATTCCGTATAGTTAAGCGTTCGTCCACGTTTACTGTTGGCAAGCCGACCGGTAAACAAGCGGTGCATCTTTTGCTGTTGCACAATATCATCGTCATCGGAATAAATAATTCCTTGTATTTTATTGCTTTTCAAAATCCAGTAATTGGCCAGCGGAGTTAAACTTCTGTCAGAAATCAGGACAATATGCATGCCACTGTCTGCCAGACTGTCAGCCCATTGCAAATCGGTAAATCGTCGAAGATTCGGGAAAGAAAAATCAACAAAGATAAAACCGCTGGATAAATGATTGTGTCTATCAAGCAATAACTTTTCAATAAACCCTTTTTTCAGGAAAGCATTACCATCTGGCCAGATGGAAAATGCCGCATTATGACAGTATTGCACCCGTACTGCGCTGTCAGGAAATAATTGACAGGATAAATCGCAACTAATGCAATGGACAATTTGTGAAGGCTTTCTCATCATCCTGAACGACTCCTGTCGATGTTTCTATTAATATTTCATTGGTAAATAAATGTGTCAATCCAGATAATATAAAGTACTACGACTGTCAAAAGTCGCGAAATATTGTCAGTGTCATAAACTCCTGGAAAGCACTAAAATACAGCTTTAAAAAACCATGACAGATTCGACAGTCGTAATACATCATTTCGGATTTGTATTTCACGCATTGAGATTTTTATACAGTATCTCCAATATCATAAAAAATCTTAAAACAGCACTATTTGCTAAATCATGATAGTGATAAATAACGGTTCTCAATACCATCTGTCTGCTGTCTTCGTCACTATCGGGGTGATGTGATGAAATATAAAAGTAATTCCTGTAAACCTGTAATGAATTCTTATTATTAAAACCTAATTTAAGATTTTTTCTTTTATTTCATTGTTATTCAATGACTTAATGGTGACATTTGTGCTCTCATCAACTTCTTATATACAAATTTAAGACTATTTTATAGAGACGCATGTAAACTTTAAGGGGGTGTAATGCTAATGCCATGAGAAAATTTTGTAACTTAACGCCGGGAGTCATACCTTGCCAATAAGTTGATCTGACTTAATTCTGATCGTGACAGTCAGAGCAACCGACAGACTTATCGGTCGAAGCAACTTCAGCTTCTGGCTTCTCTTTTCAATCGCTCATCTGATGAAAACTCTTTCCCGGAGCACATTAGTGAGAAACAGGATGTGGTGAAACCCAATGTCCATAGATATAGTCAGTCACTTCACAAATATCCGCCTCCTGGCAGATATCTTTAACCGTTCGTCCGGCTTCGACCAACTTAATTACGGCGATGTTCTGATGCTCAGGGAGACGGGCTTTATGCATAGAGATTCCTTCGTCAGCAGATCGATGACGTGATCTCTAAATGTGAATAGCACGATTATGTGGGATACGTACAAAAAATTAAATGAATCGCCACAGGTTTAACAGACACCGCAGAGTCATTTAAGATGGCTTAAAGAGAGGAGCCCATGAGCGGTAAACGTTATCCCGAAGAGTTTATAATTAAAGCGGTAAAACAGGTTATTGAGCGCGGCCATTCTGTTTCCAGCGTCGCAACACGTCTTGATATTACTACCCACAGTCTTTACGCCTGGATAAAGCCGCCATATTCACGACGGTATCATGCAATCACAGGAGTCTAATTTGATATCTTGGTCTGTTGAATTTATTGACTTTTATTGTGTTGGGTTTTTATTGATGCCCCCTATTATGCCCTCAAATGATTTTGCTTGTGGGGTTCGGGGCATTCTGAGCTACTTTTTAGGTTCTGTTTTCCATTGTAGCAAACCGGCGATATCCTTCTCACCTTCGGCTTCTTTTAAGCGCCGTTGTTGTTCAGCAAACTGACTATATTCCGCCTGCGCTTTTTCATCGGCCATTTTCTTAGTGACTTTACCTGCGCCTTGTAAAACCTCACGGTCGTTAAATTGCAGGAACTGATCCAGCTTATCCTGCCAGTCGCGTAAAAAGACCTGCTGACGACGACGGGCCTGATCCTCGGCAAAATCCAGCCACATGTTAACTACGCGGTTAAGCTCGCTGACTTCATCTTGAGTGAGATAATTTTTTGCCACCGTCACGTCACCCTTACGTACCTCTTCACCTTTATAGCTGGTCAGCCCCATATGCGGCTGGCTGGCGTCAGCACGCTGATGAATGAGTTCAGCAGCGGTATGTCCGGTACAGGCAAAATGCAACTTGTTCTGGATGGTTTGAAAAAATTGCGTGGTTTCTTTGAGCGATGGTTGATAGTCGGCGGCTAACGCAAAGATCTCTCGTACCCGCAAATAAACCCGACGTTCGCTGGCGCGAATATCGCGGATACGCTCCAGCATCTCATCAAAATAGTCGGGTACAGCCGATGAACCCACGGGCGGATTTTTCAGGCGCTCATCGTCCATCACAAAACCTTTGATCAGGTATTCCTGGAGCGTCTGGGTTGCCCACTGGCGGAACTGCGTGCCGCGCGGGGAGCGAACGCGGTAGCCCACAGCAAGGATGACAGGCAGGCTGTAGTGAAGCCTGTTGCGGCTTACCTGACGGCTACCTTCCTGTTGAACTTGTAAGTAAGACTTACAGGTTGCGTTTTGCTCAAGTTCGCCTTCTTCATAGATCGCTTTAATGTGCTGTGTAACTGCCTGGGGAGTGATCTGATAAAGGTTGGCGATGGTTGCCTGAGGGAGCCATAGCGTCTCTTGCTCAAAGCGGCACTCCACACGAACTTCACCGTCATCGCTGGCAAACATAACAAATTCGCCTGCCGGGGATTGGGTTAAGTATTTGTCTGCCATGCCGCCTCCGCTTATATCTGACTCGCAATGCCGTAATCTGCCTAGTATGCCAGAAATTCCTGGTGAAGCTTATTACGCAGATAGCGTTTATTTTGCGGGCAGCGCCCCCGGATAATGCTTCGCCACGATATCATTCATCTTCTCCACCAGATCCAGACGCTTAAATGTGATATGTCCGCTGCCCTTCTGAAAGTAGCGGATGGTGAACATATCGTCTTCAAAGACCTGCCCTCTGTGATTCGTAGCGCTCCTGATACCATAATCTTGCCGTGCCAAGATAAAGCATGAGCGGGAGATCAACAGGCTGTTTATGTTCCTCATTACGAACCAGTTTTTGAAGCTACTCACCCCAGCGGGTAAATCGGGCTGCCGTCTTATCTTCATGCGGCGGCTGTTCTCCTCGCTTGTCGAGCATCCAGGTTGCCGTTTTTCCACTTTCCCATTCCCCGGTAGCCGTAATCATGGCCGGAGACGACATTTCCATGTTCAGCGCTTCGGGGCGGAAAACCAGACGTACATCTTCTGTACGGATCGCCAGCGATTTATCTTTTACGTAGAGGCTGGCATCAAAACCACGAATAAAGGGAAACAGCGCCAGGCGTATCGCATCCAGCACTGTCGTCTTGCCCGCGCCATTCGGTGCAACCAGAATCGTAATGTGCTCATCAAAAGTAATATCGAGCTGTCTGAAGCAACGAAAGTTAAGCAGTGAAAGTTTGTCGATTCTCATTACACCAGCCTCACCTGTTTTTATGTTTTAGTATAATAACATCTCTTGCCTGCAATCTTGCCCGCTTTAAGCGGGCAAAGGTTACGCCTTTTATCACGTTTTAACTATTTATCCTGTTGATTAACATGGTTTTTCTAAGGAATTAATAAAATCCTTTCCTGTCGTGTCCGTAGAATATCGACAGCCTGGAGACAAGGTGACTGTTGCTGGTAACCATATTCTTTGCGTTCGATACCAACTCGTTCATGTTTTTTCTTCAGAAAGTTACGGCATCGACAAACGTAGCGCCTGCGTTGATAAACGTAAGGCTATAGTGCCTTCAAGTAGATGAGTAAGCTGCGACGTTACTGCTCGTATGAACACCATCCACCCTTATGATGTGAGCCTGTACCCCCATGTGGATGTTGACCCTTTGGGCAGGCAAGCGCACTGGATGATGCCGTGACGGTAATAAAAGCGATAATCATCGCTGTAAATAATCTCTTCATATATAACTCACATTAATAAATTAGAACATATTACTACCTACTACAGAATACGCATACTTGATACGGACTTAGGGGATAATATAACGCGTACTTTAGTTTAAATTGTATCCTTCATGTGGCATAGGTTATCAGGATAGGTTTTCGTTATGAATTTTATCTGGGATATTGAAGCAACATATTGGGGGGGATATGAGTTATAAATATGTTGGTAAGCATGGCTGTGATGTTGCATTGCGGATGGGCTATAAAGAATGCCCCGATGAAAATGCTTATGGTGATGCCTATTATATTAAAGATGGGTTAAAATGGATATTTAATATAACAGGCTTAAAAAAACGGCTTGGCGTATACAGCGACGACGATCTCCGTAAACAGAACTATGATGTAGATACCTATTATCGAGTTGAAAACCAACCGGAAGAAAGTGCAGATGATGAAATGCAATCGCTATATCATAATTTAGCGGTAGAAGAAGGAGAACCCGTGTATCTGGAGGGAGGCATGTATCTTTATCCGGATGGCTCTATACGTTGATCTCATAATTTTGGCCTGGTAAGCGTATCTCTTTTGAGAAAGGATGAGCCTGTAAGTATGACCCACAAGTTCGTTTGGTGATTAGTTAAGTCCCGCCCGCGTTAGTCCTGGCGTACTTTTATCCCTTCTTTGCAGACGATATCCCACAATAAATGGACGTTCGGTTTTAGCAATCGGTAAATGGTGATTAATAAAATAATATTCCACTTTCTCTATCCACCTTTCCTTTCGTATTATATGCAAGAACTAGTCTTAATAATAAGCAAATACTTTGTCCCGAAATAGAGGACGAATGGTGGGCATGAGAGAAGGATGTTGGCGGAAGATCACAGGAGTCGAACCTGCCCGGGACCGCTGGCGGCCCCAACTGGATTTGAAGTCCAGCCGCCTCACCGGAGACGACGATCTTCCGCGCCTCGATTGCTACATGGAGGCGCGCGCATTATAGCTACTTCCTGGCGTTTCCACATCCCCTCCCGTGCTTTTTTAACTTCCCTTTCCTTCTGCCATGATCGGTTTCATATAAACCCCCATAAAATCCATTAGTTACATTTCATCACACTTTTTGACGCTACCCTGATCACAGAAAACAAGAATCGTAATTTGATAACCAAATAACGGAATATTCACGCTCGCAGGGAAGGTTTACAAAAACTGTAACCGGTATCAGTGAGCGTTGTGAGCGTTAAGGATGCGTAATGAAAAGTGAAATTCTCTCCGTTAAGGAGAAGATTGGCTATGGTATGGGCGATGCCGCCAGCCACATCATCTTTGATAACGTCATGTTATATATGATGTTCTTCTATACCGATATTTTCGGCATTCCCGCTGGTTTTGTTGGCACCATGTTTTTACTGGCGCGTGCGCTTGATGCCATCTCCGACCCTTGTATGGGCCTGCTGGCCGACCGCACCCGCTCTCGCTGGGGCAAATTCCGACCCTGGGTGCTGTTTGGCGCGTTGCCGTTTGGTATCGTTTGTGTGCTGGCTTATAGCACGCCGGATCTCAGTCTGAACGGCAAAATGATTTATGCCGCCATCACCTACACGTTGCTCACCCTTCTGTACACTGTGGTCAACATCCCTTACTGCGCGTTGGGGGGTGTAATAACCAATGACCCAACGCAGCGTATCTCCCTGCAATCCTGGCGCTTTGTGCTGGCAACGGCGGGCGGAATGCTTTCTACCGTACTGATGATGCCTCTGGTGAAACTGATTGGCGGCGAGAATAAGGCGCTGGGCTTCCAGGGGGGTATCGCAGCGCTCTCGGTGGTGGCGTTCCTGATGCTGGCGTTCTGCTTCTTTACCACCAAAGAGCGCGTTGAAGCGCCTGCCACCCATACCTCCATGCGTGAAGACCTGCGTGATATCTGGCACAACGACCAGTGGCGCATAGTCGGCCTGCTCACCATCCTGAATATTCTGGCGGTATGCGTGCGCGGCGGGGCGATGATGTATTACGTCACCTGGATATTGGGCAAACCGGGCGTGTTTGTCGCCTTCCTCACCACCTATTGCGTCGGCAACCTGATTGGCTCGGCGCTGGCAAAACCGTTGACCGACTGGAAATGCAAAGTGAGCGTTTTTTGTTGGACCAACGCTTTACTCGCAGTAATCAGCGTGGCGATGTTCTTCGTACCGATGCACGCCACGATCGCTATGTTCGTCTTTATCTTTGTGATTGGCGTATTGCACCAGTTAGTCACGCCTATCCAGTGGGTGATGATGTCTGACACCGTCGACTACGGCGAATGGTGTAACGGCAAACGCCTGACGGGGATCAGTTTTGCCGGCACGTTGTTCGTGCTGAAACTGGGTCTTGCCCTCGGCGGGGCGCTGATTGGCTGGATGCTGGCAGGCGGCGGTTACGACGCGGCGGCGAAAACGCAAAACAGCGCCACGATCAGCATCATCATCGCTCTGTTCACTATCGTTCCGGCCATCTGTTATCTGCTGAGCGCCGCGATCGCTAAACGCTACTACACCCTGAAAAGCCCGTTCCTGAAAACCATTCTGGAACAACTGGCGCAGGGCGCACACCGCAACGAACAAGAATTTACCCATAAAGAATTGCAGAACTAAAGGAACAGACTATGAAAATTAGCGACGGAAACTGGCTGATCCAGCCTGGCCTTAATTTGATTCACCCGGTTCAGGTGTTCGACGTTGAACAGCACGGGAATGAGATGGTGGTCTATGCCGCGCCGCGCGATGTCCGCGAACGAACCTGGCAACTGGATACCCCGTTGTTTACCCTGCGCTTTTTCTCGCCGCAGGAAGGAGTGATAGGTGTACGGATGGAACACTTCCAGGGCGCTTTGGATAACGGCCCACATTATCCGCTCAATGTCTTGCAAGATATCAACGTAGAGATGCAGAACAACGCTGAATTTGCCGAACTCAAGAGCGGCAGCCTGAGCGTGCGCGTCACCAAAGGCGAGCTCTGGTCTCTGGATTTTCTGCGCAACGGTGTACGTATCACCGGTAGCCAGTTGAAAAATAACGGCTATGTGCAGGACACCAACAGCGGGCGCAACTACATGTTCGAGCGTCTGGATCTCGGCGTGGGCGAAACCGTCTACGGGCTGGGCGAGCGCTTTACCGCGCTGGTGCGTAACGGTCAGACGGTGGAGACCTGGAACCGCGACGGCGGCACCAGTACCGAACAGTCTTACAAGAACATCCCGTTCTATATTACCAACCGTGGCTACGGTGTGCTGGTGAATCATCCGCAGTGCGTGTCGTTTGAAATTGGCTCCGAGAAAGTCTCCAAAGTTCAGTTCAGCGTTGAGAGCGAGTATCTGGAATACTTCGTCATCGACGGCCCGACCCCGAAAGACGTGCTGAACCGCTATACCCAATTTACGGGTCGTCCGGCGCTGCCGCCTGCCTGGTCGTTTGGCCTGTGGCTGACCACCTCATTTACCACCAACTACGACGAAGCGACCGTTAACAGCTTTATCGACGGTATGGCCGAGCGCAATCTGCCGCTGCACGTCTTCCACTTCGACTGTTTCTGGATGAAAGCTTTTCAGTGGTGCGATTTTGAATGGGACCCGGTGACTTTCCCCGATCCGAAAGGGATGATTCGCCGCCTGAAAGCGAAAGGGCTGAAAGTCTGCGTGTGGATTAACCCCTACATCGGCCAGAAATCCCCGGTCTTCCAGGAGCTGAAAGAGAAAGGATATTTGCTAAAACGCCCGGACGGCTCCTTGTGGCAGTGGGATAAATGGCAGCCGGGACTGGCGATTTACGACTTCACCAACCCGCAAGCCTGCGAATGGTATGCCGACAAGCTGAAGGGCCTGGTGGAGATGGGAGTGGACTGCTTCAAAACTGACTTCGGCGAACGCATTCCAACGGATGTGCAGTGGTTTGATGGTTCAGATCCACAGAAAATGCACAACCATTATGCCTACATCTACAACGAACTGGTGTGGAACGTGCTGAAAGAGACCGTCGGCGTTGAAGAGGCGGTGTTGTTCGCCCGTTCCGCCTCGGTGGGCGCGCAACAGTTCCCGGTGCACTGGGGCGGCGACTGTTACGCCAACTACGAATCGATGGCGGAAAGCCTGCGCGGCGGGCTGTCCATCGGCCTGTCAGGGTTTGGTTTCTGGAGCCATGATATTGGCGGATTCGAGAATACCGCGCCGGCGCATGTCTACAAGCGGTGGTGCGCATTCGGCTTGCTCTCCAGCCACAGCCGCCTGCACGGTAGCAAATCCTACCGGGTTCCGTGGGCCTATGACGAGGAGTCCTGTGACGTGGTGCGCTTCTTCACCGAACAGAAGTGCCGGATGATGCCGTATCTGTATCGGGAAGCGGCGCGTGCCAACGAAGCCGGTACGCCAATGATGCGGGTGATGATGCTGGAGTTCCCGGACGATCCGGCGTGTGATTATCTTGATCGCCAGTACATGCTGGGAGATGCGGTCATGGTAGCGCCGGTATTTAGTGAAGCGGGCGACGTGGAGTTCTACCTGCCAGAAGGCCGCTGGACGCACCTGTGGCGCAACGATGAAGTGCAGGGCAGCCGCTGGCATAAACAGCAACATGACTTCCTGAGTCTGCCAGTGTACGTGCGTGACAATACACTACTGGCGCTGGGCAACAATAGCCAGAAGCCCGATTACGCCTGGCATGAGGGTACGGCCTTCCAGTTATTCCATCTGGATGACGGCTGCGAAGCGGTCTGCGAAGTCCCTGCTACGGATGGTTCGACTATCTTTACGCTGCAGGCGAAACGCACAGGCAATACTATTACGGTGAGCGGCGAAGGCGAGGCGCGCAACTGGACGCTGTGTCTGCGTAATATTACGCAGATTAGCGGTACTAAATGCGGCTCATATGCGGGAAGTGAACTGGGCGTAGTGGTCACCCCGCAGGGAAATGAAGTGGTGATTACGCTTTAAATCTGAATCGCCGGATGGCGCCGTGAGCTGCGCTTATCCGGCCTACAAATGAGCAAGAACCGTAAGCCCGGTAAGCGCCATCGCCACCGGGCAAGCCCTCAATTACAGCGCTGGCTCCGTTGACGTAACTTCCCCGCCGGACACCACACCCGCTTGCATCGTTTGCGTTATCTGCTGCTTTTGTGCGTTGACCGCGTGTAATTGCCCGTTTACCGTCGGTTTCAACGGCGCATCGGCCTGAATATTGCCGCTGGCCGTGAGCTGAATATTGCCATCGCCAGCAATCGGTAATGCCGGCCAGCCCCACTGTTGTAGCACATCCATTGGTACGCCGCGTCCGTTCAGGCTGATTTGCGTCTGACGCTGCGGCAGTTGTGATACGCTGGCAGTGGCTTCCAGTATCCCTTTTTCAGTAAACGCGCTCAGATCGCTGATGTTGACCGTGCTGGCATTCGCCGTCAACGACAGCGACGGGCGGCGCACGTCCACACGGTTAAAGGTTGCCGCTGCGGCGTTGAGGGTCGCATTGCCGCTCCAGACGCCCCATTGATGATGTTGTACCAGCTCCAGGTTTGCGCCGTAGCCGTCCAGGGCGGTGATTTGCCACGGGAAGGCCGGGTCGATATCGATCACCAGATTGCGGCTGGCGCTGAATTTTTTCAGCGTCAGGCTGTTCAGCCAGTCGGGCAACGGCTTCATCCATAACTGCTTCCAGTTTTCCGGCAGCGTATACTCCAGCCCGGCGATAGCGGTATCGTCCAGAATAAGCGCTTTGCCTTCGCGTAACCAGGCGCCGGAGGTTCTGACCATACCGCCTTCCCAGCGGGTGGTGAACTGGCGTAGCGCAACGCCCTGTGGTGAAAATTCGGCGTTCAGGATTGGATCGAGCAAGTGCAGCGAGCCGTAAATAAACTCGCTGGCATTCATCGATAATTTACCTTCCTGACTTTGCCAGTCTTCTTTGCGCAGAGTCAGATTGCGCAAACTCAGGTCAAGATCGGTGACTGCCCAGTCTGGTCCTTGCAGGCTGGAGTCCGTCACTTCAAGACGACCAATCTGCAAAGATGGAACCGTAGTAAGCGGCGCGAAAAACTCGCTCAGGGATTTATCGCTTTGTAACCGAATATCATTCAGCCGCAGATTTTCAACGACCCAACTACCGTCAGCGTTACGCCGGGCGACGCCGGTTAACGCTCCGCGCGCCATATCGGCGCCGACGGTGTTTAACATCACCTGATTATGGTCGATACTGCCTTCAATAAGCACATTCGTGGCGGGAACGTCGTTTAACGTCAGCGAACCGGCGCTCAGTTGGATCTGGGCTTTATTGCCCAATACCCGACCGGCTTCGGGGCGCCAGGGCATAACGCCGCCGTTAACGCGCTGGGCGCTCAACCGCCATTCGCTACCGGGACTATTGAGCGCCATATTGCGAAGTTGCAGGCGGTCGGCCTCAAACGGGAAAGGGGCGGTTTGCACTGAAATATTCAGCGTGCCGTCCTGTAACAGAATCGTGTCGACATGCAGCGGCGCGGTTAACTGGCGAATGCTCAGACCGATATCTACGGTTTTCGCGACCAGGGTAGCAGGCTGACCATCACGACCAAAGGTCACATTCTCCAGTAAAAGATGGGATGGGGCGGAAAAACGATGATCCATCACGTCGAATGTGAGGTGATAACCGCTGTTCTCTGATACCCAGTTGCTGACATGATCTGCGCCCCAGCGCGTTTGCAGCAGAAAATAAAAGCCGAAAATCACCACTAAACAGGCGATCAGCACGTAGAGAAGCAACCTCCCAATCAATTTCATGGTCTTCCATCCCGTGAAATGCACATAGGGGATTTATGCACGATTTGCGTGCAATCCTCAAGACAGGAATGGTGAAAGAGCGTTACAGCAGCGGCGAATCGTGTCGCCGCCGCAGGGTTTTTACGGTTTTTCCGGCGGGAGAATCAGGTTCAGCACGATAGCCGTGATGCCGCCAGCGGCAATTCCGGATGAGAGCAGATTTTTCACCCATTCCGGCGCGAACTGCAGGATCTGCGGCTGTTGCGAGACGCCAAGACCCACGGCCAGCGACAGGGCGATAATCAGAATCGCGCGGCGGTTCAGCGGCTCACGCGAGACAATACGCACCCCGGAGGCGGCAATGGTGCCGAACATCACTAACGTGGCGCCGCCGAGCACCGGTTCCGGGATATGCTGCACAAAACCGCTTACCGCCGGGAACAGGCCGAGCACAATCAGCATCAGCGCGACGACAAATCCCACATAGCGACTGGCGACGCCGGTCAACTGAATTACGCCGTTGTTCTGACCGAAACAGGAATTCGGGAACGTATTAAATACCGCTGAAACAAATGAGTTCAGGCCGTTAGCCAGTACGCCGCCCTTTAGCCGTTTCATGTACAAGGGGCCGGATACCGGCTGCTCGGAGACATCAGAGGTGGCGGTGATGTCTCCGATGGTCTCCAGCGACGTAATCATAAAGACCAGCATCAACGGCAGTAACAGGTTCCAGTCAATGCCCAGACCATAATACAGCGGGGTCGGCACCATCAGGATGTCCTGCGAGACCGGCGCGTTATTCTCAGGCAACATGCCCATAAACCAGGCCAAAAGATAGCCTGCCGCCATGGCAATAACCAAAGAAGCCACGCGCAGGTAGGGATTACGTTGCCGATTCAGCAGGATGATAATGGCCAGGACGACGCCGGCCAGTAACAGGTTTTTCGGTGCGCCAAAGGTGTTGTCGCTCATGGCGGCATAGCCGCCGCCGATGGAAGTTAGCCCCACCTGAATCAGCGACAGGCCAATAATCATCACCACGACGCCGGAGACTAACGGCGTGATAATCCGGCGCGCCAGATGTAGAATGCGAGAAAGCACCATCTCGGTGCAGCTTGCCAGCATCAGCGTGCCGAACAGCGCCGCCATCATCGTCGGGACGTCCGCGCCGCCGGTTTTCAGCGCGGTACCGCCCATAATCAGCGGGGCGACAAAGTTAAAACTGGTTCCCTGGATGGATAACAGCCCCGATCCTACCGGCCCCCACGCTTTGATTTGAATAATAGAGGCTACGCCGGAGGCGAACAGCGACATGCTGATAATGTGCTGCGTATCCTGCGCCGGTAAACCCAACGCCTGGCAGATTAACAGCGCTGGCGTGATTACCGCGACAAACATGGCCAGCAGATGCTGACAAGCGGCAAAAAGGGTTTGAGGGAGCGGCGGTCGATCTTCAAGACGGTAAATTAATTCGCTGTTTTGCGTCTGCGCAACCGGTTGCGCATCTGCCGGCTCGATGGCGTTAACGGACATCAGGGACATTCTCGTGGTGGAAAAGCGGTGATTTTATCTGACCAGGTGGTAAAAGCAAACGATTGCGAGCGAATATTCTTAATATTTAAAAAAGATAAATGCACCTTTTTATATAACTTTTTGCCTTTTTCTGCTTAAAATCCATGCCGAAGACTCGCAAAGAGCTAAAAAACTGACTCAGGAAATGATTTGTGCGCACATGTCACAGCGCATTACAGGAGCTTTAAATGTTTGAACTCGATACCTTATCGACCCTTGTCGCCGCCACGCTGGTGCTGCTACTGGGTCGCAAGCTGGTCCAGTCTGTCTCCTTATTGAAGAAATATACGATTCCGGAACCGGTAGCTGGGGGGTTACTGGTCGCGGTTGCGCTGCTGGTGCTGAAAAAAAGCGTCGGTTGGGAGGTCAACTTTGATATGACCCTGCGCGATCCGTTGATGCTGGCGTTTTTCGCGACGATCGGCCTTAACGCTAACCTTGCCAGCCTGCGCAAGGGAGGACGCGTTGTTGGCGTCTTCCTGGTCGTCGTGGTCGGATTACTGCTGATGCAGAATGCCATCGGTATCGGCATGGCGAGTCTGTTGGGGCTGGACCCGTTAATGGGGCTGATTGCCGGGTCAATTACGCTGTCCGGCGGACACGGTACCGGCGCGGCGTGGAGTAAACTGTTTGTCGAACGTTATGGTTTTGCCAATGCTACCGAAGTTGCGATGGCATGTGCAACCTTTGGCCTGGTGCTGGGCGGGTTGATTGGCGGCCCGGTAGCGCGTTATCTGGTGAAACACTCCACCACGCCGGATGGAATGCCTGACGATCAGGCCGTGCCGACAGCCTTCGAAAAGCCGGATGTGGGCCGTATGATCACCTCTCTGGTGCTAATCGAAACCATCGCCCTGATTGCTATCTGTCTGACCGTGGGCAAAATCGTAGCGCAGCTACTGGCGGGAACGGTGCTTGAACTGCCGGTCTTCGTTTGTGTGCTATTTGTTGGGGTGATCCTCAGCAATGGCCTGGCGCTGGTGGGTTTTTATCGCGTATTTGAGCGTGCTGTTTCGGTGCTGGGGAACGTGAGTCTGTCACTGTTCCTGGCAATGGCGCTGATGAGCCTGAAGCTGTGGGAACTGGCGTCGCTGGCGCTGCCGATGCTGGCGATTCTGGTGGTACAGACCATCTTCATGGCGCTGTACGCGATCTTCGTTACCTGGCGCATGATGGGGAAAAACTACGATGCGGCGGTGCTGGCGGCGGGTCACTGTGGTTTTGGCCTGGGCGCAACGCCGACCGCCATTGCTAATATGCAGGCGATTACCGACCGTTTTGGCCCCTCGCATATGGCGTTCCTGGTGGTGCCAATGGTCGGCGCGTTCTTTATCGATATCGTCAATGCGTTGGTGATCAAGCTGTACCTGATGTTACCGATTTTCGCGCAATAAGGGTTTGTACGGCGGCATTAAAGCCGCCGTGCTCACTAGGCGTTGGAATAACGTTCGGTTTCCGGCATCCAGCGCTCAATCAGCGCTTGTGCCTGCTGCGGATAACGTTCGTGAATATGACGGGCAATACGCTGAACTTCGGGGATCATGGCCTGATCGCGCAGCAAATCAGCGACTTTAAATTCGGCGTTACCCGTCTGGCGGGTGCCCAGTAATTCCCCCGGGCCGCGAATCTCTAAATCTTTTTGTGCAATCACAAAGCCGTCGTTGCTGTCGCGCAATACCTGTAAACGCTTCTGCGCCGTTTTCGACAGCGGCGATTTATAGAGCAGCACGCAGTGCGATGCGACCGCGCCACGGCCAACGCGCCCTCTGAGCTGGTGTAACTGCGCCAGGCCCAGTCGCTCCGGGTTTTCAATAATCATCAGGCTGGCGTTAGGAACATCGACCCCCACCTCAATCACCGTAGTGGCGACCAGCAGATGCAGTTCACCCTGCTTAAAGGCCTGCATCACCGCCTGTTTTTCGGCGGGCTTCATGCGGCCGTGTACCAGGCCGATATTCAACTCCGGTAACGCCAGCTTGAGCTCCTCCCAGGTGGCTTCCGCCGCCTGCGCTTCCAGCAGGTCGGACTCTTCAATCAGCGTACAGACCCAGTAGGCCTGACGGCCTTCGGTTGTGCAGGCGTTGCGCACACGATCAATGATTTCATGGCGACGGGTATCCGGAATAGCAACGGTAGTGACAGGGGTACGGCCCGGCGGTAGCTCGTCAATCACCGAGGTATCGAGATCGGCGTAGGCAGTCATCGCCAGGGTGCGAGGAATGGGCGTTGCGGTCATAATCAACTGATGCGGATGAAAGCCCTGCTGCTGGCCTTTTTCCCACAATGCCAGCCGCTGGTGGACGCCAAAGCGGTGCTGCTCATCGATAATGACCAGCGCCAGCCCGTTAAACTGCACCTGTTCCTGGAAGATAGCGTGGGTGCCGACAATCATCTGCACCTGACCGCTGGCAATAGCCTCTTGCTGCGCCTGACGCGCTTTACCTTTTTGCTTACCGGCCAGCCAACCCACTTCAACGCCCAACGGTTCGAACCAGTTGCGGAAATTATTTGCGTGCTGTTCAGCCAGCAGTTCGGTCGGCGCCATCAACGCCACCTGCTTACCGTGGGCAATAGCGCGCAAGGCGGCAAGCGCCGCAACCAGCGTTTTCCCTGAGCCGACGTCGCCCTGAACCAGACGCATCATCGGCACATCCAGCGCCATATCACGTTCTATCTCTGCCACCACCCGCGCCTGCGCGCTGGTGGGTTTAAACGGCAACGACGCCAGCAGCTTGTCTTTCAATATGTTGTTGGTACTTAGCGGCTGAGCGTGGTAGCGCTGCGCGCCTGCGCGAAGCGCCAGCATACTGAGGTTATGCGCCAGTAGCTCTTCAAGAATAAGCCGCCGCTGCGCCGGGTGTTTGCCGGTTTCTAAATCGGCGAGCTGGAGCGTCGGCGGCGGGCGATGCAAGGTACGTAGCGCCTCCGGCAGGCTCATCATACCCTGCGCCAGTTCCGGCGGCAGTAGTTCGGCAATGGCGCAGGTGTCGAGCAACTCCAGCGCCTGATCGGTAAGCTTGCGCAGTGTCGCTTGCTTCACGCCCTCGGTGGTCGGATAGACGGGGGTGAGCGTTTCCTGAAGTTCCGGCGTGCTGAGATCGCCCTGCAGGCGATATTCCGGATGGATCATCTCTGCGCCATACTTGCCGCGCTTCGCTTCCCCGTAGGCCAGCACACGTCGTCCCGTCGCCAGGCTGTTTTTCATCGCCGCGTTAAAATTGAAAAAGCGCATGGTAAGAATGCCGGAACCGTCGCTAATCTGGCAGGTCATCATCCGACGACCGCCGAAAGTGATATTGCAGTTCAGCACTTCACCTTCAACGGTGGCGTAGATGCCAGGCAGCAGTTCGCCAATAGGGTAGAGATGGGTACGGTCTTCGTAACGCAGAGGGAGGTGGAGCAGGAGGTCCTGCACGGTATGCAGGCCAATTTTCGCCAGTTTACTGCTTTGCGCTGCGCCGACGCCTGTCAGGGAATTGAGCGGAACAGCGTCTAACAAGCGGCCTGACATGGTGATTACCCTGCCGCCTGCATCGTCGCCCACCAGTCAGCATCGGCGTCGATTTCGCCCTGCTGATTGACGCGAGGATAAGGCAGACCTTTACGTTTAGCGACTTTCGCCAGCACCGGATAACCACCCTCAAACAGCAGGCGCTGCTGTTCATCTTCCGGCAGCATACTATTTTCACGCAGATACATGCCCGCGTTCTGTCGCTGGCGCTGGGCTTCATAAAGAATGAGCGCGGAGGCGACGGAAACGTTCAGCGACTGTACCATGCCGATCATCGGAATGATGATGTCCCGATCCGCCAGGTCTAATGCTTCCTGAGTAATACCGGTTTTCTCCTGACCCATCAGAATACAGGTCGGGCGCGTGTAATCAATCTCGCGAAAGTCTACGGCTTTATCAGAAAGATGGGTTGCCAGAATCTGCATTCCCCGTCCTTTCAAATGGGCTACCGCATCGCCAATGGTACGGTGAGTTTTCACCTGTACCCAACTGTTGCTGCCCGCCGCCGCGGAAGCCATGGTGCGCATCCGGCTACCAGGCCAGATGGCATGGACTTCATGGACGCCAACGGCATCTGCGGTACGAATGATTGCAGAAACGTTATGAGGTTTGTGGACTTGCTCCATGCAGACCGTGAGATCAGGCTGACGCCTGGCGAGCATTTCGCATATACGCGCATAACGTTTTGGATTCATAGCGCTAGTTTCGGTTACGGGTGACTTTAATAACGTCTGGCATCACGCGGATTTTGCGCATGATATTCGCCAGATGTACGCGATCGCGTGCGGTAAGGCGAATAAAGGTACTATAGACGCGACCATCTTTTTCTTCAGTATTCAGGCTTTGAATATTGGAGGTGGTGGTATTAATCGCCGCCGTCAGGTTAGCCAGCGCGCCCTGATGGTTAAACATTTCCACCTTGATTTCGGTAATGAATTCCTGCTCCGTCTCTTTGTCCCATTCGACCGCCATAAATTTCTCTGGCTCTTTCTGGTATCCACGGATATTACGGCAGGATTCATGGTGGATCACCAGTCCTTTACCTGGGCTGACGTGAGCGATGATCGGGTCGCCTGGGATCGGACGACAACACTTCGCAAAGGTGATAAGCACACCATCCGCGCCTTTAATCGGCAGGTGGCCGTGATTCGATTGCGCAACGGTCGGCACCACAGCTTCGCCTTGCTGCAGATTTTTCGCGACCACTACGCTCATCGCGTTGCCGAGACCGATTTCCGCCAGCAGATCGTCAAGCGTTGCCAGCTTCATACGATCCAATTCGCGCTGAATATTTTCCTGCGGAATTTCCGCCAGCTTACGACTGCCGCCTAAAGCATGGTTAAGCAGACGACGGCCCAGGCTTACGGAGTCATCACGTTTGAGGTTTTTCAGCAACTGACGAATTTTAGCGCGCGCTTTAGAGCTGACGACAAAGTTCAGCCAGGCGGCGTTGGGACGCGCGCCCGGCGCGGTAATAATTTCGACGGTCTGACCGCTGCTAAGCGGCTGCGACAGCGGATAAGGCTGCCGGTCAACACGCGCGCCGACGCAGGCGTGGCCGATGTCGGTATGCACTGCATAGGCAAAATCCACCGGCGTAGCGCCAGCGGGCAGTTCGACAATGCGCCCTTCCGGGGTGAAAACGTAAATCTCATCCGGGAAGAGATCGGATTTTACGCTTTCGATAAATTCAAACGAACTACCGGCGCTCTGTTGTAGCTCCAGCAGGCTCTGCATCCAGCGCTGGGCGCGGATCTGCGCCGTGGTGCTGGTCTCACCGTGTTCTTTATACGCCCAGTGTGCCGCGACCCCCATTTCCGCCATCTGATCCATATCTTCGGTACGGATCTGGACTTCAACAGGAACGCCGTGCGGGCCGATCATCGAGGTGTGCAAAGACTGATAGCCGTTCGCTTTGGGAATGGCTATATAGTCTTTCACCCGTCCCGGACGCGGCTTATAGAGACTGTGCATCTGGCCGAGTACGCGATAGCAGGTATCGGAGTCATGAACGATGACGCGGAAAGCGTAAATGTCCATGATCGAGTGAAAACGCTGCTCTTTGAGCACCATTTTGCAGTAGATCGAGTAAAGATGTTTTTCGCGACCGCTAACGCGACACGGAATTCCCGCCTCTTGCAAACGTCCTTCGATTTCAGAGAGGATTTTTTGGATCATCTCTTTACGGTTGCCGCGCGCCGCTTTTACCACTTCTTTGATGACGCGGTAACGATTGGGATACAGTGCTTCAAAGCCCAGCTCTTCCAGCTCGGTTTTGATGTGATGAATACCTAAACGGTGCGCCAGAGGACTGTAGATTTCCAGCGTTTCACGGGCAATACGACGACGTTTATCCGGGCGTAACGAGCCCAGCGTGCGCATGTTATGGGTACGGTCAGCAAGCTTAATGAGAATGACGCGGATATCCTGCACCATCGCCATAATCATTTTGCGAAAGTTTTCGGCCTGCGCCTCTTTCTTATCGCGGAACTTGAGCTTATCAAGTTTCGACACCCCCTCTACCAGCTCGGCAACGCTTTTACCGAAAAGCTGTTCCATGTCCTGATAGGTGGCGGGGGTATCTTCAATCACGTCATGCAGCAGAGCGGCCATCAGCGTTTCGTAGTCGAGTTTCATCTCGGCCAGAATACAGGCCACCGCTACCGGGTGCGTGATATAGGGTTCACCGCTTGAACGTGTCTGGCCCTCGTGAGCGTCACGTGCAACGAGATACGCCTGCCGAAGACGCTTAATCTGGTCTTCCGGCAGGTAGGTTTGAATCAGTTGATTCAGGCTTTCAAACAGATACAAGGGCGACCCGCTTTGTGATTAACGACGACCTTCAGCAATAGCGGTAACGGCTTGTAATTCAGCGGCTTCCTGCTCTTGCTGTTCCTGGCGCTCGCGGACGTCAAGGATCTGGTTGTTAATCAGACCTTCTTCGATTTCGCGCAGCGCGATAACGGTAGTTTTATCGTTTTCTTCCGGTACCAGCGGATCCTTTCCGCCTACCTGCATCTGACGAGCGCGACGCGCGGCGACCAGTACCAGGTCAAAACGGTTACCAATTTTCTCTACAGCGTCCTGAACAGTTACGCGTGCCATACTTAAAATGCTCCACAGGTGAAGAAATGACTGGGCATGATACTGAAAGTGGGTTCAGTCTGCCAACAATTTGCTGATTAAAGCGTCATGACGCTGCTTTTGGCGGCTCATACGCAGACGTTCAGCGCGAATGATGGTTTTCAAGTCGCTTAACGCGGTATCAAAGTCGTCATTCACAATAAGATAATCATATTCGGCGTAATGGCTCATTTCTGCAACCGCTTGCGCCATTCGTTTGGCAATGACTTCTTCGCTATCTTGCCCGCGGCCGCGTAAACGGCGATCCAATTCGATCTTTGATGGCGGCAAAATAAAAATGCTGCGTGCTTGCGGCATCTTTTCGCGAATTTGCTGGGCGCCCTGCCAGTCGATATCCAGAAAAACATCAACGCCGGTTGCCAGCACTTGCTCAATGGTTTCGCGCGAAGTGCCGTAGTAATTGCCAAACACTTCCGCGTGCTCCAGAAACGCCTCCCTGCCAATCATGGTTTTAAACTCATCATGATTTACAAAGAAATAGTGCTCACCGTGCACTTCACCCGGACGCGGCGCGCGCGTGGTATGTGAAACGGAAACCTGAGTGTCGTACAACGGTTGGGTTTTTAATAAAGCCTGAATCAGGCTGGATTTACCCGCGCCACTGGGGGCAGAAACAATATAAAGCGTACCTTGAGCCATGAGTATCTTACGTCTGTGATTATCGAAATAGAGCCTTGATACGGGCTTATTATACACATCGCCGTTATGCGACGTAGTCTTTGTCACACTTTTTGCGCCAGATTATTGCATTTTGCGTCCCTTTTTCCGCTTTTATCGCGTCGTTGCAGCAACCCACCAAAAAATCTGGAAAGCGGCTCGGATGGTGCATTTTTACCTGTCGGTTTTTATTCACTAAAGCGCTATACCTGCCGGGCAATGTGCGCAGGAGGTTGTGATGAGATTATGGAAAAGTATGGCGTGGGGAATTTTATTGTGGCATTCGCAGAGTGGGGCGCTTTGCCCGGCCTGGCCGCCAGCAAGGGCCGCTGAAGAAATCACCCGTTTACAGCAACAGCTCGCTGACTGGAATGACATCTACTGGAAACAAGGTGTTAGCGCGGTTGACGATAGTGTGTACGACCAGCTCAGCGCAAGGCTGGTTCAGTGGCAACGCTGTGTTGGTCAGGATGTTTCATCTACTCCGGTTTCACCGCCGTTAAACGGTACAACAATGCACCCTGTTGCGCACACGGGCGTACGTAAACTCGCGGACCGACAGGCGGTAGAACAGTGGATGCGCGGGCGCAGCGAGCTTTGGGTACAGCCAAAAGTGGATGGCGTAGCGGTAACACTGGTTTATCAAAACGGTAAACTGACCAGGGCCATTAGCCGGGGTAACGGACTACAAGGCGAGGACTGGACGCCAAAAATTCGCCTGATCCCCTCTATACCGCAGACAACACAAGGCGCGCTTGCTAACGCGGTGTTACAGGGCGAAATCTTTCTACAGCGCGAGGGACATATCCAGCAACGGATGGGCGGGATGAATGCGCGCTCGAAAGTCGCAGGAATGTTAATGCGCCAGGATAACGCCTCCGCGCTAAATTCGTTGGGTATTTTTATTTGGGCGTGGCCGGACGGTCCGGCAAATATGCCCGAAAGATTAAGCCAACTTGCTAAGGCTGGATTCAGTCTGACGAATAAATATACCCTGGCGGTAAAAGATGCCAGCGAGGTCGAGCGGGCGCGCCAGTCATGGCTGACGTCAGCATTACCCTTTGTAACGGATGGCGTAGTGATACGCATGGCTAAAGAACCTGCGTCACAACACTGGCGACCCGGGCAGGGCGACTGGCTGGCAGCATGGAAATATCCGCCAGTAGCGCAGGTCGCGCAAGTGAGCGCTATTCAGTTCTCGGTGGGGAAAAGCGGCAAAATTACCGTAGTAGCGTCGCTTGTCCCCGTTATATTGGATGATAAGCGGGTTCAGCGGGTCAATATCGGTTCTGTGAAACGTTGGGAAGCGTGGGATATCGCGCCGGGCGATCAGATCCTGGTGAGTCTGGCGGGGCAAGGCATTCCCCGGCTTGATGAGGTCGTCTGGCGGAGTCGTGAGCGGAGTAAGCCTGTACCGCCTGATAGCCATTTCAACTCGCTGACCTGCTTTTACGCGTCGGAAACGTGTCAGGAACAGTTTATCTCCAGGCTGGTATGGCTGGGGTCACGGTCGGCGTTGGGTCTGGACGGAATGGGCGAAGCCAGCTGGCGGGCCTTGCATCAGACGCATCGCTTTGAGCATATCTTCTCCTGGCTTGCCCTGACGTCAGCGCAAATAGCCAACACGCCAGGCTTTGCTAAAGGAAAAAGCGAGCAGATATGGCGGCAATTTAACCTGGCGCGCCGGCAGCCGTTTACCCGCTGGATCATGGCGATGGATATCCCCTTAACGCAGGCCGCATTACAGGCCAGCGGCGATCGCTCATGGGAGCAGTTATTAATGCGAACAGAGCAACACTGGCGGCAGTTGCCAGCGACGGGCGAGCGCCGTGCCGGGAGAGTTATCGACTGGCGGGATAATCCGCAGATCAAAACGCTGAGCAGATGGCTGGCTGCTCAGCATATTCCCGGATTTGGGTCTTAGTGCCCTTCATGGCGGTAATAAAATACCGGCAGGCCAAGTTTAAGACGTAGCGCTAATAACCTTGCTGTAAAGCCAAACAGTAGCGTAGAGATAACGACGACATCCGGATTCATGACGTAATGTTGCAGCGCAATATAGAGCACCGCCGAGGCGAACGAAATGCCGGCATATAGCTCTTTTTGAAACACCAGTGGAATGCGTTTGCAGAACATATCGCGGAGCACGCCGCCAAAGACGCCGGTAGTGACGGCGGCTACCACGGCGATAATTGGCCCTTCGCCCATATCAAGGGCTATCTGAGCGCCAATAATAGAGAAAACCACCAACCCCAGCGCGTCAAGTACCAGGAAAAGCTTGCGTAAATAGGGCATGACGGGGGCAACAATGGTGGTCAATACAGCGGCAGTCGCCACAATAATGACATATTCGGGATGCTTCACCCAACCCAGCGGATAGTGACCGAGCAGAATGTCGCGAACCGAGCCTCCACCAATGGCGGTGGCGGTAGCAATAATAATTACGCCGAATGTATCCATGCGACGACGACCCGCAGCGAGTGCGCCCGTCATGGCCTCGGCAGTGATGCCAATTAAATAAAGAACGTGCAACAGCATGATTTCCCCCTAATTTACTGGGGGCGAAGATTAACGATTTGTGCGTTGTATCACGATTGAGATTTTCTAAGGCATTACACGATTAATAAATTTTAGTAATGATTTTAAATTTATGATTAATAATTATTTATTATATATATCAATAAATTGAACATCACTTTTGTGATTTATTTTATGCGAGGTTTTTCTATTTTGACTTAGATAAATTACCTGAACGGCGCCCTGGACGCGCCGCCGGTGAGTCATTTCATTGTGGCTGCTGTGCGGTAAGCTGTGTGATGAAGCGCTGACGCGAGCGTTCCACATACTGTTGCAAGCCATTGGAATCAAAGAATGCCTGTGTATCGCCGTTGCGAAGTTGCTGTCGTTTCTCCAGTAGCCCGAAGCGGTCACCTTTGTTGGCAATAAAGATATCAACATGCTGGGCGGCCAGTGTCTTAAAGCTGCTCTGAATATCAGTAACCAGGTCAGGGTAATTTTTGTTGTTAATCAGCAGATAGTCGGGCGTGGCGAGACTATCTGCGTAAATTAGCGTCTTGCCGTTGCGGAGCGTTACGCGCCAGGAAGTTGAGCCGGGCAGATGTCCAGGCGTGAATAGTGCTGTCACGGTTATCCCTCCGAGGCTGATGCTTTCCTGGTTGTGGATAATTTTATCGGTGGTGACGGGCGGAAAGGGGAGCGCATCGCCAAGCGCAAAATCCTGTCGTCCACCCCTCGCCATCTGATCGGCGTTGGGTTGGCTGGCGACCAATTGTGCGCCGCTCCACGCTTTCAAACGTGCCATGCCCCCCGCTTGATCCAGCCGCGCATGGCTGTTCAACAGATAGCGCACGTCTGTGAGGCGGAATCCTGCCGTTTCAATATTCGCTTTAATTTGCGGTGCGCTTTCATCCAACCCCGCATCAATAAGAATATGCCCTGCCGGAGTGGTCAGCAGAATAGAAGAGAGATTTTCCGTGCCGACATACCACACGCCTTCTGTGATTTGAAACGGCTTTATAGGCTTAGCCCACGCTTTAAACAGTGATAACGGAGGCGCGGGTGATAACGGTTGTGAAGGATCTAATGCCGCCATGGCAGGAAGTGCTGATGTTGAAAATATACATACAAAGAATAATGCATAGCGATTCATAATGTTCTCCTGATTGAAGCGCCCGCAGTATACCTGGCAGTAATTTAGCCAGGTTCAATAAGAGAGACGTTTAATGAACTTGCTGCAAATGGATATGAACCTGTTAAAAGTACTGTATGTGCTGCTGGAGACGAGCTCTACGGGGAAAACGGCGCAAAAGCTGGCTTTGTCGCCTTCTGCGGTAAGTCATGCGCTAATGAGATTGCGCGATGCGCTAAACGATCCGTTGTTTCGACGGGAAGGGAACCGCCAGATTGCTACGCCTTATGCGCAGGCGCTGCGTGACAAATTGGCGCCTGTGTTTGTTTCGCTTAATGAGGAGCTGTTTGGCGATAAAGAGAACGGCTCCCGTTGTTTTCGGGTGGTACTTCCTCCCGCATTGAACGCGCTGCTTACGCCCGTTCTCGCAGAGAAAGGTCATCTTCATCAGGCGGTGATCGAGTGCCTTCCTTTTGCCCGCCGACCCTGGCGTGATGAACTGTTGGATAGCTCGGTTGATTTGGTGCTGGCAATTGGCGACCATCAAAAGCAGGTCAGCGCTCTGCATTACGAGCGGGTGGGGACGACGCGTTTGATCGCGGTTTATGGCGCGCCATTGCGTTCACGTCTGGAGAATGCCGCAGCGTTGAATTTTGCTGATCTGCAGCATTATCAACACATTTACTGTTTGCCGTGGACAAAAGAGAACAACGAACTGGACAGGCAGCAGGCTCGTGCCGGGTTTGAACGTCCGTTGGCGTTTGTTTGTCATGATTACAGTCAACTTGCGCCTGCTGTCCAGTCGGCGCCGCTAATAGCGATTGTACCGCGCCCCTGGTATGAAAATTTATCCGATAAGCGCGGTCTTTTTGCCCTGCCGCTTGCCGGAGAGCAGGCGGAAGGCGCTATTTTTATGCAGTATCGGGCTTCAACGGTAGAGTGGAAGCGACGCCTTATCGACGCTATTCGCCGGAAATTAAAAACGTACTACCGATAAACGCGAGAGCCCGCATAAGGCGGGCTCTGTGACATATTGAGCGCCAGAATTATTCAATATTCTGGATCTGCTCGCGCATTTGCTCGATCAACACTTTTAATTCAATAGCGGAGTTAGTTACATCAGCGTTGATGGATTTGGAGGCCAGGGTATTCGACTCACGGTTAAATTCTTGCATCATGAAGTCCAGACGGCGACCTACCGCCTCTTTTTTCTTCAGAATGTTGTAAGTCTCTTTGACGTGCGCTTCCAGACGATCCAGCTCTTCCGCCACATCAATGCGTTGCGCCATCATCACCAGCTCTTGCTCCAGACGGTTGTTTTCCAACTGAACCTGAGCATCTTCCAGCTTCGCGACCAGGCGTTCACGCTGCCATTGCAGAATTTCCGGCATATGCGCGCGGACTTTCGCTACTTCGGCGCTGACGCCTTCCAGACGTTGTTCAATCAGCGCTTTCAGCGCCTGGCCTTCCGTTTCACGCGCGACGATAAAGTCATCCAGCGTACCGTCCAGTGCGGCTAAAATTTCTGCGGCAATCGCGTCCAGATCCTGCTCTTGCGCCGCCATGACACCTGGCCAGCGCAAAATATCAACCGGATTGATTTCCCCTTCGTCGCTCTGCATTTTGACCCAGTTTGCGGCGCTAACTAATTGTTTCGCGAGCTTTTCATTCAGAATAAGCTCGCCTTGCGCGCTGGCATCGGGTTCAAAACGCAGCATACATTCGACTTTGCCGCGCGTCAGGCGTGTACGAATGCGTTCGCGCACGACGGGTTCAAGACTACGGAACTGTTCCGGCAGACGAAAGTAAGTTTCCAGATAACGCTGGTTTACCGAGCGCATTTCCCAGGTCGCGCTACCCCATTCACCCTTGATTTCACGCCGGGCGTAGGCGGTCATACTGCGGATCATAGATGTTCCCGTTTTTAAAGGAGAGATGAGGGGATTATAGCTATCCAGGCCTTGTCAGGATAGGAATAACCATCGGAAGTCCGTATAATGCGCAGCCACATTCGTTTTAAGCCGGAGATCTCAATATGCGTCCAGCAGGCCGTAGCGCTAATCAGGTGCGTCCCGTAACCCTGACCCGTAACTATACAAAACACGCTGAAGGCTCGGTACTGGTCGAATTTGGAGATACCAAAGTGTTGTGCACCGCCTCCATTGAAGAAGGCGTCCCACGTTTTCTGAAAGGACAAGGCCAGGGGTGGATCACCGCAGAGTATGGCATGTTGCCTCGCGCTACCCATACCCGTAATGCGCGTGAAGCAGCAAAGGGTAAGCAGGGCGGCCGTACTATGGAAATTCAGCGTTTGATCGCGCGTGCGCTGCGTGCGGCGGTCGATCTGAAAACGCTCGGCGAATTTACCATTACGCTGGACTGCGATGTAATCCAGGCCGATGGCGGTACGCGTACAGCGTCTATTACCGGTGCCTGCGTGGCGTTGGCGGATGCGCTGAATAAATTGGTTGGAAACGGTAAGCTGAAAACCAATCCGATGAAAGGCATGGTGGCGGCGGTTTCCGTAGGCATCGTTAACGGCGAAGCGATCTGCGATCTGGAATATGTTGAAGATTCCGCCGCAGAAACCGACATGAATGTCGTGATGACTGAAGACGGCCGCATTATTGAAGTACAGGGTACCGCGGAAGGCGAGCCGTTCAGCCATGAAGAACTTCTCACTTTGTTGGCGCTGGCCCGAGGGGGAATTGAATCCATTGTGGCGACGCAGAAGGCGGCGTTAGAAAATTGATTTTAAGGCGACTGAAAAGTCGCCTTTTTTTTGTCCGTAAATTTCGTAAATGATGAAAGTAAGAAAAGGAGCGAATCCATGAAACCGTATCAGCGCCAGTTTATTGAGTTTGCGCTTAACAAGCAGGTACTAAAGTTTGGCGAGTTTACGCTGAAATCCGGGCGCAAAAGCCCCTATTTCTTCAACGCCGGGCTGTTTAATACCGGGCGCGACCTGGCGTTGTTAGGCCGTTTTTATGCCGAAGCGCTGGTGGATTCCGGTATTGAATTTGATCTGCTGTTTGGCCCCGCGTACAAAGGTATTCCGATCGCGACGACGACGGCGGTTGCGCTGGCGGAACATCACGATAAAGACCTGCCGTACTGCTTTAACCGCAAAGAGGCAAAAGATCATGGCGAAGGCGGGAGTCTGGTGGGAAGCGCGCTACAGGGCCGCGTGATGCTGGTGGATGACGTGATTACCGCAGGTACGGCGATTCGCGAGTCGATGGAGATTATTCAGGCGCACGGGGCTACACTGGCTGGCGTACTGATTTCGCTGGATCGTCAGGAACGTGGCCGCGGCGAGATTTCCGCGATTCAGGAAGTGGAGCGCGACTATGGTTGTAAGGTTATCTCCATCATTACGCTGAAAGACCTGATTACCTATCTGGAAGAAAAACCTGATATGGCTGAGCATCTGGCGGCTGTGCGAGCATACCGGGAAGAATTTGGCGTGTAAGCGAATTGCCCGGTGGCGCTTTACCGGGCCTATGTTTCTGTCGCCTGGATAAGACGTGAGCCACTATCCAGTCAGCGTTACTGTAGCTGAGCGGCAATGAGCGGCCAGCGGGCGTCGAAATCGTCCGTTGGGCGGTATTTAAATTCGCTACGCACGAACCGTGAAAGCATACCTTCACAGAAGGCTAACAGCTGGCTTGCCAGCAGATTTTCATCCGTCGTGTAGCCTTCGCCTTCACGCATTCTTTTTTCTCGTAGCACCTGGCGGAGCTGCGCTTCGATGCGTTCAAAAAGCTGATTAATGCGCCCCTGCAGGCGATCCTGTTCAAACATCAGCGCATGCCCGGTAAGAATGCGCGTCAGGCCAGGGTTGCGTTCGCCAAAACCCAGAATCAGTAACACAATCAGGCGCAAACGCGTGCTGGTGTCTTTTTCATCTTTTAAAATCAGATTGATACGGGTAATCAGACTATCTTCGATAAACTCAATCAGGCTATCGAACATGCGGGTCTTGCTGGGAAAATGGCGGTATAGCGCCGCTTCGGAAACGCCGACCGAGGCCGCCAGTTTTGCCGTCGTGATGCGTTGGCTTCCATCGCTGGATTCAAGCATCAGCGCCAGTGACTGAAGTATTTCTTCGCGACGATTCCTTTTCGCAGTTTGTTTTTCTGCCATGTTACAAAATACCCCTGAAAATAAGCACTTGCCAGGCGAGCACCCACGCTATAACCGCAAACTCAGCGCTTGCGGCAGTATTATGACGTTATGGGGATGCGTAAAATTTACTTACGGCCAGAATGACCGAAGCCGCCCTCGCCACGTTCGGTGGCGTCAAATGCTTCCACCAGATTAAATTCGGCCTGAACGACCGGAACAAACACCATTTGCGCGATACGTTCGCCCGGTTCAATGGTAAAACTGTCCTGACCACGGTTCCAGATCGAAACCATCAGTTGCCCCTGATAATCGGAATCAATCAGCCCGACCAGGTTGCCCAGCACGATACCATGTTTATGGCCCAGGCCAGAACGCGGCAACATGACTGCCGCCAATGATGGATCGGCGATATGAATGGCCAGTCCGGTAGGCACCAACGTCGTTGCGCCAGGCGCCAGTTCTACGGCGTCGTCGAGACAGGCGCGCAGGTCAAGCCCGGCAGAACCAGAAGTAGCATAAGTCGGCAGCGGAAACTGCTGACCAACACGCGGGTCCAGAATCTTAACGTCGATTTTTTTCATCATAACGGGTCACGATCTCGTCGAGTAATAATTGGCCCAGGAGTTCTTTTCGCTCAAGCGGTAAGACTTTATCTCCATCCTGCCAGAAAAGGTGTAAAGCGTTTTTATCGCTATTAAATCCCTGATTTGAAAGTGAAACATCATTTGCACAAATCAGGTCAAGGTTCTTACGGGTACGTTTTTGCCGGGCGTATTCTTCCACATTATTCGTTTCCGCGGCAAACCCAACAACGTAGGGGCGATTGTCACTGAGTGCGGCCACCCCGGCGACAATGTCCGGGTTTTTGACCATTTTTATTATTAATTCATCACTTTGCGCCGCCTGTTTTTTGATTTTTTCACTGGCAATAGTCTCTGCGCGATAGTCAGCCACGGCGGCGCAGCTAATGAAAATATGCTGCTGTTGAACGGCGGCCTGAACAGCGGCTTCCATGTCCAGCGCGGTTATGACATCAACCCGTTTTACAAAAGGCGGCGTCGGTAACGAAACGGGACCGGAGACCAGCGTGACATTTGCGCCGCGACGCGCTGCGGCCGCCGCAATGGCGAAGCCCATTTTACCGGAGCTGTGGTTGGAAATATAACGCACCGGGTCGAGCGGTTCGCGCGTCGGGCCTGCCGTAATCATGATATTAAGATGTCGCAGATCGTTGACGGCAGCGAAATGCGCGGCGGCCTTATCAACGATAGCTAATGGGTCCAGCATTCGGCCTGGGCCTACATCGCCGCACGCCTGACTGCCGCTATCCGGCCCCCAAATGAACAGGCCGCGAGAGGCGAGCACCTCCAGATTATGTTGCGTGGCGGCAGCGCGGTACATCTGTTGGTTCATGGCCGGAAGAACGGCCACCGGGGCTGGCGTCGCCAGGCAGATGGTGGAGACTAAATCATTAGCCATACCCGATGCTACACGGGCGATCAGATCGGCGGTCGCGGGGGCAAGAATCACCAGGTCGGCCCATTTCCCCAACTCGATATGCCCCATCGCAGCTTCGGCGGCAGGGTCAAGCAGACTGTCGGATACGGGATAGCCCGACACGGCCTGTAAGCTCAGGGGGGTAATAAAGGCTTTTGCCGCCTCGGTCATTGCCACGCGCACGTCAGCGCCGCGCTCACGTAAACGGCGCACCAGCTCCGGCGTTTTATACGCAGCGATACCGCCGCTAACGCCGAGAACAATTTTTTTACCGGCCAGGCTCATCATGTCTTTCCTGTTGGGTGACTTTGAAAGGCGGCTATTTTATCACAATCTCTACGGCGTCGTGTCTTTGCCTGCGCTCCACTTTGCGAGGCGCTACGCAAGAACAAAATCGGGGCGTCGATCTCTCCCAAAGGCTGTGCCACTATGCCGCTTCCTTAAAAAAGGAGGTGCGCGTATGGATACGTTGGACGAATTATTGCCGCGTGAAAAAATGCTCAGATCCGGCATTGCTTCCCTCAGCGACGTGGAACTGCTGGCGCTTTTTTTACGTACCGGCACGCCGGGAAAAGATGTTATGACGTTGGCAAAAGAGATATTGCAGCACTTTGGGTCGCTGTATGGCCTGCTGTCGGCGGACTTTGCGCAGTTTCGCGGCGTAAACGGCATCGGCCTGGCGAAATTCGCGCAGTTGAAAGGCATTGCTGAGCTGGCAAGGCGCTATTACAGCGTGCGCATGAATGAGGAAAGTGCGTTGCTGAGTCCGGAAATGACGCGGGAATTTCTGCAAAGCCAACTGACGGGCGAAGAGCGTGAGATCTTTCTGGTGATCTTCCTCGATGCCCAGCACCGGGTGCTTCAGCACAGCCGCCTGTTTTCCGGCACGCTTAACCACGTAGAGGTGCATCCGCGTGAGATTGTTCGGGAAGCGATTAAACTCAATGCTTCAGCGGTCATTCTGGCGCATAATCACCCTTCAGGCTGCGCAGAGCCAAGTAAAGCAGATAAACTTATCACCGAGCGCGTGATAAAGTGTTGCCAGTTTATGGATATCCGGGTGCTCGATCACCTGATAATTGGGCGCGGAGAGTACGTTTCTTTTGCCGAACGCGGCTGGATTTAAGACTCTTTGCGCGATCCATCGGGATCTTTGTCTGTTCGGGACTTGAGCATATCGCCGGGTCAGCGTATACTACGCCACCTTTGAGAATCTCGGGTTTGGCATTTGGGCCTGGCAATCGAGAGTTCAATAGAACTGCGCGATGACCAGGCTGTAAAGCCTGACGAGGCGCCGATACCCCATACGAAGCTCGAGCTAATTTGATTTTTGGAGAATAGACATGTCCCGAGTCTGCCAAGTTACTGGCAAGCGTCCGGTGACCGGTAACAACCGTTCCCACGCACTGAACGCGACTAAACGCCGTTTCCTGCCTAACCTGCACTCTCACCGTTTCTGGGTTGAGAGCGAGAAGCGTTTTGTCACCCTGCGTGTATCTGCTAAAGGTATGCGTATCATCGATAAAAAAGGCATCGAAACAGTTCTGTCTGAACTGCGTGCCCGTGGCGAAAAGTACTAAGTACTAAGAGGAAATAAATCATGGCTAAAGGTATTCGTGAGAAAATCAAGCTGGTTTCTTCTGCTGGTACTGGTCACTTCTATACCACTACGAAGAACAAACGTACTAAACCGGAAAAACTGGAACTGAAAAAATTCGATCCAGTTGTCCGTCAGCACGTGATCTACAAAGAAGCGAAAATCAAATAATTCTCGCTTTGATGTAACAAAAACCTCGCTTCGGCGGGGTTTTTTGTTTTCTGGCCGTCCCCATATTAATGAGACCTGCCACACAGCCGGAGACGTTATGCCTGAATTACCCGAAGTTGAAACCAGCCGCCGGGGTATTGAACCCCATTTAGTTGGCGCTACTATCCTGCACGCCCATATCCGTAACGGCCGTCTGCGCTGGCCGGTTTCAGATGAAATTTATCGTCTGAGCGATACACCCGTCCTTAGCGTTCAGCGTCGTGCTAAATATCTACTGCTGGAGCTGCCTGACGGCTGGATAATTATTCACCTGGGGATGTCGGGAAGCTTGCGGATACTGCCGGAAGCGCTGCCGGCGGAAAAGCACGACCATGTCGATTTGGTGATGAGCAACGGCAAAATTCTACGTTATACCGATCCTCGCCGCTTTGGCGCCTGGTTATGGACCAAAGAGCTGGAAGGGCATAACGTACTGGCGCATCTGGGACCGGAGCCGCTAAGCGATGAGTTTAATGGCGAATATTTGCAGCAGAAATGCGCGAAGAAGAAGACGGCGATTAAACCCTGGCTGATGGATAACAAGCTGGTGGTCGGCGTGGGGAATATCTACGCCAGCGAGTCGCTGTTTGCCGCTGGTATTCACCCTGACCGCCTGGCGTCGTCACTCTCGACAGAGGAGTGCGATCTGCTGGCGCGGGTGATTAAAGCCGTTTTGCTGCGCTCTATTGAACAAGGCGGGACAACGCTGAAGGATTTTCTGCAAAGCGATGGGAAACCGGGCTATTTTGCGCAGGAGTTGCAGGTGTACGGGCGCAAAGGCGAGCCGTGTCGGGTATGCGGTACGCCGATAGTCGCAACGAAACACGCACAGCGTGCGACGTTCTATTGCCGTCACTGTCAGAAGTAAAACGCCAGGCCGGCAAGGAAGGATACTTATTTCAACTTATCCATTAGCGCCTGATGCACATTGTCCGGCAGAAAGTGGGTCACATCGCCCTGATGGCGCGCCACTTCTTTGACCAGCGACGATGAGATAAACGACCACTCTTTGGACGGCATCAGGAAAACGCTTTCCAGTTGCGGCATCAGATGGCGATTCATATGCGCCAACTGCATTTCATATTCAAAATCCGCCACCGCGCGCAGACCACGAATCAGGATATTCGCCTGTCTGTCGCGGGCGAAATTGGCCATCAGGTCGCTAAAGCCCACCACCTCTACGTTACCCAGGTGTGCGGTCGCTTTTTGCGCCAGCGCCACACGTTCGTCCAGGGTGAACATGGGTTTCTTGCCGGGGCTGGCGGCGATAGCCAGAATGACATGGTCGAACATCTGCGTTGCGCGCGTCACAATATCGAGATGACCGTTAGTAATCGGATCAAACGTACCTGGATAAATCGCCCGTTTTTGCATGACAGTCCTCAATGCGTTTTCGGTGGCAGATAAGGTTCCAGCAGTTGCAGCAGACGCTGGAGCGCGCCCTGATTTTGATACAGCACTTCAACTGCGTGACGTCCGTAGAAATTACGATAATCAGCGTCGGTCAGTAAAGAGGAAACTTCTTTTGCCAGCGTAGCCGCATTGGTAATCGTGATAAGTCCGCTCGCCTGATCCAGACGGGCGCAAATATCTTTAAAGTTAAAGGTATGCGGACCCATCAGTACCGGAATCGCATGAGCGGCGGCCTCCAGCGGGTTGTGACCGCCGCGTTCAACCAGCGAACCACCAACAAAGGCGAGATCGGCAATGCCATAGAGCAACATTAATTCGCCCATGGTATCGCCTACCACGACCTGGGTGCTGGCGGACGGTACTTCGCCCGAAGAGCGAGTGATGTAGCTTAACCCTGCCTGACGCACAAGATTGATAGCATCCGGGAAACGCTCCGGATGGCGGGGCACCAGAATCAGTAATAAATTCGGGAATTGATGTAATAACGCCTGGTGAGCGGCGATAACGATACTCTCTTCGCCATCGTGGGTGCTGGTGGCAATCCAGACCGGACGGTGCGGCGCCCACTGGCGGCGTAGCGTAACGGCTTTAGCCGCCAGCTGCGGCGTAACTGAAATATCAAATTTCAGACTGCCGGTGACCGTGACCTGATTGTTCTTCGCGCCCAATGTCACAAAGCGTTCGCCATCTTCTTCGTTTTGCGCGGCAATCAGGGTGATACGGCGCAAGAGCGTACGGACAAACTTGCCAAGCTTCGCATAACCCGCGGCGGAGCGGGCGGAAAGCCGCGCATTAGCGATAACCAGCGGAATATGACGTTTGTGCAACGCAGCAATCAGATTTGGCCAGAGCTCAGTCTCCATGATCAATACCAGCTTAGGATCAATCTTATTGAGGAAACGATTGAGCGCATCGGGCAAATCATAAGGCAAGTAAACGTGCTGAACATCGTTGCCAAAGGCGGACTGGACGCGCTCCGAGCCGGTCGGCGTCATGGTCGTTACGGTAATAGGCAGATCGGGATAGCGATGACGTAGAGCGCGGACCAATGGGATGGCCGCCAGAGTTTCGCCCACCGAGACGGAATGCAGCATGATTCCGCCCGGTTTCAACGGACGGCGGTAGAATCCGTAGCGTTCACCCCAGCGTTTACGATAGGCCGGCGCTTTACGTCCACGCACCCAAAGCCGTATCCAGATCAGAGGCTGAATAAGGTAGAGAAGAGCGGTGTAAAGCAATTCGAGCATAGTAAATAGCTGACTTATGGATGTGCTGGGGATTCTATGTATTTAGCCTGGGCTTTACCATTACTTTTCCCATTTTTGCGCCAAATTGGCTCAGAAGCGAGGATTCCAGGCGCTGAACCCCATTATTTTTGCATTTTTACGCAATCCATTGAAATTTGCCGCCCTTGTCGCCCCAGACAATGGGAATGACCATTCACAAGAGAGGGGTAAATTAATATCTCTTTGAATTTATGATTAAAAAAATGATTGTGTATAAAAATTATTCGTATCGGATTGCTGCGAAAGAAGTGTTACACTAGCGCATCTAAAATGAGTGCGGTATTAGCCATCGGGTTGCTGTGAAGCCTGGGGCGGTAGCGTGCTTTTTTCTGCTTATTTATCCGGACAATTTCAACCAAAGAGTCGCTTGTGGAAAAGCCATTTCGAAGAATTCTGATTATAAAAATGCGTTTTCATGGAGACATGTTACTTACCACTCCTGTCATCAGCACGCTGAAGCAGAATTATCCCGATGCAAAAATCGATGTGCTTCTTTACCAGAACACCATACCGATATTGTCGGAAAATCCGGAGATTAATGCACTCTACGGCATCAGTAACAAAGGCGCAGGAACAAAAGAGAAGATCAAAAACGCGCTATCGCTAATCAAAAAATTGCGTGCTAACTCGTATGATCTGGTCGTCAATCTCACCGATCAGTGGAGCGTGGCGCTTATTGTGCGTTTTTTAAACGCAAAAATAAAAATCTCGCAGGATTTCGGTAATCGTCAGTCTGCTTTATGGAAAAAAAGCTTTACGCATTTAGTACCTTATGCGGGAGAACATGCTGTTGATCGCACATTATCCGCGCTAAAGCCGTTAGCGCTAAAACAGTATGTCACGGAAACCACCATGAGCTATCGCCCGGAACATTGGGAAAACATGCGACAACAGCTCAAACAACTTGGTGTGACCCGACAGTATGTTGTTATTCAGCCTACGGCACGGCAGCTATTTAAGTGCTGGGATAATGATAAATTCTCGCAGGTTATTGATGCCGTGCAGCGCCGCGGTTATCAAGTTGTACTGACGTCAGGCCCGGCCGCAGACGAGATGGCCTGCGTGGATGCTATTGCACGCGGCTGTGAAACAAAACCGGTTACTGGTCTGGCGGGTAAAACTCGCTTTCCTGAATTGGGCGCGTTGATTGACCATGCGGATCTCTTTATCGGCGTTGATTCGGCCCCTGGTCATATTGCCGCAGCAGTCAAAACGCCGGTCATTTGCCTTTTCGGCGCGACGGATCATGTGTTCTGGCGTCCCTGGACCGACGACATCATTCAGTTTTGGGCAGGAAATTATCAGCCGATGCCTGAACGGCATGAGCTTGATCGTAATAAAAAATACCTTTCCGTGATTCCGGCTGAAGATGTTATCGCCGCGACGGAAAAAATGCTGCCGCATGAGGCACGCGCCATAGATTTGGACAGCCTGCTATGAGAGTTGCCTTTTGCTTATATAAGTATTTTCCTTTTGGCGGTCTGCAGCGTGATTTTATGCGCATTGCCCAAACCGTGGCGGCGCGAGGGCATCAGGTTCGTGTTTATACTCAGTCATGGGAAGGGGAATGCCCGGATAACTTTGAATTAATCCGCGTGCCGGTTAAATCCCGGACGAACCACGGTCGTAACGCAGAATATTATGCCTGGGTGCAACACCATTTGCGCGACCATCCTGTCGATCGGATGGTTGGGTTCAATAAGATGCCAGGCCTTGATGTGTATTACGCCGCAGACGTGTGTTACGCCGAAAAAGTCGCACAGGAAAAAGGTTTTTTCTATCGCCTGACATCACGCTATCGGCATTATGCTGCTTTTGAACGCGCCACGTTTGAACACGGCAAGCAGACGCAACTATTAATGCTGACGAATAAGCAGATTGCTGACTTCCAAAAACATTATAAGACTGAAGCGGAGCGTTTCCATATTCTTCCTCCGGGGATTTACCCGGACAGAAAATATAGCCAACAGATCCCGAACAGTCGTCAAATTTATCGTCAGAAAAATGGTATCTCAGAACAGCAAAAATTACTGTTGCAAGTAGGGTCTGACTTCACCCGTAAAGGTGTGGATCGCTCTATTGAAGCGCTGGCATCGCTACCCGAATCTTTACGGCAAAATACGGTGCTCTATGTTGTCGGGCAGGATAAGCCGAAGAAGTTTGCAGCACTGGCTGAAAGAAGCGGTGTCGGCACGAATGTGCATTTTTTCTCCGGACGTAATGATATCGCGGAGTTAATGGCGGCAGCCGACCTTTTACTGCATCCAGCCTATCAGGAAGCTGCAGGTATTGTTTTGCTGGAAGCCATTACTGCTGGTTTGCCGGTGCTGACAACTGCGGTGTGCGGTTATGCACATTATATTGTGGATGCCAACTGTGGCGAAGCGATGACTGAACCATTCCGTCAGGATGCGCTAAATGAGGTTTTACTCAAAGCGCTGACACAGCCTTCCTTACGCAACGCCTGGGCTGAAAATGCGCGGTATTATGCTGATACCCAGGATTTATACAGCTTACCGGAGAAGGCCGCAGATATTATTACAGGTGATTTAGATGGTTGAGCTGAAAGCGCCGTTAACCACACTATGGCGCGGTAAAGATGCTTTTGAGGAAGTGAAAACGTTACAGGGCGAAGTGTTCAGAGAGCTGGAGACGCGTCGAACATTGCGGTTTGAGCTGGACGGCAAAAGTTACTTCCTGAAGTGGCATAAAGGCACTTCGCTGAAAGAAATTGTGAAGAACCTGATTTCGTTACGTATGCCTGTTCTGGGCGCTGACAGAGAATGGCACGCCATTCATCGTCTACATGAGCTGGGCGTTGATACGATGCACGGCGTTGGTTTTGGTGAAAAAGGCGTAAACCCGCTAACCAGAACATCATTTATTATCACCGAAGATTTAACGCCCACCATTAGCCTTGAAGACTACTGTGCTGACTGGGCTGTTAATCCACCGGACGCGCAGGTGAAGTGGATGATCATTAAGCGTGTTGCGACTATGGTACGTAAAATGCACGCCGGGGGAATTAACCATCGCGACTGTTATATTTGCCACTTTCTTCTGCATTTACCTTTCACTGGTCGCGAAGAGGATTTAAAAATCTCCGTAATTGACCTGCATCGCGCGCAGATACGTCAGCACGTCCCCCTTCGCTGGCGTGACAAAGATTTAATTGGGCTTTATTTTTCTTCAATGAATATTGGCCTGACTCAGCGAGATATATTCCGGTTTATGCGTGAGTATTTCTCTCTCCCCCTGCGAGAGATTTTGCAAAAAGAATCGGGGTTGATTCATCAGGCAGATGTTAAAGCCGCTCGAATTAAAGAAAGGACAATAAGAAAAAATCTGTAATTATAATAATTATGCACTCAGTGAGTAATTTATGAGTGAGACAAGGATAGACAGAATGTCTAACATTAAAAGTTATATTTCAAACCAAAAAAACATAATTCAACATGATGATTTTTTTGGAAGAAGACTGGACATTGCTCTTTGCTTTGATCATGGTTTTATAATGCCAGCAGGTGTGGCAATATATTCCATTATCGAAAATAATAAAGATATTGACTACGCCTTAAAGCAAAAAGAGAGATGTCAGGTAAAAATTACTCTATAGGGTTATATTACTATTTTTGCTATTTAATATCTAAAGTCTTTAGATTAAGGTTTTAACTCTGGGGTATATATGAAAATAGCTTTTATTGGCGAAGCGGTATCCGGTTTTGGAGGGATGGAAACCGTTATTAGCAACGTTATCCATACGTTTGAAAATAGCTCTCCGAAAATCAACTGTGAAATGTTTTTCTTTTGTCGTAATGACAAAATGGATAAAGCATGGCTAAAAGAGATTAAATATGCGCAATCATTCTCAAATATAAAATTAAGTTTCCTTCGTCGAGCTAAGCATGTTTATAATTTTAGTCAGTGGCTGAAAGAAACGTCACCAGATATTGTGATATGTATTGATGTCATCTCATGTCTTTATGCCAATAAAGCACGAAAGAAAAGTGGTAAACAGTTTACTATTTTCTCGTGGCCGCATTTTTCGCTCGACCATAAAAAACATGCAGAATGTATAACGTACGCGGATTATCATCTGGCCATCAGTAGTGGTATTAAAGAACAGATGATGGCACGGGGTATCTCAGCGCAAGATATTAGCGTCGTTTATAATCCTGTCTCTATTAAAACAATCATTGTGCCGCCGCCTGAGCGCGATAAACCCGCTGTATTTCTCTATGTAGGGCGTCTTAAATTTGAAGGGCAGAAAAGAGTTAAAGATTTATTTGATGGCTTAGCTCGTACGACAGGGGAATGGCAGTTACATATTATTGGTGATGGCTCAGATTTTGAAAAGTGCCAGTCCTATAGTCGGGAGCTTGGTATTGAGCAGCGTGTGATCTGGTACGGTTGGCAAAGCGCGCCGTGGCAAGTTGTACAGCAAAAAATAAAAAATGTCACCGCGTTACTACTTACCTCTGCATTTGAGGGATTCCCTATGACCCTGCTGGAAGCAATGTCATATGGAATTCCGTGTATTAGTTCTGATTGTATGTCTGGTCCGCGCGATATGATTAAACCCGGTTTGAATGGTGAGCTTTACACCCCGGGGGCTATAGATGATTTTGTAGGGCACCTTAATCGCGTTATTTCTGGTGAAGTAAAATATCAGCATGATATTATTCCCGGCACGATTGAGAGATTTTACGATGTGCTATATTTTAAAAATTTTAATAATGCGATATTCTCGAAATTACAAAAGTGATCACTATGAGCAGAAAATATTTTGAAGAAGAAGTCATTCAACAGACTTTAGATTATAACTATGCACAACATAGTGATGCTGATAAATTTAATATAGCTTATGGGATTGATAAAAACTTTCTTTTTGGCTGTGGTGTCTCTATTGCATCGGTTCTCCTTGCTAACCCAGAGAAGGCGTTAGCTTTCCATGTTTTTACCGATTTCTTTGACTCTGAAGACCAGCAGCGATTTGAGGCATTAGCAAAACAGTACGCTACGCAGATTGTTGTTTACCTAATCGACTGTGAGCGCTTAAAATCGCTACCCAGTACCAAAAACTGGACCTATGCAACATACTTTAGATTCATTATCGCCGATTATTTTTCAGATAAAACAGATAGAGTACTTTATCTGGATGCAGATATTGCATGTAAGGGGAGTATTCAGGAACTTATTGATCTTAACTTCGCTGAAAATGAGATTGCGGCTGTCGTTGCTGAAGGCGAGTTGGAATGGTGGACTAAGCGCTCGGTTAGCCTGGCAACGCCTGGGCTGGTTTCTGGCTATTTTAATGCCGGTTTTATTTTAATTAACATACCTCTTTGGACCGCAGAAAATATCTCTAAGAAAGCGATTGAAATGCTAAAAGATCCGGAGGTAGTACAGCGCATAACGCACCTTGATCAGGATGTATTAAATATATTGTTAGTGAATAAAGCGCGTTTTGTTGATAAAAAATTTAATACACAATTTAGTCTTAACTATGAATTAAAAGATTCAGTTATTAATCCAGTCGATGCTGAGACTGTATTTGTTCATTATATCGGACCAACGAAGCCCTGGCATAGTTGGGGGGCTTACCCTGTGTCACAATATTTTTTACAGGCTAAGAGCAACTCACCATGGTCTCATTGTGCACTTTTAAATCCAGTCACTAGCCATCAGTTACGTTATGCGGCAAAGCATATGTTTAATCAGAAGCATTATACTTCGGGTGTAAATTATTATATAGCCTACTTTAAACGTAAACTTCTTGAATAAAACCCATAGGTGATGTAATGGATTCATTTCCTGAGATAGAAATAGCTGAATATAAAGTTTTTGATGAAAGTAATAATAATAATGATGATAACGTATTAAACATTTCTTATGGTGTTGATGAAAACTATCTTGATGGTGTGGGGGTATCAATCGCTTCAGTTGTATTAAACAATAATATCCCGCTCGCTTTTCACATTATTTGTGACTCATACTCTCCGTGTTTTGTAAAATATATAGAGCGTTTAGCCGTACAGCATCACATAAAAATTTCTCTTTATCTTATTAAAGTAGAAAGCCTTGAAGTATTGCCTCAAACTAAAGTATGGTCGAGAGCAATGTATTTTCGTTTATTTGCTTTCGATTATCTCAGCAAGAAGGTAAACACCTTACTTTATTTGGATGCCGATGTTGTATGCAAAGGATCTTTGCAAGATCTTCTACGGCTTGATTTGACAGAGAAGATTGCTGCGGTCGTAAAAGATGTTGATTCCATCCAGAATAAGGTAAATGAGAGATTAAGCGCTTTTAATTTACAAGGTGGTTATTTTAACTCCGGCGTGGTTTTTGTTAACCTGAAATTATGGAAAGAGAATGCCTTAACCAAAAAGGCATTTTTACTTTTGGCAGGTAAAGAGGCTGACTCTTTTAAATATCCCGATCAGGATGTTTTGAATATTCTCCTACAGGATAAAGTCATTTTTCTACCGCGACCATATAATACCATTTATACTATCAAAAGTGAGTTGAAAGATAAGTCACATAAAAAATATAGCAATATAATTAATGATAATACTGTTTTAATTCATTATACGGGCGCTACAAAACCATGGCATGCCTGGGCAAATTATCCTTCAGTTATCTATTATAAAAATGCACGACTGAACTCGCCCTGGAAAGATTCTCCTGCAAAAGATGCGCGTACCATAGTCGAATTTAAGAAGCGATATAAACATCTTCTCGTGCAGGGTCATTATTTTAAAGGCCTTATGGCTGGAAGCGCATATCTTTATCGTAAACTTTTCCACAAATAATTCCCCTCCCTAAATCTCCATTATGATTATTGAAAAAAAGATTAAAAACTATACCGTCTTTGTCAAAAAAGACGGTGAAAAATACATTGAGATATTCAAAGATTTTCTATCTTATAATCATCAGGTTATTAAAGTCTTCCGTAATATAGAAGATACAAAAGTTGTATTGATTAATACAGACTACGGAAAATATATTCTCAAGGTATTTAGTCCAAAAGTAAAAAATACTGAACGATTTTTCAAATCGTTAGTAAAAGGAGATTACTACGAAAAGCTTTTTCATCAGACAGATCGTGTTCGGCGAGAAGGGTTTACGGCGCTTAATGATTTTTACCTGCTGGCGGAAATTAAAACATTACGCTATGTAAAAACATACGTGATGATAATTGAGTATATTGAAGGTATTGAACTTGTTGATATGCCAGAAATTTCTGACGAGGTGAGAGGGAAAATCAAACAGTCGATATATTCTCTGCATCAGCATGGTATGGTTTCGGGCGATCCCCATAAAGGTAACTTTATCCTGCAAGGCAATGAGATCAGAATTATCGATTTGTCCGGAAAAAGACCTTCCAGACAACGAAAAGCAAAGGATCGTATTGATTTAGAAAGACATTATGGTATCAAAAATAATGTGAGAGATATCGGATTTTACTTATTGATTTATAAGAAAAAACTTCGAAATTTCTTGCGTCGTATTAAGGGTAAGGAAAAGCGCTGATCAATGTAGCACGTTTGGTTTAATTTAAGGGACTGACTGACTTTTATTTGCTGCAGCGTTATGACATACTTGAGAGAATTTGAGATGTAATATTAGTTATTGAATATAACATTTATTTATAGGTTGCATGATAAAAATACGAGTTTTTTATGGGCAGCGTTAACTTCATAACTCACGCCGATGTTCTGCAACTTATTGCGAAAAGAACGGCTGAAGATTGTATTATTTTTCTTTCTGGTCCTACGTCCAGAAAGACGCCGCTGTCCTTGTTACGAATGAAAGATGTCATTGCAGTCAATGGTTCTGTTCAATATTTGCTAAACAATAACGTCAAGCCATTTTTGTACCTTCTGACGGATGTTCGCTTCCTCCATCGCCGGCGCGAAGATTTTTATAACTTTAGCCGTAACAGTCAGTTTACTATCGTCAATCTTGATGTGTACGAACAGGCTTCAGTGGATGATCAAAAATATATTGAAGAAAACTGTTTAATTATTCGCTCCTTTTATCGCCGAGAAAAAGGGGGCTTTTTAAAGAAAATTAAATTTAATATCCTCAAGCGGGTTCATAAAGCATTACTTATTTCAGTTCCCCTTTCGAAAAGAGGGCGACTGGCTGGATTTTGCAAGGATATCAGCATCGGGTATTGCTCTTGCCATACTATTGCTTATACCGCTATTCAGGTTGCCTATTCCCTCAAGTATGGCCGTATTATATGTTCTGGGCTTGACTTAACAGGGAGTTGCCCACGTTTCTATGACGAATCTACCAGCCCTATGCCATCTGAGCTTAGTAAAGACCTGTTTAAAATACTGCCATTTTTTACTTTTATGAGAAAAAATGTGAGTGATTTAAATATCTTTAATTTATCAGATGATACTGCAATTCATTACGATATTATTCCATATATTACAGCCTCGGAACTTGAGGATGAAATATATTACGATAAAATTGTCTAGACACTAGATAAATCATTATTTTGCGTTGCTTCGGCCGCATTTCTTTTTCTATAAAGTTAACTATTCTGGATTATAGCTATTATGATTAAAAAAATCATATTTACTGTTACTCCTATATTTTCAATTCCTCCTCGTGGTGCGGCTGCGGTAGAAACCTGGATTTACCAGGTTGCAAAACGACTATCAATACCGAGTGCTATTGCTTGTATAAAGAATGCTGGCTATCCTGAATATAATAAAATAAACGATAACTGTGATATTCATTACATTGGGTTTAGTAAAGTTTATAAGCGTCTTTTTCAGAAATGGACTCGTCTCGACCCACTACCCTATTCCCAGCGCGTCCTTAATATTAGAGATAAAGTGACTACCCAGGAAGATAGCGTCATTGTTATTCATAATAGTATGAAACTGTATCGGCAGATCAGAGAGCGCAATCCGAATGCAAAACTGGTTATGCACATGCATAACGCATTTGAACCAGAACTTCCTGATAACGATGCAAAAATTATCGTGCCCAGTCAGTTTCTTAAAGCGTTTTATGAAGAAAGATTGCCTGCCGCTGCTGTTAGTATTGTGCCTAATGGTTTTTGTGCTGAGACTTATAAAAGAAACCCACAAGATAATCTTCGTCAGCAATTAAATATTGCGGAAGATGCCACCGTTCTCTTATATGCCGGGAGAATTTCGCCTGATAAAGGCATCCTGTTGCTTTTGCAGGCGTTCAAACAATTACGTACCTTAAGAAGTAATATTAAACTTGTCGTTGTTGGCGACCCTTATGCAAGCCGCAAGGGTGAAAAAGCAGAGTATCAAAAGAAAGTACTGGACGCCGCAAAAGAGATTGGAACGGATTGTATTATGGCTGGGGGGCAATCTCCCGACCAGATGCATAACTTCTATCATATAGCCGATCTGGTTATTGTGCCATCTCAGATTGAAGAAGCATTTTGCATGGTAGCTGTAGAAGCGATGGCAGCAGGAAAAGCGGTTCTTGCCAGCAAAAAAGGGGGGATTAGCGAATTTGTGTTAGATGGCATAACGGGCTATCACCTCGCAGAACCTATGTCGAGCGACAGTATAATTAATGATATTAACCGTGCGCTTGCTGATAAGGAACGCCACCAGATTGCCGAAAAAGCAAAATCCCTGGTGTTTTCAAAATACAGTTGGGAAAATGTAGTGCAGCGTTTCGAGGAACAAATGAAAAGCTGGTTTGATAAGTGATTGAGTCCTGATGATGGAAAACGCGCTGATACCGTAATAAGTATCAGCGCGTTTTTTTATCTATTTCTTAGCGCCAGCAGAAAACCGGTAATGATACCAATTTGAGCAATATCGACCTGTTCAAAATTGCCACGAACGATATAAAAACCGACGAAAGATAAAAATAGCAAGAGATGAGCATTGTAGGGGCTTATCTCTACTTTCCTGAAGGTAGAGCTGGCTGTTTCCCTGATGATAGCACCATATAAATAGGCCAGGCTCGCCAGACCCAATATGCCTGCACTAAACCAGATGTACAGAATGGTATTATGCGGACCGATAGATTCTTTAAAGGTCCACGTTGGATAATCGACAACGCGTTTATTATAAACACCATCATACACATCATTACCATAGCCGTAGCCCTTGATCGGGTTTTCCTGAATCAGTATCCACGCGGTGCCCTGGGTTCCGTTAGTATAACGATATGAGCTATCTGTCTGCTGTAATTTATACAGTAGTCGCTCCTGAACCGGTTTATGGCTTTGCTGAGTGATAATTAAAACGCCAGCAATAACCAGGATAGCAGCGCCAATTCCCATTAGTTTCCACTGGCGGTTCAAAATTGCCCACAAAGCACCCACCACTAAAACTGCCAGCCATGCTCCCCGCGACAAGGTACCTAACATTAAGAACAAGTAGACGGCGCTCAGTGCAAAGAAAGCGAGTTTGAGCGATGTTTTTCTGAATAGCCAGATATTCAATAATGCCGGGAGCAGAAATACCATTGAATCAGATATATGTCGATGGTCATAGTTTGTAAATGGCATCACTCCCCTGGAATAGTCCTGAATATAAAAGACAATTTCTACCAGCGAACGTAATCCTAAACTTGTTAAAAAGGAGAAAAGTACTATTTTCGCAACCGTTTCTTTTGTTTCATCTTTTAATAGTACGGGGATTAATAAAGTATATAATAAGAAACCCTCCAGTACCGTATTTTCAAATTCCTTGAAACTTTCTTTCATATCTGGCGATATGAGTATAGAATAAACAAGGATTAATGATAATACTGCTACGCTATAAAATACGCTATTTTTGAAAAGAGGAGAAAAAATTTTCGGTGAGCGTGAGACCTGATAAATCGCGGTGATAACCATAAGTATGATTATCAAATGTTTATAACGCGTAATACCATCCAGAAAATACGTGGCAACAAAAAGAAAAACCAGCGCTTTATTCCAGATCGGCTTCCATTTCTCTTTATTTAACGTTAATGATGTGGTTAGCATCTTTTCTCCACAATAGGTTTGGGATGAGACAGAGTCTCTTTAATGAATCTTTCCAAATACGCTTGTGGCATCTAAATTCGCCAGGTTTTGTTCTGGTGAGCAGCATGCCATTTGGTTCTTCCCATAACCTCCAATTAACCCAGGGTCCGTTGGGCCATATAGCGTAATATTCGGTCTGTCGAGCGCGGCGGTGAGATGGCTCAGGCCGGTATCAACCGATACGACAAATTTTGCGCCAGCCAGCACTCTGGCGACCTCCTCCAGGCTCATGCGCGGTAACACATCCACATAGTCAAAGCCTTCGGCCAGTCGTTTAGCACGGGCCTCCTCATGAGGCGCGCCCCAGGGAAGTTTTATCCGTAATCCGGTGTTGCCCACCAGGCCGATAAGCTCGCGCCAGTTTGCTTCCGGCCAGTGTTTATCATCGCGGGTCGTGGCATGTAAAAACACCGCATACGGATCGCTAACCGCCTGCTGGCAATGCAGAAAATGTTTTGCGATGGCATAATCGCCCTGCGACTGCGGTTTATCGTATCCCAGGCTTTTGGCGAACAGCTCGCGCGTCCGTTCAACCGCATGTTGTTGCTTTGCGATATGGTGTTTACGGTTATAGAACAGGCTGGCCAGCGGTTCGCGGGCGGTACTCCAGTCCATACCGTGCTTTATCCCATGCGCCAGACGCGTCACCAGCGCCGCGCTTTTTACCAGCCCCTGCGCATCAATCACAGCGTCGTATTGGTTTGCGCATACCGCCCGACGAAAGGCTGTGCGTTCCGCTTTGATGGGCGCGGAAAACCAAGCCTTGCGCCAACGGCGAATAGCGACGGGAATCACGCGATCGACAGCACTGTGCCAGGACGGAATTTGCGCAAACCCTTCTTCGACAACCCAATCAAATTGAATCCCCGGAATCGCCTGTTGCGCGTCGGTAAGCGCAGGCAGGGTATGTAATACGTCGCCCATCGATGATGTTTTAACGATCAAAACCCGCATTAAACGCCCTCTTCCGACAACAGCGAATGAAGCTCTTCCAGAACCCGCTGCGGCGTGATATCGATCAGGCTCTGGTGATAGCCTTGCGCCGTATCACCTTTACGCACTTTGTGATAACCCGTAATGAGACGAATCACCCGGGCCTTATGAGACAGCGGCGGCGTGAAATCCGGGCTACTTGGGCCATACAACGCGACCAGCGGGCGGTCGAGCGCCGCCGCGACGTGCATCAGCCCGGAATCGTTAGTGACGATGGCTTTACAGGCGGCTATCAGAATGACGGCCTGTTCCAGCTGGGTTTCCCCCGCCAGGTTGCGACACCATGCCTGCTGCTCGCTATTCAGCGCCGCCAGGATCTCATTTCCGGCTTCATGGTCTTTTGCCGAGCCAAACAGTACGACCTGATACCCTTCGTTAATGAGCTGTTTTGCCAGTTCGGCGTAGTGATAGTGCGGCCAACGTTTTGCCGGGCCAAATTCCGCGCCGGGGCAAAAGCCGATCAGAGGACGTTCAGAAGATAGTAAAAAGTCGCTGCACATCAACGACTTTTCACCTTCGCTAACCTGGAGCTGCGGCCAGAGCAACGGCTGCGGCAGATCTTTTGCCGTGCGCATCACGCCCTTGTCATAAGCCAGCGCCACGTAGCGCTCCACCATCAGTGGCCAGGCGTCTTTATCAAGGACGCGCGCATCGTTCAGCAGGCCATAGCGCATTTCGCCGCGCCAGCCGGTACGGTGCGGGATATTGGCAAAGAAAGGAATCAGCGCCGATTTAAACGAATTTGGCAACACCCAGGCGCGATCGTAGCGCTTCTCTCGCAGGCTATGGCCCAATCTGCGGCGCTCGCCGATTTCCAGCGCGCCGTGGCCCAGCGGCATGGGTATCGCCTCGTTAACTTCCGGCATACGCGATAACAACGGACGGCACCAGGCGGGCGCCATCACGTCGATTATCGCCTGGGGATAGCGCGCTTTAAGCGTGCGATAGAGACTTTGCGACATCATCATGTCGCCCACCCAGGACGGGCCAATGACCAAAATTTTCATACTTACGCGTCGCGGTTCAGCCAGGCCATATACTCCGTGACGCCTTCGGCGACGGTCTTAAAGGGTTTGTCATAGCCCGCGTTGCGTAGATTGGTTAAATCCGCCTGCGTAAACGCCTGATAGCGACCTTTCAGCTTATCCGGGAACGGAATGTATTCAATGCTGCCTTTTTTATGGTATGCCAGCGTCGCGTCGGCGACGGCCTGGAAAGATTCCGCACGGCCTGTGCCCAGGTTAAAGATGCCGGACTTGCCGCTTTCCAGGAACCACAGGTTAACGGCGGCCACATCGCCCACGTAAACGAAGTCGCGCTTGAAGTTTTCGCTGCCTTCAAACAGTTTCGGGCTTTCGCCGTTGTTTAACTGTGTATTCAGATGAAATGCCACGCTTGCCATGCTGCCTTTATGGCCTTCACGTGGTCCATAGACGTTGAAATAGCGGAAACCGACAATCTGCGAGTTCGCTTCTGGCAGGATCTGGCGCACATATTCATCAAACAGGAATTTAGAATAGCCGTAAACGTTAAGCGGTTTTTCGTATTCGCGCGATTCGATGAAATCAGACGTGCGACCGCCATAGGTGGCGGCAGAAGAGGCATAGAGGAACGGGATTTCGCGCTCAAGACAATAGTGCAGCAGCTCTTTGGAGTATTGATAGTTATTATCCATCATATACTTGCCGTCCCACTCGGTGGTGGAAGAGCAGGCGCCTTCATGGAAAATAGCTTCGATATCGCCGAGCTCTTCTCCGGACATAATCTGGATCAGGAAATCTTCCTTATCCATATAGTCAGCAATGTTCAGATCCACCAGGTTTACAAACTTGGTGCCGTCTTTCAGGTTATCCACCACCAGAATATCGGTGATACCTTTATCATTCAGGGCTTTAACGATATTGCTGCCGATAAAGCCCGCGCCGCCGGTAACGATGATCATAACTGTAACCTTTGAATTATGGTGTCAGAGACTGTCTCAGACATGAATGCTCTTATCATAACACTATTCATCCATTCACTGATAACCCGTGAGGATACGCGTGATTTATGCTGCATTTTAAAGAAGTGATGACGCGTCATCTCGTATCAACGTATCGCTTTGGGTAATATGTGCTGAAATTTGCCCAGTCTGGAGAATCGCAATGCGTGGGGATTTTTACAAACAGTTAACCAACGATCTGGAAACCGCCCGAGCGGAAGGATTGTTTAAAGAAGAGCGCATTATTACGTCTGCGCAGCAGGCGGATATCACCGTGGCGGATGGAAGCCACGTTATTAACTTTTGCGCCAATAACTATCTCGGGCTGGCGAATCACCCTGAGCTGATTAATGCCGCAAAAGCGGGCATGGACAGCCACGGTTTCGGTATGGCGTCCGTGCGTTTTATCTGCGGCACCCAGGACAGTCACAAAGCGCTGGAGCAAAAGCTGGCAAGCTTCCTCGGCATGGAAGATGCGATTCTGTATTCCTCCTGTTTCGACGCTAACGGCGGCTTGTTTGAGACGTTGCTGGGCGCGGAAGACGCCATTATCTCCGACGCGCTGAACCACGCGTCTATCATTGACGGCGTGCGTTTGTGTAAAGCGAAGCGCTATCGCTATGCCAACAACGATATGGCAGAGCTGGAAGCGCGGCTGAAAGAGGCGCGTGAGGCCGGCGCGCGTCATGTCCTGATCGCCACCGACGGGGTGTTCTCAATGGATGGCGTCATCGCCAATCTGAAAGGCGTCTGTGATCTGGCCGATAAATACGATGCGCTGGTGATGGTTGATGATTCTCACGCGGTAGGCTTTGTCGGCGAAAACGGTCGCGGTTCCCATGAATACTGCGACGTAATGGGCCGCGTAGATATTATTACCGGTACGCTGGGCAAAGCGTTAGGCGGCGCATCCGGCGGTTATACCGCGGCGCGTAAAGAGGTCGTTGAGTGGTTGCGTCAGCGTTCCCGCCCATATCTGTTCTCCAACTCCCTGGCGCCGGCAATCGTGGCGGCTTCTATTAAAGTGTTGGAGATGGTGGAAGCGGGCGCAGAACTGCGCGATCGCTTGTGGGCGAACGCCCGGCAGTTCCGTGAGCATATGTCTGCCGCGGGATTTACGCTGGCAGGCGCGGATCACGCCATCATCCCGGTAATGCTGGGAGATGCGGTTGTCGCGCAGAAATTTGCCCGCGAACTGCAAAAAGAGGGCATTTACGTTACCGGTTTCTTCTATCCGGTCGTACCAAAAGGTCAGGCGCGTATTCGTACCCAGATGTCTGCGGCGCATACGCCTGAGCAAATTACGCGTGCGGTAGACGCGTTCACGCGTATTGGTAAACAACTGGGCGTGATTGCCTGAGGATGTAAGATGAAAGCGTTATCCAAACTGAAAGCGGAAGAGGGCATCTGGATGACCGACGTTCCGGAACCGGAAGTCGGCCATAACGATTTGCTGATTAAAATCCGTAAAACAGCCATCTGCGGTACTGACGTTCACATCTATAACTGGGATGACTGGTCGCAAAAAACCATCCCGGTTCCGATGGTCGTGGGGCATGAATATGTCGGCGAAGTGGTCGGCATCGGTCAGGAAGTGAAAGGCTTTAAAATCGGCGATCGCGTCTCCGGCGAAGGTCACATCACCTGCGGTCATTGCCGCAACTGCCGCGGCGGTCGTACTCACCTGTGTCGCAACACCACCGGCGTGGGCGTCAACCGTCCCGGCTGCTTCGCGGAATACCTGGTCATCCCGGCGTTCAATGCGTTTAAAATCCCGGATAACATTTCTGATGATTTAGCCTCTATTTTCGACCCGTTTGGTAATGCGGTGCATACGGCGCTGTCTTTCGATCTGGTCGGCGAAGATGTACTGGTATCGGGGGCGGGGCCAATCGGTGTAATGGCCGCCGCAGTGGCGAAACATGTCGGCGCGCGTCATGTGGTGATTACTGATGTCAATGAATACCGTCTGGAGCTGGCGCGTAAAATGGGCGTCACCCGCGCGGTCAACGTCGCGAAAGAGAGCCTGAACGACGTCATGGCGGAGCTGGGAATGACCGAAGGGTTTGATGTGGGTCTGGAGATGTCCGGCGCGCCGCCGGCGTTTCGTACCATGCTGGACACCATGAATCACGGCGGTCGTATTGCGATGCTGGGGATTCCGCCATCAGATATGTCTATCGACTGGACAAAAGTTATCTTTAAGGGCTTGTTCATTAAAGGTATTTATGGTCGTGAGATGTTCGAAACGTGGTACAAAATGGCGGCGCTGATCCAGTCCGGTCTGGATCTGTCACCGATTATTACCCATCATTTCTCTATTGATGATTTCCAGAAAGGTTTTGACGCCATGCGTTCAGGCCAGTCAGGAAAAGTTATTCTGAGCTGGGATTAATATGTATAGAGACCCGATGATATTTATCGGGTCTGATATTCGTTTCATCGTAAAAGGTTGGTGTCATTCGCCAACCTTTTTTGTTAGGGAAAATCTGGAAAGCCGTAAAGAATTGTCATAGACATCAAGCATTCGTAATTGCGCTTTACTCTTATTTTACTCGCTAACGTCACGCTCTACTCTGAGTTTTGTGCTTGCTTTTTACTGTAAAAATTAATTATGGCGGCTTAATAGTTTCTTAATAGAGCCACAGTATAAAGGCAGGGTAAATTAAGGTTTTTCTGGTAATCGTTATGAAAAATAGTAAAACCAAAGTGAGTATCATTGTCCCGTTATATAATGCGGGAGCGGATTTTAATGCTTGCATGGCGTCGTTAATCGCGCAAACGTGGTCGGCGCTGGAAATTATTATTGTGAATGATGGATCGACGGATCATTCCGTTGAGATAGCAAAACATTACGCGGAACATTACCCATATGTTCGACTGCTTCATCAGGCCAATGCTGGCGCATCTGTCGCCCGTAATCTTGGCCTGCAAGCAGCGACCGGCGATTATGTCGCCTTTGTCGATGCGGATGACCTGGTCTACCCGAAGATGTATGAAACGCTGATGACCATGGCGCTTAACGATGATCTGGACGTTGCGCAGTGCAACGCGGACTGGTGCGTCCGAAAAACCGGGCACGCCTGGCAATCTATTCCGACCGATCGTCTGCGCTCCACCGGAGTATTAAGCGGACCGGATTGGTTGCGTATGGCGCTGGCCTCGCGGCGCTGGACGCATGTTGTCTGGATGGGCGTTTATCGACGTGCGTTAATTACCGATAACAATATTACTTTCGTTCCCGGACTACATCATCAGGACATATTATGGTCGACGGAAGTTATGTTTAATGCCACGCGCGTACGTTATACCGAACAATCATTATATAAATATTTCCTGCATGATAATTCGGTAAGCCGTTTGCAAAGACAAGGCAATAAAAATCTTAATTATCAGCGGCATTATATTAAAATTACGCGGTTATTAGAAAAGCTCAATCGTGATTATGCCCGGCGTATTCCGATTTACCCGGAGTTTCGCCAGCAAATTACCTGGGAAGCGTTACGCGTTTGTCATGCGGTACGTAAAGAGCCTGATATTTTGACCCGCCAGCGTATGATTGCCGAAATTTTTACTTCTGGCATGTATAGACGGATGATGGCTAACGTCCGCAGCGCGAAAGCAGCTTATCAGACGCTGCTCTGGTCCTTCCGGCTGTGGCAATGGCGCGACAAAACCTTGTCGCACCGTCGTATGGCCCGTAAGGCGCTCAATCTGTCTTAGCGCTCACGTTTTTAGGCGCGGCGATTTTCCCCCAGCCTTGCCACTGGTGCTGAAACCAGGTAACCACGGAACTTTGCGTAATGCTCTCGCCGATGACGCTGAAAAAGCGCGTAGCGTAGACCGGTTGCAGCGGTTTTTTCGGCTTGCACATCTTTACGCCGCGGAAGGGATTGCGCGGCGCGTCAATTTTCTGCGGCGTCACACCAGGTCGGGACGTATCTACCTGCGGTTCGTTGAGCAGGCTGCCTGGACGTACCAGGGTGATATCCGCCGGCAGGCGATAAACCATCTGTTGCAGCACGCGAACCGTTGCGGGATGTGGATGACCAATCGCGATAGCGGAACCGTTGCGACGGGCCAGTTCGATAGCGCGATTAAACTGACGACGGATATCCGCCTCGTTTTGCGTATCGTCGAGGAACACTTTGCGCTTGATCACTTTCACACCCGTACCGGATGCCGCGCGCATCGCCTGGCTATTGCCAATCGTCATGCTGTCGAGAAAATAGAGATTGTAATGTTCCAGCGCCTGCATAACTTTTTGCATACCGAACAGGCTGGAAGTCATTGCGCTGCCCATGTGGTTATTAAGCCCGACGGCATACGGCACGTTGTTTACCGCCTCGCGGATAATGCGCTCGATCTCATCGCTGCTCATATCTGGTCGCAGCGTATCCTTCTCCAGCGGCTGTTTGCTTAGCGGCGCCATCGGCAGATGGATTAACACCTCATGCCCGCTATTGTGCGCTTTAGTTGCCATTTCGCGCGCGTGCGGCGCGTTGGGCAGTACAGCGACGGAGATGTTTGGCGGCAGCGCCAGAACCTGGTTTTCCGTGTGCGGGCGATAGCCAAAATCATCAATCACGATGGCGAGCTTGCCAGCGAAAACGGGATGTGCAAACGCCAGCAAAGTGGCCAGCGTGAGAATGGAGCGACGAAACTGAGGCAAAACTTATCTTCCCAACCACGGCTGTGGATTGACGGCCTGACCCTGGCGACGAATTTCGAAATAAAGCGAGGGTCTGCCCTGACCGCCGCTACTGCCCACAAGGGCGATAGGTTGTCCGGCGCGCACCTGCGCGCCTACGCTGACCAGCGCGCTCTGGTTATAGCCGTAAAGGCTCATATCGCCTTTACCATGCTCTACGACCACCACCAGGCCATAGCCTTGTAGCCAGTCCGCCAGAATCACCCTGCCGTCGGCGATGGCTTTGACCTCGGTGCCTTCCGACGCGCCGATCACCATCCCCTTCCAACGTAGCTCACCCTGCAGCCGTTCGCCATAGCGATGCAAGATCGGGCCGCGTACCGGCCAGTATGCCTGACCGCGAGGCGCGCCCAGACCGCCGGTGCGGGACATTAGCGAGCGCTCGCTTTCCGTCGGCTTATAGGTGCTGCCTTTACGCGAGGCTTCCTGCTGCTTATCGCGTACCGCCTGCGCTTCGCGGGCTTCACGCTCCGCTCGCGCTTTGGCCGCCGCTTCCGCCCGCGCGATACTGTTGCGTAGGCGTGATTCGTTGGCGCGTAGTTCGCTTAACTGTTGCTGGCCTTGCTGAATAGACGACTCCAGTCCGGCAAGCGTTTTCTTACGTTCATTACGCGCCTGTTCCAGCTTCGCCTGCTGGGCGCGCTGCTCATACAGCAACGTTTGTTGTTGGCTTTGCTTCTCTTCCAGCTCGGCTTTTTGCGTGGCGACCTGTTCGCGAGTCTGTTTCAGCTCGGCGATAGTCTCCTGGCGCGCCTGGTTCAGATAGCCGAAGTAGGCCTGCAGGCGTTGCCCACGCTGGCTTTCTTCTCCGCTAAGAATAAGCTGAATGCCGGTGTGTTCGCCCTGGCGGAAAGCGGCGTCCAACTGCGCGGCAAGATTACGCTCCTGGCTGGCTTTTTGCTGCTCCAGTTTGGCAATTGAGGCGTTCATCTCATCAATTTGCGCGTTTAACTGATCCAGGGTGCTTTGCGTTTCGCGCAGCTTACGTGCTGCGGCTGAGATGGCCTCTTCCTGGGCTTTAAGTTGTGCCAGGAGGCTGGCGCGTTGTTGCTGCTGCTGGCGTACGTCGCGTTCTTTCGCGGCGATATCGGCCTGAATAGATTTGAGTTGATCACGGTCATCCGCGTGGGCGGAAAAGGCGCACAACAATACGCCAGCGCTAAGTACGCTGGCGTAGAACAAAGGCCTGACTGAAAACGTTCTTGGTTTCACGGCCTGTTGAATGGTGTTAATCGCCTTTCCCCTCATGGGGAGGGATTATTCCACGATGAACAGCGGCTTACCAGTCATCTCTTGCGGGATTTCCATCCCCATCAGCGACAGCATGGTAGGCGCAATGTCTGAAAGTTTGCCGCCTTCGACCGCCTTCACGTTTTTCTCGCCGACATAAATCAGCGGCACCGGCAGGTTGGTGTGGGCGGTATGCGCCTGACCGGTCGCCGGATCGCGCATCTGCTCCGCGTTGCCGTGGTCCGCGGTAATCAACAGTTGTCCACCAACGGACTCAACCGCTTTTGTTACCTGTTCAATGCAGTTATCCAGCGCTTCCACCGCTTTGATGGCGGCTTCCATCACGCCGGTATGACCGACCATATCGCCGTTTGGATAGTTACAAATGATGGTGTCGTACTTACCGCTTTCGATCGCCGCGACCAATTTTTCAGTCAATTCTGCAGAGCTCATTTCCGGTTGCAGGTCATAAGTGGCCACTTTCGGGGAGTTGATCAGAATGCGCTCTTCACCAGCAAACGGTTCTTCTACGCCGCCGTTAAAGAAAAAGGTTACGTGCGCATATTTTTCCGTTTCGGAAATACGCAGCTGAGTTTTGTCGTTTTTCGCCATCCATTCGCCAAAGGTATTCGCCAGCGACGCTGGTGGGTAGGCAACGGCAGTTTTGATGTCGGCGGCGTATTCGGTCAGCATCACGAAGTTCAGATTAACCACTTTCTTACGCGCAAAGCCGTCGAAATCAGCATTAACGAAAGCGCGGGTAATTTCGCGCGCGCGGTCAGCGCGGAAGTTCATGAAAATCAGCGTGTCGCCGTCTTCCATCGCCGCATCAGCCTGGCCCTCGGCGCGGATAACGGTCGCTTTGACAAACTCATCGTTTTCATCACGAGCGTAAGCGGCCTGCAGGCCAGCCACAGCGGTATCTGCCTGGAATTCGCCCTGCGCCAGGGTCATCAGATCATACGCTTTTTCCACGCGATCCCAACGGTTGTCGCGGTCCATAGCGTAGTAACGACCGACGATAGACGCCACGCGGCCTTTGCCCAGCGCGGCGAATTTGTCTTCGAATTTTTTCAGCGAGGCTTCAGCGCTGCGCGGCGGCGTGTCGCGACCGTCGAGGAAGGCGTGCAGATAGATTTTTTCTGCGCCGCGCTCTGCGGCCAGCTCCACCATCGCCATAATGTGATCTTCGTGGCTGTGGACGCCGCCCGCGGACAGCAGACCCATAATATGAACCGCTTTACCGGCGTTTTTCGCCTGGTCTACCGCATTGGTCAGGACTGGGTTAGCAAAGAAAGTACGTTCTTTAATTTCAACGTCCAGACGCGTCAGGTCCTGATAAACGATGCGGCCTGCGCCCAGGTTAACGTGGCCCACTTCGGAGTTGCCCATCTGGCGGTCAGGCAGACCCACTTCCAGACCGGATGCGTCGATCAGGGTATGCGGACGTTTTGCCCACAGAGCATCCATCACCGGGGTTTTGGCGTTTAAGATAGCGTTATCCTGCTGTTCTTCACGGTAGCCGTAGCCATCCAGAATCACCAGTACCATAGGTTTTTTAGAAACCGACATTGCGACAACCTCATACTCAATAGACAAAATAATTGCGTAATTTTACTACAGCTGAATCGATAAAATAGCCTCAGAAGATCAAAGAAAGGGATCGCGCTGGCGTGAGAAGGCAAGTAATAGCGTGATTTTTTTTCGTAGCGCCCCGCAAAAATGCATTCCAGTGCACGCTCTGGCTGTATTTGCGCCACTGCGCAGGTATACTCCTTTCCTGGTTTTTTAATCACTACGTCGGGAGTTGTTACCCCCCATGCAAGAAATTATGCAATTTGTTGGCCGTCATCCCATACTGAGTATCGCCTGGATTGCGTTACTGGTGGCGGTTTTATTTACCACGTTCAAAGGTCTGACTTCAAAAGTTAAGGTGATTACACGCGGCGAAGCCACGCGCCTTATCAACAAAGAGGACGCCGTTGTTGTGGATTTACGTCAACGTGACGATTTCCGTAAAGGCCATATCGCTGGCGCGACCAATTTGCTGCCGAGCGAAATCAAAGCCAACAATGTTGGCGAACTGGAAAAGCACAAAGACAAGCCAATTATCGTGGTCGACGGTTCTGGTATGCAGTGCCAGGAATCCGCTAACGCGCTGACAAAAGCCGGCTTTGAAAAGGTCTTTGTGTTGAAAGAAGGCGTAGCAGGCTGGAGCGGCGAGAATCTGCCTCTGGTGCGCGGTAAGTGATTACCCGTCGTTTTCATGACGCAAGGGGAATGACTTGCCCTTGCGTCGACATGAAATCCATCGGGTAAAAAACAGGAGCGAAGTCATGGCCAATATTGAAATCTACACCAAAGCAACCTGCCCGTTTTGCCATCGTGCAAAGGCGCTGTTAAACAGCAAGGGCGTGAGTTTCCAGGAAATTGCGATTGACGGCGACGCCGTGAAGCGTGAAGAGATGATCAAACGTAGTGGCCGAACGACGGTTCCGCAAATTTTTATTGATGCACAGCACATTGGCGGTTGTGACGACTTGTATGCGCTGGATGCGCGTGGTGGACTGGATCCGCTGTTGCGTTAAGGCGTACTCAAGTATTTAAGGACAACACTAAAGGGTTTTACACATGTCAGAACAAAATAACACTGAAATGGCTTTCCAGATCCAACGTATCTATACCAAGGATGTTTCTTTCGAAGCGCCAAACGCACCGCATGTTTTCCAGAAAGATTGGCAGCCAGAGGTTAAACTGGATCTTGATACGGCATCTTCCCAACTGGCGGATGACGTTTATGAAGTTGTGCTGCGTGTTACCGTAACGGCTTCCCTGGGGGAAGAAACCGCGTTCCTGTGCGAAGTTCAGCAGGCCGGTATTTTCTCCATCAGCGGTATTGAAGGTACTCAGATGGCGCATTGCCTGGGCGCATACTGCCCGAACATTCTGTTCCCGTATGCTCGCGAGTGCATCACCAGCCTGGTTTCACGCGGTACGTTCCCGCAACTGAACCTTGCGCCGGTCAATTTTGATGCGCTGTTCATGAACTATTTGCAGCAGCAGGCTGGCGAAGGTACTGAAGAACATCAGGATGCCTGATGAACCAAAGTAATGCGTCAATGACAGTCATCGGTGCCGGCTCGTACGGCACCGCTCTCGCCATCACTCTGGCGAGAAACGGCCACCAGGTTGTCCTGTGGGGCCACGACCCAAAACATATCGCGACCCTGGAGCACGATCGCTGCAACGTCGCGTTCCTTCCCGATGTGCCTTTTCCCGATACGTTACACCTGGAAAGCGACTTAGCAACCGCGCTGGCGGCCAGTCGTAACATTCTGGTGGTGGTGCCAAGCCATGTTTTCAGCGACGTGCTGCGGCAGATTAAACCGCTGATGCGTCCGGATGCGCGTCTGGTATGGGCGACCAAAGGCCTGGAAGCGGAAACGGGGCGCCTGTTGCAGGATGTCGCTCGCGAGGCGTTAGGCGATCAAATCCCGCTGGCGGTGATTTCCGGTCCGACGTTCGCTAAAGAGCTGGCGGCGGGTTTGCCGACGGCAATCTCGCTGGCCTCAACCGATGAGACCTTTGCCGACGATCTCCAGCAACTGTTGCACTGCGGAAAAAGTTTTCGCGTCTATATCAATGCGGATTTTATCGGCGTGCAGCTTGGCGGCGCGGTGAAAAACGTGATTGCGATTGGCGCGGGGATGTCTGACGGCATCGGCTTCGGCGCGAACGCCCGCACGGCGCTAATCACGCGTGGACTGACCGAAATGTCGCGGCTTGGCGCAGCGCTTGGTGCCGATCCCGCCACCTTTATGGGGATGGCGGGTTTAGGCGATCTGGTGCTGACCTGTACCGACAACCAGTCGCGCAACCGTCGTTTTGGCATGATGCTTGGCCAGGGCATGGACGTTAAAGGCGCGCAGGATAAGATTGGCCAGGTGGTCGAAGGCTATCGCAATACGAAAGAAGTTCGTGAATTGGCGCACCGTTTTGGTGTTGAAATGCCAATAACCGAGGAAATTTATCAAGTATTGTATTGCGGAAAAAACGCGCGCGAGGCAGCATTAACGTTATTAGGTCGCGCCCGCAAGGAAGAGCTGAGTCGCCACTAGCCGTAAGGAACTGTTTGCATAAACGACCCAACCCGCACAGAACGGGTTGGTCGTTTTCTGCCCGTCTGGAGTAAGCCATGCCGTGTGAAGAACTGGAAATCGTCTGGAAGAATATTAAAGCTGAAGCCCGCGCTTTAGCTGACTGTGAGCCTATGTTGGCCAGTTTTTATCACGCCACGCTACTCAAGCATGAAAATCTGGGCAGTGCGCTGAGCTATATGCTGGCAAATAAACTGGCTTCGCCCATCATGCCCGCTATCGCTATCCGTGAAGTAGTTGAAGAAGCCTATGCCGCCGACCCGGAAATGATCGCGTCGGCAGCCTGCGATATTCAGGCCGTGCGCACTCGCGATCCGGCGGTGGATAAATACTCCACGCCGCTGTTATATCTGAAAGGCTTTCATGCGCTACAGGCCTACCGCATTGGTCACTGGTTGTGGAATAAAGGTCGCCGCGCGCTGGCTATCTTCCTGCAAAATCAGGTTTCGGTCTCGTTTCAGGTGGATATTCACCCGGCAGCGAAAATTGGCCGCGGGATTATGCTCGACCATGCCACCGGTATTGTGGTGGGGGAGACGGCGGTTATTGAAGATGATGTGTCGATCCTGCAATCCGTCACCCTGGGCGGTACCGGGAAAACGAGCGGCGATCGCCATCCTAAAATCCGCGAAGGCGTGATGATTGGCGCGGGCGCGAAAATTCTCGGCAATATCGAGGTGGGGCGCGGCGCGAAAATTGGCGCAGGTTCCGTCGTTTTACAGCCTGTCCCGCCGCACACTACCGCCGCAGGCGTTCCGGCGCGTATTGTCGGCAAGCCGGGCAGCGATAAGCCGTCGATGGATATGGACCAGCATTTCAACGGGATACACCATACGTTTGAGTATGGCGACGGCATCTGATTTCGAGCTGTCTTACTTGCCATATTGAACCTGGGCTGTGCTCGTTATCCTCACGTACTGCGTGTACGCGCAGGTAGACAAGCGCAGTCCGTGTCCAATGGCTGCGCCGATAACGCTCGAAACGAATATTATCAATATTAATGTAGGCTGGATCAGGCGTTAGCCGCCATCCGGCATTGAATATATTACGACCGTAATACCGCGCCGGAGTATCCTAACTGGCGCCACGCTTCATACACCACCACCGACACCGCATTCGACAGGTTCATGCTACGGCTATCCGGCATCATCGGAATGCGAATCTTCTGCTCTTTAGGCAACGCATCAAGAATGCTGGCGGGCAGGCCGCGCGTTTCCGGGCCAAACATCAAATAATCGCCATCCTGATAGCTTACGGCGCTATGGGCGGGCGTGCCCTTTGTCGTCAACGCAAACAGGCGCTGCGGATTTTCGGCGGCGACAAAGGCGGCATAATCGTGATGGCGCTGAACCGCGGCGAATTCGTGATAGTCCAGCCCTGCGCGGCGTAAGCGCTTATCATCCCAGGTAAACCCCATCGGTTCGATGATGTGCAGACGAAAGCCGGTATTGGCGCAAAGACGAATGATGTTGCCGGTATTCGGCGGGATTTCTGGTTCGAAGAGTACGATGTTAAGCATGATGCCCCCTTAAATGCGGGGGGCAGAATAGCAGAAATTTACCGGGCTCTCACGCTCCAGGCGTTCAGGCGGCATCGCCTTTGCTCATTGGCGCCAGCGCGGCGGGCAAACTTCTCCCCAGTTCCTGCACCAGTGAATCGCCACTGATTTCGCTAATGGATTTCGCGCCGGTCAGGGTCATGGCGACTTTCATCTCTTTCTCGATCAGGTCCAGCAGGTTGGCGACACCCGCTTTTCCTGCCGTCGCCAGCGCGTAGAGATAGGCCCGACCCAGCAGTACGGTATCGGCCCCCAGCGCAATCATACGCACGACATCCAGCCCGTTACGAATCCCGCTGTCCGCCAGAATGGCGATATCGCCTTTCACCGCATCGGCAATGGCGGGCAGGGCGCGGGCGGAAGAGAGCACGCCATCGAGCTGGCGGCCGCCGTGATTCGACACCACGATACCGTCAGCGCCGAAACGTACCGCATCGCGGGCATCTTCTGGATCGAGGATCCCTTTGATCACCATTGGGCCGTCCCAGAATTCGCGTATCCACTCCAGATCTTTCCAGGAAATGGACGGATCGAAGTTATTTGCCAGCCAGCCGATATAGTCCTCAAGGCCGGTCGGTTTACCCAGATAGGCGGAAATATTGCCTAAATCATGCGGGCGACCGTTCAGGCCGACATCCCACGCCCATTTAGGGTGCATCACCGCCTGCCAGTAACGGCGCATGGCCGCGTTTGGGCCGCTCATCCCGGAGTGGGCGTCACGGTAGCGCGCGCCCGGCGTTGGCATATCCACGGTAAAGACCAGCGTGGAGCAGCCCGCCGCTTTTGCACGTTCAAGCGCGTTGCGCATAAAGCCCCGGTCACGCAGCACATAAAGCTGGAACCACATCGGGCGCTTAATGGTTGGTGCAACTTCTTCTATCGGACAGACGGAGACGGTGGAAAGGGTGAACGGAATGCCCTTTGCGTCTGCGGCGGCGGCGGCCTGTACTTCGCCGCGACGGGCGTACATGCCGCACAGGCCTACCGGCGCTAATGCCACCGGCATCGACAACGTTTCGTTAAACAGGGTCGTTTCCAGGCTTAAATCGGACATATTTTTCAGCACGCGCTGGCGCAGAGCGACTTGCGACAGGTCTTCCACATTTCGGCGCAGGGTATATTCCGCATACGCGCCGCCGTCGATGTAGTGGAAGAGGAAAGGAGGCAACGTGCGCTGAGCTGCGGCGCGATAATCGCTGGCTGCTGAAATAATCATGATTTATTCTCCCTGGTCATCTCATTATGGTCGCCGGGCAGGCGGGTAATACGCGCCTGGCGGGCCTGGTCTTCATCAAATCGTTTAATCGTGGTGTGGACAAAACTGAGGTGCGCCATCATCGCTTTACGCGCGCCCTCGGCGTTACCGTCCAGAATGGCGTCCATCACTGCCTGGTGTTGTTCCGTCAGCTTTGAGAATACGGGCGGAACGAGATACATACGCTGGCGACTCTGTTTGACGGAGGATTGCAGGACGTCGAAGAAACCGCGCATGGTTTGCAACAGCACCACATTGTGCGAGGCTTCCGCGATCGCCAGATGAAAGCGCACGTCGGCCTGGGAGGCGAGATCCGGGTCTTCGCTGAGCGTCGCATCAAAGCAGAGTCTGATTTTCTCTTTGTCGGCAGCGGTGGCACGCATGGCGGCGTGCCAGGCCGTACTGGCTTCAATGGCGTGGCGGGCTTCCAGAATGTCGAAACTGTAGTCCGGATCGTTCGCCATCAGCATTTTCAGCGGTTGCACGATATTCTGTTCAGACCAGGTTTCGTGCTGCCAGCGGACAAATGTCCCGCCGCCGCGACGACTCACCAGCACGCCTTCACTGACCAGCTTCGCCAGCGCTTCGCGTAAAGAGTTGCGTGATACGCCAAGCTGTAGAGCCAACTGGCGCTCGGCGGGCAATTTCATGCCCGCTTCCAGGTTTTGTTCTTCAATCAGCGCCCGCACGCGAGAGGCAATCTCGTCTGACAGGCGTTTTGGCATCACAATCACGGAATCATCCAGGTTAAAACATAGGCCTGAAGCGTAGTGATCACGCCCACCATACAGGTGAAGATCAGGCTGTGTTTGACGGTAAAACGGAACAGATCGGACTCTTTCCCTACCAGTCCCACCGCCGCGCAGGCGATGGCGATAGACTGCGGCGAGATCATCTTCCCGGTTACGCCTCCAGTGGTGTTCGCCGCCACCATCAGCACATCAGAGACGCCGATTTGCTGCGCCGCGGTAGCCTGTAGAGAGGCAAACAGCGCGTTAGATGAGGTGTCGGACCCGGTCAGGAAGACACCCAGCCAGCCGAGGAACGGCGAGAAGAACGTGAAGGCGCTGCCGGTGTGCGCCAGCGCTAACGCCAGCGTGGAGGAAAGCCCGGAATAGTTCGAGATAAACGCGAACGCCAGCACCATGCCGATGGAGTAAATCGGCAACGCCAGCTCTTTCAGCGTGCTGCCAAAGGTCTGGATTGCGGCTGAGGGCTTCATTTTCAGCCAGACGATAGACAACAGCGCGGCAAACAGGATCGCCGTGCCGGTGGCGGAGAACCAGTCAAATTTATACACCGCCGCGTAAGCGGTCGCTTCGTGTACGACCGGCGGCATACGGGCGACCAGTTTATCGAGATACGGTACCGGAACGTTAATTACCCAGTCATACAGCGCGCCGCCGGGGGCAAACAACGCTTTAAACGGCGGTACGCTCCAGAGAGTGACCGTGGCGGTCAGGAACAGAAACGGCGACCAGGCGCGAACAATTTGCCCTGTCGTATAGCGGGTGCGGGCCAGCGTCTGATCGACCTGCGACGCGCCCATATCGCCGAAGCGGAAGATGCGTACCGGCTGCCAGCGTTTGAGGAACAGCGTCAGACACACCAGAGACACCAGTGAAGAGATGATGTCCGGCAGTTCCGGCCCGATAAAGTTGGAGCTGAGATACTGGGCGATAGCAAACGAGCCGCCAGAGACCATCACCGCAGGCCAGGTTTCTTTCACGCCGCGCCAGCCGTCCATAATCGCCATAATCCAGAACAGCACGATAATGGTCAGGAACGGTAGCTGACGACCGACCATCTGACCGATTTCAAAGCTGTCCAGGCCCGTGACCTGTCCGGCAACCAGAATCGGGATCCCCATCGCGCCAAAGGCGACTGGCGCGGTGTTTACAATCAGGCACAGCCCTGCCGCATACAGCGGATTAAAGCCCAGACCCACCAGCAGCGCGGCGGTTATCGCCACCGGCGCGCCGAAACCTGCCGCGCCTTCAAGGAACGCGCCGAAGCAGAAGCCGACAATCAGCATTTGCAGACGTTGATCGGGGGTAATCGACAGAATTGACGAGCGAATAATGTCAAACTGCCCGGTCTTGACCGAAATTTTATAGACAAAGACCGCGGCGATGATTATCCAGGCTATCGGCCATAGCCCGTAGAAGAAGCCATACACGACCGATGCCAGCGCGTGATCGACCGGCATTTTATAGAACAGCAGCGCGACGGCGAGCGCGATAACCACCGTCCACGAAGCGGCAACGTAGCCTTTCAGCTTGAGTTTAATCAGAGCGAAAAAGAAGAACAGGATTGGGAGCGATGCGATCAGGCTGGAAAGCCAGATATTACCCGCCGGGTCATAGTTTTGTTGCCAGAGGTTCATTGCAGGTCTCCTGAGAACCACACGCATAATGGGATGAATCTTTGCTCATCTCGTTGGGGTCACATTATGTGTAAAAGTGGTTCTGCCAATATTGTTGTGTATGGATAATGACAACAAATGGTTAACCAGATGTTATTTATTGGCAACGGTATTGTAGAGTTAATTTAATGAAATGTGAGTGGGTAGTGGTAACGGGCTAAAATTGGTAGGGCCAATTGAGGGGAGAGGACAGCAAAGGGAAGTGAAAAGGCAATGGCATTATGCCATTGCCTTTGATGTCGGGAGTGTTGTTACTTCATTACCACTGGAAGCCCGCGCCAATGGCCGCAGAGTAATCGCCCTGGCTGTTGCTGGTTCCTTGCAATTTATACACCCAGCCCCCGCTTTCACTTACCATGGAGACACCAATGGCGACGGCACTTTCACCATTAAACGTACCGCCAGCAATCGAGGTCATGTTGGCGCCCGGGGCGTAGGCTTGTGGCAGACCGGCCATCGCCATCGCTGAAGCGATACCGCCGCTCATCTTGTTTTCTACCCCTTTGATTTTGCTGTTCATTTCCCCCATTTTCTGGTCGGTATAGGTGTTTGCTTCTTCGACGCTGCGTTTCAATTGCGCATAGTTAACCGCATCCGTATCATTCACCGCCGCTGAAACATTGCCGATCCGAGTGGTGCCGCCACTCCCGTCTCCCAGGTTGAGCACGCTATAGTTAACCGAGCCATCTGCATTGGTTTCATAACGCACGGAGCCTGCTTCTGAGGCTTTCAGTTGCGCCACATTAACCGCGTCAGTGTTGTTCACCCCTGCGGCAACGTTGGTAATACGGCGTTGTTGAGTAGAAGAGCCGACAGACACAGTATTAGCTTCATCTGCGACGGAATTTGTGCCTAACGCCACGCTGTTTTCAGCGGCAGCAATAGAGCCAGAGCCAATCGCGACGCTGTCCGCACCCTGGGCATTTGCATCTGCGCCATCGGTGTTGGTCTTGAAGTACTTGGTGCTACCGGTAGTGACGATATCGCCAATGCCGTTTTCGATATTGGTGACGCGGGTATCCAGATTCGATACCTGAGTATTCAGGTTAGTAATGCTCTGGGTATTCCTGGAAACCTGCGCGTCCGTTACTTTCAATTGACTCACGTTAACGGCATCGGTATCTGCCGAACCCGCCGCGACGTTAGTGATCTGACGTTGGCCGTCTTCACTGCCGACAGAGAACTCACCGACAGAGTTCTGCGGTGTGTCCATGTTGTAGGCGGTGTAGTCAGTCTGTGCGCCGCGAGTGGTCTGAGAACCATTACCCATTGCAATACTGTTTGCATGATTGGCGCGTGCGTTAGAACCGATAGCAATACCGTTGATGGCATCAGCCATCACCAGTGTATTCAGACCAATACCAATACCTGCATCAGCATTGACGATGGTCTTCGCACCCATTGCCAGTGAGTCAGTTCCGACAGCCAGTGAATCTTCTTCCGTTGAGTTTGCGTGGTAGTACTTGGTCGGTGTAGTAGTGACCGCACCAATGGCATTTTGTAACTGACGAACTGTTACCGCATCTTGCGCTTCAGAGCCGTCAGCAACGTTGGTAATTTGACGATAGCTTTCTCCATCCGTCCCCAATGACAACGCGCCCAGCAACTCTCTGTCTGTTGTATTGTAGCCAATGACAACGCCATCGCTTGTTGCGCTCGTTTCTCGTATACCGGTTGTAATAGCGCGGTTAGAGGTGGAGCCACTGCCCAAAGCGATACTGCCATCAATGCTGCTGCTGCTGTTTTGGCCAAGAGCCAGACTGCCAGCGCCAGAGGCGACGGCGTCGTAACCTACTGCCGTTGCGCCGTTACCCGTTGCGTATGCATCCTGGCCTTCAAGCCCGTTATCATTCGTACGGATGTATTTCACGCCGGTACCATTTTCCGTGATATAGGTTTCGCTGGTATCGCCGGCTAGTTGGCTAATAGATTCACTATACTGAGAAATCAGCATGTTAGTTTCATAGAGCTGAGAGCCATTAACAGCGTCAGTACTGTCACTGGCGATTTCACCTGCTGCTACATTGGTTATCTTATTGGTACCGCTGGTACCGTGGCTGGCGCTGAACGCGCCTTCTTCGTCATCCCAGCTCAGTGCATCGGTACCAAGATTAGTGATGGACGTATTGATATCCGCGATAGCAGAAGTGTTTTGATCCACCTTCTGGTTGGTTTCATACAACTGTGAGCCGTTTACCGCGTCTGTACTGTCCTCAGAAAGCGCCCCGGCGGCGACATTGGTTATTTTACTGGTGCTTCCACCGTGGTTTGCGCTGAAAGCGCCGATGTCTTCGTCCCATAATAGAGCGTTATCAGTGAGGCCGGTAATGGACGTATTAATGTCGGAGACAGAAGTATTCAGGTTCTCAATCGCGGTGCTGTTCTGAGTGATGTTAGTGGTATTGGCGGCGATATCGGTCGTGTTCTGATCCACTTTTTCATTGGTTTCGAACAGCTGCGATCCGTTAACGGCGTCGGTACTTTCTTCAGACAGCTCTCCGGCAGCAACGTTGGTGATTTTGTTTGTCGTACTACTTCCGTGGCTGGCAGAGAACGAACTCGTTGTCTCATTCCAGCTCAGGTTGTCAGAGCTAAGATTGGTGATGGACGTATTAATATCTGCGATAGCAGAGGTGTTTTGATCCACCTTCTGGTTGGTTTCATACAACTGAGAGCCGTTCACCGCGTCTGTACTGTCCGCGGCCAGGGTGCCCGCCGCCAGATTGGTGATCTTGCTGGCGCTTCCGCTACGGCTGGCGCTGAATGTGCCAGAGGCTGCATCCCATAACAGGGCATCATCGGTGAGCGTGGTGATG